>Ga0222712_10001979_pt1 | contig 24328 bp, 22 predicted proteins | sample C33_657DmetaG_FD_165043 | JGI IMG/M metagenome (GOLD analysis project Ga0222712, IMG submission 165043) | Estuarine water microbial communities from San Francisco Bay, California, United States - C33_657D | ecosystem: Environmental > Aquatic > Marine > Unclassified | place: USA: California... | reverse complement strand
CCCACAGTCGAAAGGCGGGAGCGAAAGCCATGGCGACGCTTCCGGACGAGCTTGGAGGGCTGATAGGTACGCTTCACGATACTTCTCCCAGGGGGTCGTAGCCATAAGGCAAAGAAAGAGCGCCGGCGGCGGGCCATTCGCAGGTCCACCCCGGCGGGGTCGGGACGTATAGGAAGAGCAGGCGCTATCCGTCAACCATCGGGGCGGCTGAAGCCGATTGACGCTTGGGGAAAGCGGCCCGCATCATCCCCCCCAACAAGCCGCCAGACCCTTTGGGCCAGGCGATGGGGGAAGGAAATGGCCACGCCGCTTTACGATACCCTTCTGGTCAATCTGCGCCTGGCCGATGGCGGGGCGCCTGGACGGGCGCTGGCGCTGAAGGATGGGCGGATCGCCGCCATCCTGCCGCCGGATGCCCCAGCACCCCCGGCAGGGCAGATTCTGGACCTGGATGGGGATTTGCTGCTGCCCGCCCTGGTGGATGGGCATATGCATCTGGATAAGACTCTGTTCGGCCTGCCCTGGACTCCCCATGCGGCGGAGCCCTTCCGCATGAGCCGGATTGCGACTGACCAGGCGCTGCTCCCTTCCCTCCCCCTGGATACCGCCGCACGGGCCGGGGCGCTGATCCGGCGCTGTGTGGCGAATGGCACGGCGCATATCCGCACCCACGCCGATATCACCCCCGCCTTCGGGCTTTCTGCCCTGGAAGGCGTGTTGGCCGCGCGGGAATCGCATCAGGCAGCGGTGACGGTGCAGGTGGTGGCCTTCCCCCAGGCTGGCGTGATGCGCGCCGGCGGCAAGCCCATGCTCGATCTGCTGGATGCGGCCATTGCTGCGGGGGCGGAACTGGTGGGCGGCATCGACCCCTGTGAGGTGGACCGCGACCCCGCCGGGCAATTGAACGGCATTTTCGCCATTGCGGAAAAACGCGGCGTTGGCGTGGATATTCATTTGCATGAACCTGGCGAGCTTGGCCTGTTCAGCTTGCAGGAAATCTGCGCCCGTGTGGCCGCGCATGGCATGGCGGGGCGCGCTACCATCAGCCATGGCTTCTGCCTTGGCGCTATTTCAGAATCAAAACAGAAAGCCACCGCCGAGATGATGGCAAAGGCCGGCGTTGCTTTGGTGACGCATGGCGCGGGCAATGCCACCATGCCGCCCTTGATGCTACTACGCCGCGCTGGCGTGCGTGTTTTCTGCGGCAATGATGATGTGCGCGATACCTGGAGCCCCTATGGCAATGCCGATATGCTGGAACGCGCTTCGGTGATCGGCTGGCGGGAAGATTTGCGCCATGATCCGCTGCTGCTGGAATTATTCGCCATGGTGTCATCTGAAGGCGCGGCCGCGCTTGGCGTTGCGGCGCATGGCATAGCGCCCGGGAACCCCGCGCATTTCTTCACCCTTAATGCCGAGAATATTCCGGATGCGATTGGCGCGCATCCGCCGCGCCGGCGTGTCTTTTACGCTGGGCGATTGGTTGCGGAAAATAGCGAATGGGGGCAAGCGGCATGAGCAATAAAGCGGAAGAAGCGGGGGTTTTCGATTTCATCGTCTCGGGCGCCGGTTCCGCCGGTACGGCGGTGGCGGCCAGGCTTTCGGAAGGTGGGCGCTATTCCGTGCTGCTGCTGGAAGCGGGGCCGCCGGATCGCAACCCGTGGATTCACATTCCGCTCGGGTTTGCAAAAGTTTACGCGAATTCGGCGATCAATTGGTGCTTTGAAAGCCAGCCTCAAGAGCGATTGAATGGCCGGAAGTTCTTTGTCCCGCGCGGCAAGACCTTGGGCGGCACCAGTTCCATCAATGGCATGGTTTATATGCGCGGCCATCCGCGGGATTATGATTCCTGGCGCCAGCGCGGCTGCACGGGCTGGGATTATGATTCAGTTTTGCCCTACTTCAAGAAAAGCGAGAACCAAGCGCGCGGAGAAGATGAGTTTCACGGCGTTGGCGGGCCGCTCAATGTCTCGGACCATACCGGCACGACGGCATTGACTGAGGCCATGATCAGCGCGGCGGAACAGGCCGGCATTCCGCGCAACCCGGATTTCAATGGCCGCGTGCAGGAAGGCACAGGGTATTATCAATCCACCACCAGCGCCAATCGGCGGTGGAGTTCAGCCCGCGCCTATCTGGCACCCGCCAAGGGGCGCGCGAACCTAGACATCCGCACCAATGCCCATGCGACGCGCGTAGTGATTGAAAATGGCCGCGCCACCGGGCTTGAATATCAAGATCGCGGTGGGCGCAAATTGGTGCGCGCGCGGCGTGAGGTGATTGTCTCCGGCGGGGCTTACGGATCGCCGCAATTATTGCAGTTATCCGGGTTGGGGCCGGCGGAGCATTTGCAGGCCATGGGCATTCCGGTGCTGCGCGATATGCCGGCGGTGGGGGCCAATTTGCATGATCATTTCTGCGTCTATCTGATGTGGCGCTGCGCCAAGCCTGTTACCTTCAATGATCTGGAAAATAGCTGGCCGCGCAAGATTGCCGCCGCTTTGCAATATGGCTTGTTTCGCAGCGGCCCCATGGCGGTGAATGCTGTGCGCACGGGGGTATTGACCAGAACCGACCCGCGCCTGGAACAGCCGGATTTACAGATCAATCTACTGGAATGGAGCACGCTGGAACGCAACAAAAAGGGTGTCATTCCGCATCCCTTTTCCGGCTTCACCCTAAGCCCCGTGCATCTGGCCCCGGAAGGGCGCGGCACGGTAAGGCTGGCAAGCCCCGATCCCTTTGCCGCTCCAGCGATTACCTTCGGTTTTCTTGCATCTGATTATGATATGCGCGCGATGCTCAATGGCATCAAATTGGCGCGGCGCCTGGCGGAACAGCCGGCCTTGAAGCCCTTTGCGATGGGGGAATTAGTGCCGGGCGAAGCCTTCACCAGCGATGCCGATATGGAACGCTTTGTACGCGAAACAGGTTCAACCAATCACCACCCTTCCAGCAGTTGCGCCATGGGTATTGGCAGCAATAGCGTGGTTGATCCGCGGCTTCGCGTGCATGGCGTGGCGGGGTTGCGCGTGGCGGATGCTTCCATCATGCCATCCGTTGTTGCCGGCAATACCAATGCGCCTTCCATCATGATTGGTGAGAAGGCCGCGGATATGATTCTGGAAGATGCGCGGGCAGCAGCCTGAAAGGACGAACATGATTTCCCTGCTTGGTACTTGGAAGCTTTTGCGCGTGCGCGCGACCGATGCGGCGGGCCAGCCTTTGGAGCATCATCAATATGGGCCGGAGCCGACAGGTATTGTACAATTCGGCCCGCAGCGTATGCAGGCTGCAACGGGTGATGGCCGCGCCGTGCTACCGCCAGGCGTGAAGCGCTTCTGGTCTGGCTATACCGGCAATTACACTTTCGATGGGCAGGTGCTGGTGACGCGCGTGGATGACAGCAATCTGGCGGATCGCATCGGTGGCGACCAAGTGCGTCAGGTACGCGCGGAAGGGGCCGGCGTATGGCTGAAGCCTCCGGCACGCATGGTGGATAGCGCCATGCAGCAATTGGAATTGTATTGGGAGAGAATTGGCTGAAACGCGCCCTGCACGCTGTTACGCGAAAGCTTGCTGGCGGCGTTTAAGCCGCCAGAGAAACCACAGCGCGATGGATAGATTGACCAAATTCCACGCAATGCCGTTCCACATCGCTGCCGTATAGCCGCCGGTTGCGTCAAACAGCGCGCCTGCCATCCATCCGCCAATGGCCATACCAACCATGGTGGAAGACAGCGCGAGACCAACTCGGCTGCCGGCCTGAGAGGGTGGGAAGTTCTCGCGCACAATCATGGCGTAGCAAGGCACCAGCCCGCCCTGAAACAGCCCGAACATGAAGGACACTAGGAACAGCGCCATCAGCCCATCAGATGGCAGGAACAGCAGCAGCGCGACGCCTTGCAGCAGGGATGAAAGCACGAGCGTTCTGACACCGCCGATACGGTCCATGATGAAGCCGAATATCAGCCGTGAGGCGATGCCGCTGGCGAGCATGACGGAGAGCATTTGCGCACCGCGCGCCGCGCCGAAACCAAGGTCCACGCAATAGGCGACGATATGCACCTGCGGCATGGCCATGGCGATGCAGCAGGTGATGCCGGCCAGGATGATCAGTGTCTGCAAGACATTCGGCGGTAGCCCAAGCGCCATGGGATTGCGCGGCGTAATGGCACCGGGCTGCGGTGCTGCTGGCATTGGGGCACGGGTGCGCAACAGCAAGGCGAGCGGGACGATGGTAAGGAAGCTAGCAATGCCCATGATCAAATGCGCCTGGCGCCAGCCGATGGTGGAAATGCCCCATTGCAATAGCGTCGGCCAGAAGGTGCCGGCGAAGTAATTGCCGGAAGCCGCCAGCGCCATGGCAATGCCGCGGCGCTTTTCGAACCAAAGCGAGACATCGGCGATCAGCGGACTGAACACTGCAGCCGCGCCAAAGCAACTCAGCAACACGCCATAGGCAAGACCGAAGGTAAAAAGACTTGGGGCGAGGTAGATCGCAATCCCGCCGAGCCCGATGGAGGTGGCGCCGATCAACACAGGCACCATGACGCCAAACCGATCAGACAGCTTGCCCATCAGTACGCCACCCACCATGAAGCCCACCATGGTCATGGTATAAGGAAGCGAAGCGCCGGCACGCAGCGTGCCGAATTCCGCTTGCACGGTGGGCAGCACCACCACCACGGTCCACATGGGCGCGCTGCCGATCATGCTGATGAGCAGCGCGATGGCCAAGCGCATCCAGGCGGCACGGCCATCCAATCGGCTGTCACGCAGGTGGCTCGCTTGCGTCATTCTGGGTTTCCTTGCCCGGCTTTGGTGCAAACCTCGCAGTTTAAGCGCTTGCGTACCAGCCCTTATTTGCCGGGCCACCAGCGATAGGTGCGGGCTGTGGATTCCCCCATCAGCATGGCGCGATCAGTGTCAGAAAGCCGATCGGATTTCAGGAAGGAATCCACACCTTCCGCATAAGTCATCAATTCCACCGCGCGGGTCCAGTCCGTGCCCCAAAGGCAACGCTCCAAGCCAAAGGCATCGAAAATGCGCGCCAGAGGTTCCCAGATATCGCTGTAAGGGTAGCCACCACGGGAAAGCGTGCAGGCACCGGTGATTTTCACGACAATATTCGGGAAAGCCGCCAACGCCAGCAGCTTCGGCAATTCATCAAAGCCGTTTTCCATCCGTGGCGGCTCAAAAGGCTGTTGCAGGCCAAGATGGTCAATCACCAGGCGCGTATCAGGATTGCGCCGTGCTAATTCATGCACCTGATCAAGCCGGCCCCAACACAGCAGATTGACGGGCAGATCGCGCTTCGCGGCGGTGGCCAGCACGTGATTAATGCCGGGGTCCGCGGGGTCTGCCGAAACATCACCGCGCATCATGATGCGAATGGCAACCGCGCCAGGGGTTGCCTGCCAATCCGCAATGGTTTCCGCAACGGCGGCATCATTGGGATCAACCGGCTTCACCAAAGCGAAACGATCTGGATAGGTATTGCGGACCGAAACCGCATAGCTGGCATCGAAGCGATACATGGTGAAGGCGGAAACCAATATCGCGCCATCCACGCCAACCGCATCCATCGCCTTCACCATATCCGCACCCGTCACTTCCGGCGGGCCATGCAGCACCGCATGCCAGGGCCGGCCCGGGTGATTGCGTTCATAGGCATGGACCTGGGCGTCAATGATTGGCATGGGCGGATCCTCGAGCGTGTTTTTATGGTGCAAGGTTAGGCGGAGCCTGCCGGGCCAGCAAGGCGCGACCCTTGGTTGCCCGCGCAAATCGGCCTAGCTTGCGGTTCATTCACCCTTTTTGAGGAAAAACCATGACCCCGCCTGAGAGAATGCGCGCTTTGCTCGCCAAGCCTGATTTCGTTGTCATGCCCGCCGTATGGGATGGGCTGAGCGCCAAGCTTGCCGCATCGGCTGGTTTTCCCACTGCCTTCCTATCCGGTTCCTGCGTTGCCGCCAGCCGCCTGGGCGGGCCGGATCTGGACCTGATTTCCTTCGCCGAGATGTTCGATAGCTTCAATATGGTGCGCGGTGCAGCGCCCGATACGCTGGTGCTGGCCGATGGTGACCATGGCTATGGCAATGCGATGAATGTGCAGCGCACCGTGCGCGCTTATGGCCGCGCCGGCGCCGCCGCGATTTTGATCGAGGACAAGATCACGCCGCGCGCGCTGACGGCTGCCGGCAAGCCCTGCCTGCCACGTGAGGAAGCGCGCATGAAAATCCGCGCCGCCGTGCAAGCGGCCAAGGAATCCGGCATTCTGATATTGGCGCGCACTGATTGTCGCCCGACCGCCGGCATTGATGAGGCCGTGGCGCGGATTGAAATGTTTGTCGAAGAGGGCGCGGATATCCTGTTCCTGGATAGCCCCGCCGATGATGCTGAAATTCATCGTGCGGTGGCCGCTGCCAAGGGTCGGCCTTCCTTTGCCGTGCTTTCACCAGGCGGCGCGCGCGCCACGCCAACACGCGATGAAGCCAAGGCGCTGGGCTTCAAGATCGGCACTTATCCTACAGGGATGATCTCGCCAGCCGCTGCCGGCATGAAGGCGGGCCTTGCCGCGTTGCAAGCCGGGCTTTCGGAAGCCGCTAGTGCACTGCCTTCGGCGGAACTCCGCGAAACGCTTGGCTATGGCGATTATGACGCCAAGGCCAAGGCTTTCATTGTCTAATTGATGCTACGCCGGTCGGGTGTGATTACCCGACCGGATCAATTGGCGTAATCGGCGCACCGGCGGCTTCAATGGTGGCGCCGGCTTGCAGCAGCAAATCTTCGCGGTAACGGCCCGCGAGTAGCTGCACACCAACCGGCACGCGCCCCACAGTGCCGGTGGTGACCGTAAGGCCAGGTAGCCCCATCAACGGTAGCCCCACCTGCGTGAGCTGCGATTCCATAATGCGGCGGAACGCCGCCGGGCTTTCGACATCTTCCTGATCACGGAAGGGCAATTCTCCAGACACAGGCGTAATCGCCACCGGGAAGCGTTCAAAAAATTCCATCCAGAGCCGGACGAAATAAGACCGTTTCTGCAGCGCATCCATGAAGCTGTTCAAATCCGGATTGGGGCAAAGTTCTTCCATCTGCGCGAAGACAAAGCTCGCATCCGGATCACCTTCCTGCTGCAGCGCGCTGTTCAGACCGCGGCGACTTTCCGCAAGCCAGAGCATCGCTTGCAATTGCGCGGGTTCACGCAACGGGGGTGTATCGGTTTCCTCGATCGTCCAGCCGGCGGCTTCCAGGCGCTTGGCGGCGTCGCGGAGCGCAGCCTGCACTTCTGGCTGCACCTTCATGCCTTCGGGTGCCAGGCAAAGCGCGGCGCGTTTCGGTGCGGGTGGGCCTTCCATGGCGGCATCTACCCACCAGGGGTCACGAATATCGCGCGCGCACATGGCACCGAAAGCAAGCTTCACATCGGCTATGCTGCGCGCAAGCGGGCCACTCACGGCCATGACCTGCCCACCGACATGACGTTCAGCGCCTGAAGCATTCCAGGCAGGAATGCGCCCAAGTGTGGGGCGCAGCCCATGAATACCGCAGGCATAGGCCGGGTAGCGAATGGAACCGCCAATATCCGTGCCGTGACCAATGGCGCCAATGCCGGCCATTGTCGCGGCACCGGCACCGCCAGATGAACCGCCAGGCGTGATGCTGGGATCGCGCGGATTTTTCGTGTGCCCATGCAGCGAATTGCGCGTGAACCAGCGCAGCGAAAAAGCCGGCGTATTGGTCCGCCCGACAATCACCGCACCGGCCTTGCGCAAATTCGCTACCACGGGATTGTCCTGCTTCGCGATCAAATCCTTTTGCAGGCGGAGCCCATTGGTGGTGGCATAGCCCTGCTGGTCCATATTCACCTTGATGGTAATGGGCACGCCAGCAAGCGGTCCGGCATCCTCACCACGCGCGATCATGGCATCAATGCGCGCCGCATCGGCCAGTGTTTCCTCTGGCCGGTGATCCACAACGGCATTGATTTTGGGGTTCACCGCGGCAAGCCGTGCCAGCGCATCCTTCGCGGCTTCGGTCGCAGAGACTTGCTTACCGCGGATACGCGCCGCCAGGTCGGTTGCATTCAGGCGCCATAGATCGGTCATGGTGGATAGCCCCCCTTTTCGTGCGCTGGCCTAGCCCGGCAGCGCAAGCACATTCTTGCTGATGATATTGCGTTGGATTTCGTTCGATCCGCCATAAATGGTGGAAGGCCGCGCCTGGATGTAAAGCCCTGTTGGGTTCAGGTTGCGGTTGCCTTCCATGGGGTCGAGCAAGCCGGCATTCTCACCGCAAATTTCCAGCATCGTATCCGTGATGCGCTGGAACAATTCGGTCTGGAATACCTTTAGCATGGAAACATCGGGGCCCAGCGTCTCACCGCGCCTGACCTTATCCACGAAAACGCCGTAGAGGCTTTTCAGATCTTCCAGATCAAGCCGCAGCTTCGCGTAGGTGTCTTGGAACACCGCATCTTCCCAAACCCCCATGCGTTCCGCGAGTTGCTTCAGGCGCGAAAACGCGTAAGCCGAAAGCCGTGGCGACCCCAGGTAAATACGTTCAAAAGAAAGTAGCGCCTTCGCCATATCCCAGCCACGGTTCGGTGTGCCCACCAGATTAGCCGCGGGCACGCGCACATTATCGAAGAACACCTCACAGAATTCGTCGTGATATTCCAGATTGATGATGGGCTTTACGGTAATGCCGGGCGTATTCATATCCACCAGCAGGAAGGAAATGCCTTCCTGCTTCTTCGCGTTCTTATCTGTGCGCACCAGCAGGAAGCACCAATTCGCATCCATGGCGAGTGTGGTCCAAATCTTCTGGCCATTCACCACATAGGTATCGCCATCCAGCACCGCTTCTGTGCGCAACGCCGCCAAATCCGACCCCGCATTGGGTTCGGAATAACCCTGGCACCAGATATGCTCACCGGAGAGAATCTTCGGCAGAAAGCGCTGCTGCTGTTCGCGCGTGCCGTGATTGATCAGGAGTGGCCCAACCATGACAATGCCATGGTCATTGGTGCGCGCGCAGCCATGGCGTTCCACTTCTTCGGTGAAAATGATCTGCTTCGCCGGCGAAAGCCCAAGCCCGCCAAATTCGCGCGGCCAGCCAGGGCAAAGCCAGCCTTTTTCGGCCAGCTTGTAATACCAGACCTTATTTTCTTCCCAATGCAGGCGCTTGGGCGGATTGCGCAAATCGGCTGGGTATTCAGCTTCAATCCAACTGCGCACATGCAGGCGGAAGGCTTCATCTTCCAGCAGGTTCAGATCCTGTGTTTCCCGAGCTTCGATCATTGTTTCAGCCTCCGGTAAAATTGGGCTTGCGCTTGGCGAAGAAGGCCGCGCGGCCTTCCTTGAAATCTTCGGTCGTGAACAGCGCCGCCTGATAGGTTTGTTCCTGCGCCAAAGCCTCATCCAGACCATCGGCGAAGATTTGCTTGGTGAAGGCGATGGGGCCAGGTGCCTCGGCGGCCAGGAAGCGCGCTTTTTCCAAGGCGGCTTCCAAAGCCTTGCCGGGCGGTGCGACGTAATCCACCAGGCCGATGCGTTCGGCTTCCGGCGCGGCGATCACTTCATGGAAAAACAGGATGCGCCGCGCACGGCCAATACCAACACGCGCAGGTAGGAAATGCGGCAGGCCCATATCGGACATCAGGCCAATCTTGTGAAAGCCCGCCGTGAAGCGCGCATCTTCGGCGGCCACAATCACATCGCAGGCGCAAGCCACTGCCATGCCGGCTCCCGCTGCCCAGCCTTCCACGGCAGCGACTACAGGCTTGCCGCCCTTGGCCATCAGGCGCACCAGTTTATGGGTGCGGCGCATGCGTTCGCGCCCCGCGAGCGTGCTATCAATATCCATGGACGAAATATCGCCACCGGCGCAGAAAGTGCCCTCAGCGCCCGTCACCACAATGGCGCGGATCGTATCATCACCATGGGCGCGTTCCATCACGTCTTCCATCGCGGTGCGCAGCACAGGCGCGATAGCATTCTTGCGCGATGGGCAATCAATAGTGACGATCAGCACCGCGCCATCACGTTCTTCCAGAATGCGTTGGCGCAAGGGTTCAGCGGCGGCGTTCATTCAGCATCCTCCGGCGCCAGCGCCATGAAGCGGCGGCGATGCAAAGCGGCAGAGCCGAATTGATTGGCGATCACCATGCCGCGACGCAGATAAAGCCCGACATCATATTCATCAGTATAGCCAATGCCGCCATGTAGCTGGATGCATTGGCGCAAAACCATCAGCCCGCTTTCACCCGCGCGCGCCTTGGCCTTGGAAACGGCGACCTTGCGTGCATCACCTTCCGCACCGGCATCCAAGGCCGCCGCCGCGGCTTCAACCGCGGCGCGCGTGAGTGACAGATGAATTTTCAAATCCGCCGCGCGATGTTGCAGCGATTGGAAAGTGCCGATGATGCGGCCGAATTGCTGGCGCGTTTTCAGATAGGCAAGCGTCATATCAAAGGCGCGTTCCATCAGGCCGACCATGGCGCCCGCCGTCATCAACGCGGCCTCATCCAAGGCAGCATCCAACACGGCGCCAACATCAGACGCGATGCGCTTACCCTTTACGGGATCAGTACGGAGTGTACCGAAATACCCGCCATCCATGGTTTTTTCCAAGGATAGATCAGCCCCCGCCGCCGGCACGGCGTAAAGCGCCAGCCCCGCGCCTTCACGCACCGGCACTAGAAACACATCCGCGCCGCCCGCTTGCGGAATAAAGACGCGCGGCGCATCGGCATTGCCAGGCGCGGCCAAAGTATCGGCGCGTTCCTGCCAGGCGGTCAGCACCATTTGTTGGCCCGCCAGCAAGGGCGCCAAAAGCGATTGATCATCCGACGCCGCCAACAAACGCGCGGACAGCATGGCAGCGATCAGAGGTTCAGGGGCCAATCCGCTTGCCAATTCTTCGGTCAGCGCAATGGCTTCACTCATGCCAAGCCCGGCGCCACCGGCTGCTTCGGCCACGGCAAGACCGATCCAGCCAAATTCGCCCATCTGACCATAAACGTTTTTGTCATAGCCGGGCGCTGCAAAACGCAGCGCGCGCACGCGCTTGCTGTCGCCGCCACGCGGCGCCACCGCACCCGCGCTATCGCGGATCATGCGAATGGATTCCGCGCGTTCTTCCAAAACCTCGCTCATGCTCTTATTCCTTATGCGCGTCAGTTTGTGTGTAGCTTCGCGCCACTCGCCGCCTGGATTTGTTCAAAGGTCACGCCCGGCGCCAAATCACGCACGACAAAACCCTTGCCCTTCACCACATCCAAAACGCCAAGATTGGTATAAACGCGGCTGACCGCGCCGGGCGTTGTCAGCGGATAGGTGCAGCGTTCCACAATTTTGTGCCCGCCATCCTTGGTGGTGTGTTCCATCACCACCCAAAGACGCTTGGCGCCAGCACCAAGATCCATCGCGCCACCAACGGCCGGCGCCGAGTCATTCTCACTGGTAGCCCAATTGGCGATGTCGCCATTGGCCGCCACTTCGAAGGCGCCCAGCACGCAAAGATCAATATGCCCGCCCCGGATCATGGCGAAGCTATCCGCGTGGTGGAAATAGGAACCACCTGGCCGCAGTGTGACGGCCTGCTTGCCAGCATTCACCAGCCAGGGGTCCACCTTGTCTGGCGCGGGCGCAGGCCCCATGCCCAGAATACCGTTTTCCGAATGCAGGATTACTTCACGTTCAATCGGCACGTAATTCGCGATCATGGTCGGAATGCCGATACCAAGATTGACGAACCAGCCTTCGGGAATGTCCTCCGCAACGCGGGCGGCCATTTGCTTGCGATCGAAGCCTTGCATGGTCTGATCCCCTATTCCCTATTTGCTCAAGCCCATTCCGGGCCGCGATCAATGTGCAACACGCGCTTCACGAAAATGCCAGGTGTATGGACATTCTCAGGCACAATCTCACCCAAGGCGCGAATATGGCTGACCTGCGCGATCGTCATATCGGCTGCCATGGCCATCACCGGGTTGAAGTTCCGCCCGCTGGAACGATAGGTCAGATTGCCCCAGCGATCCCCTTCCCAGGCTTCCACCAGCGCCACATCGGCCTTCAGCGCATGTTCCATGACATAAGTGCGGCCATTGAATTCGCGCTGTTCCTTGCCATTCGCCAGAATAGTGCCCACCGATGTCGCGGTGAAAAACGCCGGCACACCAGCACCGGCAGCGCGCATACGCTCCGCCATGGTACCTTGGGGCACAATCTCAAGTTCGATCTTGCCTTGGCGATAAAGCTCCTCAAACACCACAGAACCAGCGGAACGCGGGAAGGAGCATATGATCTTGCGCACCCGGCCCAATTCCATCAGCCGCGCCAAGCCAACCCGCCCGTTGCCAGCGTTATTCGCGACACAAGTAAGGTTCTTGGCGCCCTGTTCGATCAGCCCTTCAATCAATTGGTCGGGCTGGCCCACAGCGCCAAAGCCACCGATCAGAACCGTTGAACCATCCTTGATGTCGGCCATGGCATCGGCCATGGATTGAACAATCTTGTTGATCATGCGTCTTTTCCCATCATCATTCAGGCAAAACGAAAAAGGCCATTACTGACAACAACCTTGTCACGCTCCACCACGCGCGCGCGGAAGGCAGCACCGCCTGCTTCGTGCCAAATCTCGCTTCGGATCGTCTCACCCGGATAGACGGGTGAGGAGAAGCGCAAATCCATCTGCCCGAAGCGCGTGGTGTCGTAATTGCAAAGCGTCTTCAGCAGCGCATGGCAGACCGTGCCAAAGGTGCAAAGCCCATGCAGGATCGGGCGCGGGAAGCCAGCGGCGGCAGCGATTTTCGGGTCTATATGCAGCGGGTTCAAATCCGTGTTCAGCCGATAGATCAGCGCCTGTTCCGGCCGCGTTGCCAGATCAAGCGTGATATCCGGCGCGCGGTCCGGTTCCGGATGCGGCTGCTTCACCGGCCCGCTCGGCCCGCCAAAACCACCATCGCCGCGCAGAAAGGATGTGCTGGTGAGTGTCGCCAGCAAATCGCCCGTCTTCGCGTCAATCACCTGACGTTCGGAATACATCAAGGCGCCCTTGCCCTCACCGCGATCCACCAAGCCAGTGACACGCGAACGGCCAATGATCTCGCCTTCGGTCGGCAAGGGTTTGTGCAGGATCAGCCCTTGTTCGCCATGGACAATCTTCACCCAATCCATGCCGGTATCGGGATTGCGCGACCAAAAGCCAGGCGCCCCCAGCACCACGGGCATGGAGGGCATGACCTTCAAGCGCGGTTCATAAAGAAAATCGAGCTGCTGTTCATCCATCGGGTCCTGACCGAGCCCAACAGAGAAATTATACATCGCCACATCCTGCCAGCGCAGATGCTGGCGCATTTCCGGGATGGGGTAGTTCAGCAGCTTTTCGTAGATGATCGGCATGTCAATGCGCTTCCTCGATTTCAATCACCGCATCCGCGGCAAAGGCGCCCTGCCCTACCGGCAGCACCAGCATGGGGTTCACATCAACGGATGCCAAACGCGGCCCCGCCGCCACGGCGAAGCGTGATAGTGCCGCCAATGCCCCGGCCAGCGCCTTCACATCCGCTTTCGGCTTGCCACGCGCGCCATCCAGCAGCGGGAAGCCCTTCAGCGAACGGATCATGGCTTCGGCTTCGGTTTCATTGAAGGGGCAACGGCGGAAGGCGACATCTTTGAGGATTTCGATGAAGACGCCACCCAGCCCGACCATGGCGACAGGACCAAACACCGGGTCGCGCAAAACGCCGAGCGCCATTTCAACGCCGCCATTGATCTGCTTGGCGATCAATACGCCTTCAATGCGCGCCTTTGGCGCATGTTGCGCGGCGCGTGCCAGAAGCGTGGCATGGGCTTCGCGCACCGCAGCGGCATTGGCGATGTTCAAAATCACGCCGCTGATTTCGCTTTTGTGCAAAATGTCGGGCGAGAGGATTTTCGCCACTACCGGATAGCCCATGGCCTCCGCCGCGCGCACCGCTTCCTCCACATTCGCGCAGGCGCGCTCAGGCACCGCCGGCAGGCCGGCTTCGGCCAAAAGGCGCTTGGCTTCGGCCTCCGTTGGCGTTTGCGCGGGTAGCGCAACACTTGGCAGCGCCCCCGCCGCACCCGCTTCCTGCCGCGCGAAATACGCGCCGAAGCGGCCCATGGCGGCAATGGCATTCACGGCGCGCGTCGGGTCTTCAAACACAAGGAAGCCATCTTCTTCATATTCGCGCACCTTTTCGCGCGAACAGATGGCCGAAAGCACCCAAAGCCGATCGCGCCTTTTCGCGATGGCGTCTCGCATGAAGGGCCGCAGCTTCGGTGCCATGGAGGTTGATCCCCCCGTTTGTGTCAGAAACACCAGAACGGAAGGATAGCCACCATCGCCCGCAGTCGCTTCCAGGAAGTCACCGAAAAGCTCGGTCTGATTCACCGCCTGCGCGGTGCAATCCACCGGATTGCGCGGCGCGCAGAAGCTGATCAAGCCGCGCAGCTTGTCCTGGGACGCCTGCGGCATTTCCGGCATGGGCAGGCCAACGGCTTCGGATGCATCGGAAATCAGCACGCCCGCGCCACCGCTGACCGTCAGCACGCCCAGGGAATTATTGGCGGGATAGATGCGCCGCGATGCCGCGTAAGCGATATCCAGCATTTCTTCCGTGGTGCGCGCGCGCAATACGCCATATTCATCCAGCACGGCCTGCGTCACCGCATCATCGCCGGCGATGGAGGCCGTGTGGGATTTTGCGGCGGCGCCACCTAAAGCGCTGGAGCCTACCTTCATCATGATCACGGGCTTGCGGTTGCGCCGCGCCAGATCAAGCGCGGCGACAAAGCCTGCACTTTCGCGAATGCCCTCCGCATAGGCGCAAATCACTTCCACTTCCGGCGCCTGCGCCATCCAACCAATCGCCTCACCTAAGGAGACATCAGCTTCGTTGCCCGTGGTGACACATACCGTTGTGCCAAGCCCGCGTTGCCGCGCCACCGCGAAAACATGCGTGCCATAGGCGCCGGATTGTGAAGCGATGCCGATATTGCCGCGAATGGGCCAGCCTTGTTCGAAGGAAAGCGAGAAGATCGGGTAGAAACCAATCGCGGCATTGAACAGGCCAAGGCAATTCGGCCCAAGCATGCGCATGCCATGGCGCCGCGCGGCAGCCACCAGCCTTTCCTGCATGGCGGCGCCGGCATCGTCCACTTCGGCAAAGCCGGCGGTGAAGACAATGGCGGATTTGCAGCCCCGCGCGCCCAGATCATCCACGGCCTGAATCGCGGCCTCACCAGGCACGGCGATAATCGCAACATCAGGCACTTCCGGCAGCGCTGCGACAGATGCGAAGGCCGGCAGGCCCTGCACGGTTGGGCGATTCGGGTTCACCGGCAGAAGCCGGCCCTGGAAACCCTGGCTTTGCATATAGGCAATGGGCCGCCCGCCAATGCGCGTACCGTCATCGGAAGCACCAATCACGGCAACGGAACGGGGACGAATCATGGCATCCAAAGCTGCAAAATCAGCCATGGTTTTTCCGGCACCCAAAGGGCCGCCTTCGGCGGGCATCGCGTCTTCCTCCTGCAATCGGGCGCAGGGTGGCGCCAGCGCGCCCCTCCGGCAAGGGGTTGTCTTCAGATAAGGAAGTGGATGGCCGCCCCGGCCGCCCCGGCCGCAACTGACAGCGCAGCATAGACAGTGCCGAAGCGCCCGCCGCCCAGCACCAAAGCATAAGCGGCCTTGGCGCAGATATTCACCCCAACCGCCGCCAGAACCGCCTGGGCGGCGGTTTGCAGGCTCAGCGTGGCAGGCGCCAGCAGGGGCACGGAAAGTGCCACCGCATCCACATCGGCAAGCCCGGTTAGCGCCGCCACCGCCAATACCGCCGCGGACCCCAGCTTTTCCGCCGCCAGACGCGAAGCGAGCGCAACCGCAGCCAGCAGCAGGGCAATCTTCAAGACCGCCGCCAATTCAAAGGGGTTTTCCGGCGGGGCCGCTGGCGGGCCAGCAGCATTGGCGCGCCGCGCCAGGGCAAGCCCGGCCAGTGTCATACCCAAAGCAGCGACGCCAAGCGGCAGCACCAGCAGCCAGGCCACATCCGACGCAATAAAAAACACAATGGCGACGGTCCGCAGGCAGGAAACCGCCCCGGCAATCAAGGCACCCGCCGCCAAGGCAAGCGCCGCGCCGCCCTCAGCCGCCGCGCGGGCATTGGAAATCGCCACAGCGGTGGAAGACACCAAGCCCCCCGCCGCGCCGGAAAGCACCAATCCGCGTTCCGCCCCCATCAACCGCACGGCCAGGTAGCCCAGGTAGGAAATCGCCGCGAGCAATATGGCCAAGCCCCAGATTTTCGAGGGATTCAGGCCACCCAGCAGGTCAATGGGCTCATCCGGCACCAGCGGCATGACCAGCAAGGTCATGGAAAGCAGCACCAATGCGGAACGGAGTTCGGCCCAGGTGATGCGTGTCATCAATTCATGCAGGGATTCACGCGCCGCCAGGATGGCGGTCATGGCGACAGCCGCTGCGCCAGCCACCGCCATATCCGCCAGTACCGCCATGGCGCCCAGACTATAGGTGCCAAGGGCCGCAACCAGACCAGTGGCGGAAACCTTGTTCTCGGCATCGGCTTCACGCAGCGCGAAGGGCAATTGCGCGGCCAGAAGCGCGGCAAGCCCGAAGCCCAGCAACAGCGCGCCGCCGGGCTGGCCCAAGGCCAAAGCCAGAACCGCAATAACGCCGCCCAAAAGCCCGGTAAGCGCAAAGGTCCGCACACCTGCGGTGCGCCTGCCCGCGGCTTCCTGCCTTTCGCGCCAATGCCGTTCCGTGCCCACCAAAAGGCCAATTGCAAGCGCGGCGGCTAGGCGGCGTATCAACTCCTCCGCATCCATCGGGCCATAAGGCACCTGGCGGGGCAGCGCCGCAAGCAACGTTCTTGCGTCTGGGGCGCCATCACGGCCATATGTTCGTGATGTCTCTCTCCTTCACCCGAACCGAGCTTCAGCGCTATTCCCGCCACATCCTGTTGCAGGAGGTCGGCGCGATCGGCCAGGCCAAGCTCCGCGCGGCGCGGGTGTTGGTGGTGGGCGCGGGGGGCTTGGGTTCGCCGCTGGCGTTATACTTGGCGGCAGCGGGCGTCGGCACGCTCGGCCTTGTGGATCATGATGTGCTGGAGCTTTCCAATTTGCAGCGCCAGGTGGCGCATAGCACTGCGCGGATTGGGCAGAACAAGGCGGTGAGTGCGGCGGAAACCCTGGCCGCACTGAACCCAGAAGTGACGGTGGATATCCATCAGCGGCGGATGGATGCGGCGGCGGCGCGGGAATTGATCCCCCGCTATGATGTGATTTGCGATGGGACGGATAATTTCGAAACGCGCTTTCTATTGGGCGATGCCTGCCATTTGCTCGGCAAGCCCTTGGTGAGTGCGGCGGTGCTGCGCTTTGAAGGCCAGCTTTCGGTGTTTCACGGCCATGATGGCAAAAACCCCTGCCATCGCTGCCTGCACCCGGAACCGCCGCCGCCCGGCCTGGTGCCGACCTGTTCCGAGGCCGGCGTGCTTGGCGCCGTGACTGGCGTGATGGGCACCCTGCAAGCGACCGAGGTTTTGAAGCTGATCCTTGGCATTGGTGAGCCATTGATTGGCAAATTATTACTTTGGGATGCCTTGGATGCGCGGTTTCGCACCGTGCGCCTTAAGCGCGACCCGGCTTGCGCCTTATGTGGGCCGGAAGCTTCCATCCGCGACCTTGCCGCCCATGAAAACGTGGCAGAGCCGGCCTGCCGCGCATGAGCGAAAAGCGCCCCCCGCTTGGCATTTTGCTGCTGGATGGTGGGCATGAACGCGCCCATTACGCTTTGGTGATGGCGAGCGGCGCGGCGGCTTTGGGCCGCGATGTGGTGCTTTTTGCCACCAATGGCGGATGCCGGCTGCTTTTGGCCGATTGTCCCTTATTGCAGGACCCACGCGAAGCGCATCTCGCTGCCCGGGGCGTTGCTGGGATTGGCACGCTGCTATCGGCCATCGCCGCCCTTGGTGTGCAGCGCATGGTCTGTGAAGCCGGGTTGAAGGCGGAAGATTTGGCCGCCACACCCCTCGCCCCCGGCGTGGAACGGGCGGGGGTGGCGAGTTTTCTGGCCGCGGTCGGCGCGGGGCAGATCATCAGCTTGTGACATCTGGGATACGGTTGTTGCGGCAGAACCTGCATGTCGCACAGAAAAGCTTTGAATTAATTTGGTATTCTGCCCTCAGCCCGCCTAAATCTTGTCATGATTAGCGTGGCAAATACCCCACATGCTGTGGGCATCAAGTAACGCTTGACCGGCCCGTTTCAAATGGCTTAGGCGGGATAGTCACGATCATGTTTCTGGATGTTTCAAACGGCCAGACAGGATCAGCGACGCGGCTTGGGGTCGGGCAATGCGGGGGCATTGGCTGGTTACTTGGGGGGGCCGCCTCGGGACAGGTTTTTTCCCAGACCCGATGGAGTTTAGGGGATGCGCGGGTTTCGACTGGGTTTTGGGCGTTTCTTGGCACTAGGGCTTTTGTTGGCCCTGGTTTCGGCCTGCGCGGATGGTGTTGGTGGTCGGCATGCCAATGGGCCTTTCTATAATCGCCCGGATAGCGTTGCCCCGCCCGGCCCGCCCAGTGATCCTTGGGGGCCTTGGATCCGTGATGCGTCTCGCCGCTTTGATGTGCCCGATCTTTGGATCCGCGAAGTGATGCGCCAGGAAAGCGGGGGCCGCGCCAGCGCCACGTCCCGCGTTGGTGCCATGGGGCTGATGCAGGTGATGCCGGGTACCTATCGGGAATTGGCCCAGCGCTACAATTTGGGGCCGGACCCCTACCATCCCTATGATAATCTGCAGGCGGGCGCGGCCTATATTCGCGAAATGTATCAGCTTTATGGCTCGCCTGCCTTCCTGGCGGCCTATAATGCCGGGCCGCGCCGGCTTGAGGATTACCTGTGGGGCAATCGCGGCCTGCCTGATGAAACGCGCAATTACGTAGCACGGGTCGGGCCCCGCATCGCCACCACGGCGCCCGCCCGCCGGGCCCCAGCCGAGGTTTATGCCGCAGCCGATATCGGCACCAATATCCCGCGCGGGCCGCGCCGGATGGATAGCGGCACGATGGTGGCGCTCCGCGAACAGCGCAACGCAGCGCCCAGCATGCAGGTCGCGCAAGCCGCCGCGCCGGCGCCCGCCCCCCCGGCAACCACGCAGGTGGCCAGCCTTAATCCTGTTGTGCGGATGGACCCCATCCCAGATGGCAGCACCTATTCGGCAGCGGAGCGCCGGCGTGCCGGGCTTGATGCTGGCGGAACGGCGCTAAATCAGACCTCCGTCGCGCCGCCAGCGCCACGTCAGGCGCCGGCAGCCGCGCCAGCCCGTGGGAGCATGAGCCTGATTGGTTCAGCCAATGCGGCCCCTGCCCGCCCTGCGCCCGTTGCTGCGGCGGCGGGCGGTGGAAATGGCTGGTCCGTGAACCTGGGGCGCTTTGCGTCCGAGAACCTTGCCCGCAGCGCGGCTTCATCCGCCCGTTCCGGCGCGGGCAGCAATGCACAAACCGAAGTGGTACGCATTGCACAGGGGAATTCGAATGTCTTCACAGCGCGGGTCCGCGGGCTTTCGCGCGCGCAAGCCGAACAGGCCTGCCAGAGGCTACGCGCCACCGGCAATTGCACATTGGTTGCCCCTGGCGTTTGATTTTCCGTTTAGCTATCCCGTGATCAAGCGCTTGATCACGGTTTGATTTTACATGCGGTGTCCTTCTTGAACCGTGGCCATAGCAATGGCTGCGCGAACCCGCCCGCGCCTTAGCGCTCAATCTGAAGCGAAGGTCCTGTCGCGGACAGTAGCGCGAATTTTTCTTGCGCGCCGCGACGCCGCAGTGGCTAGCCTTCCAGGTATGAAATTATTACTATATTTCATCTTTATTGCTGTTCCGGCAGAAGCCCAACCCCATGCGCATCTTCACCCTTTTGTTTCTAGCCATTTTCATCGCCTCACCCAGCATCGCGCAGGAATGGGCGGGGCAGTGGGAAACCCGCTGGCGTACCGGTGGCGCCAAGATCACCTTAACCCAACAAGGTGATCAGGTTACCGGCAGTTATTCGCCTTATGATGGGCGAATAGAAGCCAGGGTTGAAGGTCGGCGCCTGCTTGGCGAATGGATAGAAGGACCGCGCCGCGGCCGATTTGAATTTGCGCTGAGCCCCAATGGCGAAAGTTTTGCCGGGCGCTTCGACAGTGGCGAATGGTGGAATGGCCGGCGCGTTTCGCCCAACGACATTTCCCGCACCATCAGAACAAGTTCGGCAACACCGCGTGATACGCTACGCAGCTTTCTGTTGCTACTGAACATTAATCGTCATCGCCCGCATGAAATCCATGATCAATTGGCGCAGCTGGTATCCTTCGCGCCGGACGATGCAACGCTTCCAACAGATGATCGCCTGGCGATCATGCTCGCCAATTATGATCTGATTGATCAGTTCCGCTTGCGGCTTTGGGAAGTGCCGCCCCAATCGGCGGCACAAACATTGACGGTGCATCTGAAACGCCCGGACGATGCCGCGCTGGATTTGGTCCTGCGCCTAGAAGGGGATGGCTGGCGGCTGGTGATGCGCGGGCTTCGCGATGCGCTGAATACGACCAAATCCTTGGCCGCCATGCAGGGAGAAAGGCCCCGCGGCCCGCATATCAGTGCACGCGTAACCATGCAGCAATTCCTGGCTGCCATGGCAGAAACTTCGGCGGAAAGTCGCTTGCGCGCCGCCGCCACACTGGATCTTTCAAGGATCCCGCAATCCATTCGTGCCACTGAAGGACCTTTGCAGGCGGAATTCCTGAAATCCGTTTTGGATCGTGCCGGGCTGGTTATTCTGCAGGAAATTCCTGATGAGCCTCAGGCTGCGGAAAACTACCTGCATTATGTCCACCCGGTTGGCAGCATTGCCATTGAACCTATTGAGCGCAACGACCGGCGTGAATGGCTTTTTTCAGCGGATACGGTGGCAAGTCTTCGGGATCTGCATCAGGCGGTTGAAGCGCTTTCGCTTATTGATGGCGTTGATCTAGGGGATGCGCATTCGCCCTTCTTCATGATCCGCAGTTGGGTCGGGCAATTGAGCCATCATCTGCTGGACAATACCTTTTTGCTGGAAAATTGGCAGTGGTTGGCCATTCTTCTGGTGGTGGTGCTTGGTTACTTCGGCGGCGGCCTTTTGGCATCGCTGATCTTCATGTTGATTGGCCCACGCATTGCGCGCATGGCACCGAAACGAAACTGGGCATTGGAAAGGCGGGTAAAGCTGCCGGTGCGGCTGTGTTTTGCGGCGGCGTTGTGGTTTGCCGCCATTGGCGCCATGGGCTTGCCGGAATTGATCCAATATGGCGGTCAGGCCATCGCCATTGCGCTGATGTCGCTTGGGCTGATCTGGGCCGGCTATACGCTGGTTGACCTGCTGACCAAGGGTTTTCTGGATCGATCGGAAGCGGCGGGCCTGCAATTTGACAGTATTCTTGTGTCACTGATTGCAACGGCGCTTAAGGTGGCACTGGCTGCCGGCGGCATCATTGTGGTTGCCGACATTCTGCATCTTCCCTGGCAGGGGGTTGTGGCGGGGCTTGGTGTTGGTGGCCTGGCCGTTGCTTTTGCCGCGCGCGCAACTGTTGAGAATTTTTTCGGCGCCGCGATGCTGCTTTCGGATCGGCCCTTCAGAACGGGCGATTCCATTGTGGCTGGCGGTATTTCCGGTTCGGTCGAGCATGTGGGGCTGCGTTCCACCCGCATCCGCACATCCGATGACAGCGTGGTCTTTATGCCCAATGCATCGCTTGCCGCGGCCACCATTGATAATCGCGGCCGGCGCCGACAATGGCTTTTCAAGACCATCTTTGGCCTCACCTTCGATACACCACCCGATAAGTTGGATGCCTTCGTTGCTGGCGTGAAAGAGGTTGTGCGCGCCCATCCGGCCGGCAAGGATGGCAGGCTTTATTGTGCCGTGGTGAATTTTGGTGAATCCGCCATTGAGGTAGAACTTGTTATCTATCTGTCCGTGCGTTCTGGTGAAGCAGAACGCGAAGCAAAGCATGCTATTTTGCTGAATATCATGCGCCTCGCGGAAAGATTGGGCGTCAGTTTCGCCTTCCCCACACGCACTATTGTCATGGCGCAGGCGTCAAGCCCGACCCAGACCAGCATCACCCAACATTGAAGGCGAAGCGCGCAGGCGTATTGGGTGGTAGTACTGCAACCTCAGACAAGGGGATTGTGAACCTCCCGACATTTTGCCTTTCATTATTCGAGGCTGCCAATTCCTGCCGCGCATCCAGCATGGCGCGCGTGGTCCTGGGCAGGGCAGGCGCGCCGCCGAAACGATTAAGCGAATCCTGTCCCCCAGGGCTGAAAATGGGTGCGCGCAATGCCGCCGCTGCCGCAGAGGGGCTGCGCGCTGCATAGGCGTTGCGCAGGGCAGTTAGGCTATCAATCACGTCCTGAGCGCGTGCATCCGCCGCGATGCCAAGGGCCGCGCGCCATTCTGCCCGCGCCGCCGGCACCATCATTGATGCCATGGGTAGCTTTACATTCCAGCCCTGCCCCGCCGGCAATTCTACCGCGAGGAATTCCAGCCCTTGGACCAATCGCGCCACTTCCCAGGGCTGGCCAGTCAGCGTGTTTGGATTGGTCAGCAGATAGGCGCCCTGATCGATGGAATAGCGCACAGGATCAATGGAGAGAAAGTTATTGAACTCAGGCAATCTGGCCGTTTCCACTGGCGCCGTTGTGCAAGCACCAAGACCCAAGAACACCGCCAGAAAACCGCGCCTGTCAAACTGCATCCCTGCCTCCTGCCAATGCTTTATACATAGCAATGATCGCGCGGCATGGACAGGCACAAGGCGGTGAGGCGCGGGGCAAAACCATCCCGCGCCGAGCGCATAGCCTCAAAGGCTAACGGGCTTGCCCTTTTCTGGCACCAGCACCTTGGCCTTGGCGCCGACCATCTCCGCCTCAAAGCCCTTGGCGTCCGGCAGCAGCATGCCGAAGGTCGCGTAATGGCAGGGAATGGCGGTGGTGACATTACGCAGATACCGCTTCACCGAAAGCGCCGCGGCGCGCGGGCCCATGGTGAAGCGATCCCCCACCGGCACCAGCGCGACGGTCGGCGCATACAACTCATCAATCAGCGCCATGTCTGAGAAAATATCCGTATCGCCCATGTGATAGATTGTTGGTTCATGCTGGTCCTTCGGCGTCACGACAATGCCGTTCGGCAGGCCAAGGCAGTGGAAAACACCATTGGCATCCACCTCAACCGAGGAATGGAACGCCTGCGTCAGCGTGACAGTGAATTCGCCCTGATCCGTGGTGCCGCCGGTATTCATGGGATCAAACGCTTCGACCCCCTGCTTGCCGAGCCACATGGCGAGTTCATAATTGGTGACAAGCTTGGCACCGGTGCGTTTGCAGATGGCTGCCGTGTCGCCGATGTGATCGGCATGGCCATGGGTCAGCAACACATGGGTGGCGCCCGCACTCGCGGCTTCCGCATCGCCGCCAAAGGCGGGATTGCCGGTCAGGAAAGGGTCAATCATCACAACAGACTTGCCGAATTCCAGGCGAAAGGCGGAATGGCCGAACCAGGTGAGTTTCATTGCGTGTTCCTTTTCGTTTCAGGTGAAGGACATGCGGATGGTATCCGCGATCATGGCGGGCTTCGCCTCGCCTTCGATTTCAAGCGTCTGGCGCACCGTGATGCGATGCGCGCCGGGTGCGCCATCTTCCACCGCAACCAGGCTTTGCCGCAGGCGGATGCGCGCGCCGGCTTTCACCGGGTTGACGATGCGCACCTTGTCGCTGCCGTAATTGATGGACCGCGAGGGCCAGGAAAGTTTGTAGATGCCAGCGCCAAGCTTTGGCAGCAGCGACAGCAGCAGATAGCCATGCGCGATGGTCTTGCCGCCGGGCATCTCACGCTTGGCGCGTTCCACATCCACATGGATCCATTGATGATCGCCGGTGACTTCGGCGAAGCGATCAATCAGATCCTGCGTCACTTCCAGCCAATCGCTGACACCTAATTCCTGTCCGATCAGCGCGCGCAGCGCTTCCGGGGATTCCACCATGCGCATCGCGCTCTCCCTCATAGGTTCAGCGTAACATCGGGCGCGGCGCGGCGGGGATCAAGCCGGGCAGGCTTTCCCAGGCCGGCGTTTTGCGGCCTAATCGCGCCATGAGCCTGACCCCCGGCAGCCGGGGCTTTGTTGCCGCGATGATCTCGGCGCAAATCCTGACCCAGATCGGCGCCTTCACCTTGCCGGTCCTGCT
>Ga0222712_10001978_pt1 | contig 24329 bp, 33 predicted proteins | sample C33_657DmetaG_FD_165043 | JGI IMG/M metagenome (GOLD analysis project Ga0222712, IMG submission 165043) | Estuarine water microbial communities from San Francisco Bay, California, United States - C33_657D | ecosystem: Environmental > Aquatic > Marine > Unclassified | place: USA: California... | reverse complement strand
TGGTGATGAAACCGCAAAGGGCCCTGAATAAGTTTACTGAACGTTTTCTTTTTCATTATTGCTTGCGCTTCTTTTGAGTTATTTATAATGGGCAATATCGGATTCGAACCAATGACCGTCTGCGTGTAAAGCAGCTGCGCTACCGCTGCGCCAATCGCCCTAGGCTCCCCCGGCAAGATTCGAACTTGCGACCAATCGATTAACAGTCGATAGCTCTACCGCTGAGCTACAGAGGAATAAGAACCCGAAGGTTCAGAGCGGGTGACGAGGATCGAACTCGTGATTCCAACTTGGAAGGATGGCGTGTTACCGCTACACCACACCCGCTTATGAGACAATTATAGAGTAGTTGAGTATAATTGTCAAGCGTCTCAGGAGGGACTCGAACCCCCGACCAACTGCTTAGAAGGCAGATGCTCTATTCCGACTGAGCTACTGAGACATGAGAGTATTCTATCAGTCCTTGGGGCAGTCGTCAACCCAAGGAGCACAAAGTCGCATTTCACCACCGAGTAGTTCTTGCGCTTTGCTACCATCAGATGGTTTCTCAACCAATCTTGGTTTAGGCATTCTAACAGTTCCATCATCACCCGTCAAGCGTTCATACTCTGCGATGGCCGCGTCTACATCACGCTTTATCCTACGTTCTAACTTCGCAGGATCTTTAATAACAAACTCGTTAAGAATAGTCTGTGGGAAATATTTTCTTTGAACCTCATCCAGTAAGTCCCAAAGTCCATCTTGAGATGCTCCTGTACATTGTGAAAGTGCTGCAATAATAGATGACAACACAATTCCTATAATAGCATATTGTTTTATATCTGGTTTCTTATTACCAAATTTGAAGTTCATCTTCTAGACCTTCAAGATAAATTTTCAGAGCAGATTCTAATTCTTCTTCTGTTAATTCAGGCTCACTGTAAACATAAGTATCAAGAACTCTTTTGCATGAATTCTTTAATTGATTATCACTCGACCACGATAATACTTTATTTACAACCTTTGCTGAGATTGACATAAGAAAGGGGAGGTCTGCAGCACTCCCCTTATATATTAAACTTCTACCTTAATCAGACGGGAAGCATAATCATATGCATAGGAGGTACGAGCACCATGATGCCCCCACCCGATCCAGCTGTACGCATAGTCCATGTAGCGGTCGATTGATTTTCCTGGAGTTTTCATCTTCTCCTCAATTCGTTGCCACTGAACCTCAGTCGTTAGATAACGAAGTTGCGTTTCAAGTGTTGATGGTGACCCACCAAACTTTCTAGCAAAATCACCCAATCCATAATAACGATTGGCAGATGTCCATTGAATCAGTCCGTAACCGCGCCAGCAGTTATGATAACTGGTTCTACTACCACCTTCGCAAATGTTAGGAATAAAAGTTGATTCCTGACGAATGTTACCCATGATGGTAGCAAGGGCGTTTCTGTCTTTAATACCACGATCCTGGAAGAATGCCAGGGTAGCATTCTCATGTTCATTACACCCTTTACAAATTAGCCTTTGTTCTTTTGGCTTCTCAGGAGCAACCTCCTTGGTCGCTGTCGTTTCAAACTCCTTAATGATTGAGAATGGTGCTGGAGGAGCACTCAAAGGAGGAAAGATCGGCATCGTTGCCACGTTGGTTGTAACCGATGCCAGAAGGGGCAGGGCTACAGTAAAGAAGTTTTGCACTAGGTTAAATTGAACTCTACATCCCAATAGAGAAAGCGCACTTCCCCCATCTCTGGGGGCAATCTCCTGGGCTCTAATTTTCACATCAATGACTCATAATAAAAAACCCACTCTTTAGAAGTGGGTTTTATGCATTATAAGTGATTATTTATTATTTGTCAAGAATGTCAATCTCTTGATCTCCAAATCCAGGGGGTCTCTCCATCACCAAACACTGCAGGTAGTTGGGACCTTGAGGAAGATGAATCCACTCATGAAATTCTTCTGCGATTGCAAGAGCATCAAACTGACTCTGAACATCTCCTTCTGCAAGTTCATGAATACGATCAATACTCCACTCACGAGCATACTTGACTGGTTCAATCGTCTTTTCCATAGTAGTCTTTTCGGAAGTACCTGCTGAGGATGTTACTATTGTACCACGCTGGGCTTCCATCGTCAAGCGATTCTGTGAGTACATTGTTCGCAAATAACTGGCGCGTCTCTTCGAAGTTTGTTTTGCCGCCTGTTTTATGTACTGATAACATAGTTCGACTAAAATTTTCTCTGCCAAACTTGATAACGTCTTCTTTAAGTTCCGGACAAGACCCATAATACTTTTTCCAATCAGATTCAGATTTTACTTTTCGACTTTTACCTTTTGGTTTTCGAAATGACCAAAAGTATTTTCTTCCAATGTATTTTCTACCGTTTATCTTATTTTCAATCAGATAAACAAATCCAAAATTGTCTTCAATGTTTTCAGACTCAAAGACTTCCCCCATATAATACCACGGATTTTCGTAATTGCAACTCATTATTGAAGAACTTCTGGATAAAATTTTTCATAATACCATTTATATTCTTCAACAATCCAGTTAGCATATTTTTCTGGAAGATGCGATAACTTATCTGGCAATTTAGTTGACAATTTTGATTGTATTTGATGATCCCCATAGGGCATATACATGTTGTCATAATGAGGCTCTATTTTTTCAATATTATTAAAATCATGTTCATACCTTGGTAGTTCAAAAAAATCATAAATTATATTCATTGAGTCTTGAGGATTTAAAATTAATTGCTCATGTCTAAAAATTAAGAGTTGCTCTCTATAATTTGGAGAAACTTCAATCAATTCTTTTAAACTAACTAAAACTTCTTTTAACCACCAAGTATTTAAACAATCTTTTACTCTTTGAAGCATAAAATCTTCATTCATATCCGAGTAATAATTTTGAAAATTTATACAAAAAGTATTAGATTGAGATTTTAACATCGAATTAATGACAAATCTCAAATCTCGAATATTCAAAATCATTTGAATATTTGGAAAAACTTGAAACATAAATTGGTGTTGATATATCCAGAATCTATTCTTATCAATCAAAAAATCTGTCTTACAATTATCATTTAACCAGGATAATGCACCAGATCTACAAAAATTTAAAATAGAGTTATGAAAATTCTTATGGGGAAGTTGTGATTTTTTTAACATATCAGACCCCCAGTTACGAATTGAACCTAATAATGGAGAAAGGTCTGAGTCTGGAGCTACTGTAAATAAATCATTTTGATTCAAAATGCTCATTAACAAAGTGGATCCTGATCTTGGAAGACCAGTTAAAGGAACAATTCTTTTATCAATATCGGTATTCATTAATCATATCAATGACTTCATTCAGATATTTATGAGCAAGGCCCTTCATGTCCATGTCAGGTCTTATGTGATCCATATAAAGTTTATTCTTTAACTCTAATACGCGAGTTTTGATTTCTTCTTTAGAAATCTGATTCCTAGGCATAAAAAAAGAGGAGACTAATGCTCCTCTATGTATAAATTATTGTTTGAAATATTACAATTTGAAACCACTGAATGCATCTTTTTTCATATCTTGTTTGATTCCACCCACAACATAACTTTCTACTTCCGTTTCCTGGGGAGCCACCTGGAGACCTTTAGAAGAAATCCAGTGCTGAGTCCAAGGAAGAGGATTGTTGTTTGCTGAAATATCGTATTGTGGTTTAAGTCCTATTGCTTTGAGTCTACGATTTGCAATCCACTCTACGTACTGTTGAAGAAGTTTATCGTTAAGTCCAATCATGCTGCCATCTTTGAACAGATAATCTGCCCATCTCTTTTCTTCATTTACAGCACGATCAAACATCGCATAAACCCACTCTTCTTCCTCTTTAGCAATTTGTTTCATTTCTGGATCATCACCATCACGCCACTTGTTCAGAATATTTTGCGTGATTGCTAGGTGTTGGTTTTCGTCTCTTGCGATAAGAGAGATGATCTTAGCGGATCCTTCCATAAGCTTAAGTTCACCAAAGGCGAAACTACAAGCAAAACTAACGTAGAACCGAATACCTTCAAGAATGTTAACGTTTGCGACTGCTCTGTACAACTTTCGTTTAACATCGTTGAGTGTTTCCTTAGCGTATGAAACTCCTTCGATATTGTGCATCCAAGTATTAGATGCACCATAACCTTGGGCAGAGTTTATGAAATCATCATATGATTCCGTGACACTAGCAGATCGTTCAAGAATTCGATCATCTGTGATGATAGTATCAAAGACTTCAGATGGATCTGGGTAGATATTTTTGATAATGTATGTATATGAACGACTATGGATCATCTCCATAAATCCCCATACCTCCATGCAAGCTTCCAATTCTGGAAGCGAACAATAAGGAATGAATGCCATACCAGGCCCACGACCTTGAACAGAATCAAGCATGATTTGATACTTCAGATTGGAAGTATAAATGTGCTTTTGCTCTGGACGAAGTGTTTGATAGTCTCCACGATCTTTTTGAAGAGATACCTCTTCTGGTCTCCAGAAGTATCCTAATTGTTGAGTTGTAAGTTTTTCAAAGACTGGATATTTGTATGAATCATATCTTTGGATGCCAAGTGGTTTTCCAAAGAACATTGGTTGTTTTTTAGAATCAAAGTGATCAGTATTGAATACTGTCATTCCTTTGACTTGCATTTGTTTTTCTTGGTTAGAAGTAACTTTAAACTGCACAGGATTCACACTCTCCCTCCTCAACTTTACTTAACTCATTCATTAGATCTTCAAGATTGGGTTTCTTATCTTCAATTACCTCATCAGTTTTGATGTCGTAAGTGTTTTGGTAATAAGAAGTCTTCCACCCGTACTTGTATGTAGTCAAAAAGTCATTTGCCATGACCGAAGTAGGAACTTCATTGTCAGGATAATTCTCTGGATTGTAACTCCAGTTACCAGAAATAGCCTGATCGAAGAACTTCTGCATCATAGCGACAATTTTAATGTAACCTTCGTTACTCTTCATGTCCCACAACAATGTGTAATTATTCTTCAGCGTAGCATACTGTGGAACAATCTGCTTAAGAGGCCCTTTCTTGGACTTCTTAATGGACAGGAAGGCACGAGGGGGTTCAATTCCGTTGGTTGCATTTGACACAACGGAACTGCTCTCCGATGGCATCTGTGCGGACAGTGTGCTGTGTCTGAGACCGTGCTGCTGAATAGATACTCTAAGAGCTTCCCAGTCATGTTGGTACTTCGGGGTAACGATTTCGTCTACTTCTTTCTTGTAAGTATCAATGGGCAGTATTCCATCTGCATACTTGGTGCGACCAAAGTTTTCGCAGTGGCCTTTCTCCTTGGCGAGTTGATTTGATGCTTTGAGAAGATAATATTGGAAAGACTCTGAGAGTCCATGAACAGCATCCCATGCGCCCTGGGACTCGTAATTAAATCCCAACTTAGCAAGATAGTGTGCAAGACCGATAAAACCGATTCCAAGCGATCTACGTGCCTTTGTGGCTAACTCTGCGGATACTACTGGATACTTCTGATAATCAATCAATTCATCCAGGCCGCGAACAGAAAGATCGCAGAGTTCTTCCAGTTCTTCATCAGACTTCACTTTGCCTACATTAATTGCCGACAAAATGCACAATGCAATCTCGCCATTTTCGTCATCGATATGTTGAATCGGATATGTTGGCAGAGTAATTTCTTGACACAGATTACTCATCTCAATCTTATCCTTGAAGGATGAATGAGAATTGCAATGGTCAATATTCATAATGTAGACGCGACCCGTCTCTGCACGTTCTTTAAGGAGATCAAGAATGAGTTCTTGTGCCTTAACAGTCTTTTTCGGAATGGTCGGATCGTTTTCATATTGTACATAGAGATCATCAAACTCAGGGAGTCCAAAGCTAGAATAAAGTCTAGGTACGTTATGGGGGGAGAATAACGTGATCTCACCGTCTTGAATAAATCGTTCATAGAATAACTTGCTAATCTGAATAGAGTAATCAAGTTTACGGACACGATTATCTTCCGTACCCTTGTTATTTTTAAGAACTAAAATATCTTCTATTTCTTGGTGCCAGATTGGGAAGTGGACTGTTGCAGATCCACCTCGGATGCCATTTTGAGTGCAGCATCGGACAGTTGCCTCAAACTTTTTGAGAAAAGGTACAACACCTGTGTGTTGAACTTCACCACCTCGGATCTTAGAGTTGATGCCCCGGATTCGACCTGCGTTGATACCAATTCCTGCTCTTTGAGCAACATAGCGACCAATTGCCATATCAGAGCTGAAGATGCTATCAAGGGTGTCATCAACGTCAACAAGAACGCAACTTGCAAATTGGCGAAGTGGGGTTCTAACACCTGCCATGATTGGCGTAGGAATGTTAATTTTGTGCTTGCTGATTGCGTCATAGTACCTCTTAACGTATGACATTCTGGTTTCTTTTGGATACTCTGCAAAAATGGTCAGAGCAATCATCATGTACATAAACTGGGGAGTTTCATAGACTCCTCCGCTGCTGCGGTCTTGCACAAGGTACTTATCAACAACCTGTCGCAGACCGGCATAAGTGAACAAGAAATCACGAGAATGATCGATAAACGAATCAGCCTTAGCAATTTCTTCCTGCGAATATTTGTTGTAAATATCATGATCATAAACTTCAGCAGACACACAATCAATGATGTGTTGTTCTAAAGTAGGAAGTTCTTTCATCTTCCCATAAAGTTGTTTACGTACAGCAAACAGAAGAAGACGAGCAGCAACGTATTGATAGTTTGGATGTTCAAGGTCAATCAGATCACTTGCACTACGGATCAGAATTTCTTGAATCTCAGCTGTGGAGATTCCATTGTAAAATTGAATGCCCGATGTCATTTCCACTTGACTCGCAGAGACCCCTGCAAGACCGCTACATGCCTCTTCAACCATCAGGTGCATCTTATCTAGATCAAGAGACTCAATTGAACCATTTCTCTTGACAACTTTGGTTCCATTACTCATATTTTCTTCCAGGTGGTAAATTTAAGTTTTGCTTCTAAACCAGAATAGGTATTCGATTCTATCACAGACTGAACATCATGTCCAGCAAGAACCATATCGTTAATATCCTTTTCTGTTATGCCCAGTGGCCAGATGACAATTCTTTCTCCTGCATTAATGGTGCGGGAGATGCGGGATACAATTTCTGCATTTCGTGGTTCGTTATCGTAGATCCACACAGGATTGTTAATGCCCCACTTACTAAGATCACCGTCAGCTCCACACAGAGCAATCGAGTTTGAAATGAAAGTTGAGTCAAATGGTCCTTCGGTAACATAAACTGTTTTCTCCTTATTGAGTTCATCGAGTCCATAGATCTTTGGAGCATCATCAAAAAGCATCACGGTGATGTATTTATTTGGAGATGGACCCAACGCTCTTCCTTGGAAACCAACCAGATCTTTCTGGTAGTACAAAGGAATTATGATTCTAGGCTCTTCCAAATCTGTGTTTGCAAATGTATGCTTAAGCGAGTTAGCAAACTGCTTAAACTTTTCTGCATAATAAAACTTTTTTGGGTCAAGTTTACGCTTCTCAAGATAGGTTCTACCACGCTCCACTTCAGAACATAGAGGGAGAACAATCTTGGTTTTAAATACAGGTTTCTCAAAAACAAACTCAGGTTCATCTGTAATAAAGTTTCTTCCAGTATAGCCTTCTTTGAACTTTTCAAACGTATATTGCTTATACGTTGTAGAGTCTAACTGCTTCAGAAAATTATTGAAAGAAACATTGACTCCACAGTTATGACACTTGAAGTTTGTATTGTTCTTTACTTGATACAGATATCCTCTAGATTTACTCTTGTTCTTCTTCGAGTCTCCACAAATCGGACATCTGAAATTATAAAGATTATTTTTTACTCTTTTAAAATTTACCAGTCTTGCAGAAATCAAATTGATGTATTTAACATCAACATAATCCATAATCAAACTCTATTATTTCGCTGCTCCATTATAGGACTATGACTTCCTGGTGTCAAGATTTTTACAACGTTTGTGTTCATTAAAAATGTCAGACAGGCAATTGCTCCAATAGCCATCCAGACACGTTTCTCGATCAATGATACTCTTGACACAATGATGTCATAATCGCTGTCAACCTTATCACGGAGTTTGTCAATTTTTGCAAAGAGTATACTGTCGGTTTCCTCTTGCTTGGTGATTCGTTCTTCATGTACTGCAAGCATTCTGCCTACATTAGTATTTACTTCACTAAGTTTTTCAATAGCATTATCAATCTTGACAATGATATCTTTTAAATCTTCTAGTTTTTGTTCTAGAACTGCGACCCTAATTTCTTCGGCCATGGTGAGAATTTTTTGCTCCTATATCTCAACAAATGGCATTTTGTAGATCGCTATTATTTATCTTTTTTCCACCTTTTACGAGAACCCACACCAAGGGATGCATACTTCTTTCTTCTAACAAACTTCATGACAGGATCGAATCCTGCTACAGGACCTTTTGGATCTGAAGAACCGGTGAATCCCCCAGTGCCTGCTGCCATTTGCTCTCTGATAATTTGAATTATTCTATCCAGATTAGCCATTTTTACAAAGGTTCTGAAGTTGTGAAAGACAAGTTATATCAACAGGAACATCATGAACATAACACTTCGGAGTCTCAGGAAGTTTATTCAAAAAGATTATAAACGTCTTGATAGTTGACCAAAGATCCTTTTCAATCTTAAAGAATAGCATTGGAGTAGCAGCATCACCAAAGATATTATAAAGAATAATAAAATGATTCAGAAGCAGATGTGCTTTCAACTCACCAGAATTTTTATACTTCTTAAGTAATCTTTTGATGTACTTAAAATGCTGAAGATCCTTATCAAAATCTTCTTTGGTTACCGCTTGAGCATTTTCATAATGTTTAATCGCAAACAGAAGAAAATTCTCCTCCGTCAATTCACTAAAGATCATATATTATCAAGCAACTGTTGGATCGCCGTCGTAAATTGGAAGGTTGCCAGTTGTAATACCAGACATTGCAACAAGAGTTTCTGTCTTAACTCTCAGTGTCCCAGTGTTATCATTGTAAGTTGTAACACCTACCCAACCAGCGTGTGTTAGTTGATACTTTGTTCCTTGAGCATTAGCCAGACCTGCAGCTGCAACACCATAAACATGTGGTTCATAGTTAGTATTGATTTCACTCCAACGACTATCAAGAACAGTATACTTAGGTTGTTCACTGATTTGGAAGTCGGTGGCAGCGATTGCAACGCCACTCAATCCAGCGGTTGAGGCAATAGAGAGTTGTGTGGTGCTTGCAATACCGACGATTACAGCATTTCCAATTTCTCCTTTTGGACCAAAGCGAATTACATCTCCAGTTGCAGCTGCGCCAACTTGGCCAAAAGTGGTTCCACTACCAATTACAACGCGGGTAGAATAATTCAGCGTTACGGTTCCACCTGAACCTTTATTGTCATTATTTCCCCAGAGTGCCATGTTCTTTCCCGTAAAAAATTTTGCTAGAAATATTTATAAAAAAAGGAGACCCTACTTTTGGTCTCCCTTTCAATTAAATTGAAGGTTTATCAAGGAGTAATATCCTTAGCACCTTTTGCTTTTAATTGACCTTGAACCTGTAAAAGAATTAACGAAAGAAGTCCGTTTGCTTTTACCTTTGGGTTTGCTCCCAGTGCTTCTGAAACTGCAAACAGAACGGTTGCAATTAAAGCCTGGTTAGCAAGACACCATGCGACGAGTGCAGACATAATAATCTCCGTGTGGAATTATCCTGGACTATTTAGAAAATCAATCTCTTGGAGATGAGTGTAAGTAATCGGAGGTTTTTTTAACGTAAGCATTAGATGCTTTTTGTGCTGCTGCTTTCTGTGCGGCAGTTGCCTTTGGTTTCTTTGTTTTTCCAGTCATCAGAGCACCTTTGCCATACTTATCTTCGACAGATGCTCTTACAATGTCCAGAGCACTTTGCTTTTCAGTAAGTTGCTCACCATTCGCTTCATAGGAAGCACTGATATCTGTTACACCAGATCTTACAGCTCTCTGCTTTTGCTGGAGGAGTTGTAACATTCTCTGTTGCTGCTGCTTTTGAATTCTTTTTTCAGCAGGATCCTGAGTTTCTTCCTCAGCCAACTTCTTTGCTTGCTTCGTAGCAGTTGCATACATGACCTCTTTGCCACGCCCAGGGTATCTCTTTTCAAAGTCACCTGCACTCTTCTTCATTGACTTGACAATTTGCTCCTTCTTCTTTGTTTCTGCAGGAGTCAGAGTCTTTTCATTCAATTCAAATTCTTCATTCTTAGTTTTGTTTCTAAGATTCTCTGCAGATTTATCAATAACTTTACCCATTTTACCCATTTTATATCTGTTTAAACCTGATGCTTCACCAGTCTCTCTAGCATCATTCATAGCAGCAGTTCTCAGTTTTTTATATCTATCATACATACGTCCATGCTTTTCACGATCAATCTCTTTATAACCTTCTTCAATCTCATACTCAACTTCTTCATTATGTGCAGGAGATTGACCAATGCGATCAAATCTTTCTTTCTCTTTTTGTCTGGTGATTGCACTTACGATGTTAGAAGACTTCTTTTGTGCAACTTCTTTTTTCTTTCCAGTAGAAGATACTGCAGTACGAGCAAGATTTCCTGCACGACGATACATTGCAGACTCTTTTTCTCTACCAATTGGTTTGTAACCTTCTTCAATCTCAACCATTTCAATCAGTTGGCCACCAAGTTCCTCAACTGCTTCTTTGAGTTCGGGATTAATAATAATCTTGTTCTCTACTTTTTTTTCCTTAATCTTTTTATCTCCCTCAACCTCATCCATTACTTCTACAAGATCTTGTCTCCAGTTTGAGAAAGATTCTTTTCTAGTAGCGATTGCTTTTCCAATTGCCTTACGGCGCTTATGAAGATACTTATCCGACTTATCAGTATCACCATCATTATCAATATCTGAATCTTCTTTACCTACAGGATCAAGTGCTTCATTAGCCATACCAGGAATATGCTTTCCTTTGGTTTTTTTATTGATGTAAGAAATTTGATCTTTTTGGAACTTTCCGTATTCTTTACCCTTATATGCGGGTAACTTTTTAGTTAAGGTATCACCTGCTCTTCTTTCTGCAGAGGCAGCCTTTCTCATCTCAGTATCTTGACCTCTTACCGCTTCATCAACAGCGATTTTCTCCAGGTATACCTTGGAGATATCATTTAAAATGTTTTCAGACATCTTTATACAGATTATTTTTTCCTGTATTTATTTATGAAATTCTTAATATCTGTTGTACCCGTCATTCTCATTGTATATTTTCGAATTGCATCGGTTCCAATTTCCCTTTGTTTTGCAGGAACTCCAGAAGGACCAGAATAATTTACAACTGTTTCCATGACATCACGAATCCACGACTTAAACATGTACTGTTCTTTCGTTACACAAATCAGGTAATTAGTTCCCCTACGAATAATTCTACCAACAAGACCTGTGTTTAAATTTTCAATCAAATCTCCAACTTGATAAATTGCTCCACTAATATAATTTTCGCGGAGATTTTTCCAATCGAATTTAGGAGCAATCTCCCACAGATTATAAGATTCCTTTGCAGACACTTTCATTGATTTCTTGAGGGCATTAAAAAGATTTTTGGTCTCTTCTGGACTCAATGACTTAGGAATTCCTGACTTAAATGTATCAAAATCATCATCTGCTGCTGCTTTTCTCATCTTAGATGCAGACATTCCTTCCACACCTTCTGCATCAGCATCTCTTTCTCCTGCTGATACAACATTAATCATATCAAATGTATAAAGATCTCCATTATACTTATTAGCTAAGTTCTTAAATTCTCCAAGACGATCTGCACCAACGACGATTGTTACATCAGTAAATCCCTCGTCATCAGCAGTCTTTAATACATCAAAGATAGACTTCATATTATCATCATCAATAATGCTCTCCTCATACTTGGGGAACATTTTTTTCATATATTCAATCTTTGTTGAAGGATCTAATGGATTCTTCTTAGGATCTTGTGATCTTGAAGGATAAATTCTTAACTCAGAACCAGAAGAAATGCTCGATGCAGAATCTAAAAGTTTTTTATGTCCAGTTGTTGGTGGATTAAAACGACCAAACACAACGGTTACACCTTTGCCTTCTTCATCACCACGAAGAACTTCTGCCTGCTTTCTTTCTGGTTGCTGTTCTTGTGGTTTTGTTGCTGCTTGAGTTGCTGCAACTTGTTGATTTGCTTTAGTTCTTTGCTGAGGAAGATCTCTTTCCCCAGTTCTCTGCCCCTGATTATAAAACTTTAGTTCTCCCTTTTCTGTTTTTGCAACAAATTCTCCTTGGGGATTATACCACCCACCATGGCCATCGCCCTTAAGACCCAAACGCTTTGCCTGCATTGACGCTTGGGAATCTTTTGCTTCGTTCAGAAAATTGAAAAACTGTTTCATATTTATCTTAATATACTCTTATTTATTCAAAACTCTACAGTTAGAGCATTTTTAGGTGGTTTTTTTGCTGTTACGATTCTTCTTCCAGAATCCCCTCTACTTGGAGATCTCCCAAGAATTAATGGAAGACCTTTAGAATCTTTCTTTTTTGGTTCAAAAGGTTGGTCTTCTCTTCTTTTTCTAAGTCTTAAATATAAGTCGTTATCTTTAGCATATTTCTTTGCTTCGTAAAAATTACCATTAACTTTCAACGTACCACCAGAAAATGAAGATGTAACATCCATGGGTCCAATGTACATATAATGAATTGGTCCACCCATTTTTTTATTACCAACCACAATTGTTTCTTTTAAAGAATCACTTACCTTTCCATACATATCGGGAAGTCCAGACATTCCTGCCTTGAATCCTTTTTTCTTATATTCTGCTAATGCTGCTTCCAAAAACAATTTAGTTAAACCTGGAACAGCAAGTTCTAATCCAGCTAATCCTCCACCCGCAATACTGGGAGCACTCTCACCTTTATTTGAAACATTAATTTTTTTTGTTGTAGTTGTAATAATTACATCGGTATATGGTTCAGTTCCAGCAGATGATCTTCCTTCAAATTTTTCTGCTGAGATTACATTAGTTATTCTCACTCCATTTGCACCAACAAGGGTAAATGGTTTCGCTCCATTTTTTCCATATCCACTATTAATAGCATCAACCAATCCTCTTTCTTGACGCTCAGCGAGTAACCCTGCCATCCTTTCAAACTTATTATTCTTCTTTAATATTTAGTGGAGATAAGGAGACTCGAACTCCTGACATCCTGCTTGCAAAGCAGGCGCTCTACCAACTGAGCTATATCCCCAAAAACCCCGAAGGGTAATTTATTTATAGATCTCCTTTGACTCTATTTTCTGAGCGATAAACATCGAAGGTTCCTTCAGGATAACGAGCACTCAGTTTATCAAAGTTCATTTGAAGAACTTCTTCAAAGTTAGTATCAAGAGCCATACATGCTTGTGCAAGATACCAACAGATATCGCCAAGTTCACGCTTCAGATGAAAAACATTTTCTTCGTTATAAGGTTTGCCTTGAAGGAAAATCTTTTTGACAACTTCAGTAAACTCACCGGCTTCAGCAGTCATACCCAGAGCAGCAGTCAGAAGACGAGGAACATCAGTATTTGTTTCGACTTCCAGTTGAGATAGACGTGAAATTAGATCTGCATAATTGCTGCTTGCAGGACTCGTTGTTTGACGAACGAATTCAATATATTTGTTAGTGTCAATAACTTGTGTCATCAGAATTTAAATCCTTCAAATGATTTTTTTGGTTTCTTTTCTTCATAATCATACTCCTCTTCTTGTCGATTGTCAAGGATATCGTCCTGTGCAGATTGTTCACAATCATAAAGACGCATCTTAGCACGATCAATACCAACCACAAAACGTTTATGGATCGTAGGATCGTTATAACGATTCTTCAATTGTTTTACAAGAATCTGTCCAAGTCCTTCAAGGTCTTCTGTGCTAATAAGAGCAAACATAAGATCGGCAGTAGCAGGAAGGCCAAAGGATTCAGAAGTATCAGTAAGTTCAACATCAGAGCTACCATAACCTGAACGAGTAGTCTGGGTTGCGGAGACGATTGGAACGTTGAATTCAACTGCGAGTCCTCTAAGTTCTTCAGCAATGGCTTTGATATACGAATAAGAGTTAACAGAAAGATTTCCCCGATACCTAGAGGAAGCACAGATGTTAAGGTAATCAATAAAAATAATATCAGGTCTAAATGACTTCTTAAGTGCAAGTTCATTAAGAAGTGATTTAAAGTGACCACTGTGCGCGGATGCAGTTGGGTACTCTTTAATTATAAGAGTGCCTTGAGTCTTCTTTGCAAGGTTTGTTACTTTGTTTTCGAAGATTTGTTTTGGTAGTTCTGAGATCTCTTGGATCGGGACATTAAGGAGATTTGCATCAATTCGCTCTGCAATTCGCTCCTCAGCCATCTCAAGAGTGATGTAGAGAACGTTTTTTCCTTGCAATAAGACGGAAGCAGCCACATGGCACATGAATAAAGATTTTCCGACACCCGTACCAGCAAGAGCGATGTTGAGAGTCTTATTAGGGAGACCACCTTTTGTGATCTTGTTAAAGTACTCAAGGTCGAACTCAGTTTTTTCTTCCTTCTTGTGATATGACTCGTAACGTTGCTCATAGTCCTCTAAGTAATCGTGTCCAACATGAGTGTCAAAAGAAACTGCAAGAGCATCTGACAGAATACTAGGGATACTGTCACGATTCTTCTTTTCATCTTTACCATCTGCAATATGAATTGACTCCATTAGAGCCAAATAAATTGCTCGATCACGGCACCACTTTTCTGTAGTATCGACAATCCAATTAAATTCCACAACAACATCTTCAAGATTGTCAATCAAGTGAACAATCTCTTTGAATGATGCATCAGTGATATCTTTACGATTTTCTACTTCGATGCAAAGAATCTCCTTTGTTGCAAGTTTATTATATTCTTGCACAAAAGAAACAATCTCCTCAAAAACAATCTTTTGATTTGTATCTTCAAAGTAATCTGGTTTGATAAACGGTAAAACTTTTCTTAAGTATTCTTCATTGTGTAAAAGGTTTCTAAGAATTAGAAACTCAACTTTCTCCATAACTAAATTCCTTTCTTGCGATTTCGTCCAACTTTTGCATTACTTCTTCAGTAAAATATTCTTCAGGATTTGCAAGAATTTGTTTTGCATAGATCTTCTTACCATCCATCTCATAGCGTCCCGCTACATTCTTCCAGAGTCCACCAATCTCACCAAGTTCCAGAAGACCATAGTAACGATCAAGGCCGCGCTCATCATAATACAGACGGACTTCAACATCTTTATTTTCCTTACTCAAACGCGACTTAGCAGTCTTAGCTTTGATAATATTGCCGACCACTTCCGTTCCGTCTTTCTCTTTCTTTTTGCTGAGATAGATGATCGTAGACGCTGCGTACTTGAGTCCAGAACCTCCTCCCATCTCTTTAGTTGGAACGTAAGCTCCGATGACATCGTATGTATGATTTGTGACAATGAGCGGGACATTTGCTTGACCTAATTTGAGTGTGAGCATTCGGAATGCACCTTTGACCAGTTGTGATTTAGTCATATCACGAACTTGTTTTTCGTTCAGTGCATCAGTGATCTCTTTATCTGTAGAGAGCATACCCAAAGAGTCTAACACAAAAATACAAGGTTTGCGTTCTTCTACAGGTTTCTTTAAGTACATGTCCACTGCTTTGAGTGCCTTACTACGGAACTCTTCAATGGTTACAACGTTTACAACTACAGTACGACTAGTATCAACACCACGAGACTCTAGTAAGGACTTAGTGATAGCGGCTTCAGTATCAAAATAGAGGCAATAACCATCGGGATTATTATCGAGAAAATTCTTAACAACGGCGAGACTGAAGAAAGTTTTTCCAGTAGAAGACTCTCCAGCAATAGCAGTAATTTTATTCCCAGATACACCACCAAATATGCTACCTGAAACCAGTGCGTTAAAAATATACGAACCTGTGTCAACATAAGTTTCCGTCTCGTCGATGTCGGAAGCGAGTTTGGTATAATCATCACCAATTTCTTTTACAATATCTTTTAAAAAGTCCATTAAGCAACCATCCCGTAGTCTTCGCGTAAGATTTTTTTGTAAGGTAAACCTTGTTCTCTAAGTTCTTTTACTAGTTTAAGTTTTTGAAACAGTGCAGTGTCTCCACCCAAAGCCATAGCATTAATAATTGTATTCAGTTCTTCGTCAGAAATAGGCAAATCCATTAGTTAAAAAATGATTCAAGGTTTACAGTTTTTTCTACACTCCAACCAATTGCATCAAGGATTGATTTGAGTGGTTCAAGAAATGCTTTCTCAAATTGTAGGTCATGATCTACATATTTGTCAAGGTTAAGTTCCCTAGGGAAATCTTGAATGAAAGAAATAATATTTTCTTGTATTGTATTTGGTTTTTTCAAGTATACAAACTTTATTTTTTCACCATTACCAATCAAAGAATACTTATTTGTCAGTTTCTTTTGCTTGATATAATGGTTAAACAATAAAGCTCCCCTTACATGAATTGGAGTTCCTTTACTGTAGATTTCAGAAGCAGAGCGATACTTTTGAACATCAGATGCAGTTCTTGGAAATGCAATCTGTTCTGGAGGCAAAGATCTAAACTGCTCACGAGACTTATCAATGAAGTTAATTACATCATCCTCACTGCCAGTCATCATGATCTTGAGTGCATCTTTAATCATTTTTCTGCAAGGTGCAGGTGTAGATGATTTAACTGCTTCAATTCCCATAATTTTCAGTTTAGGTTCTGAGTAAGCAACACCCTCACTGTTCCACACATTTAAAATGTACCTCTTCTTAGCAGTCCAGATGCCACGATCAGCGATGTTCTCTCGCTTCATCTGCATTTTCTGGTCATAAGCATTTACATAGTCAGCCAATTCTTGGTAAGAACCTTCAATATACTTTTCAAGTTCCATTTCACAGACCTTATCAAGGAAAGCGACAATGCTCTCAGTAGTTTTCTCTCGTCCCGAGAATACACGTTCAACCAAAGGACCCATATTAAGGTATATAGAATCAGTATCTGAAGCAATAACGTAATCAACATCATTTGTCTTAAGAATTTTATTGAGATATGAGTTCATCTTTCCTTCAATCCAGCGAATACTGACTTGCCCAGAAAGAGTAATTGCCTCTGCGTTGGCTAATTTATAATAGCGGAAATACTGATTACCGATGGCACCATAAGCAGAGTTAAGAGAAATCTTTTTTGCCATCTGGATGTTGTTACATCTTGCAATCTCCTTTTCAAGTTCTTTCGTCGGATTCTTTTCATATGCTTTCTTAGCTTCGATCATCTTCTTTTTAAAGATTACACGGTCTCCATACATTTTTTCCATGAGTTCTGGAAGGAACCCACGAACATCTTTACGGAACATTGCACCATTGGCACAAACTGCATAATCTTTGTACATCTCAAAGTTAATCTCTTGATTTAAGACCCTCTCAACATTTGCAGTGGGATGTCTCTCTTCCAGAAGGGTTTCTGGGGAGATGTTGTATTGCATGATGAGATGAGGGTAAAGGCTATTAAGGTCAAAGTTAACCACCCAATCATATACCCCAGGATTCGGTTCCTTAACATATGCTCCCGCATACTTAGTGTCCTTTGCTGTACGTTCTTTAGGAGGAATAACAATATCCCTCTTCTTTAGATAGTTATAAATGATGTTATCCCACATGCGAACTTGGTAAAAAACGTCACCAAAGTTAACCTTAGCATCGAAAGCCATGGTCAATGCAAGTTCAATCAGTTTCATCTTGTCTTCCAGACGATCAACAAGTTCCACGTCAACGATGTTATACTCTACAAACTTTTGCCAACCCTTAGAATAAAAATCTTTGAAGGTATCAAACTCAGAGTGGTCCAGTTTTTTCTGGCCAAGTTCTACTTCAGCAATGTGATCAAGACGATATGATTCTTGTGCTTTATAAGTGAACTTCTTATAAAGGTCAAGATAATCAAGTTGAGTAATACCACCAACATCAAAATAAACTTGCTTTCTACCGCTTACATAGATCTCATTCTCCGTGTTTAACCCCCATGGAGAAAGTCGCTTCATTTGCTTTTCGCCAAGAACACGACTCAATCGACGACAGATATATGGAACGTCATACAGTTGAACGTTCCAACCAGTAATTACATCTGGTGGATTTTTATCCCACCATTCAATAAACTTTTGAAGCAAACCATACTCACTCTCACAAAGAATGTATGTGACATTACTCTGTTTATTTGTAAATGGTTTGACGCCCCAGGTAATAATATTTTTAGTATTATAGTCCTGAATAGAAATAAGAAGAATTTCTTCAGAAGCAGATTCTACATCGGGGAACCCATTCTCTGATGCAACCTCAATATCCAAAGTATAAAGTCTGATCTTAGAAATATCAAACTTAATTTCATCCTCTGGATATTTTTCTGAGATGTATTGAGACACGTATCTATCGTTTCCAAAAATACGAAACCCATCTACACCTTCGTATTTCTTATAAAACTCTCTGCAATCTCGCACAAAGCCTGGTTGAATTGGTTCAACGCTTTCGCCTTCCAGAGTTTTATACTTCGATTCTTTTTTTGTAGGAACAAAGAGAGTAGGAGTATACTCTTCTTTAAACATTACATGGTCACCATTTTCATAAGCACGAACAAGGAACTGATTACCGATTAATTGTACGTTGGTATAAAATCTCATTTAATCAGTTGTTCGTATTTTTCAACAGTGGTGGGCTTGGGATCAGTAATTGTAAGAATTTTGTCAGAGTGAATCATAAACACATTTTGATTAGTATAGTCTACTAACCATGGTTCCAAGTTATCTCCATTTAAAACAAATGGATTTGTCAATTTGCAATCTGGTTCTCCCATTTCAGAACCGACTTCTTCAATTTTTGAAACGAGAATTTGACCCGTCAAAAGAACTAAAAGTTTAATCATAGTATTTCTCCAATGTACCCATTCTACCAATAAAAAAGAGGGGAGTCAACTGGATTGTGCCAGTTTCCCCTCTGCGCCGACGATATTCTTAATTATTTAGTCTCCAGCAGCACTTGAAGAAGAACGCTTTGCACATGCTTTTCCACCTGGAGCCATAGCATACTTAATAGTTTTATAGCATTTTTCTTTTGTCTTCTGTGGAGGATTCCCAAAGTCACCCACCTTTTCCATGAACTGCTGGAAGGTTAGCATTTTTTATTTTTATTTATAGATAATCTTTTCTGGCATGATGATCTGGAACAATCTTTCTCAATTCAACTCGAAGAAGTCCATCTTCAAAGATAACTTCTTTGACTTCTGTATCATCTGCAATAGTCCATGCTCTCTGGAAAGATCGTTGAGCCACTCCTCTATGGATGTAGTTGGAATCAGATTCTTTATCCTCCTTTTGTCCTTCGATAAAAAGTTTTCCATACTCGGTGAACACACGGATTTCTTCCTTTTTAAATCCTGCAAGTGCGAGTTCTAAACGAGACTCAGTATTACTTAGTTGAACAAGATTATATGGAGGATAATTTGATGTAGTTTCATGAAGATTGAATAATCGATCAAGATATTCGTCCATTCCGATACTATTGCGGGTGATTCTATCCATCAAAGCAGGAAGATCCGCAGCGGTATATCGCATGAGATTAGTCATTATGGTAGCTCCTTTAAAAGCGAGTTTGTGTTTTGTGGATCCTTACGGCATCCATTACTAATTATAAAAGATACGAAAAAAAGAGGAAGGGTAAAAACCGATCCTCTTTTTAGGGTGTTCCGACTTTCGTAGAGACCGCACGAAAGGCCTCAGTTTTATTTATTCTGCATCAACAGGTTTTGTTTTTTTGCCAATATTATATTTTTGCTCAAGAACCCAATCATTCTTGTCTCGGTGAGCGATTACTTTAATCTGATTCAAAGGTGCAATGTCCTGAACCAGGTCTTCATTAACAATCGTGACTAATCCCCAGTCAGCAAGTAAACGAACGATTCGATTACGACGCTGAACATCGTTGACTGTCAGGTTTGCGTACTTACCATCAAGTGCAAATAGTTCTTTAAAATGAACAATATAATACTTACCTTGCTTATGAAGGATGTGACAACTCTGATATAGTTTCTTTTCTTTTCTCGATGCAACTCCGATACGAGTCAAAGTCTCACGAACTTTTAAAAAATCGTCAGGCTCATTCAAAAGGACTTCTACCATCATGTTAGGAGCCCAATTTACTTGAGGTTCAATTGTTTGGTTTGCCATTGTTTCCACCAGTTTCAAGTTTTTGTTTTATGAAGTCGATTTGTTCTTTGGATAAAATCTTCAAAGCCTGAAATGCTTTCTCATTACTATAACCATAGTATGATTTAATACATTCTAAATCTTTGATATTATCTTTTCGGAGCCAAGGAGAGAATCTCTTTTTTTTCCTTAGACTATTTAGATAAAACGAATATTGCATATCTTTACCAAGATGATGATTCATATTCATCTCGTTTGCAAACAACACACAGTCAATGTGCCCAGAAAGACAGCGATTAATAATATAGGGTGGATAGGACTTTATATCCTCGGATAAATCTTCCTTTGTATGATTGATTGAATTAAGCCAGTCTTTGAGTTCCATTATTTAAATACCGCAGTGACACTAACAACTTTTGCTCCAGGATTACGTGCAAGTGCAACTTCTTTTGCATCTTGATAATCTCTTGCAATGACTTCTTCTTTAAAAACAGTTCCTGCTTTGTAGAGAGTTACTTCAACTTTCATCGGATAATTTGAATTTCGTCATCATCAGTCCAGAGTTCAACCTTAGTTCTGAATCTATTTTCCTCTTTTAATTTTTCATATCTCTTTGCTGCTTTTTTCTTCCACCAGGAAATAATATTTTCAAGATAAAACTTATCCCAATTAGGACCACGAAGAAGTTCTTTCTGTTCACCAAGAATTACTTCACGAACATTTGCATAACCATAGTCGGAAATGTAAAATCTTTTCTTTTGAGTTAAAGCAAATGCTGCATCAATCACAGAATTAAACTCCTCAAGTTTTTGTTTATCCTGAAGAGAGTTCTTGATAATAGAAATCATCTTTGTCTGACGTTTCATCTTTTTAGATGAAGCTTTATTATCAGTCAAAGGAGTGTTGTTATTCAGAAGAGTAAATCGATCATGCAACTTGTGAAATATCTCATCATGAAGCAGTGGAAGAAACTTACTTTCAGTAAGACCTTTGTATCTCATAAAAGGTTTCAAACCATCGTACTGAGATGCATCTGTCGTTGATCCATACAATGATGTTGTCTCAAACAAAGCAATATCCTTTTCAAATACTTCGTTGAGGGATTCTCTTGCAAAGTGTGAACAGCAAAGAAGTGCCAGCAATTTCCCGCCAAGATAGTTATATCCAAATGGTTGTGATGGAACAATTACAAATCCCATGGCTGCATGTCGGTTGAAAATAGACAGATCTGGAGACTGTCCCAACCATTCGTTTCTTGGTTTGGAGTTAATTGTAGGTGAACCAAAACGAATAAATCCAAGAACCTTTTTAGTATTCTTTTCAAATACCATCCAGCGCAATTCCCTTCCAGGAATATTTGATTCATTATTATGAGAAGAAACTGCTCTCAAAAGATTGACATAATGTTCTTGAGGAACAGCATTCTGAAATCTAGTTCCCACAAACTTAATATCAAAGTCCATATCTTCGGGATGAATATCTTCATTGAAGAATTCATCATGCAACGATACAAGAGAACTTGTAGATGCAATTACTTCTTTTTTTACAAACCTCAAATAGTCCTCAATGTTAGACATATGAGAAAAATATTCAATAAATTCATTCGCAGCCCAAACTGCATCACTTTCACTAATAATCATTTTCAATCATTGGAATACTTATACTTAATCGGTCAGTTAATGGTTCAAAAAGATGAAATTGAAAAGAAGGAATGAAAATTGTATTTCCTGGTTCAAGGATATGTTGCTCTTTAATAGTTACATTTGCATTAGGAAATACTCCAGCACAATCGGAATACTCATTATAAATGGTAACTTTTGATTTGCCAATACACTGAACTATCAGATTATTTGGTTCATCCGCATGAATTGAAAAAGATTTACTACCACTCTTTCCCATATAAATGTGAGATTGAGCTTGAACATTATTATCCTTTTCAATTTCTTCAATTAAATTTCGAACAGCAGGAGTTACGCAACTGCCATGAACAATAAACGTATAATTTTCTTCCCACAGTTTTCTCAATATATCCATGTCATATCTTTTCTCCCAATGAGTTGAAATGATATAATTTTCCGAATCTATCCTTTCTCCAGTATTTGGATGAATTAATTCAAGAATCTTTTTATCAACATAAGTTGTTTCTATAAACCACCAAATCTCATGAAAAGTGATTATCATTTAAATTCACACTCCACCATAATTTCAGTTAGTGCTGCAAGGAGATTAATTTCTTGATCAGCAACAAATGCGATCTGATATTGATATTTAGCCACGATCAAAACAGCAGCAGGAATGCTACTAGGAACAAGAGACTCATAAAGCGCATCATAAATGCGCCGAAGCAGAACAGAAGAATCATTATCAAGATTATTGACAACCCATTTCCGAACTTCCGCAAAGTTCTTTTCCTTAAGGTTCTTAACAAGTTCATTTACAGAAACATCAGAGAATGATGCGAGAATGGCCGAATCAATTTTACCGTTAGAAGAATATCGTTGACACTCATTAAGTACACGTCTCCAGTCTGGAAAGTGTTTATTGATCAGTTCAATCAGAACTTTCTGATCGTATTCTACTCCTTCTTGTCGAAGAATATCTTGAAGACGCTTAAAAAAGTTTGCAGCAAGTTGTTGCTTTTCTTTTCCTTTGATTCCAAACTCAACAACTGCACATCGGGAGTGGAGGGGTTCAATGATTTTGTTTTTGTAGTTGCAAGTGAAGATGAATCGGCAATTACCACTAAATTCCTCAATAGACGCCCGTAGGAGGAGTTGTACATCGTTGGTTGTATTATCTGCCTCATCAATGATGATGACTTTGTGTTTAGCAGTTGACGAAAGCGATACGGTCGAAGCGAAGTTTTTTGCAGTGTTTCTAACAGTATCGAGGAATCTACCTTCGTCGGATCCATTGATGACATATACATCTACTCCTAATTCACTACAGAGTGCCTTAGCTACCGTAGTCTTACCACATCCAGCAGGACCAGCAAGAAGTAGATTGGGCACTTCACCTTTATTTAGAAAATCAGTAAAGGTTTTTTTAATATTCTCAGAAAGAATACATTCTTCAATTGTTTTGGGACGATACTTTTCAACCCAAAGGAATTCATCACGACTCATAATTTAGAAAAAGAAAATTTCAATCAGTTTAGCCAATTCAATGATAGCAAAGAAACTACGAATAGTCATCATATCCCACATTCTAACCCGAAAAAAATAAGGGAACGATAATACGTTACCAAACAACCGAAAATAAATTCCCAACTGAACACTATCGAATAAGATAACAGCATATCCAAAAATAAAGAAGGCATTTCCAATAATTCTAAGCCAACTTAATCTTGGGTATTGTGGGTGAATAAATTTATCAGTAGAAGACATTTTAAATCCAATCAGGTTTACGTTCGGGAATACGGAGATAGTTATCCTTCACCCACGGTTTAGAAGCAATATAAAGTTTATAAGCAGTGAATGTATCAATGCTATCATCAAACTTCCACTCTTCAGGCATAGCGCGAGCAAATGGGCTTACACTAGTTATCTTTCCTTTTGGGAAGAGATAATAAGCATCTACAAGAGTCTTGTAGCAAGAGTGAACTTTATTATAGCGTAAAGTATACTCATCACACAAGTTTAGTCCCCACTTGATTAACCAATAGGCATTGTGGATACTATCCATTGCCCATTTGGTACATGGGTGATTGCGAAAAGCACCCTTCTCAGTTCTGTAGGGAGTACCATCAGTCTTGGGAAGAGTGCCGTAGTTATGTCCCCACTTGTTCGATGCCACAATAGAGAGCATCTGACAGCACTCTAGGGGCATCTTGACAATATGTTTATCTGGGAGGCAGATAGCACTCTCAGCAGGGAATGGTGATGTTACGAAGATGTTCATCCAAAAGTAGAATCGGGTTCCAGAGCCACATAATAGCAAAGATCGTGGTTGGTGCTGGTGAAACGAGACAAAAGTTTAGAAGACACAACGACTTCATAAGTTCCAGGAAGAACTT
>Ga0222712_10001977_pt1 | contig 24337 bp, 24 predicted proteins | sample C33_657DmetaG_FD_165043 | JGI IMG/M metagenome (GOLD analysis project Ga0222712, IMG submission 165043) | Estuarine water microbial communities from San Francisco Bay, California, United States - C33_657D | ecosystem: Environmental > Aquatic > Marine > Unclassified | place: USA: California... | reverse complement strand
AGACCCACAGCAAAGCACCTGCAGACCTACCAAAGACACTACAGCACCTGCCACACAGACAGGCATAGCAAAGCCCTACAGACACCTGCAAAGCAAAAAAACTAGGCGCAGTGATATCACCACACCTACAGACCAAAAAAAAGCCCGATAAACAGGCTTTTTAAGGGTTTAATTAATTAATGCAGCGCATATGACACTACAGCTTCAGACCAGCATAACCGGCATTCTTTGCATTCTCCGCCCTGTGCAGGTGCTTTACATACATTCCCCATGGGCTTTTCGGTATGCACATTAGACACTGTGATACCTGCGATACCCTGCAACGATACAGGCACAGTTACGGGCTTGTCTGGGTACATGGCAGACAAGCGCACAGTTAAATTACTTGGAATGCTATTTTTGCCATGTTTTTCAATAAAAACCTTAATAATTCCATATTCCCTAGTAGGCAGCCAATGCTTTGTATCTGGTGTGGCAGCGCATACAGCTGCAATTTTTTCTAGGTGTGAGACAGATTGCAGGTCTCCGCTGTCATGAAACCGAAAATAAGCATCCTTCCCAATATGGGCCACCATGCCAGACACCCAATATTCACTATTGATGCTGTCAAGCCTTGCAAACTGTGCCGGCTTAATGTTGTTTTCGTACATTTTATAAAAATTACGATCTGCATAACACATAGAACAGATCGATCCTGGCAGCTGTGCCATTTTGAAACCGGTTATGCAAGCCTCTGTAGGCAGGGAATAACTTTTGCAAGGCATTTTACTGGTGCTTGTCAACGTGCCGCAGACAGTGGCAGCCTGTGTTTTCGTCATTGAAATGATTGGAATGATTTTCATGTTAGTTACTTTCGGGCTTAAGTTATAGGTGCAAAACGCACCACACAGACACCTATAAAAAGTGTCTGCAGGGTGAGCTTTTAACCCCTATAAGTGAGAAAAAATGCAAGCATGAGACCTATTGCCACAGCTGCCAAAATGTCTAAAAGTGTATTTTTCATGCTGTCACCTTCTTAGCAAGTGAAGGAGCTGCAATAGTTAACCCTGCATCACCTTTAGTAGTGTGAGCTGTGATCAATTGATAAGACGGGTTGAAATGTTCTGCAATAGACCGCCAGTCTGTGCTTTCCCTGCCAGGTGTTGAAAATACATTCAATTTATAGACATTGCCTGTATAGACACCTGAACCTTGTGCCTTAATTGCTTTTTTAAGCAGGTTTAATGATTCTGTGAGAGCTTTAATTTGAGAATCGATTGATCCATACTGATCTACAAGCGCTTGCATTGTAGGATCTGTGGCAGCTGGTGCAAATGGTGCGAGTGCTGCAGCGATGATAGGGTTTACGTTTTGCATGATGTTACTTTCAACTAAGTTTATGGAATGTCCCGAAAGACAAGCATAGTATTGATACAAAACAACTAAAAAAACATAGGTGGAAACCCTAGGTTTACCAACTTTAAACCCTTAAGGGTTAACCCTAACATAGCATCAATGCCGGTTGACTCTTGATTTTTATTCAAGTATTCAAGATTAGATCGTCTTTGCCAAATAGTTATCTAATCTATTCCCGATTACTACACTATTTGTCATAAGTGATTAGACACAATCAAACCCAGTAAAGCTAGTGTTTGCAATGGTTTGCGGCTGGTCAGATGCCTAATTAACTCTTTTGAGAATCGGGAAAGTGAGTGGGCCCCTTGTTTCCCCTTATTACTGACCCCTCAGTCAGTAGCTAAACTGACCCGCTGGTCATTAAAACCCCCCTATGCTTTGCCTATTTGCCTGGTAGTTGTGGGGGGGGTAGGACTGGAAAAGGATTGGAAAGGGGGGGCCCACTCCCCCATTCCCAAAATTTCTCTAAAACTTTTCCTGTTGCATACAAACAACACTGGTTAATTGATTGTTAGTACTGATGGGATTGTGTAAGTCTTAGTTTGGTTAACTGTGGACGAACTATGGCATCCACTGTTTTTTTTCTTCTTTGAAGAAGTAGCACCTTGTTTATCTAACCTACTCGTCTTGCGACTCGTTCCACCTGTATGTTCCCGTTCGTTGCCTACTAGAGAGACCGATGGATTCGGTACGTTTATCTGGGTTGGTAAGCTACCTGCCTTCCCAAGGACTGGATGATGGTCCCGAGTTCATTCTATTAGGGTTTTTACCTATAGCAATAGAATATCCTGTGGATAACTCTGTATAAAAAATCCTGTATAAAAATTTTTGTTTAAAACTTTTTCTGGATAGAATTAGGGTGTTGGAGCGTTAAGCCAGCATTCAAGGATGTTGACGCAAGATGTTTTCTGGCTTTCTATCTTGCCTAGACAAAGACCGAATTGAGTTCCAACACTTAACATAGGAATAGCATGGAATGGACATTGGCACACCCGCTGCATGATGTGGACGATATTGTGGACATGGCAGACTTAGTATTTGGTACTGAAGCTGATGGCATATTGACTAGGGACAAAGGAGTGTTCCGCAAAAATGTCACTATCGCTACTACTGTTCAACTGTTTGACAAGAGTAGAGAGTTCATTGCTGTTTGCCGTAATGGTGAAAAGCTGCTTGGCTACTGTTGGTTTGACAGGGGTGGGTATACAACCTATGCCAATGAAGAAATCAGCAATGCCAAATTTCACCATGTTGACCTTACTTTAAGTCCTCGGTTGCGAGTAAAGTTAATTAATGAGATGATTGACCAACATATACTGTGGGCACATACTTGGAGTATTCCTGTAGTATGTTCAACTTCTATTCGTGCCGAGCATGATGGATTTATGAGAATTCACCAAAAGCGTGGGTTCAGTGTCAATGGATCGTATGGGTGGATTAGAACTGAAAAGGGTATGGAATGTTTGAAGAAATAAGACCCGAAGGCTCTACTGTCTCTTCTGCTGAACTCAAGAGAAAAGCTCGTGAATATGGCAGAGCTAAACGAGCTGAGAAAAAAGCCATGAAACTGGCTACAGGCAAGATTGAGCCTAAAGAAGCACCAGAACCTGAACAACCCAAAGATGAATATGACCTCAGTAGCTTTGTGCCTAGATCACAAAAAACTAACCTTGGTGGTCGCCCAAAATCCATTGTTAACAAAGTAACCGAGTATGGCGCTTTGTTTAACAAACTCAATGATGAACGTACATCCCGTGGTCTGCCACCCCTGAAAACTGCCATGGAAGTTTTGATTGATGCCATGCAGTCTGATGAGTTGGATATTAAAGACAAAGCCAAGATTGCTGATAAACTGGCTCCGTTTGAATCTAGTCGTGCCCCTATTATTTCTGTAGAACACATTCAAAATGTGACTAGGGAAGATGAGGGTGATGCTGATGATGCGTTAAATGAGTTTCTTGATTCTCTTCGTAAAGTTTAAAGAAAGGTGTAATATATGCCATTGAAAAAGTCAAAAAGTCCCAAAGCTTTTTCCTCTAACGTCAAGACCGAAATGAAAGCGGGTAAACCGCAGAAACAGGCCGTGGCAATTGCGTACCAAATGAAACGGGATGCTGAACATAAACGTAAAGGTTCAAAATGACAACCAATTTTCTTTATAGCCAAGCCCCCAATCGTAAGGGCAATCAATCAAAGCGTGTGCCTGGTATGGGTGGACCTTTGGGTGCAACTGCTGTTACCAGTGGTAGCGGTGGATTAAGCCAACCTTCTGGCAATCAAGGCAAACCATCTACTGGTGGTTCTGTTACTGCAGGCCGTAATCAGAAAGTTATGGTTTCACGCCCTAAAGAATATTGTGGTTGTGCTGAAAACACCGGCTACATGAATTCTGATCGCACCAACTATTTAAAGTGAGATTATTATGTACGGAAAAGTAATCAATGGTGGCGCTCAAATGCGTAAGGGTGTCTCTAAAGGCATCAATGACAAACTGTCTAGCCGTTCTGCTGAAGATAGCCGCAGAGCTACAGTTGCCGGTGCTGTTGCCAATGCATACAAAGTGAATACCATTTCATCTCAGCATACTAATGGTACTAAAGGCGGCAACTTTGTTAAGCCTAGCAACCGCAGCAAAGACATCCCTGTTTAAGGAACAATATGATTATTGAAGAATTTGTCCGTGATGAAGCCAACGAGATTTATGCCGTTGTTGCTGGCGAAAAAATTCATCTGACTAATGAGTATGTGGTAGCCCACAAACCTCAAGTTGGTGATACCTTGGTTGAACAAACTGTTGAACCTGAAGAACCAAAAGCTGAATAAGGAAATGTATGGCAACGTATGATATTGAAGCGCTGAAGGTAGACTTACCAACAGCAAGAGACTTGGCTCAGTTTGTTTACGACAAAACAGATGGCACTGTATCTTTAGACCTTATTGGAAAACCTAAAGAAGAACAGTACATTGCCGCCAAGAATGCACTTGAAGGTAAAAAAGTACCTAATGAGTTTTTGACAGGCTTTAATCCTTATGTGGAAAAGAAGGATGTTATTCCTGAAGACCCACTTAAGAAAGTTCCTAAACGGAGCATTGATTTGCCTGATGAAGAATCACAAGTGCATTACTTTGGCGCAACCAATATGCCTCATCCGTTAGACCCACAGTCTGACAAAAAGGTTTATATTGATTTCCGAAAGTATGAAAATGGTTTGATTACTTATCAGATCACAGGTCCTGTAGAAAAAGTTCCTTATGGCGAAAAGCTTAACAAATATGGTCAAACAGTTCCTGAAAAATATACATGGATTGATCCCCGCACTGAAGAGCGTGTGTTGCGTAATCCTGATGGCACTTACACCAAAGAAGGTCGTGGTATCCACACATTTTTAATTGGTGAAAAAGGCGGTGGTGTTTGGTCATTGATTGACCGAGACATTGTTAGTATTTCTGCTAAAAATATTGCTGATCCGTGGGCGTGATGGAAGACCCATCAAAAATTTTCCAAAATAGACTGTCATCCCAAGCTGAAGCTTGTGCCCGTAAAACCTTAGAGTGGTTGCAAAAAGACCTACAAGGAACACACATCCTTGAGCCGGATGAAGTCTATTACCTTGCATATGCTGCACAAATCTTGTTAGACATACGAGATAACTATGGCAAAAAGTGAAGCCAGTGATTACATATTGCCACTCTACAAAGATAGAGCAATAAAGCATTTGGTCAAACTTGCCGGTGGCAAAGAAGTAATTAAAACCCTTGATTCTGAGCAACTCAAAGCAATGAAAATTGCTAGAGACAAGCTTGCTCAAGATATGCAGTTCAATACTTTAAAGTGGTTCAAGCCATTTAAGTATCAACAAAAATTCTTTGACATGGGTGCTAAATATTCCCGCAGGGGAATGATTGCCGCCAATCGTGCCGGAAAAACAATCGCATCAACTTATGAAACCGCTTATCATGTGACAGGCCGGTATCCTAAAGGTTGGACTGGAGTGCGGTGGGATAAACCCATTATTGCCATGTGTTCAGGTGAATCATGGGAACAAGTTGCAAAGACTTTGCAATCCAAATTGTTGGGCTGTGACGATATTAAACAAAGTTATAAGTTGGGTACTGGCTCTATTCCAAGGGAGTGCATTGATGACAAATCAATCCGAACAGATGGAGCCAATGTCCTTGCCATTGAAGTTTGGCATGAGTCTGGAGGAAAGTCTAAGCTTTACTTCTCCAATTACACCCAACAAGTCAGACATTTGCAAGGCTTTGAGTTGGACCTTGTGGTTCTTGATGAGCAACCACCAGATGAGACTTTCTCAGAACTTGTTGTTCGTACAGCGGCCCGAAACGGGCAAGTTATCTGTTCGTTTACTCCGCTTAAAGGTATGTCGGGACTTGTCCGAAAGTTCTGGGACAGTGTTGACGGCTATGCCCATGTCAGGGTTACTTGGGACGATATACCATACACCAATGAATGGGGAGAAGCATTTTTTTCCAAAAAAGAACGAGAACAATTATCCCGAGACTTTATGCCTTGGGAAAGAGAATGCCGTATAAATGGTATTCCTTTGGTTGGCAAAGGTGTGGTTTTCCCATTGTTGGAATGGCCTACTTACAAAACTGAAGACATTGACCTTAAAAACAATGAGAAACTTGAGCGTTTAATTAGCTTTGACTTGGGAATTAAGAATGACCCAACAGTAATTTCTTTCTTTTTCCGAGATTCTGTGCAAGATACCATCTATTTACATAAGCAAATAACTATTCCTAGCGGGGAAACCCCTGACGAATATGTTCACTATTTGTTGGACAGGGAATCTAGAGATGTGCCTATTGCCCTACCCCATGATGCGGGTTTGGCAGGGCGGTATACATTGACAGAACAGTCAGTTCGAGAAGTCTTTGAAGATTCCTATGGACTAAACTGCATTGCAGGTGCTATATTAAACCCACCTAATGATCAAGGCAAAGTAACAAACCATAAGGCTTATGGAATCAATATAATGCGTATGGGCATGGAGCGTAAATCTTTTATGATTAACGAAACATGTAAGGGATTTCTTGATGAAGCTAGAAATTATGCCATTGACGATGCAGGTAAGTTTTCTGATCCAGATGATCATATTGACTCTGCCCGTATTGGAATATTAGCTTTGATTCAAGGTCATGGTGAAGCTATAGTTAGCAGGGCAAACAACTTTGCTTTTAGGCGCATAGAATTGCCTGAAGGCAAAGTCCAAAGGATTTAATATGCTGGATAAACAAAATGTAATCGTAGAGAGCCTTGAATCGCCTTCTGGTGATCGTGGCCTGACCGAGCAAGTTTGCCATGAAGTTTATGTAAAAATGGTAGATTACTTGAGACTTACACAGTCCAAGAATACATACAATCGATTTACAGATTACCATTACCTTAACATTCCTGTATCAAATTCCACAGAACCAATTCATGGTATTGACTACATTCAACCAATTGTTGCGCCTGGCATTGACTACGCCACAGCGGTTATCACCAAATGTTTGATGCCAAACGGCAAAGTTAATTTTGAATTTGAACGATTCAGTGAAATGGATGGCGACCAAGCTCGTCAAGCCACTGAAATGGTCAAATACATGATTAACAGTAAGAACGATTCTTACCAAGTTATTCGTGATTGGGCACAAGATTCATTGCTGCATAAAAACGGCATTGTGATGGTTTCTCCTGTGCGTAACCCTATTACCCAATACAAAGAAGTTGAAGGAACCCGAGATCAATTGCGTGTGTTTGAAACTTTGGCAGGTGAAAAAGGGTTGACTGCTAAACGCCAAGACATGCGTAAGATCGATGTTGATTTGCAAGGTGCTATGCAAGAGGCCATGGCTCCTGATGAAAATGAGCAAATGCAAGAACCCAGTGGTGATGAACTGCAAGAAGCATTGCGTAAAAATACTATTTATCGTGCTAAGTACAAGTTAACTGGTTACGAAACTAGCATCAAAATCAAACATGTTGCACAACATTATTTTGTGTGTAACCCAACCATTTCTACCATTCAAGAACAAGACTTTGTAGGGTTTTATGACCCTATGACCATCCATGAGTGCAAAACTCAATTCCCATTTGTAGATTTAGAGTTGTTGGCTGACCATGCGGCTTATGGACCTGCGGGTGCTTACCAAGCTGGCGCTTTAGAAAATGATTTGGCGCTTCATGCTCGTGACTCTACGCCAGTGCCAGGCCAAGGCGTAATTGCCTCTCAAGGTGCAGACCGCTACAGCCGAGTCATCATGTTGACTACTGCTTGGATTCGCAGAGACATTGATGATGATGGCGAAGAAGAGATTGTGGAATGCTGTTTCTCAGGTTCATACATTCTGTATGCCAAGGAAGTGGATTTTATCCCATTGGCAAACATGTGCCCCAAACCCATTACAGGTAACTTTTTTGGTTATTCATTGGGTGAACGTTTGGTTCCGCTTCAAGAATATGCAACGGCAATCCGCAGGGCTGAAATGTCTTTTGCCATGCAATCTTCTACACCTCGCATTGGTGTTAATCCAGAATTTTTGGATGCCGAAGAAATTCAACGTGGCGTAAGTGCCATGTTTATTTTGGATCGTAAGTTTGATCCCACCAAACACATTTTTGAATTCCAACCTATGCAAGGTAATTTGGCATATGTGGAATCAGCCATGAACCGATTTGAATCGGACAAAATGGCAATGATTGGTATGACTAGCCCAAGCGATACGCTTAATCCTGAAGTTATGAAAGATGGTAATTCAGGCTTTAAACTTCAATTGGCTATGGGTCCTAACCAGTTGATCCAAGATGAAATGGTCAAGAACTGCGCCATTGGTTTGCGTGATGTAATTTACATTACTTGGAAAACATTGATCCAATATTCTGATGATTACAACATTCAGCAATTGGCTGGCACTTGTCTTAAAGGCCAACCATTTATGGATGCTTTGTCGGTTGAAAACTTTGAGTTTATTGACCGCAAAATGATTAACATTGATTTAGCATTGGGTTTCTTGTCTGAAGAAAACCGCCTGACACGCCAACAAATGATTCTTCAAGCACAACAGCAATTTGCTCAAGCCATGATGCAAGTGCCACAAGAAGTGCCTGAAATGTTTATCAAGGTTCGTAGACCTTTTGAAGATACTTTGCGTGTTTTGGGTGTTAAAGATGTTGATGCTTATTTGCCAACCATGGAAGAAGCAGTCAAGATTATGCAAGCTCAAGCGGCAAAAGGTCCATCTGCTGAACAACAAGAAATGCAATCTAAGGTGGCTTTGAATCAAGCTAAAGTTCAGGAAAGCGGATCAATAACTGCTTTGAATATGAAAAAAGCCGAAGATATTGATATGGACAATTACTTTGAAAGTTTGGCAGCTAAGAGGGGTAAACTTAGTGCCGTTGAAATAGATTAGGAATTGAAATGAAAAGCTTGGTATCAAATATCCGTGATTACTTTAATCGCAGGACAAAAGTAATAGACACTTATAAGGAGGCCAATGTAAATCGTAAGGCTCTGGTTATTGAGAATAGTGAGAGTGCTAAAAGGCTCTTGAGAAATGATGATTTTGCATTGTTATTTAACCTATACAGGTTTTATTTGCTTGAAATGTTAGAAGAAAGCAAAGACGATGTTAATCGAATTGATAATGCACAGCGTGTTGCCGGAGTCCGAGACTTCATTGAGTTTATTGAACGAACTGAATATCTCGGTAAGGTAGCCAACAAAAATGTTGAAACTTTAACGAAATAAGGTAATATATGTCAGACGTAATCGCTAATGCGACCGCCACTGAGCAAACTGGTGTAAACCCTGTAGATGCTATTGCAGGAATGATTGCCGCCAACAGGCGTAACAGTCCTCCGACCGAAGCAGTTACACCACCAGCGGGACAAGAAGAGGCGCAAGTCAAATCCCCCGAGGCGACTCCTGAAGAGGGAATCGAACCTGAAGATGGTATTGATGGGACTACAGACACTGTAGATTCAGAAGATGGAGAAGAGGCCACCGATGGTGTAACCGATTCAATTAACTTCTTGGAATTTGCAGAGCAGAATCCTGACATGATGTGGAGAATTCCCAATAAGGATGCCGAAGGTGGCTTTATTGAGATTCCTGTATCAAAGGCGGCTGCTATTCTTGGTCAAGGAAGTGCTATCCATGAAAATGCTCGTAAGCTTAAAGCCGAAAAAGCAGATTTTGAAGAATACGAAAGTAAGCGCAGGACTGAACTAGATGGTCTGCAAATAGGGTTGGAACTAACTGTTGTTCCTCAGTTGCAACAAGCCGCTGATGAACTGGTACAAATCCAACAATATAACCAGCAATGGAAGCAGATTTATGACAATGCGACTGATGATATTAGAAGAAGTGAAGCTGAAGCGGCAATGCGTCAGAACAACGAACTAATTCAAGAAAAGTCACAGTTTATTCAGGCGAATCGACCGAAAGTTCAACAGTTTTTTGAACAACGAAGTGAGTTTGTAAAGCATCAGCTTGAACAATCTCGTCAAAGCTTCAAAGACAAAGAATTGGCGAACAAGGCAACTTTTACCGAATTGCGGGAGAAATTGTCTAAGGATTGGAATGGTGCAAATGGCTCATTTGTCCCTGGTGTCCAAAACATTGATTTGGTTTCCAGTGATGAGTACCTTTTAGGATTGATTCGGGATGGTATGAAATTCCGAGAAGGTCCTAAAGTGAAAAATGCAGGAGGTTCATTAGCAGCCGCTAGTAAACCAATGGCAAGAGGCAAAACAGCACCTGAAGATCGTACAGTTGAACTTCAAAAGAAGGCTCAAAGCGGTGATAAGAATGCGGCTCGTGACCTTTTAGCAACCATGCTTGCGGCAAATAAACGCAAGCGTTAATTCAGGAGAATTATTATGGCAACGATTACAAGTACATCCCTCGGTAACGGCAATGGCGCCTATGCTACCGACATCGTGGTTAAAGACCTCGATATGACTGTTTCTAACTATGTTAAAGATCGTACACCGATTACTAACATGGCTATGAGCAAAAAACGCAAGATCAATTCAACCTTGCACATTTGGCCCAACGATTACTTCCGTACTCCAGCATTGAATGCTAAGTTGGAAGGTGCATCTGTTGATTCAACTGCCGCTGCTTCTAACACCCGTGCTAACTGCGGTAACTACACACAGATTTTTACAACTGTGATTGGTGCTACAGGTACTGCTCGTGCTGTTGAACAAGCCGGTGGTGATCCACAAGCATATCAAGAAGTCAAGCAATTGACCGAGATTATGTTTGATGTTGAGTTGCAGATGGTTCGTGCCGATGGCGCTTCTATCAAGTACTCTGGTCAAGCCGCTACCCAAGGCTCTTCACCCAACAATGGTCGTCGTTTTGGTTCTTTGTACTCTTTTGCAGGTACACGTTCAGGCAACCCAACTTCTGGTACTGCCGTTCTGAACTTGGCTGCTTCTGATAGCAACGACACCACTTCTACTACTTCTACCAACACTCCTTTCAATGGCGTGTTGAGCAATGCTGGTTTGGGTTATTTCAGCTTCTCTTCTGGTCAAACTCTGCAAGCTTTCAGCCCTGTGCTGTACAAGCAGTTGGTGACTGTTGCTGAACAGCGTTTCAATGCCAAGATTACCAACATGGTAGTCCCAACATCGTTGCGTACATCTATCTCTGACAACATTCCTCAAAGCCGTTCTATTAATCGTTTCAACCCTGCTGATAAGGGCGACACGATTGGTACATACGAAGGTGACTTCAACTACACCTACCAGATCGATGACTCATGGGTTATGGATCAGACCGGTGCAGACAACACTTCTATCTTGTTCTTGAACCCTGATGTTGTTCAGTGGGGTTCTTTGCGTGAACTTGGTCCTAACAACGAAGTGTTTTCTAACGCTGATGCCTCTTTGGATCAGTACATCATGGAAGGCACATTGATTGTGCGTAACCCCGCTGGTGTTGCTGTTCTGGCAGGTATGACTACTGGTTCTGTGGTGACCACACCTCGTGCCACTACACAAGTTCAGCGCTACTTGGCTTAATCCTAGCGTTTCTGAAGGGGGTCCCAAGGGGCCTCCTTTGGAAAATCATGGAGCAAAGCAATGGAATTGAACCTTAACAACGAAGAAGCCAAAGTAAACGAGGACTACTACACTAGTGGCATTCTTTCGGGTGGTTTGGAAGGTGCGTTAATTAAAAACGACAAAATGTTCAATGAGGTTAAATCAGGAACATGGTCGCAGACATTTAACACACCCAATATGAACTACAAAGTTGGTGCATTGGATGGTGAACGCTATGTTCAGTACGAACAAAAAAATGTGGAATCTGTCAAAGAGTATTGCAAAGGTCGTAGAGAGTTTTATAAAGCTATTGGCACAACAGACAATCCTTTGTTTGCCGGTACTTTTGAGGCAATGAATCTACCTAAATGCTTTGCCCATGAAATAAGCTCAAAGTGGTTTAACAATCGTCCTTGGGAACTGATTAAGATGGATAAAAAAGACAAGATTTTGTTTTACGCCATTGTGAATCAGTTTTACAGCGATTTTGTTTGCCACCCTAGCGGGAAAATTCCATTACCCTATAATCCAATAGTCCCGACAAAATAAGGATGTCTTATGGCTCTTTTCATCCAATCCGGTAACGCTCTTGTTAGCCGAATAGCACAATGGGTAGGAGCCATCCCATCCTCAATCAATATTAATGCAACAGCATTTAACTCTGGTACTGGTGTAATTACTACTTCAGCATCTGCCCTTAGTGCAGTAATGGTTGGTGACTTTATTGGACCTAGCGTTATGGGTCCTTACACTACTATTTTGGCTGTTTCTAGCACCACAATTACTGTTAGCGATCCTGATGATGTTTGGGTTGGCATTAGTTACCCAACTTCAATTCTTAAATTGCCCACTCAATCTTCTGTTGAAATTTTGTCTTGCATTCAATTGTGCGAATTAAAAATGAGGACTATTGAGTTGCCAGCTTTGCGTACTGATCCTTATGGTGATACGCCTATAACATTGCTGACAAACTCTCAGGGAATGGCTCCTATTCCTGCGGACATGAACAAACCTATTTTGTTTTTTCAAGAAACACCTAATAGCTCTGTCCCGCCTGGCACTCCTGCCGCTTCCATGGGTCCTTGGATTATTTATGACCGAGTTGGTGATCGAGAAATTATTCGCAGACGAATGATTGATCAACTGTATGTCAGACCATTTGGTGTGCCTCGGGTTATTCGTGCTTCATTTTCTGAGGTTGGTGGAAATTATGTGTTTACGCCAAACCCTGGTGAAGGCGTAGAAATCAAAGCCTATTATCAGCGCACATTCCCATTTTTGTTTGGCCCAACAAGTGATGCTTTGAATCCTATTGTGCAAAACAATGCGGCTTTGGCTTCATTTCCTGAAGGCTACATGTATGGCACTTTGTGGGCTTATTACGACAAAAATAAAAACACAGAAGAATCTCAAAAATGGAATGACAGATATGAGACTGCATATGGTTTGATTGAAGACCAAAACTTCAAAGGAAAATGGCTTGGCGGAGATCAACATTTGACTTCCGAATTCCAACCAAGAAACTACAGATATTCGTTCAAATGAACTAAGGATTTAATATGGCTACAAGTGGTCTTTATGGTAGCAGTCCCACAGGGGCAGTTGTTTCAGCACCAGGCAGTGAATCAGCAGGTTTGTACGGAAACGGAACAACATTTGGTGGCTCATATTTTGAATGGTTTATTTTTATTCAATCTGACACACAACCTGCAACGCCTACAGGTGGATCGTGGAGTTTTCAAACTAACTCTGGAACACCTCCAACTGGATGGTCAACAAATCCTCCTGCTGCTCCAACATTGCCTGTATGGGTATCTATTGCTCTTGTTAACTCTAGAGATTCGGGCGCATTAGTTTGGAGCGCACCTGGTGTTTTTTCTTACTCTAGTGGATTGCCAATTCTTAGTGGTTCTGGTTCGCCAACTTCTGGTGATGGTTTAAATAGCCAATTGTGGATTCAAACTGGCACAACGCCTGAGACTATTTGGTTTAAACAATCTGGCACTTGGGTTCGTTTAACTGGTTCTACTTTGTATGTAGATACATCTAGCACTCAAACTGTTGGTGGCACAAAAACATTCAGTTCTGTCATTCAGGGTAGCGTTTCTGGTACTTCCAACAATGTTACTGGTATTGTTAGCATTACGAATGGCGGCACAGGTCAAGCAACAGCCAATACTGCTTTTAATGCATTAGCTCCATCACAAATAGGTAATACTGGTAAATATTTAACTACTGATGGATCAAATACATCTTGGGCGGTTAATCCTCTTGGCACAGTTACTTCTATAAATGTTTCTGGTGGCACTACAGGTCTTACAACTTCTGGTGGACCAATAACTACCTCTGGCACTATTACGCTTGCAGGAACGCTTGCTGTTGCTAATGGTGGTACAGGTGTGACAACTTCTACGGGTTCTGGCTCAGTAGTGTTAAACACTAGCCCATCATTGGAAAGTTTGACTATTTCTGATTACGAGACTTTTGGAAGTGTAAGTGCGCCAACTTATGCTGAAGGTCGTTTATGGTATGACTTAACTCAAAAAGCTTTAACTTACAACAACGACATTTCTGGCAATTCACTTCATGTTGGTCAAGAGACACAATTAAAAGTTCGTAATGGTACAGGATCAACAATTGCCAAAGGTGCGCCTGTTTACATTACCTCTACATCAAGTGGTCAAACTTATCCGAATGTTGCATTATCAATAGCTAATACATTGGTTACAGGTAATTGCATTGGTTTAGCAAATGAAGCTATTGCAAGTGGTGCAGATGGTTATGTTGTTATTAATGGCATTTTAAATGGCGTAAATACAGGCACATTTACTGTTGGCGACATTCTTTATGTTAGCCCGTATTCTGCCGGTCAATTGATGAACACATTTCCTCCAACTGGTTATCCAGTTCGGATTGGTGTGGTGTCGTACGTTAATAGTTCCACAGGAAGTATTTACATTAACCAATCGAATGCTTTTGTCCAAGCATCTTCGGTAGTTGGCACATTGGCTGTTGCTAATGGCGGTTCTGGTCAAACTACAGCCCAAGCCGCAATGAATACTTTTGCGGGTGCTGTAACTTCAGGTTCTTATCTTCGTGGTAATGGCACTAATGTGGTCATGTCTACGATTCAAGCCGCAGATGTTCCTACGCTAAATCAAAACACCACAGGCACAGCGTCTAATGTGACTGGTACTGTTGCAATTGCAAATGGCGGTACTGGCGCAACTACAGCGGCTACGGCAAGAACAAGCCTTGGCGCTACAACTATTGGCGGCAATGTATTTACGCTGACAAACCCATCAGCAATTACATTTCCTCGTTTTAATGCTGACAACACAGTTTCTGCTTTAGATGCGGCAACATTCCGCACTGCTATTGGCGCGGGTACATCTAGCACAATTGGTACTGTGACTAGCGTTAGCGGTACAGGAACTGTTAACGGCTTAACCTTGACAGGCACAGTTACAACATCAGGCAGTTTGACATTGGGTGGCACGCTTGATTTATCTGCCTACAACGGAGCAGGTGCGTTTAGTACCCTGTCAGCATCAGGTAATGTCACTTTGTCGGGCGGTACTGCTAACGGAGTAGCGTATTTAAACGGCTCTAATGTTGTTACAAGCGGTTCTGCGCTTACTTTTGATGGGACTAACCTAACAACAACTGGAAATTATCTTGCAGCGGCAGGTAAAGGTATTGCGTATTCTGGCGATGCAACGCGCATCTTCACCCCTGAAGACAATGTGTCAGGTGGCTTGCTTCAGTGGGCAAGCGGTGGCGTTTTGCGATTTAATGCAGGCGCAAGCAACGAGTTAATGCGCCTAACCAGCACAGGTCTGTTGGTCAACACCACAAGCCCAGTAACAGGAAGCAAACTGGTTGTAGGAAGCGCAGACGCTACTATTTACGGTATCACCGTAGGCCGTGGTGCAGGTGCTGTGTCTACCAATACTGCGGTTGGCGCAAGTGCTTTGGCGGCTAATACAACAGGTTCAAGCAACTCAGGTTTTGGTGTTAATGCTCTTAATTCAAACCAAGACGGCATTCAAAACAGTGCGTTTGGTTATCAAGCATTAAACGGAAACGTATCTGGCTACTACAACGTAGCAATGGGCTATCGTTCTCTTTTTGTTAATACTGGAAATAGCAATGTTGGTATTGGTACTCAAACTTTAACCGCCAACACCACAGCATCTTATGGAACGGCAGTCGGCTATCAAGCTGGTTACTCAAACACCACTGGCTCAGACTTAACAGTCTTTGGTAATGCCGCAGGTCGCAGTAACACAACTGGAACACTGAATGTCGCTGTTGGCTCAAACGCCTTGTACACCAATACAACTGGTGGCAACCATGTAGCAATTGGCTACCAGTCTTTGTTTAGCAATACCACGGCCTCATACAACACCGCTGTTGGATATAAATCTTTATACGCGAATACCACAGGCCAAGAAAACGTGGCGATGGGCTGGCTTGCTCTTACTGCCAACACCACTGCAAACCAAAACGTGGCCATTGGTAACGCTTCGTTGACGAGCAACACTACGGGCGCATCTAACGTAGCGGTTGGTCAACAGGCACTGCAAGGTAACACCACAGCATCTAACAACGTGGCTGTTGGCTATCAAGCGGGGTACAGCGGAGCCACTGCTACACAAAACGTCTTGATTGGCGTTCAAGCGGGATACACAAATGGTGCTGATCGCACTGTTGCTATCGGCTATCAGACTTTGTACGCCAACACGGGTGATCGCAACACGGCTGTTGGCTGGGCCACAATGGTGAACAACACCACTGGCGGATACAACGCCGCATACGGTCATCAGGCTTTAGGAGCAAACACCACTGGCAGTTACAACACAGCAACTGGTTACAACGCGCTTTACTCCAACACCACAGCCTCAAACAACACTGCTGTTGGTTATAATGCTGGATATAGCAACCAAACAGGCACAAACAACGTTGCAATTGGCTATCAAGCCTTGTTCAGCAACACCACCAATGAGAACGTGGCAGTTGGCAATGGCGCTTTGTTTTCAGTCGCAACATCTGCTTGTGTATTCAACGTAGCTGTTGGTCATGGTGCGGCTTATTACACAAACAACTCACTTGGCGGCATAGTTGCAATTGGTAACTATGCGCTGAACGCAAACACGACAGGTATTGCCAACGTAGCTGTCGGTAGCCGTGTCAATTCGACTACCACTGGAACGCTGGTTTCCAATACAACTGGTTCGTACAACACGGCACTGGGTGCTGGAGCCTTGACTGCCAACACCACTGGTAATTACAGCACGGCTATTGGTTATCAAGCCCTTGCTACTTACACGGGCACAAACATCAATGATGCTTTTGGCTCCAAGGCTTTGCAATTGATGACAACTGGCGGCTTTAACTTGGCTGTTGGTTTTCAAGCGGGTCTTTCAGGCACAACTGGTTCCTACAACGTGTTTATTGGTCGTGATGCGTCCTACAACATAACAACTGGAAACAACCACGTTGTGATTGGTTATCAGGCTGGATACAGTCAGGGAAGCGCCGTAAGAAACACTTTTGTTGGTTACAACGCTGGTTACAGTTGTACAGGTAATGACAATATGTTCATCGGCCAAGGCTGTGCTGTTAATGCCTCCTCAGGTTCTGGAAATATCTCAATTGCCGACCTTTCCAACCTTTCTGGCGGCAATCAGATTTTCAATCTGACGACTGAATCCAACCGAATCATCATGGGTCACAACAACATCACCAACGCTTATGTGAAAGTGGCTTGGACTGTGACTTCCGATGCGCGTGACAAGATGGATTTTGAGGATGTTCCTCACGGCCTTTCTTTCTTGCGCCAGTTCAACCCTGTTTCGTACTACATGCGCAAATCGCGTGATGAGGCTGTGCGTAACGGTCGCAAGCGTTATGGCTACAAAGCCCAAGACATCTTGGTGGCAGAGGGCGCAAATCCCGTCATCATTGACAACGAAAAAGAAGACCACCTAAAGTACAACGGCGAAGCCCTAGTACCTGTTTTGCACAACGCCATCAAGGAGATGGCAGACATGATTGACCAACTCAAGGCAGAAATTGCCGCACTTAAAGGAGCCTGAAAATGACTGAAGTTACAACCCCAATCGTGGAGCAACCCACCGCCGAGCAAATTGCACAGCACTACAGCGCCGCAATGGACTCAGTAAACCTCATCAACGGCGGCAAGCCTAAAGGCATGGAAGATGCCGAATGGGCCGACACCGTGTCACGCAACAAAGAGCATCTGAAGATCATGCTTGCAAAGGACTTCTGGACTACAGAAAACCTGACACCCCTGCGTACAGCGTCCGCATAACGGGAAGCCACCACCCGATTTTGGTGGCAATTTAAAAGGAAAAGCAATGGAAATCGTATTGAAATTATCTATTGAAGAAGTAAACTCTGTACTGCAAGTTTTGGGTGAATTGCCCTCAAAAACAGGCGCTTGGCCTTTGATCGTCAAGATTAAGACCCAAGCTGAAGAGCAGCTTCCTAAACCAGAAGAACAGCCAGTTCAATAAGGACTCACATGAGCGATTATTCCCGCCTTCGTACGCCATTTACATCAATGAGTTTTACTCCTGATGTGCCTAGCAATGCTTTGGGTGCTTCTGAATACAACAGCGGGAAAAATGTAGAAGCCGATGTGCGTTGCATCAAGAAAATCTTTGGTGAAATTCAAATCGCTTCTACTATCACTGATATGCCCATCTTCATGGAAGGTGGTTTTCGCTCGGAAACCAATTGGGTATATGTCGTTGCTACCCGTAATTCATCTAACCAAGGAAAATGGTGGATGATTACGGCTACTGGCATATCAAACATCACGCCAGGCGTTGGAGCCAATCCTTCCGCCTACATTGCCGGTTATGCAGAAGATGTCAACATCACCACATCTTGGGTTGGAAATGTGTTTTTTATCAATGACACTGTACAAAACCCAATGTATTTCCTGCCCACATCAACTGAGATTACTGTAACTAGCAATGCTTCTTGGAATTACGATGTTGGTTCTACAGCAACTAGGGCAGGTTTTGTCAGAAATTATTGCTCTCCCAATGTGGGCAACATTCTAATTGCCGGTAATTTGACCAAATCTATTGGCGGCACTGATTACAACTACCCAACAACTGTTCGTTGGTCACAAGCTTTTGCAAATACTGGCATTCCAGCCACATGGGAACCAACCTTGTCTAACGTGGCTAATGAACAAGAAGTTCCTGTTCGTGGTCCTTTGATTGATGGATTCTTTCTTGGCGGCAACTTTTATGTGTGTTCCTATTGGGATACAGTAGTTTTCTCACCAATTTCTTATCAAAACAGTACTGCTCCAGTTTTTGGTGTCAGGCTGCTTAACCAAGGGCGTGGTTTGTTTAACAATAACTGTTGGACAAATACTGATGCCAATGTTTATGGCATTGATGCTCGTGACATTTGGGTTTTTGATGGATCAAACTTTAGTTCTTTGGGCAATCAAAAAGTCAAAGATTACTTTTTCAATAATCTCAATCCTACCTATGCGGGTCGGATGTTCATGGTTAACAACACCCAAAAGTATCAGATTGAGATTTACTATCCTGACCTAACCTCTACTGGTTGGTGCAACAAGATGTTGTCATACCGCTATGACCTTCAAGTATGGAATGCTCCTAAAGACATTCAAAACGCTTGTATGGGCACAGAAGGACCTCGTTGGATAGATGCATCAACCGACTATTTTAATTTGGCTTCTAGAGCTGTTGTGTACGCCAAAGGTGGTGTTTCAAACTCTAAGTTGATTGAAACATCTATTGGTAATTCATTTGTGGGTTCTGCAATAGATTGTCAGTTTGAGCGTACCAACATGTCGCTACAGAATGCAAATGGACCTGTTCCTTATTCTGCAAAAGTTTATGTTCACAGAATACTTCCTGAAATAGCAGGTACTGGTGCAATTAATATTACTGTTGGTGGAGCTAATTCAACTGCTCAAACACCTACTTATGGTCAAACAGGAATAACAAACATTGATACAGATACGCCTTGGGTAACTACTCAACAAAATTCAGTGCGTACTGTTGCTATTAAGTTTGGTTCAAACGATGCGACTGATACATGGAAAGTAAGTGCTTTAAACTTACAAGCCACAGTAACTGAGGATGCTTTCTAATGCCATTTTCTTTAGTCAATGACCCTTCTCAATCAGAGATATCTGATGCAGTTAATTATTTGTTGGCAAACTTTAGCCCTAATATTTCTGCAGATACTGGCACTGGTCAAATTAAAGGTCCTGTTGGCGAGATTACCGGTTACTTGTACAAATACATGGCTGTCAAATATGCTGACAGTTATGATGGCTCATTAAACTTTTCTAATAATCCAACTAGTCGCTTGTATTACGGATTAAGAAATAGCAATGATGCTTCTGAATCAAACAATCCTGCTGACTATGTTTGGTACAAAGCAACAGGTGGTTTTGGAACAACTAAATTCCTTTTCTATATAGCTACTGGTGGCAGACAGATTCAATTTGCGGTAACAACTACTGCACCAGATACAGGATGGGTTAAAGATAGCGGTGGTTCTATTGATTTAGATGTTGTTACTTCTGGCAATATTCCGGTTATTACAGAGCAATTCTTACCTTACTTTACACCTGCAATTCTTCAGGTTCCACGATCTGGTAGTCCATTGGTTCCTAGCTTTACTGGAATTAGGCCAACAATGTATGCCACAGATAAAGGTACTGTTGTTCCTTTTACTGATGCACAGACAGATAGCAATGTAGCTTTTGTAAATAGTTCTTGGCGTATTGGCAATTCATCTACCACTGGTTATGGTGATATTTCATTAACCAACATTACGATTGGCAACCCAACTGATGCGGGTGACTATGCTTTATGGCCTACGCCAACTGCAATGTCATCTAGCCCTGCTTACATTACTGTTCCTGTTCGGTACAAAAATAGTACAGGTGTTGTTACTCAGGCAGGTATTGCAACCATTCAATTGATTTTTACTGACCCTGGCGCTGCCGGTAGCAATGGTCCTGCGGTAGACATTTCCGGTTACACAACATTTGTACAAAATGCAGGTGGTGCTTTTAATCCTGCAACTGCAACTTTAAGTGCTGTTTACGCAAATGTAAGTAGTCCTACTTTTAATTGGTCAATTACTGGCGCAACACCATCTAGTTCAACAGCATCTTCTGTAGTTGTTACTCCAACATCTTCTGCAACTAGTGTGTTGGTGACATTGACTGTAAATGGTTCAAACTTATCTTCACCGATAAGCAAGACTATTAACATGCCGATTCTGTACGATGGTGCGCCTGGTGAAGCTGGCTCCAATGGCGTCATGTCAGCTTTCCCAACAATCTATCAATGGACCGGTTCATCCACGCCTCCTACACGCCCTACAACAACATCTACCTACATTTGGGGTAGTGCTTCATATACTGCGCCTACTGGGTGGTATACAACAGCTCCTAGCAACACTACTGCGGGTAACTATCTTTGGTCTATCACCATTCCACTAAATACTGTTGCAACAACAACCACTTCAACATTAGATTGGACTAACACTCTTTATCCAATACGAGCTATTGCATATAACGGGGCAAATGGTGGAACTGGTGACCCTGGTGCTACCGGTGCGGCAGGTGCGGCTACTTTTGTAGTGACTCGATTTGCAAATGACAGTAGTGCGCCTACAAATGCTGAAGTTTATGCTGTCATTGGCAGGAACCCAGTTGCAGGTGATATTGTTACTGTTAGCTACAACAACTACAACAATGCTACTGTTTACAGGTTTGTAACTTCTTGGATATTGTTTACTACTTATATTACAGGTAGTTTGATTGTTCAGAACACAATTACTGCTGACAAGATGGTCACAGGATTGATGAGTGCTGACAATGTGCTGACTCGTGGATTAACTGTACGAGATAACAGTGGCAATATTTTGTTGGCTTCTGGTACGCCTTTGAACTATGCCAACATTACTCCTGCAGGTGGCTGGTTAAATAGCAACATTGCAATTTCTAGTGGAACAATTACAGGAATTGGTACAGGTAGTGGAACTGCTGTTGCAAACAGTTTAATTTCAATTAATTCTGATGGCACATTAACTGGAGCTGGTGGTGGTGCGGTAACTCCTGTTGGAATTAATGCTATCAATGTTAATTTAAGCAACGCTCCTAGTGGAATTCTTAATAGCAATGTTACTTTGGGAACATTAGGTGCAGGTGGATTTGCTTACCTTAGTCAGATTACTTCTGCGAATGCCACAACTTATATTGCAGGAGCCGCAATTGGTACTGCACAAGTTGGAGTGTTGACAGCGGGTAATATTGGTGCAAACACAATTGATGCAAGTAAGATTGCTGCCAACACAATTACTGCCGGTCAAATTGCCGCTAATGGCGTGACTGCCACTAACATTGATTCACGAAATTTAACAATTAAAGATGCGTCAGGCAATATCATTTTTGGATCAGGCGCAACTGTAAATTCATCTTCTTATTTAGTTCCATCAAGTGGTTGGTTAAATAGCAATATTTCAATTGGTAGTAATGGTGTGTTGTCAGGCGCAGGTGGCGGCACTGTTACTGCTGCTGGCATTAGTGCTGTGGCTACAGATTTATCTAATGCTCCTGCGAGTATTTTGAATAGCAATGTGTCTCTTGGAACTTTAGGTGCAGGTGCTTTTGCATACATAAACTCAATTACCTCTGCTAATGTTTCAACATACATTGCAAGTGCGTCTATTGGTACGGCTCAAGTTGGCGTTTTAGCGGCAGGCAACATTGGTGCAAATACGATTGATGCAAGCAAGATTGCGGCTAATACGATTACTGCGGGACAGATTGCAGCCAATACGATTACAGCCAATGAATTAAGTTCAATTACTGTTAGCGCAAGCAAGAATATACAAGTTGGTACTGCGGCTGTTTCTGGCACAACGATGACAGGCTCTGGTGGAATATTGAATGGTACTGGCACATTTGCATTAGGAAATTCAACAACCAACATTTCCTATGATGGCAGTCAAATGTCGCTTAATGGCAATGTAGTATCAACTGGAAACATTAACCTTAATGCCGCAACAATTACAGCTTATACACAATTAAATAGTTCCTTAGTGTTTGGCTCATCTACAACAGGTGATGTATTAACTCAAACAGTCAATACAGGCGGTCAGCCAATTCTTGTTATTTATCAATTTTCTTTTACTTATGGTTATTCTGCTAGTTCAGGACAAATTGATGTTCAAGTAAAAATAAATGGCACTGCTGTAAAACAACGTAGTTATTCAATTGCAAGTGGCGCAGGAGCTAATACTGCACAAGGCGTAGCCTATTTAGCAAACCCAGGCACATCAAACTTTGTTGTTTCAATTACTTTAAGCACAAATACATGGGGTAGTACTGTAAGTTTCTTGCCAGTTAGTACAACATCAGACTTTGGTAATTACTTTTATGTGTTGGGAACCAAGCGATGAAATATTATGCAATTCTTTCTCAAGATGGATTTGTTATTTCAACATCTTATTCAAATATTGCTCAAGATAGCATGATTGAATTGCCTGAATTTATTGGTACTGCGCCTTCGGAATGGCACAAATATCATTTTCAAAGTAAGCAATGGATTGAAGATAAACCTATTGAAGCCATAGAATCGGAAATAAAAGCTAAAAGAAAACAATTGCTTTTTGATTCTGATTGGACACAGATTCCAAACAATCCATTGACTACTGCCCAACAAGAAGCATGGGCGACTTATAGACAAGAATTACGGGATATTCCTAATCAATCAGGATATCCATACAATGTTATTTGGCCTACACCACCACAAGGATAAATTATGGGAATGCAGTCAGCATCAATACAACAGTCACCTAACCAAGGTGGTGGCAAGGGTCAGCAAATGAGTTTTCCGCCTCAACAGCCTCAACAAACTGTTGATGCCTCAATGACGACTCCTACTATTATGCCAAACCAATCTCAACCTAGTGGCAAGGGTGGTCGTAATGTCACCATGCCTGGTCAAGGCGGTCAACCAAGAATGGGTATGCCAAATGCCTATTCAAATACCATTCAACCATGGGATAATGCTTCCATACAACCTCAGAAACAATCTGGGAAAGGCAAAGGGTACTAATTATGGGTGGCGGAAAAAGTAAAAGTACAAATACAGTACAACTAACCCCCGAACAACAACGGGCAATGTCAGCGCAAACTGATGCGCTAGTTCAAACATTCCTTCCCGCCTACCAAAACACAATTGGTATGGCTAATACTGCCTATGGGAATGCCAATCCTGCCGCCACTCAAGCTGCCCAAACTGCCATGGATGTTGCTCAACAGACAGGCTCCATGCAACAACAAGCTGGTGGTCAAGCTTATCAAGGTGGTCTAGGTGGTCAACAGAACCTAGCGGGTTATCAACAAGGTCTTGGACAAGGTTTGACAGGTCAAGGCGCAAGTGGTTTGAGCAACATGGCTGGCTACCAACAAGGTTTAGGCCAAGGTTTGACGGGCCAAGGTTTGGGTGGTGCGGCTAATATTGCTGGTCAACAAGCCGGTCTATCCACTGCTTTGCAAGGCCAAGGCGCAGGTGGTGTTGGCAGTACTGCGGCTTTCCAACAGGGTTTGGGCCAAGGTTTAACAACTCAAGGCGCAAGTCAATTAGCTCAATTGTTTTCACCTCAGTTTAAGCAAGAGCAAATTAATGCTTCTATGCAACCTGCTCGTGAAGAGATTCGCAATCAGTTGGCAGGACAGAATGCCATGTTTGGTGGTGCAGGTGGTTTGGGTTCTTCTCGCCAAGCTTTGGCTGATCGTAATTTGAGTCAACTTGGTGAGCAAAGATTGGG
>Ga0222712_10001976_pt1 | contig 24338 bp, 59 predicted proteins | sample C33_657DmetaG_FD_165043 | JGI IMG/M metagenome (GOLD analysis project Ga0222712, IMG submission 165043) | Estuarine water microbial communities from San Francisco Bay, California, United States - C33_657D | ecosystem: Environmental > Aquatic > Marine > Unclassified | place: USA: California... | reverse complement strand
TTCCCTTGCAATTGCCTTGTATGTGTTGCGTGGTGTGGGCTTGGTGGGTGTTGGGGCTTGGCTTGGTAGGTCGTGCAATTGATCCAGCTGCGCAGGTTGGTTGGGTGGTTACTTGCTGCTTTGTTTTATGGTGGGGGGGGTGCTGGTTTGTTTGGATCCATTGGCGCGGTGCTGGTGCTGGTGCTATATATTAGAATAACAAAGCAACATATTAAAAAGGGATCTAATTTGTTAAAGTTTTGTTAATGCTTGTTTGCCCTGTTCTAATTTACACAAAGTTAATATATCTTTGATTTATCAATTAACAAACTAAATAAAACACAATGAAAAACCCAACCACATTTTTAGCCCTTATGCTCATTACTTCTATTTTAATGCTTGTTAGCTTTATTACTGCTAACATTAATTTGCTTTTATTTTCGGAAATTTTCTTTGTTATTTCCGGCGCAGCTTTTTACATCATTAATAAAAACCTAAAAAAACAAACCAATGCAAAAAGATTCTAAAACCGCTATTTTAATTGTGATCATTTTTTTATTAATACTTTTAACCGATAACCTATAAAACCTTAAAACATGAACAAAGAAGAAATAAAAAGCCATGTAATACAATGCGCCGAAAAAACCTTCTCAAAAGATATTGAGAGCATAAAAAAAGACCTTTACCAAAGTTGCAAAAAAAACGCTTACGGCTGCTCCGATTATTTAGCAGACAAAAAAAACGGATATTCACTTTTTTACACCAGTAACGAAAATTTTTGCAACGGATCAAAAAACGGATACGGCGCCGGATATTACGCCCGTCTAAAATTTACCGGCTTTACCAACGAAATAAAAATAAGTAACTAAAAAAACCTTAAACCATGCAAACACTCAACACACTTTTGCCCGTCCTTTACATTGTTACGCTTACACTTTGCGGCCTATCCTTTACGGCCCTATTTTTAACAATTTTTTACAATGGCTTAAAGGCCGTTAAAAACTTTTTATTCTAATTTACATAAATATTAATTAACTAAATAAATTTAATACAATGAACACACAAACAACAACCCCAGCAGCTTTACAGGTACAAACAATTGACATAAACGCAAAACAATGGTTTGATAAGGTAAACGGAAACAGCTATTTTGCCGGATACGTTACAATTAATTACGGCCAACCTGATGAAACAAAGTATTTTATGCCGTTTCAATACGGTTATGGAGATTTTTATATCTATAAAGGATTAGACATGCTGGAAAGATTAGGCCACATAACCGAAACAAATACCGCAACACTCCGCGCCATTGGTATAATTTTGCGCTCTAATATCCAACGAGGCTGCAAAAAGCGTGAACTAATGCAATATTAATAAACTGATAAAAACTATAAAATGAAAACGAATAAATATACTTACTACCTAGTGATACAACAAAATTACGGCTTCGGCTGGGAGGACAATTCGCTTTACCAATGTACCAGCAACGGCCTACCAATTGAGAAAAGCGACAAATTTAGAGAAACAAAAAGCGGCCTTAAAATACCTATTTCGCTATATAGCCAAGATCTAGGAGAATATAAGCGCACCGGGTACGCTACACGCACAATAAAACGCAAAGAAATAAACCAATAAAACAACCTTAAAACATTACACCATGAAAACACAAAAAGAAGTTAGGGCAAATTTTTGGGCTTACCTTAAAGAAGTAGCCCCCCAGCACCTAAAAGAATATAGAGCCAGTAAAAGACAAAACCAATACACCGCAGATGTCAGGACATTATTTTGCGACTATATAGACTACCTACACAAAAGCGGAGAAATTAAACAGAATTTAGCCTATAAAATAACCCTATAAAACACCCTTAAAAACTAATAAAATGAACAAGAAACAACAAAGAGCCGAAAACCTAAACCGCCATTATTTTAATATTTCGCAACTTTACCAGCAAACAACGGGTAAAGAAATTACACAAGATCAAGCCAAAAAGATTAGTAATAAATTGCGAAAGCTGGAAAGACTGGCAACCATTGAAACAACCGCACAAAATAACGGCTATTATGTAGAGCCAAGCCCGTTAGATTGGAAAACAGGTAGAGCGGAAAAAATGCACTTAAAAATGGACGAGGACGGCAGCTGCCCCGAAAGTGATGCAAAATTAGATGAAATTGAAAAACAGGTTCAAAAAATATTTGATAACAAATTAGAGGGCCTTTTTATCAATTATGATAGCCGAGGCTATGCACTTAAAATAAAGGCAGAAAATAGCCCATTGGGGAAGGATTGGGGCGGCTACTATATATTAAGCCCTGAAATACAATAAAACAACCTTAAAACAACCTTAAAACCTTAAAAAATGATAGTAACAACAAATGAAATAAAAAATAATGTTATTTTTTTATTACCTGATAATGACACCGCAAAAATAGAAATAAGCCATAAATATAAAAATAAATATTATTTTATTAGATATTTTGATATTGATAACTACCACTATTCAACATATTGCAGCCCGTCAATAAATGACATAGCCAGAGAAGTAAACACTAATTTAACAACCTTAAAACCTTAAAAAATGAACAACCACACAAAAGCCCAGCAATTTATTAACGACCTAAGCCCCGAAACACGCGCGGCCGTCCTAAACATAGCAACAACAATAAAGCCGGCACTGGATCAAATACACGCCCAGCAGCCAACGACTAAAAATTATTACGGGGACTACATGCGCTTAATGTTAGTTAAACCCCAATATGCAAAGATTTTGGCCCTTGCCATGCTTTACGAAGGAGCAAACCCCGAAGGAGTAGAGGCAGCAGTAAATTTAATTTAACAACCAGTAAAACCTAAATACAATGAATAAAGCAGTATTAACAATAAACAAGCTAACCGACAGAAAAAACGGTTACGGAATGTCAATAATAGAAGTAAACAGCACAAAAGACATAAAAGTAATAAATAGGGGCTATAATGATTTTGAAGCAGTAACGGAAATAGACGAAACCGACCTTTTAAGGCTTAGAAATTATTTTTCTTCCTTCACTAATGAAACGCTAATGCTGGAAATAAAAACCCCCAATAGATTAACAAATTGCTGGTATAAATTGACAGACGTTTATATCGGCGGCAAAGGATCCAATATAATTTGGTAAACTAATTTAACAACCAATAAAAACTAATAAAATGAAAATAAAACTAAAAGACATAAGCCACGAAGTAAAAGAAAATTTTATTCTTTGCTCAATAGTATTAAAGGACGGCAGCCACATAAAACAAAAATACATTGGCCACAATCTTTGCGAGGCTAAAAGAAACTTTTTACAACTATTAAAAAGCATGTAATTAATAAACCAATAAAACCTAATAAAATGAACACAAAAGAAGTAAAAATATTTACAAACAACTGCACCGCGTTAATTGAACACGCCAGAATGTACGGCATACCATACGAAACAAGCCAATTTGTAACCGATAAAATGATGGCTTACCGGCTAAAACACATTAAAGAAAACCCCGAAAAGCTAGAATTGGCAAAGAAAATAGACAAAAAAGGAATTTTATTTAATTAACCACCTAAAAACCTGATCCAATGAAAAAAGTAATAAGAAAACGGAATAAATTAGTTCAATTAGCAATTAAATTAAAAGGCGAGGAACTTAAAGCCGTAGAATATGCTATAAAATTAATTGATTTCATGATAGATAACAACCCAATAACCCCAGCTAAACAAAAAGATATTTTAATAGACACTTATTAAGATTGAAGCCCTTAATTCAAATACTTTTTTTAAATTAAATTAATAACAACCCATTAAACCAAATTTTATGATCAATTTACAAAAACCACGCACCACCACCCAAAACATTAAATTTATAGCCGTTAAAAACACCGGCACCCCCGAAGCTATTTACAAAGCAGATAACCGCATTTTTTATGCTGAAATACAAGAAGATCAAGACGGGGAATTTTATTTTCTGCACATGAATAGAGCGCAATATTTACCCCAAGAATTTCAACAAGATTAACAACCCATTAACAACATCCGATATTTTTTGATCCTATTTTTACATTCTAATTTACACAAAACATAAAACCAACAAAAACATGTCAAAGATCAACAAACTAAAAGCCCAAATTTTAGCGTTAAATACCCGAATTAAGACGGGTAAAGTTAAAAACGTATATTCTATTCAAAACAAGATTAAGCAGCTAAAAAACGACCTTAAAATTGAATTGGATAACTATAATTGGGAAAACTACCTATCTAATTAATTAATAAACCATAAAACACTAAACAAATGAAAAAGATTGAAGTACAAATTTACTATTTTAACGAATTAAGCCCAGCAGCTAAGCAAGTGGCCATTGATCAATTTAGAAACAGAAAACTTGAAGATTATAGCGTAGTAGAATGGGCAATAGACGATTGCTCCTTGTTTGAGCCTAATTACAAAGAAATGGAAGGACTATTCGGCAAGGAATATACAAAACTAACCAAACCAGTAATAGCCAACACCCGTAAAAATATTTATTTTGACACGGACAGAAATAGGCATTTAGACGTGCATCAAGCAATTGAAATAACAAACGAAAAAATGTTTCTAATTTGGTTAGGGGTACCCGAAGAAATGCACGAAAAAGTATATTTTAAAATTAAAAACAATTGGGCAAGAAACCCCGATACTATAATAAAATTTGAAGAAAACGATTGCGACTACCATTTTACAGATGAAGAAATTTTGATCCTGAAAAACGCAGCCCAGAAGTTTAGCAACCACATGGAAGAAGTATTAAATAGGATTGAGCAAAGTATTGAATGGCAGTTTAGTAATGAATGTATTGCCGAGGATATAGAAATAAACGAATATGAATACACCGCAGACGGCAAAAGATACCTATAATTTTTGTTTAGTGTTTAGTAACATGGGGGAACGCTGGCCAGCAAGTACCCCAATACTAACTTTATTAACCCAATAAAACAAACCAATGGAAGTAGCAATTTTATTAAGCATTTTATTAACCTTATTTGTAGGCGCGGATCTTACAGACAAAGAAACCGGCTACATTAACAACAATTTTGAAGAAACCAATAACCAATAAACCATGAAAACACAAACACCAATTTATTTAGTAGTTAGAATTGATATTGAGCATGATATTGATGCTAACATGGAAGATATTGAAGATGAATTAATATCCGAAATGGACTACAATTTTCAATACTACACCGAAAAAATGCACATATCCTCAACTGAAATATGCGGCACTCAAAATTCTGTAAACTTTTAACCAATTAAACCATGAAACCTGAAACACAACAAGAATTATTTAATTTATTGTATCAATTAGAAGATTTTTTTGATTATGATGAAACCAATTTTGGTAAAGAAATTGGATTATTATTAAACAAGTTACAAGAAGAATTATTAAAAATTACCACGCTTGAAGATGCAATAAAAGATATTGATATTGAAAATTTACAACAAACACATAACAATAAAATTAACAATTAAACCAACAAAACCATGAAAACTTTTGACTTTTACAAAGATGAAAAGAACACTATTTGGGTAAGACATCAATTTAGCATTGAAGCTGAAAGCTATGAACAAGCATTGGAGAAAATTAAAGAAGTAGAAGGCAACCCAGCTGAAAGCTATGAAGATGAAATGAACACCGAATATTTATACGAAACGCTTGAAAGTATAGATCCGGAAGAAAACGAAGGGAACGCAACTTGCGAGATCCACTCCGAAGATACAAATGAACTAATTTACACAAACGAAACTAAAACCAAATAAAATGAGATACACAACAGAATACAACCCAGCAATAAGTCCAGAATGTAAGACATACATTAATAACAGAGTAAATGCTATATTTTCAAATGATGATACTGAAATTTATAGATTAAGTTCGGTATTAAAAAAATTAGAAGAACAACCAACTTTTTTAGATAAATACGGCGTTAAACACACCGATATAAACGCACTAAAAGAAATGTATAAAGAAAATGTACACTTTATTGAATTTTAACCAAATATAAACCAATTAACCACAATTAAAACCAATTAAAATGGACATTAGACAACAATGTAGAGAGCGAGCTACTAAATTCGCTATTGAGTATGGCTTCACAGATGTAAGCGATCATATTATAGACGTTATGGTTTCTATTATGTGTACGCGTGATAAAACCTCGCACGCTGGCGGCAGCTTTGTGCAAGCAGTTGTAAATAACAATTTGTATTTAGCTTTGAGTAAAGCAGATACCGATTGCAGAAACAATATTTACTTACTGGCCATGTGCAAAGAAAATTGCTTCTTAAACGAATTTTAACCTAATCAAACCAATTAAACCATGAAAACACAACAAATTAACTTATCAAGAATGTACACAAATGCAAATGTAACCGCAACAGACGGAAAAATTACAAGAACAGAAAGCATTGATTTAATCAACAATGAATTATTTTCTGATGTTGGCTCCGCTGATGATATCAAAGAACTTTACGAAGGATTTTGGGGCGGCCAGATACAAGTAACCAATATTGAATTAACCAATTAAACAAATTAAACCATGAACAAACAAGAACTTAAAGAGCAATTACAGGAAGATATTTTATGCCTTCTGGACGAACATGATCCAGAATTAGTAAACGCAGTATGTCAAACTATTATTAACCGAATTAATCAATTAAATTAAACCAATGGAAAACAAGACACTATTAATAGACAGGAACGCATTTTGCGACTGGTATTTTGATTATTCTATTTGTAAAGAATTTGTACATGCACATAACATTATACAAGAACTAAAAGACGAAGGCACTTTTACAATAACATTACAAGACATTTTGAATAGTGCTGGATATTTACCCAGTAATTTAGTATCAAGCCAACAGGAATTAGTTATTCTTGATGAACTAGATGAAGTTGATATGTCTTATTATGATAAGATAATATTTGACAATTAAATTATTTTTTTAATTAAATTAAATATTTACCTTTATTTTACAAAAAAAATAACCAATGACAAAAAAAGAAATGCTGCGCGATACTATGTACCGCATGTATAAGGGGGGTACTATACCCTTTGCAGACATGGACGATTTTATAGCCATGTGGAAGGCCCTAGCTGATAAATGGGAAATATACCGGACTGATGAAGAATGGGATCAATTTGCCGAGGAAGTTAATAGTGAGGCCTCCAATAGACAAAACGTATTTAATGAGATTTTTGACACACATTTTTAACCAATAAACCAATTAACAATGGCAAAGTATGAATTAATAAAATCAACTAACCCAAATGGCAGTATTTTTTACCACATCAATAGGAACGGAAGATATATTGATGGCTCGCTTACTAATAATTTAAGCATAGCCGAAGGAATGTTAAATGATTTTGAGAATGGCAAACCCAGTGAACCTATTTATGAAACATTAAAAACTATTGAAGTAAATGATTAAGATGATAATGAACTATTTTTCACAAAAACAAAAAGAGAAAAGAAAAAAGCTGCGCCAGATAGGGATTGAAATTGCAGAAACCAACGACTATAATGAATTAGTTAGATTAGTAAATGAATATAATAGATTAAAAGATGAAAACTAAACAAATTAGCGTATTGGAATATGCCAATAAAGTAAACCCTGAATTTTTTAGGAAGAATAGAAAGTACCCAGACGCACCATTAACAAGACACGCTATCATGTACCGCATTAAGAACAATATGCCATTACCAGAAGTATTAAAGTATAATAGGGTAGGTAAGGTACATGTATTGACTGTAAATGCAAATTTTTAATAACAACTAAACCAAAAAACAATGAAAACAAATTTAGATTGGGTAATTGACTGCATTAACTCATGCACAAACCTAGAACAATTAAAGACATGTGAAGTAATTATCGGGCTTTACAAATTTAGATTAGCCAAAGACGGCATGACAGAAGCAGACATATACGCCGAAGAAAGCCAGTTATTAACCGCTTATCTGGATAAGGAGGCCATGTTATTAATCTAATGGGTAACAAATACCAAATATCCGAGTCTGCCATGATCCAAATGGAGAATGACTACCTAAAAGAAAGGATAGAATTATTAAAAAATGAAGTTAGATACTTAAAGGAAAAGTTATTGTCTTATGAGGAAACCAGCACCAGAGAGGGATATAATGCAGAGCAAACGTCAGGAACTCAAATCGTCAGGGATAATTGAGGTATGGGTAAATGATAGCTTGTATGCAACGAAACAATTTAAGGGTAAAAGCCACCGCAGTAAAATAATTCAGGAATGGCTGCAAATGTTAGGCAAACCTCTTGAACCAAGAAAAATTTATTTAGTAGTAAAACCAATGCACCTATGAAAAACATGACACCAATTAGACAAGTAATGGAAGCCAGAAGTTTTCGTAACCAAAATGATTTTGATACATGGTTATTAGATAACTTTGATAGGCTATTCAGTGAAGAAAAACAAATGATTGCAGAAGCCATGGAATATGCTTTTGATGAGGACGGGCATAGCAAAACATGGCGAAAAGATGTAATTGATAAATATTATCTTGAAAAATACTATGACAAAAAATCAACCCAGTAATTACGCAGACACCTTTCTCAGTAAGTTAAAGGAACAATCTTTTACTATCATGCTGCTGGTAGGTATAATGTATTACCAGAATACCTTATTTACCGGCCAGATGAACGAATATAAGGCCATGATTAAAGCCAAAGAGGACTTGATCCTGAAACTTACAGAGGAGGAAAGGCAGCGCCTAATAGATAGGGAAAAGTACCTTATTGGGCAGCGTGATGAATTTATTAAAGAACTAAAAGAAAAAGCAAAATGACAGAACTACAAAAGCAATACATAGACCAGAACCATAACCAAGAACCAATATCAGTAATGGTAACAGACACCGGCTTAACCTACCTTGAAATACTTACCTATTACAAAGAAATGGGCTATGAACCAAGAAAGAAAAGAAGCAGAAGGTATGAACGTAAAACACCTGTTGGGTACTTTGATATTGATAATTACAAACCCGAAACAATATGAAGCCAAAGGACAAAATACCTTATTGGAAATTGTTAATTGTATTTATATCTGCAATAGCATTAGAAGCTAACTCCATAGCAAGTTTTAGGTATTTAATGGACAAACAATGGATTGGTATGGTATCAATGGTATTTATTAATCCATTTTTAACTCTACCTATGAACCATTTTACTATTGAAGTAAAAACATTTAGAGGAAGATTTAAGATAGCTCTTGCTTTTGCTCTTGGTTTTAGTGCAGGAGTTTTACTTATTAGACCTTTATTTATCTAAAACCTACAAACCAGAAACAATATGAAATTAAACTCAAACATACCCAGCTTCAAAGCATTAGTAAAGAAGTCCTACTTTACAAAGGATCTTAATGATACCAATGAATACTACAATGTTTATGTTTTTGGTATACAATCGGTATCTGGTAAGATACTTACGTTCCATGTATTAACTGACTCCGGCATGTTAAGAAGCAGGGTGCCAATATCAGAAATATATACCAAAGTACCAACCAGTGATATACCATTTTATTACAAACAATTATGGGATTGTTTTAGTGAGAATGTAGCAGTCATTGAGTATGAATTTTTGGGATCTCATAAGGCACAAGTGGTATTAAGAGATGGCAGTAAGGTATGGGCTACCTATATGTTTACTATTGATTGGTACAACAATCCATATAGCAAAGAGCCCTCCGACTACAAATGCGGCCATTTATTACAATCTGATGATGGATATTTATTGTGTATGCCAAACAATAGAATATTCTGGAAAGACTCCAACTTTGTAACCAAGCCACTACCAGACGATTTGAAGCAGTTTAAGGTAGATACTGAACTTCCTTCCGTAGAAAACCAATCGGATAGATGGGTAGCAGAAGATACAAATTCATTTTATTACGACATAATAGAAAACAAATAACATATGGAACCACAAGACAAGGCAATAGATTTGCTAGATAAGTATATTCTTAAAACGGATTGTTTAAGCGAAGCAAAAAAATTAGCATTAGCAGAAGTAGACAAAATAATAAAATCATCATACGCTTACTCGTGTTCAGAGGCTTATGGTAGATTTATGGAAGATCCTTTTTGGAGAGAAGTAGAGGAAGAAATTAATAAACTATAAAAAGCAACATAAAGGTAGTAATACTATTACTTTTTAGTAAAGCTTTACCTTTACTTTATTACAATTTAAGTCAAGATATACCCTTACTTTATACAGAATAATCTAAAAACAAAAAACATGAAAAAATTAACTATGATTTTTCAGGTATTATTTTTCTTTTTAGTTGGCATACCAACTTTCCTTTTTATTTACGGGGCAATAATAATTTCCTTTGCAATAAAGGAGTTAATCATCTTCATCTTCGGGAGGCGCAAGGTCAATCTGGACAACAGATAGTATCTTTAAGTCTTTGTATTTTTGTAGCACATCAGACATTGAAACGGCATAAACCAGCTTAGTCATTTTGGTCCCTTCCTTTTCAAAGAATATGCGGTACGTTTTCATCAGTTTTGCCATTTTCCTTTTGGACAAGCATCTGCCCCCTTTGGTGAAAAAACTTTTTTACTTGTTGTGCAGCCACATACTTCACAATAGTCCCGTACTGCACCCTGAACCCAGTGCTCGCAATCAATACAAGTTAAGAGTCTTTCTTGTGCAAGCTGACTTTGTTCCTCTGTTGGATTGAAGGAAGCTGCATAAGATAGAAGTATTTCTTTTAACTTGTTCATATAAATAAATTGGTATAATCGGAATGGTTACCCCAGTAATCATGAGTTAAAGATAAATTATCTTTGCGATATATTGAGTTATGGCTGGTAAAATGTACTCCATGATTGATATGGATAGCTTGATTTTGGCAGTTCCATTGAGTTCTATTCATGGTTTGCGTTTCAATCATACCGCTATTAGTACGCAAGGCATTGGGTAAAATGGCCAAACAATGCTCAATGGCATCATCAAATCTCATAGTCATTTGGTGGAACGGCTCATCATCTTGACCTCTTTCCTGCCAGCCATTGATACAAACGCCTCCATAATTCATATTGGTAAGCACGCTGCCTCTGTTAAAATCAGGGAAATCAAAGTAACCTTCCGGGTACATTACATCATGCTCTAAAAAGGAAACGTAATCATAATCTCCGGTTTCTTTGGCTGCGTAAAGGCACTGCATAATTTGTAGCAACTGGTTAAGATGCGATTGGGATTGGTACCAGCTTCTAACTTGGTAGAAAGGATTTTCCGGCATAGGCTCCCACATACAAGTTACAATGTCTGCTACTCCATTACTGGCTTTCTTAATTGTATCTAATGATTTGTATATTGAGGGCCATATCTTTTTATTGTTGTTATTGGAATAGAATATGCCCAATTTCCTGCTTTTAGACTTTGGGTATACAAATATACTGCCTTCCCTAACACTAAATAAATTGCCGTCTATATCTAACTCCAAGTACTTTACATGACCAACTGCTGTATCTCCTATAATATCATTACTAGACCTTACTACAAGTTTGTCTGATACTACTTTATCTCTAATTAATTGAGTACAATCTTGACCTCCGTATGTTGCTTTATTTATGATCATATTATCTTTTTGCGTGCATTATGCCCATTTGCTCAATATCTGTACAGAACCAACCAAATTGATTAGTTGCAAATATCTCAAAACCTAATTCAGTTAGCTTTTTTTCTAGTATTTCTTTGCAGGTAGGATTATGGTACTCAACTGCTATCTCCTCTACTGATTCAAATTGCTCAGCAGTAATATCCTTCATGTGTTGCTCATGGCCTTCTATATCCATCTTGATTAACTCTGGCTTATACTCTGTAATCAATCCCAGTAAATCATCAAAATTAGAAATAGTTTTACAAACAAAAGTATGCTCAGGGAAAGTTGCATTTAGCTTCTCAATTTCTCCGCATGATGCATCTACACCTATTATTTTTTTAGCTCCTCTATTTATGAAGTATTGAGGCGTTGATTCAAATGGCTGGAACAACCACCCACAACCTAAATCTAACACTACTTTACCTTCTACGTTTTGAATGTCGTTCCAATGCTCTAATGGATTTTCCGACTCTACTACTTTTGTTGTCATAATAAAACTGATTTTTTAGCTGTGTCTTGTATAATATCCCAGTACTTCTTGCTGGCGGTTCCTTCGTTTATATTCAAAGTTGCACTATAGGGCAACTGGTTCATCCATTCTGCTTTGTAAAATAAGCCACCGGCAGATGTAACAACACCGGCATTATGAAATATATTTAATCTATCCCAGTCTGCCTCGGTGCTTGTGCCCCATGAAAACTCTAAATCAGGATGGCATATAGTTTGTGCTCCTAACTTCCAACCATTCCACAGCAAAGCAAACATATCTGCACACCATATCTGTAATTCATGATGCGTTGGATCTGCTTGTTTCTTTTGATTATTGAGTTGAGTTACTTCATGGAACAATCTTTCGCAATCTTTTTCCACGTCTGCCCAAAACTGCGCATTGATACCCTTCATTAAATATTGCGCACCGATTGAGTTAAGCTCATTATCTTTTACTAGTGATTCTGGTATGTCTACTATCTCACACATCTTATCCATTACATCTTGGCCTTTGCCTAATATGTAGCTATGGGCTATGTACCAGCGGCAGTCAGATCCGTACCACTTATCATCTTCAAGGAACTGCTCCCAGTTTATCTTTTTGGTAAAAGCTATGTCGCAATCATGATAAAGTACTGCTTCTTGCTCTATGTATTGATTTTGTTCAAAGTGCTGCTTTAATATGTTAGGACGTATTGAAGATATGTAGTGCCTAGTTTCTCTGGTATCAGAATAAAAAAAGAACCTCGCTGGATAATTAGCAGCTAGTTTAGTCCACTCGTCCGGAATAACATCATTCACCTTCCAGCAAACAATATCTATCATGTTAGGGTTGATACCCATTTCAATAAAGTTATTTATCATAACTTCTACTTGCCACGCATAATAAAGGGAAGTTGGTTGAGCACAGATGAATCTTAACTTCATGTATTTTTTTTCCAAAGTTAAACGAGTTAATTAAATTAAAAAATTATTTTTTAGTGCTTAACTATTAGCTGCTTCTTGTCTATGAATTTGTAGATAAACTCAGCTATGTGACCTGATAACCATGCTCCTGCTTCATCATCTACAATACCTCTGTCACTTTTTATTATATTAACCATGTGGTAATTTTCATGTGATAGGGTATTATGGCTTAAATACTTTTGTTCTATAATCATGTAATAGACATCTATGTCTGGGGTGATAACTGTACCTTCTGCATCTCCTTCAAACATCTGCTCCATTTTATGCTTTTTGTATACTTTATTGGCTTCATTTATTAATGAATCTGTAATAATAAGTACCACCTTGCATCCGTAGGTAGATATTTTCAATGTAGATGTTAGTTTCATTAGTCCTCATTTATTAGTCTATTAATATACCAAACTGCCTTTTTTAAATCCTCTTTACCACCTTTACGTTTCCATCTCCAAAGATACTTAATTGCGTTACCAGTAGCAAATGCTTCTTTACCATCTAATCCTTTAACTGCTTCTTCAATAGCATCTATACACTCTATATTACCGGCATTGTAATGGGCCGGGTGGTCTACTTTTTCCATTATAATATTTTACCCTGAAATATACGCTTATTCTTAAATTCAAAGTCCTCTCCGTTTTCATCTAAATCTACTTCTGCAAAGCCATGATTCCATTTGTTTAATGGCATGTATGCAGGGTGAAGTTCCGATAAACAACCTAAACTCCAAGTGGTAACCATTTTACCTGCAAGTGTTGGTTCAGTATGCTCACTTGTTTGGTGATTATGCCCCTGAAAACAACTAACCTTTGATTTCAAAAATAGGCCTCGCGCCGGATTTACTGGGGCAGATATACCGCCAACATATTCGTGACCATGAATACCCCATAAGTTATTTAGCTTCATAGGTCTTTTATCTGCTATGACTTCAATACCTCTGGCTCTTGCCTTAATTATATTCTGAAATTCAAACTCCTCAATACCTACTAACTCTCCGGCTTTCTCATAAAGAAAATGCTCATATCTTTCTTCATGATTGCCAAGTTTGAAATAAATCTTGCATTTTAATTCCTTTTCAAACACATCAAACAAAGCCTTGAATGTATCAAGCTCTAATTTGAAGTTACGTTTCTTTGGATCTTTAATAAATCTACTGAGCCTATGGCAATCTATTGTATCTCCGTTTAATAACAAAGCATCTGGCTTACTTTTCTTTAAGTAGTCAAGCGCGGCTGTGATACTAGGTATATTATGGTAGGGTACATGAATATCAGACAATATAGCTACTCGCTTATGTCCTTTTATTTCATAGGGGGTGAACTCCGTTTCATCACTATCAGGCAACTTGTACGGATTTCTTGGTCTTTCTGGCATTTGTATTATAGTTTTGAATTTTCTGCTTTCAGGCCCATGTTTCCCCTCTATGTATCTTAAAACCAATCTTGCATCTTCTACGCTTTTAAAGGTAAGATTGTTTTCAGCATACATTATTCTAGCTAGTTTTAGAGTAGGCATTTTCCACCCATGCTCCTCTCTGTATTTTCTTGCTAAGCCCGATTTGTTCATTACGCTAGGGTACTATGGGATTAAAAGTTAACATATTTAATAGTATAACCATTTGCTGTTTTTTGGCTACCACCTAAAACATGCCTTACATTTGAGTGACTAGTTTTAATATAATTTGCTATTTCCGCTGATTTTTCAAAAAGTCCAATAAATATACCATTTTTAAATACGCTCTTTAAAATAGGAGAAACTGGTCTTTCTCTTTTTTTTGCTTTTTCAGAAATTACTTTTCTAGTTTCTTCAGAATGTTTTTTACCAAAAAAAGAATTTTCTATTCCAGTTCTTTTACCTTTCATCAATTCAGATAATCTTTTCTTTTGTTCTTCTGATATTATCTTTTTTTGCCCTTTCCCATATTGATTACCTTTATTAGTTTCGGAAAAGGCTAATCTAGCTTCTTGGTATCCTCTAGAAGAAACAATACGATTTTGATTTTTATTGATAGACATCATTTTATGAAATGACAAAGCAGATGCTCTATCTCTATATATCCTCCATAATAACCAATGTGCCAAAAAGTGCTCACGTGCAGTTAAGTATACTATATTATCATTATTTAATCCCCTTGTACTAAAGCCTGTTCCTCCCTTTGATTTAGGAATAATATGATGACCCTCAAAATATTCACCATTTTTTCTTGCAGAATGTCTTGTTTTTTTCAAATCCATTCTACTAGACATCAAATTATTATATACTTTTCGGTAATTCATATTATGCTTTAAAGTATAAGTCAGCTTCTGCTTTTCTTCTACGAGTTAATCCGGCTAATTGCTTACCGCCAGCTTTATCCCATTTCATAAATTCTGTTCTAATTGTTTCATCAGAAGGATTAGCGTTAACTTTTTTTAACAATGTAGATTTCATAAGATTACCAATTCCAACATTATATGCAAAACTGGTTAATGCTGCAAATTGATTTTCATTAACTTTACTTTTTACTAATGGAGCTACTTTATCTGCAAAATCTTTTGCAATGATTTCAAATAATTCGTTTGCGCGCTCTTGAGTAATTTTATCACCCGGCTTTACTTTTGTACCATCTTCATAGAAAGTATTTCCGTAGCCAATTGTGTCATGGTTAGCACTGCATTTATAACTTGTTAATTTGCAGCCTTCAAATAATTTAATAAGGCTTTTTCCTGATTCGTTTAATTTCATTTTATTTTATTTTATTTGAGAGTAAAGAAATATTACTAATAACGTAAACAAGACACTGTTAAATTTATGTAGCTTTTGTTCAAACTTCACATCTTTTTCAAACTGATTGTATATAGCTATATTTTTATAATACCTTGATTTGTAATCATTAAGAGTATCTATACTAACTTTATTCTGATAGTTTAATGTGTCTTTAATTCTAAATAAACTATAAATCTCTAACTTCAAACTATCTTTTACAGAATCATGGCGCTTCAATAAACTATCTATTTTATTGTTTTGATAACTAACCACATTACTCAGGCTATCAAATGCAGCGTTAATCTTTTCCCCTTCTGCTCTGCTTATGATTATCTTTTCTTCACCACCAATTTTCTTAACGTATTGGGCGGAGCTGGAATTTCTCGCTGCTAGTGTCAACAGTATTAGCAGAATCAAGCTTACTTTTAATTTCATTTAGCTCAGATTTTAATTGGTTTACTTCTGATTTTAAACTTAATATAGTTTTTACAGCTTTTCCCACTATCTCAACCTCTTTTTCGGCTGCTTTTTGTTGTGTTAATACGCTTAGTTGGTTGGTTTTTTTAACACCCTCCATAAGCTTTTGGAACTCTAATTCCTTCATATTTTCATCACTTACCGCTTGCGTGTTTGCAGATTGACACCCATACAGAACGAATAAAATGAATAAATATTTCATTACTTGATATTTTGTATCTTACCTAATTGATTTAAAGTACTTAGCTTGGTTGTAGCTGATGATAAAGAGCTATCACATCTGCGAACCGCGTCTTGCAATACATCAACCTTTACTTCTAGCTTCTCAATTTTGCTACCTTGACCATCTATCTGCTTGTTAAATGTACTTCTAATATCTACATATAAAGCTGAAATACCTATGATAACCAAGAACATAGTGCCAACAACTGGATTCTTTGAGAATTGAGCAAAGCTTATAGGTAGAGGATTAGCCCCTATCTTTAAGCCTTCTGATTCTTCTGCTTTTTTTCTTACTGCCTTTGCCATTATTTACGATCTTCTTTATTTTGTAATAAAATCAAGATTTGCTCATTACTTCTTTTAATGTCTTTAATATCATCTCTCATCTCTTTCTTATCAGCTTCTAACTGGCCAATACGAACCTCATGGTTCTCGTATTTTTTGCCATCATCTTCAAATTTAGATGTTAACGCATAATAACCTCCTAATATTGTAAGGAGTAGTACAATTAAAGATGTTTTTGACTGCCAAGTACGTTCAACTTGCTTTTCAATTGCTGTTGCTTCCATTTCTATTCAGATGTTTTATTGCCTTTAAAGTTGCCAATTAAATCTCCTATCTCCTTTACGGAAGCTAATCCCAAAGAGGTACATACTAAAACAACAGTACCCCATACCAATGATTCGGCTGGAACTACATGACTTTCGCTATGTGAATTTGAATAAAGTGTCCAGTATAAGAAACCGGCACCTACAATACCTACAAGTCTTTTGCTTGAATTTGGACTATCTGCTGAAAAGAATCCTGCTACCCAATTGAATAATTTTTTCATATAAATAATGATATTAAGAGTACAACAATAACGTATATTAAAGCTAATACATACCCCTTGATATTATGATTTATATGCTTCATTTTTTGAGCTTTGTATAAATGTAAATAACAAGTAGGGCAATAAGAATAAAGAACAAGAACTTGTAAAAGTTATTGGCCATTTTCTTTTTATCTTTTTCTACTATGGTTTTTGTGATTGTTTCTGCCTTTGAAACATTGGCAGAGTCGGTTTTGGTTAGCTTGGATTCAGATTGCTTCTCGCGGTTGCCAGAAGTCCAAGTTTCTGTATACTTTGGAATAGTTATCATACTATCTTTGGTTACCCATAGGGTATCGTAGTATGTGATAGTTTTGGTAAAGTATTGCTCCTTTTCTATTACTTTTGTAACGCTATCATAGAACGTAACTCTCACACTATCAATGGATCTTACAACTGTGCTGTCCATTCTTCTCTCGGTTTTCTTAACCGAAGCGCAAGAGCAGAAAAAAATTATTATGACAGCGAGTCCTTTCATCTATCAAAAATAACTTTTTTCTGTCAAATTCAGCGCAAAAAATATAAATTAATAAGCGTTATACGACTTCTCCTCTACAATGTCGGACTTGTATTTTATGTTAATTTGCTTCTTAATGGCTGCTCTCTGGTCATTTAGCCTGTAAACTTGCCTTGCCAAAAAGACAAACAACTTATCAAACTCCCTGTCATTTTCGCAATCTCGGAGCGAATCTTCCACCACCCACAACTGCCTGTTTATATCCAGAAGCCTATGCGTTAATGGATCTGCGGCTAATTCAGGGAAGCTTTCCTTTATTACACTATTGATGTACTTCCATTCTTTTTTAATGTTAAGTTGCTTTTGTTCGTCTAAAATTTCAAATGATTTGATGGTTAAGATGGTGTACTTGTCGGCTATTTCGCCAATGCTTACTTCTATTTTCATAATAATTATTTTAGGCAAAGATATATTTATTTAATTAAATTAATTACTTTTGCTTAATTAAATTAATTTTATGCCAACTAGCTTTCAATTCTTCAAGCAAGAAGTCAGGGACTACATTGTAGATAATGTAGCCGTAAATAAAAAGATATTAGATGTAGGAGCTGGTATTGGCACCTATTCTGATTTGCTTAAAAACTATGGTTACTACATGGATTGCGTAGAGATATACGAACCCTATGTAGTTAATTACCAATTAGATAAGAAGTACAACAACGTCTTTATACAAAGTGTAGTTGGCTTCCATTTTGACTATTACGAGTTCATTATCATGGGTGATGTGCTGGAACATTTATCTGTGGAAGATGCCCAAAGCATAATCAAAAAGATAGTAACCAGTGGTAAGCAGTGCTTGGTGGCAGTGCCATATCTTATGGAACAGGGAGAGCATGAAGGCAATGTCCATGAAACCCATTTGCAGCCTGATTTAAGTCCGGCAGTCATGGAAACCAGATACCCAGAACTTCAACTACTCTATGCCAACCAATACTATGGCTACTATGTAAATAAGAAACAAAAGCATAAAAGAGCCTATTTATTGTACGCTGATGAGTCTTATGCCGACTTGGTACAGGTATGCATTGAATCAATCCGTAAGTTCAGTGAGATACCAATCCTAGTTTACATGCTTAACTCTGATAAAAAGATTGAAGATACGGAAACAATAAGATGGGATTGTGATGTAAAGCACCTGAAACAAAGGGCCGACTACATTGATAGAGGAAATAAACATATTTACAAACTTTTAATTGAAAGGCCTAAGATAGTCAAGCATGCATTAGAAAAATTTGCAGAAAATGTTGCTTATGTTGACACAGATAGCATAGCCAATCCATCAGTCAATCAAATATTTGATTATTTCCCTGAAAATTCTAATTATCCTTATTTTGTAGAAGGAATTTATGATTTTTTAATAGTTAATGATCGTGGAGGGGCAACTGATTATGATAACTTACATACTACTTTAGAGGCACCTGTATGTGAATTGTTTAAATCTGACCAAAAGCAAAGACAATTTACCGGATATAGACAAACAGGGTATTTTGTTGCAGGACAAAACTGCATAGAATTTTTAGATCTTTGGTATTACAGATGCAACCACCCGTCAATCCTAAAAAATAATTCATGGTATGCGAGCTACAATGAAGAGAGCGTGCTTCAAACATTAATTTATGACTATAAAGCAACGATGGGATTGCCGTATTGTTATATAAATGGTTTATATAAAGATTTAGTGTACAAAGATAAGCCATATTTTATTGGACAATGGAAAAAGGTTCCATTAAAAAGCAACCATTTCTTTTGGCATGGAGAAAAAAATATTGAAAAAATAAAAGAATTTATTGAATATTTACTATCTTTATAGTGCTTATTTCCCTTTATATGATTAAAAATATTACAAACTTTTTGCCCAATTTAGATGTCCCTATACATTATTGTATAAAGGGAATAAGCCTTCTATTTTGGGCATTTTTTGTTTTATGGCAATAGTTTATATACACAGAAGAAAGGATATTGAAGATCCATTTTTAAACGTATTTTATGTTGGAATTGGTAAATCTGATAAAAGAGCATACCAAATAAATAGTAGAAGAAACCAATTCTGGAACAAAATAAAAGATAAATACGGCATAATAGTTGAAATAACACATAAGGATATATTATGGGAAGAGGCATGCGCTATTGAAAAATACTTAATTTCTTTCTACGGCAGAAGAAATAATAATTTGGGTAATTTATGTAATTTAACTGATGGTGGCGATGGAGCATTTGGAGTTATACATACCGAAGAAACAAAAAAGAAGTTTTCCGAAAGAAGCAAGGGTGTTAAAAATGCTATGTTTGGTAAATCTAAAGAATTGAGTCCAAATTGGGGTAAAAAACATTCAGAAGAAACTAAACAAAAAATGAAATCATCTGCAAAAAAAGGAGAAAATCATCCTTGTTTTGGTAAACCATCTTGGAATAAAGGAGTAATTGGATTATTTGAAAAAGAGAAAAATGTAATGTGGGGCAAAAGGGGGGAATTAAGTCCAAATTGGGGTAGAAACCATTCAGAAGAGGCAAAGAAAAAAATATCATTAGGAAATAAAGGCAAAAAAAGAACTGAGGAAATGAATGAAAAACAAAGAGAAAGAATGAAAATAAATCCACCAATGCTTGGAAAAAATCTTAGTGAAGAAGCAAAAAATAAAATTTCTTTAGCAAAGAAAGGCAAAAAAAGAAGCCCTGAATTTATAGAGAGAATGAGAGAACAATTAATTAAAAACTTGAATTCAAAAAAACATGAAAGTATTACTGATTGAGTACCATTTGAGTACGGGGGGCGCACCAATGTTTGCGCTTAAAAGAATACAAAGTTTACTTGCTTACTCAGAAACAGAAGTGTATTGCATTGAGCTTAATTTTCATGGATCTGCGTATGTGGTTCAAAGGAATCAGATAGTAGATTTACTTGGTGATAGGTTTTATGAAGCTGGTGAGAATAAGATGCGCGTAATGGATATTATTAACCAGATAAAGCCAGATATAGTCCATATTGAAGATGTGGCTGAAAGACTACCAAGAGAGCTTGCAAAAGCTTTATATTCAAATAATAGGACTTACAGAATTGTAGAAACCCCACATGATAACATTTTCAATCCTGATGCAGATAAGGTATTCCACCCAGATTTGTACGCTTTTTGTACTCCTTTTCATGAAGATGTGTACGCAAACATGGACTCTAAATATTTCACAATTCAGTACCCAATAGAAGAAAAAGAGGTGACTTCTGACATGAAGTTGGAAGCAAAGAAGAAGGTTGGATTTTCCTTAGATAGGAAAACTGCATTACATATTGGACTTTGGACACCACAAAAGAATCAAAAAGAAACAATTGCTATTGCGCGGAAGTTTCCGGATATTGATTTTGTAGTAGCTGGTAACATGGCCGGAAATTTTCAGTTTTATTGGGAGGATTTGATTAAAGATTTGCCAACAAATTTTAAAGCACTTGGAGAGCGAAGCGATATTGATATTCTTTTGCAGGCATCTGACATATTCGTATTCCCTTCTACCAATGAATGTTCCCCATTGTCTATACGACATGCCATTGAGGTTGGATTACCGATTATAGCCAATAACCTACCAGCTTACAAAGACACCTTAGACAAATACATAAAGCCATTAGATAGCGATTTATATACTATTACAAGAGATTACAATATACCAAATAACAATAATTCAATAAATTTTGCATTAGATCATGTTAAGATGTACGAAGCAATAATGAAGTTTCCTATTAGAAAACAATCCGTCCGCATATTACAAAATTTCATCAACAACCCTTTCCTTGAAATAAAAGTAGAAAGTGATAGCGACTTTGATGTTAGATTCTATGATGAGAATGATGTATGCCAATACCAAAGCGTAATCAAAAGCAATAGCTGGGTAAGGCTCAATAGACAATACTATACCAAATGGAAAACTTATGTATATCAGGACAACCAGCTTATCTATGAAAATGTACTGGATTTACATGGCAAAATAGTCTTTATAGCTTTTGAAAGCAAGAGTTTAGGGGACACATTGGCTTGGATTGGATATTGTGAAGAATTTAGAAAAAAGCATCAGTGCAAAGTTATTGTTTCTACTTTTTGGAATAAAATACTAGACTATCCGGAATTGGAATTAGTAGAACCGGGCAGCTCTGTAAGTTGTTATGCTATGTACAAGATTGGATGGTTTTATGATTCAAACAGAGAGCCTGTATTATGCAATACTATTCCGCTACAAAAAGCAGCTAGTAATATATTGGGATTGGATTTTGAGGAAGTTAGACCAAGATTAAAATATGACATAGGTAACAATAAATACGGCAAATATGTTACAATAGCTACAAATAGCACTTCGGGGCTTAAATTTTGGCTCAGAAGTCATTGGCAGGAGGTTATAGACTTTTTGGTAGAAAGTGGCTACAATGTCATAAATACATCAAAAGAACGCAATCCATTTAACAACTGCTACCAATTAGAAGATACGAGCATAGAAAATACAATGTCTGTAATACATCATTCTGAAAAATTCATAGGATTATCATCAGGAATTTCATGGCTTGCTTTTGGATTAGGCAAGAAAGTTATCATGATTGCAGGATTTACTGACATTAACCATGAATTTGAATGTATTAGACCATACAATACAAATGTCTGTCATGGTTGTTGGAATAAGCCAGATATAAGATTTGATGCTGGAGATTGGGCATTTTGCCCTAAACATAAGGGAACAGATAGGCAATTTGAATGTCAGAATAGTATTACTCCTGATATGGTAATAGATGAAATAAAAAAAGCAGGTTCGCAGCCTGCTTAATTTATTATTACTAACCTTTAAAAACTACTTATCTAATTGATTGCTTAAATCAACAATCGTTTTTGATACTACTCCCCATTTCATTTCTTTGAAGAGTTCTTTTAACTTGGTAAAATCAGCATCTTCTAATTCTAATGTGGCTTTTCTTTCAAGAAGCTCATCTTTAAAATCTTCTGGCTTGATGTCAAATAAGTCTTTGTGCTTTTCAACTTCACCTAATAAACGAAGTCTTTTGATCATTTCATCAACATTAAATCCTCCTTGTGTTGGATTATTGATGGCTGATTTTAATAAATCATAAGTGGTTAAAAAGGTATCTCTACCACCAATGTTTTCTTTAGCTACTACTAGTTCAATTGATTTCATATATATATTTTTAACAAAATTAATGAATTAATTTAATTAAAAAAAATATTTATGGAGCCTCGGTTGTCGTGGTTGTATCAGGAGCTTTTGTAGTCGTAGTTGTGGTTGGGAGCCATGGGAGCGGCAATGTCACCTCCACAGGGTTGATTTGAAGAGCGATATTGTTCTCTAAGGATAATTGCATAGCACCAACCGGCAATATCTGCTCTAACCAACCGATAACTTCTGCTTCTGTCACATCTGCGTAAGGAATGAAGTTTTGTGGATTTGGTTGTGCTACGCCTGATGCACCATAAGTGTCAGCAAAATAAACCTTTCCATCATGCTCTTGGGTTGCGTTATACCTCCAATGTATCATATTGATTACATCCGGTAAACCTTCAGATTCTACAGCACAATTCAATTGGCTGATAACCCATTCAAATACTGTTGTTGCCATTTTTATTTGTTTTTTAAAGTGTCTAATTCTTGTTTAAGTTCTTTAATTCCTTTGATTAATAAAGCCACCATGTTTGGATAAGACAATGCATCAGGAGTTCCATCTTTTGCATATTGTACAAATTCATTTAAACCTAAATCATGCACTTCTTCTGCTATTAATCCTGCAAATTGTGTATTGCCATCATTTTTCCCATTATAGTATACAGGGCGCATTTGGTTGATAATATCTAATCCTTTATCATAATCACGAACATTGGTTTTATATTTCAATGAAGATGAAGAACGATATAAAAATCCTGAATTATCTACAACTAAATTGGCTGCTGTACCTGTCGTAAAATTATATGGAGATAAGGTAGCTAGTCCTGTTGATAACAAACCATCATTCCTAACCCCAAATAGTGTATTACCACCACTATCAGCAGCTACAAAAGAAGATGCTGCACTTGAAGTTCCTGAACCTGCCGTAATTAAACGTATTGTTGAACTTCCGGTAGTACCGATTCCTACGTTCCCCCCACTTGTTATGCGCATACGTTCATTTGCTCCATTAGTACCAAATGTTAAAGCTGCTGAACCAAATGTATAAAGTAATGCACCTGCGCCACCTGATGCTGCTCCTATATTGAATGTGTATGTACTTGCATCTGTTACACTAAGCCTGTCAGTAGCACTACCTGTATTTCCTATACCTACGTTACCCCCACTTGTTATGCGCATACGTTCGGTACCGCCATTGTAAAATATATGATTATTTGCATAATAACTTAAATCAATCCATTCAGATGTTGGAGCAACA
>Ga0222712_10001975_pt1 | contig 24345 bp, 41 predicted proteins | sample C33_657DmetaG_FD_165043 | JGI IMG/M metagenome (GOLD analysis project Ga0222712, IMG submission 165043) | Estuarine water microbial communities from San Francisco Bay, California, United States - C33_657D | ecosystem: Environmental > Aquatic > Marine > Unclassified | place: USA: California... | reverse complement strand
GTTTTAGTGGGTATGTTCCAGGAGATACTCCTTGGGAATTGTACAACGAACAACTTATTATGATGAAACGGTGGTTGCTTACCAATTACGGTTGTACTACTTATTCTATTAACCCCTTTGTCAACTTTAACCTTGAAGGTGTTCCTTTTTCAGGGTCGGTACAAATCAACTAAACTAGGTAAACAATGCCAACATACATTTACAAATGCAAAAATAGTCACTACCTAGAGGAAGTACGTAAGATAAACGACAATCAAAGGACTACGGTATGCCCTGATTGTAAGGAAGACCTACGTCCTGTGTATTACGCCCCAGCAATGCACCTTGTAGGTAAAGGGTTTTATTCTAACGGCGGGTAGTTTAAAGTATACTGGTGCATGGATTTTGGCGAGCAGTTTCACCACATTACTCAAGGTGTGGAATTAAACCGCCCGTTGCCCAGATTGCATAAAAAACTAAAAAGTGTATTTACGCAAATGTATGATGGAAAATGGGACTATGGCGACGGTCCAGTTACAGGTGAAGACTTTGATAAACTTACTACGGAAATAGCAGATAACACAATTGAACGGGCTTTTCATTCAGACCCCATAGTTCGTAGGTTAAATAGAACCTATATTGCAACTATTTTGAGAGATTATAAATAATGGCACGAAAAAATGACCCATTTGAAACACTGTTACACACAGTTCGTTCTTTAAAAGCAAATGGTATTGACCTTACCTCACAGCATGGTGTACTTTTAAACAATACTCCACATCCAGCATATGATAAAAAAATAATGCGACATACAACAGATGGTTTTACTGCTTATTTTAAAGTTCCTATGGAAAACGGTACTACTGCCTCCCATTCTGTGAGCATTTTTCCCGATGGCTATACCTCTGGTCGCATCACACACCTTGTCCCAAGTACGATTCATTTTAAAGACAAAATTGTACCTTCAGAAACTTCACATAAAGACAGTACTAAAGTTGATTGGGATTTTAATTTTCCAGAAAAAACTCCGTTTTCCGAATGGTCTAAAAAACCTTTATATGGTTTGCATAGGTATTCTAACCATGATGCAGACGTAGAAATGTCTCCAGAAGAATTGAAAAATGCTCTACAGCATAGAATGACTAACTTAACAAAACCACACGTACTTCAGTACTATCACGATACTCCAAAAGAGTGGATTGATGAGACAACCCCTTGGCATGAATATAACGTAAAAGATGAAACGTTTAGACGTAGAGACCCGCTAGAGGACATGTTTAACCTGTGAGCGATAGACCGCACCTAAGTAGTCCTCAACTTCAAATGTTTATCCCTGCTCGTGAACTTATGAAAATGGATTCAAGTGATGCAGATGTAGTTATAAACCCAGATGGTTCATTTCCAGACACATATAGGTCTGATGTGCCTTATGAAAAGGCAGAGCAGTTAGTAAAAGACAACATAGAAGAATCTAAGGACCCAGAATACTACGCCCAATACGATACTCCATTTTTTAAAAAGTATAATCAAACACATATTCCCCTTGAGGAAAGTAACCTTTACGACGATGTTAAAAAACGTGGGGTTGTAAAACCTGTGCACGTAACTATTCGTACATCAGATGATTCTATGGAACTTGTTGACGGTCACCATAGAGTGGCAATTGCACACGACATTAATCCAGGAAGCGAAGTCCCAGTGTTCTACACGGAGACAAACACGTGAACAGCGACCAATTTTCAGAGATACTAGAAAATCTGCGAACAAACGCAGGTTTGGATTTAACAACACCACGAACAACCTTGCATGGACAACCTATTGCCTTAGACAGAGCAATAATGTTTACCACCCCAAAGAACCCAAATACGGTTCAATTATGGTCCAGTCTTTTGGATGAAAGACCCACACATACTGAGTTATCAGTTAACAGAAACAACACTTCTAGTTTAACAACTCTTGCTTTTGGTAGAAGTGATGAAGGTAAAAATGAAGACTTTTTACTTGGTGATCGGAACCATGTACGTACGTACACCTCATCTGGAGAAGATGTAAAAAACCATTTTGATGTAGTCAATGAACGGTTAAAAGGGTTTTCTCAAGATCAATTTAGGTCTATGATTAATCAAAAAAAGTATGTAGAAAGTGAAAACACGAACATACATGAAGGAATGGTAGCCAACAGAGGGGAATTGCTTGTTTCTCATGAAGGTCGTACCTATAAATTTAATCCTAGAACCCAAGAGTTTTCTAGGCATGTAAATCCCCTAGAGCCTAAGCAAGAGGATATGTGATGTTCTCGTTTAGAAAACGAAATCGCCAGCCTGCTAAAAATAAAGCAGTTAATATTATGGAAGACAGGGTGACCGAATGGTCAAACTTGCATAATAGTTACATAACAACAGTTTATGGTAATAACCCAAATGGGACAAGAATTATGAAGTACCAAGTTAAACACACTGGAGGACCAGAGTAATGGCTGATTTAAACGCAGAACAGTTTTTAGTACCTAACCCATTGGACGAACTATTGGGTGAGCAGTCCCTACACATTCCAAATGAGGTTCATTACGAGGTTTCTAAAAAGAAAACCATTAATTACCTTTACGATTACATTATTGATTAATACTGTATAATTTTGGTATGGCAAAAGAACAAAGAGACAAATTTGGGTTTGACCCATCAAAAGACGCTGCAACTCCTATGGAGGTGGAAAACGCTTCTAGTGGCTCCGCATCTTCGGCTGGTGCTAATGAACTTGACCGTTCTGGGGGTCGTCAATTTAGTGACCCTGTAAACTTTAACAGAGGTCTTTTTGCAGTTATGATGACCCTTAAGCCACAAGCAAAAGAGTTTTGCACCCACCCAGACTGCCTTGCTTTGCGTAAAGAAGGCATGGAATTGCTTGGTGTTCCTGAACAACTTGCAAACAGTTTTAATGAACGTAAAAGTACAGACCGTATGTTTGCGCTATTGCGAGCCACCCAAGACCGTAACAAAGGTGTTGATAAGCGTTCATTAGAACCAAAATACACTAGGAATTCAAAACCAGAGATGATACCAGGCAGTGCTTGGCAATCAGATGACGAGTACTCCCATGACCGTGTTCAAGGATTGATGAACCTTGCTCGTGACCGAGAAGACGCTGGGCACCATAACCATTAATTGGGTACTACCCAAAAATTTAAAACAACTGGTAATGCTGTAGAATAATACAGTGCTAGTTACCTACCCCATCTCTACTGCATCTTTGGCTGATGCCATAACTCTTGCTAAAAGTATGGCAAAAGCAAATGGCTACTCTGTTACATTCCTAGTTAAAGCCAACAAAGTTGGAAATGGTTCTTGGGAAATAGTATTACGTTTGGGGACAAAATGAATCCAGAACATTTTGGAAAACAATTCAATATGAGCAAAGATGAAGAAAAAGAGATTTCCACTCGTGCTCTTGGTGACCACCTCTTTGAAGGCATGGAAATAGCACTTTTTGGTGGTGTTGGAGGGTACAAAGCGCTTGTTAATGAAGAAGCAGCAAAAAGGTTAAAACATTTTCCAATGCAACCAACTAGGACTTCACGTGGCAGTATTGTTTCATTACAGGATGACACAGATGAAAAAGGAGAAGCAGACTACGGTTTGCACGGTGTAGTTCAACATCCTTCTGGTTGGAGTGTAAAATGGTCTGGTGGGACTTATGCAGAAATACACACACCCAAGGGCAACCCTGTTGAAGTGTTTAACTTCTCTATGCCAAATGGTGAAATTGCAACCGTTCACCCTGACGAACTTGACGAATCGTTACACGAGTTTGTTAACAACGAAAATTTGAGTGATTATGGGGATTGAAGATAAACTCAACTTTGACCAAATGCGTGTTACTCCTAAAAACGTTCATGGTTTAGGTCTTGATAAAGACTACAGTGAGGTGGTTGCACGTGCGTCTTCTGGTCCTGTTCCTTTAATTGTTGTAAAGCAACGTAATAACCATTTTAGAGTACACATTAAAGATGACGGTATTGTCACAGGCGCTGGAAGTGGTGGTCGTGGTCGTGGTCATCAAAACTTTGAAAGTGATTTAAGGCGAAACATTAGACAACTTGGTCACGACTTTCCACGTAGAAATGAAAGTCAAAAACAATTTGAGCGTCGCATGCAAAAGAAGTCTCAGGAAACTACCGAAGTAGCACAAGAAACACCAGAGGTAAAAGATGAGTCGTAACGAACATTTTAATTCTGGTTCTGGAAACCATGACCAAGAATGTTACGGATGTGGTGCAACTGGTAACAGCAATCATTTTGGAATGGGAAATAATAAAAAATGTTCATACTGTGGCTCATCTGAAGTTCATTATGCACGGACTGACGAAGACCGCTATAATAATCGTTCAGACATTATCAACCGTTTAACATCTGCTGGTCACGATATACAAAACATCAGTATTGATGAATCTTCACAACCTCATGTAAAGTTTTCTTACGGGAATTGGATAGGTCGTTACAAAGGTGGGGGAATAGACATTGCACATGCGTCTAATCCAGATAGCGCAGTAGCCTTTATCCCATTACACGATTACGAGAATAATTCGCCAAAAACAATAGGACCAGAAGAACTGCGCCAGCATATGGTGAATTGGGCAGAAGAAGACGGAGAAACGTACCTTAAAAACCTTTAATTACAAAGTAGTAGGTGTATGTTATACTTTAACACGAGGTTTTCTCTCACGAACGGGTTGCTTGCGAGCGGCCCGTTTTTGTGACTAAGGACACACATGAAACTTCGTAAAGGATTTTGGTTTTACTTTCCCGTAGCGCTCTTGGCTTGGTTTGCACCAGTTACATCTGTTAAGGCAGACGCTTTAGGTGAATGGACATATAGCGAATCAATTCCCTGCAACGGTTCAGTTGAAGTAGTAGACAACACCATTACCCTGCATGGACCTGACGGTTGCCCTGGTGCAAACTGGGTCAAAATTGAGACCACAATTCCAGCAGATGTAGACACAATAGATTTCTTGTGGTCATATCAAACCAATGACGGCGCATACTTTGACCCACCGCAGATAGGTGTAAACGGGGTGTATACGCAACTCACGAACCAAAGCAATGCGTCAGGTTCAGGGTCAATCAGCGTCAGCGAGGGTGACGTGTTCACGTTCCGTCAGTACTCACTGGACTCATGCTGTCAACCAGGTCATTTAACAATTAGTAATTTGTCTTTGTGGAACGGTATTTCACAAACTACAACTACGTCTTCCACGACTACAACTACTTCTTCTACAACTACTTCTACAACCACCAGTTCTACAACGACTACTTCTTCCGTACCCCAAACAACATTGCCAGAATCAACAACGACCACGACACTACCGCAAGAAACGTCAACATCTACGACTGAGCCTCAGACGACAACGACTTCCTCAACTTCCACAACAGTGCCAGAACCAAGTACCACGTTAGTGGAGAATACAACAAGCACCACCACAACAACTTCATCTACATTGCCTCCCGTGTTTGAACCGCCCGTTGAAGTGCCGACAGGCACCACAACGACAGTAGTAGAGGAACCCACGCCAGAAACGACGCTTCCAGAAGAAACAACCACAACAACTGAACCAGAGACCACAACAACTGAAACATACCCTGAGACTACCGTTGAAGAAACAACCACAACAACGTTAGAGCCAAATTTAGAGCCAAATTTAGAGCCAAATTTAGAGCCATTGACAGAGGAAGAAGTGGCGGCTGTAGTTGAAGAATTAACTACTATTGAAGAAATTACCCCAGAAGTTTTGTCAGAAGTTGTAGATGCCCTTAACTCCGACAACATCACAGAAGAACAGGTTCAAGCCATTGTGGATGCTGTGGTGGAAAATTTGGACAACCTTACTGAGATTACGGCAGAGATTTTAGACGAAGTATTAGGTATCTTGGAGTCAGACAGCATTACCCAAGAACAAGTTCAAGAAGTTGTGGACACCATCTTGGCTACAGAAATCTCTAGCGACCAAGCAACCCAACTTGCTACCAGCGCAGCCGTTCTGGAAAATGTAACTGCTGACCAAGCAACTGAGATTTTCGCTACAGTAGATACTGGCGAGTTAACTGGAGAACAAGCACAGGCAATTGTTGATGCCGTACAAGATGCGCCAACAGAAGTAAAGGAAGCCTTTGAGGAAGAAATTAACGTCTTTGAGGGTGGCTTTGATAGTTACGTTCCTACGGATTCAGTTATCTCCGTAGGTGCTCGCCGTGTCGTGGTAGCCGCCACTACGGTATCATTTGTATTACCCGCACCAGTCGTTTCTAGACGTAGATAAGTTGCTTAAACCCTTTCTAGGAGACTTGTGAAAAAACTTATTAATGAATTGCACGCATTGGCTTGGACACTGGGTGGAACGGGCATGGTTCTAATTACCCTTAGTGGTCAAACTCTTAAATTGGGCATATGGATTACCATTGCCTCTCTTGGTGTCCACTTGATAGGGGCTTTATTTAAAGGCAAAGAATAGAGTAAAATAGGTAGCATGGTTTCATCTGTAAATTACTCGCTTACTCGTGGCTTGTCCTTTGAACGCTTAATTGCCGTAAAAAACAAGGCTAACCACCGTAGGGTGAAACTTTCTGAGCCTTCTGCCTTTATTCAAGTTAGTAGCAGTCATAAAAAACAAATCACAACAACTATAACCACAGAAGGCATAATTCGGCTTTCTTTAGCCAAAGACGAAACACTTGATTTACCTGCTGGCACCTACGACTATGATGTTTGGGCTAACGTTTATACAAACAATACTAATTACGAGTATAAACCAGTTGCAAGAGGTACTATTGGTGTAGTTAACTACGACAATGTGACCCCACTGGAGGATACCGACTTTATGGAAATCCGTTACAAACAACGTACTGATTACCGTCGTACCTTCACTTGGAAAGATGCCGATGGTGTGCTTATCGCTGTTACAGATGCCTTTATGCAAGCCAAAAACTCGGCAGGTACTACAGTCATTGATTTGCGTTGGTATAACCCAGCGCCAAATGAGTCAACTGTTATTGCGCTAACTCCTGCAAGCAAGCGTGGGTATCTTGCCCCTGCGTCTGGTGGTACTTTGGAAATGCACATTTCGGACAAAAATGACGTTGCGGCTGGAACTTATACATTTGACCTGTTTGTTAAAGACAGCGCTGGAGACTGGGATTGTTTAGTGCAGGGTGCTCTGGTTGTTGAAGCCGCTATTTCTGCACCTCCCGCATGAGTAAGACGCTTACAGTCACCAAACCTAAGAATGTCACTCTTGTAACAAAGCCGTTAGCAGAAACGGTTACAACTCAAGAAACCTTAAAAGACCTTGTAGAGTTTCACGACCCAGGCGTTGCTGGTCCACCTAATAGCCTTAGTATTGGTACAGTTACCGTAGGTGAACCTAGTGCCAATATTACTGGGGTTGCCCCAAACCAAGTACTAAATCTTGTTTATCCAGTAGCCGCACGGCATGTGCATACACAGGGAACCGCTTCTACAACATGGTCAATTACCCATGCTTTAGGCGGCTACCCGTCCGTAACCATTGTAGATAGCGCTAAAACTGTTGTTTATGGAGAAATTAATTATACAAACACCTCACAAGTTGTAGTAAACTTTTCATCAGCGTTTTCAGGCTATGCCTACCTCACGTAAGGAATTTTAATGGCTCAGAAGTTTCTAACTAACATTGACCTCAATCAGAACCAATTACTCAATGGTTCGTTTGAAGTAGTAGGCACCGACCCTAACACTGGCCTATTTGATGGTCGCATGATCTTTAATAGCACTGAAGGTGTAATTAAAGTTTATGATATAACCGCTTCTGCATGGCGAAAGATGATTACTGGCGTAACCGCCGCTGGTTCCCAGTCAACAGCCCTTACTATCAACGAATCTAATGGTGCCATTACCATTACGCCAAACCTCGCTACCTCAGCAAGTGCAGGTCTCCTTTCAGCCTCAGACTTCTCAAAGTTGGCAGATGCCACCTCTGAAGCAACTGCAAACAAACTTGTTCTCCGTGACGCTAACGGTCAAGCAAAGTTTGGTACGCCAACTGACCCTGACCATGCCGCAACTAAGTCTTACGTAGACGCTGCTCGTTCAGGTCTTGACGTTAAGGCTTCGGTACGTGCCGCAACCACTGCTCCAATCAACCTTGCATCAGACCTTGAGGCTGGTGACACCCTTGACACCAACGTAACACTTGTTGCTGGTGACCGTGTTCTTGTTAAAGACCAGAGCACCGCATCAGAGAACGGTATCTACGTTGTTCAGGCTTCAGGTGCCGCAGTTCGTGCAACTGACTTTGACTCCAACGCAGAAGTAACTCCTGGAGCGTTTACCTTCGTAGAAGAAGGAACACTCAACGCAGACAGCGGTTGGGTTCTCACAACTAACGGAACCATCAACGTAGGTGTAACGGGTCTCACATGGGCTTTGTTCTCAGTTGCTGGTTCTATCTTTGCTGGTGACGGTCTTACCAAGACTGGCAACACTCTCAATGTTATTGGCACCACAAACCGCATCTCGGTTAGCGCAGATGCTGTAGACATTGCAAGCACTTATGTTGGTCAGTCCAGCATTACCACCCTTGGCACGATTACCACGGGTACATGGAACGGCGTTGACATTGCTGTTGCAGACGGTGGTACTGGCTCGTCATCGGCTTCTGGTGCCCGTACAAACCTCGCTGACACCTCAGCAAGTGGTCTTACAACCAGCACCCCAGTTCTGGCTCGTATTTCCAAACAAGGTTGTGCCGCAAGTAGCACAGGTGTTTCAACCACCACAGTTACTCACAACTTTGGTACAACTGATGTAAACGTGCAAATTTACGAAGTAGCAACTGGCGCAACGGTAATTGGTGATGTGACTCGTTCAAACGGCAACACGCTTTCTGTAGTACTCTATGGAACAATCGCCGCTAACGATTACACCATCGTTGTCGTAGGTTAATCATTAAATAGACCTTGAGGGGTCACAACATAGGAAGCGATTGAGGTCGTGGCACAAAAATTTACAGTACCTATTACTGTTAAGCAACTTGCTTCTGCTGGTTCTGATGCTGTCACCGTCTATGTTGACCAAGATACATTTTCTCGCTTAAAAGTTGAAGCGGGTGGTCGTCTTACTTGGGGTTCTGGCGCATCTGCTGGTGACGTAAACCTCTACCGTGCATCTGCTGATGTACTACAAACAGACGACACTTTTAAAACACCTGTTCTGTTTGTAGACAGTATTGAGATTGACCCAACGGGTGCAACAACCGATCAAGTTCTTAAGTTTGATGGAACTAAGTTTGTCGCCGCAACTGCACCCAGTGGAGCCACAAGCCTTGACGGTTTAACTGATGTTGTTATTACGAGTCCAGAAGAATTTCAAACATTAGAATACAATGGAACAAACTGGGTAAACACTTATTCTTCAGTTGTCTCTAATGTTCGTAATGCCGAAGCAACAACTCTTACTACTGGCACAGTTGTTTATTTGTTTGGCGCTACTGGTGACCATGCCACAGTAAAACGAGCAGATAATAATTCTGACGCTACTTCGTCAAAAACAATTGGTCTTGTTGGTGCAGACATTACAGCAAGTAATAATGGTCCAGTTATTACTCGTGGTTATGTTGATGGTATTGACTTGTCTGTTGGTTATACCGCTGGTGATATTTTGTGGCTTGGTGAAAACGGTGCGTTTACTACAACTAAACCAACCGCCCCAGACCATCTTGTATTCATAGGTGTAGTTGTCCGTGCAACTAACAACGGTATTGTTTACGTTGCAACACAAAACGGATACGAACTAGACGAATTACATGACGTAAGCATCCCATCACCAAATGTTGGGGATGTTCTTACATACAACGGCTCACTATGGACTTCTGCTTCCGCATCAGGTGGTGGGGCGAGTGTTACTGTTTCTGAAACACCACCAGCATCACCTAGTTCAGGTGACTTGTGGTTTGAATCAGACACCACTCGTACTTATGTCTACTACGACTCATTCTGGGTTGAAGTAGGTGGACTTGCCCCTACAGCAATCGTTTCAGACACCGCCCCAGTTAGCCCCGTAACAGGACAAGTTTGGTTTAATTCTCTTAATGGTGGTACTTACATCTATTACAGCAGTGCTTGGACAGAAGTCGGTGCTGTACCTGTAAACAACTTACTTAATCTTTTAGATGCTAAAGGTGACATGTTTGTTGGTAGCGCCGACAATACTGCCGCCAAACTATCTGTTGGAACAACAGGACAAGTACTTACCGTTGATTCATCAGCAACGTATGGAGTAAAATGGGCAGCAATACCTCCTTCTGGTGGTCTTTCCACCAGTACTGAAGGAGCACTTATGACTATGGCTATAGGAGCGTAAATGGCAATCGGAGACAGAAACGAATCACGACTAGGTGGTCCAATACAACTTGGTACAACTACAACCACCATATGCACTGCCGCTACAGGGTACGCTGAAATCATTAAACAAATTATTATTTGTAACACTGACACTATTGATCGTACCGTGACATTGGCTATTGGTTCAGCCGCAACAGCCGCTAACCGTTTAATGTCGGCTCTCCCTATTGGCGCAAACGACATCATGGTGTTTGACACAGCCATTGTATTAGCCGCTGGTGAAACACTTCAAGGATTGTCAGACACAGCATCTAAAGTAACAGTTACAGCCGTTGGCTGGGAGAAGCAAACAGCCTAATGTCTCTTAGTTCTGCTTACGGTCTTGGTTCTATTAGAACAGGTGTATGCACTAGCACTACTCGCCCTGCTTCACCTTTTGTAGGTCAACACATCTTTGAAACAGACACAGGTTTGTGGAAAGTGTATTTGTCTGGTGGTTGGTCAACAGGTATAAAGCAAAGCATTAATTTACCTGTTGAATACCTTGTTATCGCTGGAGGTGGCGGTGGTGGTACAAGTTATGGCGCTGGTGGAGGTGCTGGCGGTTACCGTTCTTCTGTAGTTGGGGAAAGTAGTGGCGGTGGAGCAAGTGCTGAATCTACTTTGGCTCTGACTGTAGGAACTTATACGGTCACTGTTGGTGCTGGTGGTTCAAACTCTAATGGTTCTAATTCAGTTTTTTCAACTATTACTTCAACTGGAGGTGGAAAAGGTGGTAATGGTGAAGCAGTAGGTAATGCTGGAGGTTCTGGAGGTGGTGGCGGTGGAACTGGAGGTGGCTCACTTGCCGCAGGTGCTGGAACTGGTGGACAAGGTTATGCAGGTGGTATCGCTAACGGTGTAGCAAACGTGGGACCAGCAGGTGGCGGTGGAGGCGCTGGCTCTGTCGGTGTCGCTGGTGCTGGAAATGCTGCTGGTAATGGTGGTAACGGTGTTACATCTAATATAACTGGAACAGGCGTTGCTCGTGCTGGAGGTGGCGGTGGTGGTTACTACGCAAGCGCTACTGGTGGTACTGGTCAAGCAGGTGGTGGTAATGGTGGTGTTAGTGGTGGTGGTACATCAGCAACAGTAAATAGTGGTAGTGGCGGTGGTGGTGGAAGTGCAACGTCTGGTGGTTCTGGTGTTGTTATTGTCCGTTATGACACTGGAACAGCATCAGGTTTAACTGTCACTGGTGGAACTAAAACCACATCAGGTTCCTATACAATTCACACGTTCACATCCTCTGGTAGTTTGGTAATCGCATGAGTATTTCAGCATCAGATAAGGGTATGCGCCCAGGAGTTTGCACTTCTACTAGTCGTCCTGCTAACCCGTATATTGGAATGATGATCTTTGAGACCGATACTTTATTGCAAAAAGTATGGGTTGGTTCTGGGTGGTCAAATGGCTACAAACATATTTCTGGCATAAGTGTTGAATACCTAACTATCGCTGGTGGTGGCGGTGGTGGAAAAACAGATGGTTCTACTTACAGCGGTGGCGGTGGTGGTGCTGGTGGTTATCGTTCTTCTGTCGCTGGAGAGTCAACTGGTGGTGGTGGGACCATAGAATCTCCGTTGGTTTTTACACTTGGTACATACACAGTAACTGTTGGTGGCGGTGGGGCTTCTGATACGGCTGGTTCAAACAGTGTTTTTAGTTCTATAACTTCCACTGGTGGTGGGCGTGGTGCGGGATTAAACACACCTAACATCGGTGGTTCTGGTGGTGGAGCAAATAATATAACTACAACTGGTGCTGCTGGTACAAGTGGACAAGGTTTTGCTGGTGGTAATGGAACATCGGGTGGATACGCTGGTGGTGGTGGAGCAGGTGCTGTCGCTCCAAACATTTCTGGAAACACAGTTGGCGGTGCAGGTGGAGCAGGTGTTTCATCTTCAATAACTGGCTCAGCAGTTACTCGTGGCGGTGGTGGAGGTGGTACTGGTTCATCCACTGGTGGTGCTGGAGGTTCTGGCGGAGGTGGTGCTGGTTCAAGTGGGGCTGCTGCTGGTACTGCTGGCACAGCAAATACTGGTGGTGGCGGTGGTGGTGCTGGCGGTTTTGGTGGTCCAACACCTTCTGGTGGTGCAGGTGGTTCAGGCGTTGTGATTTGTAGATATTTAACATCCGACGCATCAAGTTTGACAATTACTGGTGGCACAAAAACCACGTCAGGCACATATACAATTCACACATTCACTAGTTCAGGAAGTTTGGTAATTGCCTAGTGCCTCTTAGTTCTGTTATCGGCTCATCTTCTATTATGCAACCTGGTGTTTGCACGTCTACTACTCGCCCTGCTTCACCATATGACGGTCAAGTTATCTATGAGACTGACACGGATAGTGCAATGGTTTGGAACGGAACTGGTTGGGTAGTGCTATCTACTGGTAGGGCAAATCCAGGTGGATTGGACTTAATTAAAGTCCAAACAATTGGGACAGCAGTAACAAGTGTAACGGTAAGCAATGTATTCAGCAGCACCTACGACAATTATAGAGTCGTATTCGGTGGAATGAACTGTTCAGCAAATGACCAAGTTGGACTATTGACGTTTGGTTCAACTACAACTGGATACTATGGAACATTTACTTACGATAGGTATGACACCACTGGTTCTGTTTTAAAGAGAAACAACTCATCAAGTATTTATGCAGGTATTTCTGATACAACAAGTGCATCAAATTTTTCCTTTGATGTGTTTAGCCCAAATTTGACAAAACGAACCACCGTCACTGGTGCTGGATTTGGTTATGCTAATTCTTTTTGGTTTAGTGGAATGGTTGCAGACACAACTCAGTACACGGCATTTACTTTGACTGGTGGAGGTTCAAGCACAATGACTGGTGGCACTATTGCTGTTTACGGGTATGCAAAGTAGGTAACTAATGGCATTCTCCTTCCCTGCTTCCCCTGCTGTTAATGACACATACACAGTAAACAACCGTACCTATACATGGACTGGTTCTGTATGGGAAATGACTGGCGGTAAGATTGTTACGGCCCAAATACAAGACTTGGGCGTTACTACAGCCAAGATTGCCGATAGTGCAATCACTACAGCCAAAATAGCCGCAGGTGCTGTAGTTGAGGCAGACATTGCAAGTAACGCTGTGACGCAGGCTAAGTTAGCCTCAACGTTGTCGGGCATTACAATTTGTACCTCTAGTACACGACCTGGGTCACCTTTTACTGGTCAAACTATCTTTGAAACTGACACAAGTAAAATGAAAGTTTGGTTAGGCTCTGCATGGTCTTTTGGTATAACACAATCTAACACTATTTCTGTAGATTACTTAGTTGTCGCAGGAGGCGGTGGCGGTGGAGCAGACATTGGTGGTGGCGGTGGAGCAGGGGGATTTCGTTCAACTGTTACAGCAACAGGTGGTGGCGGTGTATTAGAGTCTGCGTTACTTCTTCCTTTTGGAACCTACGGAGTAACCATTGGTGGTGGTGGTGCTCCAACTACTACAACATCGGCTAACGGAGCAAATGGTTCTAATTCCGTGTTCCACACAATCACATCTATAGGTGGCGGTGGCGGTGGTTCTCGTAGTGCACCTGCTCGCATGACGGGTGGTTCTGGCGGTGGTGGTGCTTGGTCGTCAAACTCTCCAGGTTCAGGAACAGCAGATCAGGGGTACGCTGGAGGTACTGGAAATAACACTGGTGGCGCTGGTGGTGGTGGTGGTGCAGGTGCGGTGGGAGGAAACGCCGCAACTAACGGAGGGAACGGTGGTGTTGGAACAGTAACAGCAATATCTGGTTCATCATTAACTTACGCTGGCGGTGGAGGTGGTGGTGGGTATGGCGGTTCCCCTGGTACTGGAGGAGTCGGTGGTGGAGGAAACGGTGGTGCTAACGGAAACCCTGGTGTAGCAAACACAGGAGGTGGCGCTGGTGGGCAAAGTGCGATAGCAGCGTCTTCAAACACCAATGGCACTGGTGGTTCAGGTGTCGTTATTGTGCGCTACTTAACAGCATCTGCAACAGACGCAACCATTACTGGCGGCACTAAAACTACGTCAGGTTCTTACACTATTCACACATTCACGGCATCAGGGAGTTTGGTGATCGCATAATGCCTGCTATAGATTTTCCCAATTCTCCTACAACCAATCAGATATTTAATTCTGGTGGTAAGACATGGGTTTATGATGGTTCTGCCTGGCGTTTAGTTACGTCTAGTATGATTTTGGCAGAAGTAGTTATTGAGCCAAGTACCACTACACTAGATGGTGGTAGACCTAATACACTTCAATTCTATGTTATGGGGCCTGTTGACGCAGGAACGGTTACCTGATGTATTATCAAATTCAAATTCGTAGAGGTACTGCTTCTGAGTGGACTGCCACTAACCCTATTCTTGCGGCTGGTGAATTAGCCGTTGAATCTGACACAAATAAAATGAAAGTTGGAAATGGTTCTACGGCGTGGAACTCTTTAAGTTACGCCCCTATTGGAACCATAACAAGTAACATGGTTACTACCGCATTAGGTTACACCCCAGCATCTACAGGTAAAGCCATTGCTATGGCTATAGTTTTCGGAGGATAGTTTATGGCAGCCCCAAATATCGTTAACGTAACAACCATCATTGGTAAGACCGCAGTACAACAGGTGACTACCTCTGCTACCGCTATTGTTACAAACTCATCAGGTTCAAACAAAGTATTTAAAATCAATGCTTTGTATATTGCAAACGTTGATGGAGTTAACTCCGCAGATATCTCAGTTGCTTTGTTTCGTTCTTCTGTTTCTTACGAACTTGCCCACACTGTGGCTGTTCCTGCTGACTCAACTCTTGATGTTATTAGTAAATCTATTTATCTAGAGGAAGGCGATGAACTGCGCCTTACTGCTAGTGCTAACTCTGACCTTGAAGCCGTATGTAGTTATGAGGAAATTAGTTAATGCGATCTAATGGAAGCATTATTGGTCCAAAAAGAACAGTAAATGCTTCTTCCGCACCTGGTATTTGGGCTATCCGTGATGCTCAACGTGAACGTGGGGTATTTAACTGGCCTGGTTCAACTACGCCTACTATTGAACTTCTTGTAGTTGCTGGTGGCGGTGCAGGTGGTGGTTCTTTTAATGGTGATAGTCGTGGTACTGGTGGTGGCGGTGCAGGTGGGTATAGAACTGATTCTGCATTTGCTGTAGCGGGTGGTATTTCATATACCGTGACTGTTGGTGCTGGTGGAACTGGTACTACTGCATCTGACGGTGCAAGTGGCTCAAACTCTATATTTAGCACCATTACATCTGCTGGCGGCGGTGGTGGAGCAGACGGTAGGGGTGGCGGTAACGCTGGTTCAGGTGGTTCAGGTGGTGGTGGTGGAGGCAACATTGACGGTGCTGGTGGTGCAGGTAACACCCCTGCTACTACACCATCACAAGGAAATAATGGCGCAAACGGAAATAATGCAAACCCATACTGGGGTGGTGGCGGTGGTGGTGCTGGCGCTGTAGGTAATGGCGGTTCTGGAAGCGTTGGAGGCGCTGGTGGCGTTGGAACATCTTCTTCAATCACTGGTTCTGCTGTAACTCGTGCAGGTGGTGGTGGAGGTTCACCTTGGCAAAACGGTGGCACAGCGGGTGGTGCTGGTGGTTCAGGTGGTGGTGGTGCAGGAAACCATGCTGGTAATGGTGTATCAGGAACATCAAACACTGGCGGTGGTGGAGGTGGTGGAGCAGGTGGTAGTACAACAAGTGGCGGTAATGGCGGTTCTGGAGTAGTTATTATTGCTTACCCATCAACATTTCCAGTCGCAAACACTACAACAGGTTCACCAACATACAGTTCGGTGTCTCGTTCGGGCTATCATGTATATACGTTTACTGCAACTGGCAGTATTACTTTTTAGGAGAAACTTAAATGGCACATTTTGCAGAACTTGGCGAAGACAATATCGTATTGCGAGTAATCGTAGTATCTAACGATGATTGTAAGGACTCAGAGGGCAACGAATCAGAAGCAGTAGGCGCTGAATTCTGTCGCAATCTTCTTGGTGGAACGTGGAAGCAGACCTCATATAACGGCAATATGCGTGCTCGTTATGCAGGAATCGGCTACAAGTATGACTCCGCTCTAAACGCATACATCGCCCCAAAGCCGTACCCATCATGGGCACTTAACGAAGAAACTACTGAATGGGAAGCACCAGTTGCTCGCCCAACAGAAGGTTTCTATACCTGGAACGAAGAAGCACAAACTTGGGATGAAGTAACACTTCCTGCGTAAGGTAAACTAGTAATCTATGGCTGTACAGATTCAATTTCGCCGTGGTACTGCATCTTCATGGACTACCGCTAACCCAGTTCTTGCTGAAGGTGAGATGGGCATTGAAACAGACACCGACCAGTTTAAGATCGGTGACGGTCTAACTGCCTGGACTAGCCTTTCGTACGGTGGTATTGCTGGTGCTCCTGGAACTATGGCAATTTACGACACCGATCAAGCAATTATTAGTGCTCAAGTATTTAGTTAGGAGACAAATATGGCAACGTTTACCAAGCAACTACTTAGTGGTTCTACTGACGGTAGAGGAATCCTTGTAGCAGCGACTGCTTCGGCAGGAACCACGATTCACACAGGTTCATCTACTACAACAACCTTTGAGGAGATTTGGCTTTATGCTGTAAACACTTCAGCAACTTCTGTGAAACTTACCATTCAATGGGGTGGTACCACTTCTCCAAACGATGACATTGAAGCCACCATTGCATCAGAATCTGGATTAGTTTTGATTGCACCAGGTTTAATACTAAAAGGAAATGCAACCCCGTTAGTAGTTCGTGCGTTTGCGGCAACCACAAACGTTCTTACAATCCACGGGTACGTAAACAGAATTACGGCGTAACTTATGGCTGATAGAAGTAGAACGCTTGTCAGTCAGTATGTAAAGAGTTGGCAACAGGCTAACCCATCAAGGACATACTTCACTGATTTCGCTGGCGGCGGTGTTCTGTGGGTTGGTGCTTCGCACAAATATCACATTTTCACTTCGTCAGGTTCTTGGACTGCGCCTGTTACTTCTGCCGATGTAATTGTTGTTGCAGGTGGTGGAGGTACAGGTGCAGGTGGCGGTGGTGGTGGAGCAGGTGGAGTTCGTAACCTAATTGCTGCAACATTTGTTGTGGGTACTACATACACGGTGACGGTTGGGGCTGCGGGAACAATGAGTAACACAGTTCCAACAGCAGGTGGAAACTCATCTATCGTTACATCAACTACAACAATTTCTGCAACTGGTGGTGGTCGTGGTGGCGTGTCAGGTCAGGCAGCGTCATCTGGTGGGTCAGGTGGTGGTGGATATCTGACTGCATCAGGTGCTGCTGGCAACGCTGGTTCTTATACACCAGCAGAGGGTTTTGCTGGTGCTACTGGGCGAAATGTTGAAGCAGGAGCAAGTGGTTCAGGTGGTGGTGCATCTACAGCCGCAAGAGCAGGCGCACAAGGCGCACCTTACGGAGGAGGAAACAGAGATGTTGCTGGAAGTTGTGGTGTTGGCTTCAACCTCCCTGATGATTTGACTAATGCACCTTTGTTTGACAACTTGCGTGTTGTATCAGGGTCAAGCCAATATACCAATGCTGTCAATCCAAACCTTGCTATTGCATGGGGAGGATTGGGGTACGGATACGCAGGTTTTCAGGGTGTTTTATCATCTGATGGTGTTGGAGCATATACAGGTGGAACTTCTACAACATACAACTCGGCAGTGTCTGGTGCTAGAGGTTGGGGCAATGGTGGATGTGCTGGCACAGGGACTCAAGGTTTTAGAGGAAACGGCACGGCAGGAATTGTTATTGTGAGGTATGCACTATGAACGAGATTACAATTCAAGACCCTACTGATTGGGCGCAAGTAGATGCAGATGGAAATGTTGTCAATGTGATCTCTGCAACGATTGAGCAAATCAACGCCCGTGTTGGTGATGGTTTCGTTTATGTGCAATCGTCACCTGAACGCCCTGCACTAATGGGCGGTCGCTATTTTGATGACACAGATACCTTTGCACCTTCAGCACCATTTGATTCTTGGACATGGAATGAAGCGGATCGCATTTGGAATCCACCAACGCCGAAACCTAGTGACGACACTTGGACTTGGACAAACCTCGCAGGTGACTACAGCGTTGAGCGTGATGTTTGGATTTGGGATGAGTCCTCGCTTTCTTGGATTGACACACGCCCTGCGTGAAACTGCATTTCCTTTCAGGCTTACCACGAAGCGGTAGCACACTCTTAACTTCCATTCTTTCGCAGAACCCTGCAATACACAGTGAAGGTGTATCAGGATTGTGTGATCTGATGTGGTCAGCATCACAATCTGTGAAGCGCAACCAGCAGTGGAATGGCAACCCTCGCAATACTGAACAGGTTGTGCGTGATCTCCCTGCTCTGTACTACAGGGATGTTCAAAAACCGATTGTAATTGATAAGTGCAGGGCATGGACACTGCCACTCAATATGCAGATGGTTAGGGAATATGTGACATTAAATCCAAAGGTTATTCTGTGTGTGCGCCCTGTTGATGATGTGGTGCAATCTTTCCAGAAGTTGTTTGCCCGTAACGGGCGTGACGATTTTGAATCCTCACCATTTGCCAGCGAACTATCTATATCTATTGCAGGGGTTAGTAATGCGCTAGAACAGGATGACCCAAACACGTATCTGTTAGTTGATTACAACAATCTATGTGCCAATACAGAACAAGTTCTTGCTGAAATCTATGACTTTTTAGGACTTCCACATTTCGTGCATGATTTAAATAATATTATTAATTTATATCCAGAGGATGACAACGTTTATAATTTGTCGGGTATGCACATGGTTCAGAGTTATATATGTCCACAAATAGTATTGTAAAATAGGCGCATGGCAAGACGTAGACCTGGGCTTAACCCCAACTTCAACCTCGGACAGCACATGCTGGACGAACAGAAAAAGTACGATGCTATTGACCAAGCACGTCAAGAGACACTTCGTGGCATAAGTAAACAGCGCATTTCTGGCGGTGCTGAAGTTGACGAAAGTGGCAAGCCAGTATTAAACGAAGAAACTAACCGTGAACGCCGTATAGATGAGTTGCCGTTTCTTGACACTGTGCACGTGGCTCAGATTGCCAACAAACCAGACAACCCTAGAAACTATGGTCAAGGACCTTCGGCAAGTACTCGCCTATGTTCCCACAAGTTTGTAATTGACCAACCTTTGTTTAATATCTACGGTGCTGAAGTTGGGTTTATTTACGTACGTTTTCACAAAAAAGGAAAACGTGGTACTGACTGGGCGTATGGCCCGTTTAGTTTTGAAACCTATAAGCAATTTGCAAACAGTTCTTCAAAAGGACATTTCATTAATACAACTTTGAATACCGCTCATAGACCAGCAACTCCTGAAGAAGTTTCAAAATACTTTGGAGATTTCAGCCCAAGTAGCCTAACTGACTCGGCAGGTATTAAACTGAACTGATGAAGAAACTAAATGTTGTACAAGGTGTTGGGAAACTTTACTGGATTTACAGAGATATTGCAAAAGAAAATACACCAAGAGTCTGCAAAGCATTTATGCACGAGATAGGCGGGTATTGGAGAAAAGGTAAAGGCATCCAATTTAAATATAAAAAATATATATTTCAAATAGGTATTTGTAAAAAATATCCAACCGATAGTGAAGAACAAGGATTATTGTCCGTAGTTAATGGTCGCAATTTAGACTATGACCCAACTGAAATAGGAACATGGTAATGAGTATTTGGAAAAAAGTAGTAGACAATACAAACAATTCTTCCCGTATTGGGAAAATGGATAAACCATCTTTACTTAATTGGCTTGATACAAGCCTAATGGAACTGGGTGGTTCTCTTGACAGATATAGGTTTCATAACGGTGAGTTTTCTGAAGTAACAGAACTTATTAACATTGTTAATGAACTACACACTGCTCTGTGTTCAAGAATTGCAGAAGGCAAGTAATGCAAGAAACAGACCCAGAATTAGACGAACTTCAGCAGGTTCTAGACATTGAGGAATTAGCGCCAGAACTAGATGAAACATCTGCTGAATTTGTTGACATGCTGGTGAAACGTATTCTTATATTTACAGAAGAATTCTGTGACGTTGAGTTTTTCCCTTATCAAATACCTATTGCTTATCGCTTAATTGAATCCGTTATCTTAGGTGATGGTGACGAGTTGACAGTTATTGCCACACGTCAGTCTGGAAAGTCAGAAGTAATGTCTGCGGTAATGGCTTCACTAATGGTTATTCTTCCAAAACTTGCTCCCGTATACCCAACGTGGTTAGACAAGTTTGAAAAAGGGTTTTGGTGTGGTGTATTTGCTCCAACTGAAGACCAAGCAGACACGGTGTTTAGTCGTATCGTAACAAAACTTACAAGCGATCACGCTTTGAACTTCTTACTTGACCCAGAAATTGGGGATAAAGCAGCGTCTGGAGGCGCTCGTGGTAAGGGAAAAATTATCAATCTTAAGAACTCTGGGTCACTTTGCCGTATGCAAACCTGTAACCCAAAAGCAAAAATTGAATCAAAAACGTACCATTTTGTAATCGTAGACGAGGCTCAAGAAGCCGACGAAGTAATGATTACTAAATCCATCAAACCTATGTTGGCGTTCAATAACGGAACTATTTGTTTAACTGGTACTGCTAACCGTAATAAATCTTATTTTTATAAGATGATTCAATTCAACAAACGACGCTTAGTAAATGCTGGAAGGCGTTATAGACAAGCACACTTTGAATATGATTATAGAGTAGCGTCTAAATATAACAGCAACTATGGAAAGTTTATCTCTAAGGAAAAACTACGCATTGGTGAAGATTCTGACGAATTCCAAATGTCCTATTGCAATCGTTGGATTCTTGAAAAAGGTATGTTTGTTACTGAGGAACGTATGGAAAGGTTATATGACCAATCCATGCCATTAATTAAAGAATGGTGGAGAACTCAAGTAGTTGCTGGTATTGACGTTGCCCGTCAAACTGACTCTACAGTGGTAACTGTTGTTTGGGTGGATTGGGACCACCCTGATGCCTTTGGTTTCCACGAACATAGAATCCTCAATTGGTTAGAAATTAACAACCAAGAATGGGAAAAACAGTATTTTGAAATAGTTGATTTTTTGCGCCATTACGAAGTGATGAGAGTTGGCGTAGACTCCCAGGGTGTTGGAGGGGCGGTAGCAGAACGGTTACAACTACTTCTTCCAGATATTGATGTTATTGCAATGTCATCTGATTCCAAAGCACAGCATGAGCGGTGGGTGCACTTAACCGAACTTATCCAGAGAGACCAATTGGTTATCCCTGCCCATTCAAAAGCACGTCGCACAAGAACATGGAAACGATTTAATCAGCAAATGAGCGATTTGGAAAAGGTTTACAAAGGTCCATACCTTCTAGCCGCCGCACCTGACGAAAAGGGAGCGTTTGACGACTACCCAGACTCCCTAGCCTTGGCGTGTTCCATGAGCATTTTTGAGACCATGCCAGAGATACAAGTAGGGTACTCTCCGTTTTTTAGATAATATGTGCACTAAAAAAATGGTAAAGTTGTGCTACCGAATATTCACATTTGGAGGAATATAACAATGAACGTAGCACCATCACCGATGTTTCCAGAGAAGACCCCAGTAATGTTTGAGCAGACCTATGCTCCAAGCATCCCTGGTAACAAAGGTCCATTGCGCTTTGAAGAAGGTGTGGCAACTGACACAGATGTTCCAAACGACTTTAGTCGTGGAGCATACTTTGATACAGCCCCGTCGCCAATGCGTCAAAACCAACCAAACCCAGAAAACGTGTTTAAACACGCTGAAGAAACCATGCGTGAGCGTGCTCACGTAGGTTCTGCATCGTGGGTTGAAGCCCCTGCGCTTCTTTCTGACTTCGTTACTGGTGCAGTTGCTGGCGACGGTATGCCATCATTTGAGATGGAGTACAACAGTGGCGCTCACATGGCAAGGCCAAACCCAACCGTAGTATTTGACTGATTAATTAGTCGCAATACGACTAATTTTGTATAGTCATGGCTAATACAGGCGCTAGTCCACGGGGTCGCAGTGGCGACCCTAGAAGGCTTATTAAACCGCTAACTACGTCACTATCTGGTATCCCCATTGGTGGCGCAGGCCAAGGTGGTGGTTTATATGACTTTAGCGCAATGCGCCAAGCCCGTTGGTCAGAGTTTTATAATACACAACATACCCACAAAAATATGGGTTATGACTTTGCTATTAAAAACAAGTTTGCTCCACATGATGCTGGACGTAGAACTGGGTTTATTGGCGGTGGTTACACATCAATCCGCAGAGAATCCAGTAGTTCTAAAGTTGTCCAAGAGCCGCTAGACCATTTTAAACCTCATAAGGCTTTTGTACACCTTAGAGGTGCTGGTGTTACCCCTCGTATTCGTTTTATGGACACCTCTCGCATGCGTAGCAGGGCTAAAAACATTTATAACAAGGCTAACCCTCAAAACCTTAATGACCTAGATATTCAGCGTCGTATGGACTATTCTGAAATTAAGCAACTTCGTGTTGGGAATAACGGTATCGGACTCCGTGGAAAGAACTTCGGGGAGTGACCAATGACCGATGCGTGGGCGATTATCATTGCGGCTGCTATACCCGTAGTAGGAACTGGAGTCGGTTTTCTTATAAGGGAATTCAAAAACTTCAGAGTAGAAAATCGTCAAGATCACGCAAACGTAATGTCCGAACTCCGTAAGGTTCGTCATGGTGTAGAAACTGTTGCAGGGCGTTTAAACACACATATTGACTGGCATATGGATAAGGAAAAGAAATAATGTCACAGTTTAAAAACATCATGCTTCGTATCCTTGCTACCTTTGCAGCATCAGGCTTAGGCGTTATTGGTGCAGGAGCAATTGCTGGAGTACCCCTGTGGAAAGCCTGCTTTATGGCTGGTATTGCTGGAGTTGCCTTTGTAGTAGAAGGGTTGTCAAGGGCATTTCTTGACGATGGTAAACTTAGTCTTGACGAAATTAACGCCGTATTCAACAAAGTTGACGGGAAAGACGGAGATAAAAAATGAGTAAAGTTGCATGGGATTACATTGTTCCAGTGGTATTGCCAACAGACCTTAAGGGTGTTACACCTGGCAAGTTGCCAGCCAAACTACTAGTCCCCGCAGTAGGCGGTGGAAAGTTGCACCATATCGCTGCTAAGGCATGGGCAGCAATGGTTGCTACCGCAAAGGCTGAGGGTATTGAACTCAAGCCGACCAGTGCAGGCGACACGTATCGTGAATACGAGTTGCAGAAAAAAGGCTTCCTACAACGCTACAGCCTTGAAGATACGGGAACAGGTAAAACAAAGACCTTTGAAGGAAAGACTTGGTATTTGAAGAAGGGCATGGCAACTCTTGCTACTCCTGGCAAGTCCCAACATAATCTTGGTATTGCTGTTGATGTTGCTAATGCTGCCGAGCCAAAGCGTTTGAAGTGGCTCATTGACAACGTTAAAAAGTTTGGTTTCTCGTGGGAAGTCGTCCCTGAAGAACCTTGGCACTTGCGTTACGTATGTGGTGATAATCTCCCTCAAGCCGTGGTAGAGTACACGCAAAGGAAAGAAGCGCAGTAACAAGTTAACAATCTGGAGCACAATTTGTCAAATGACTCATTACTAAACGATTTACTCAACCCATTAAAAACCACAAAAACATCACCTTGTAAAATTGGAAGGATTGTTAAAGACCTTCCTACTAACGAGCAAGACGCACTTGTAAAAGCCGTTGAACTTGTTCGTGATTCTGATGCTCAAGGCAAGAGCAAGGTGTATAGTTCTGTTTGGCTTTCTAAGGTGTTGCGTAAAAATGGATACCAAGTTAGTGTAAGTACCGTACAACGACATGTAAACAAGGAGTGCTACTGTGAGTAGTTTAGAATCGGATTTAACA
>Ga0222712_10001973_pt1 | contig 24358 bp, 11 predicted proteins | sample C33_657DmetaG_FD_165043 | JGI IMG/M metagenome (GOLD analysis project Ga0222712, IMG submission 165043) | Estuarine water microbial communities from San Francisco Bay, California, United States - C33_657D | ecosystem: Environmental > Aquatic > Marine > Unclassified | place: USA: California... | reverse complement strand
TAAGCCAGATCTTCTATCTCTAAGGTAATCTGAATTCCATATTGTAAAAAAGTCTTTAGTATACTGAGGTACGTTTAATAACGCTGCTCCTGCTTTTAATATGTTATTATCAGACGTGTTGATAAAATTGACAGCACCTAAAGTTTGAAGTAAAGCAGAACGCATATTAGCAAACATTGTTACCGCTGTAGCTCCGTTTAACCAATTTAAAAAGCTATCGTTAGAACCTTCTATTCTATTACTTCCGGTTTTCATTCTATCTAGAGCATTTTTTAAAGCTGTTACGTATTTTCTACCGTATATAGCTTCTATCTTGCTCATGTTTTCTTTAGAGAAAGCTTTTTCAATATTTTTAGTCCAAGGTTCTAAGTATTTAGTTCTATTTGATTTTGATATAATATTATTAATATCTCCAACTACTGAACCAAATCCCCAATTATGACCAGGTTCTGTCCAACCATTAGCTTGTTTAGAAAGTAAAGAAACGTCATCAGCGAACTTTCTTAATTTAGGATCAGTTCTTACTTTTTCAACTAAGTTAAATATATCTTTTTTATCTAAACCAGGTATTTCATAACCAGCTTTTTTCCATAAGTAAACCCTAACTGCTTGATCATACAAGTAACCGCCATAACCAGAATCTTGTTTAAGTATTTTACTTATTCCTTTGTGTTTCTTGTTTATTAAGTCAGTCCAGTCTTTATACATTGTTTGCCTAGCTTTCATTAAGTTAAGCATTGCATCACTATATGGTTTTAACAATGTGTTTCTAAGAAACTCAAGTTGTTCCTCACCTTTAACACCTTTAGCGCTTGCTAACGTGTATAGCAGTCCTTCGAAGTCTTCGTCTTCAGGTGGTAAATAAATTTTATGTTTACCAACGTTCTTACCTAAATTCTTAGCAGTTTCAGGAGAGAATGTTTCTTCTGATTTAACTCCTTTGTTTTCTTCTATAATATCGTTTATTGTTTTCTCGATATTATTATTCTTCTCTACGATTTCTTGGTATTTCTTTGACTTATAATCAAGAGCTTCTAAAACTTGTTTAGTTAAAGTTCCATTTGCATTTTTCTTAACTTTAAACTCAAAGTCATTATAACCATCTGCTACTTTCTGTATTAAGAAGTAAGCTGTTTGTTTATCTGAGAATTTAGATCTACTTGGTACTTTAAATGTTACTTTAGTTCCATCAGCAATTTTAGCGTTTTTAATAGCGTTATCTATATCTCTTGCAACTGTCCATTGTTCAGTAAAAGGAAGTCCTTCTAAGAAACTAGATAATCTACCATTTTCTTCTTCTGCTAAACTAAATTTAACAACACTACTCTTACCTTTTGCCATATCATCAAGAACTTTAGCTCTAATAACTTCGTTCTTTAAATCATTTGCCAAATTAACGTTTCGTTCTGCAACTCTATCTAAGAATTCAGGTTGTCTAATTAATCTTCTAGCTTCTTGTAAAACTAAAACATCACCAAACAATTCCATTAAAGCTGTTCTTCTATCGAAATAAGTTGTAGGTCTTAATTTACCACCATCCTTTTCACTTAATTCAGAATCTTCAAATTGTTTTAATTCTTCACTGGCATTTTCACCACCATAAGTTTTTATAATTCTAGTGGCATCGTCTATTCCATAGTAAGATTGTAAGAATTTTACTCTACTTATATCTTCTATTTTTTTGATATCACCTTTTTCGTCTGTTTCTTTTAATCTAGGTGGTAATTTTTTAGAAGCATAACTAGATTCTCCAGTAACTTGATCAACAGGATTATTTATAACATCGTATAATAACTTCCATTGATTGTACATTAAAGACTCTATTTCTGGACCGTTCTTGAAAGTCATTCTTCTTGCCATAGTCTTAGATAAAAATGATAATCTTTCTTTGAAGTTTCTATATTCTAGAGTTTCAATGTTTGGAGATCTTAATATCTCACGTCCAACCTCATCAGAAATGATTTTAGCTGGCGTATCTTGAACAGAAAGAGCTTCAAACGTGTTTACCATCATTCCAGTTGAAAGATCATAAGATTTAAAAGATTTTAATTTTTTTAATTCTTCATTTTCTTCTGGAGTTCTATCTTTTTTAGATTGTAATTCTAAACCTCTTTCTAATTCTTTTAATTGTCTATTCAAATCTGCTATTTTAGCAGGATCTGTTTCTGTTTTTAGTTTTATATTAGCAGCAACGGTTGGATCTGAGGCTTCTGTAACAAAGAAACCACCAAAAGGTACTGTTTCAATGTTTATAGGTTTACCTTGTTCATCTACAAAGTTAAACACTGGATCGCTCAATAAAACAGCAAGATTACTTTGTTCTTCTTCAAAATCTTGTTCAGCATTGAATACACTATCCGATTCATCTAAAAAGTCAGATTCTTCTCCAGTATCTCCAGCATAATCAGCTAATACTCTAGTTTCCTTAAATCCTTCTCCTTGTATGTCGTCTGTAAACAATTGTGAGGTTACATTTCCAGATTTAAGAGCATCTTTCATTTTATTACCTAATTGCGAATTTATATAAGCGTTTAGATCTTTGTTTTCTTTTACGATGCCTTTTTTACCTTGATAACCTTTTTCGTCTTGAACCTCTAGTTTCTCTTTAAACTCTTCGCTTTTAGGATCTAAACCTTTTGCTTCTAGTTCCTTTTTGTATTCTTCTCTTTTTTGAAAGAACTCTTTATTAAAGTTACGAATAAGAGGTATCATAGCTAGTGAAGTTTCACTAATGAAATCCATTTCACTAAAATCAGGTAGATTTACATATCCCAATCCTTTTGCTTTACCTTTAATTATATATTCGTATTCATTTAATATATCAAACATTACTCTATTGATAGCTGGATTTTCATCTTTTGAATTACTTCCACTACTCCATAGTTCTTTGTTGTAATTTTTATTTACATCCTTCTTAATTTCTTCAGAAGATTTTCTTTCTGATAAAGAGAATTTAGGTTTAGATACTGTTGTTTGTTCTTCTTTTTTCTTTACAGGTTCTTTAACTCCTGTTTCTTTTCTTAAAGATTCTTTATTTATTTCAACACTACCTTTTCCTACTTTTCTCATGCCAAGACCCCAATTTCCAGAATTAACACTGTTATTGTAGTCTTTTAAGAAATTATAAACATCTCTACCTGTTTCGAATTTTACGTCTTTTATTCCTAAGAATTGAAGTACTTGTCTTATAGTATCTTTTAAACGATTCATTGTTCCTTCGTCGTACTTAACTAAACCTTGACTAATAGCGTCAGAGTATAAATTAAGTGCTTCTTCCCACATGTCTCCAGTGTTACTATCTATTTCTGTTTGGATTTCAGATTTTTTAGTATCGTACTCTTCTTTAGTTATCTTACCTTCCTTATAATCGTTATAATAGTCGTCCATTTCATCGAACAAATTGTTATTCTGTTCGTCATAAAATCTTTTGTAAGCTCCTAATTTTTGAGCATACTCTTTTGGTACAACTACATCTTCTTTACCTTCTGCTTTTAATAAAGTATCTACTTTCATTAACTCTTTTGTAAGAGCTGTACCTAGTAGTTTTTTTGCCTCAGGATCGTCTTTTAAAGTCTCATGCATAAGAGCATGTAAGAATTCATGTTGACCTACAGAAAAATCACCTCTTTTAGAAGCTATTTCTTCATTTATAAATATAAATTTCTTTCCTTCAGGTATTTCAACACCTCCTTCAGAAACATCATTTAAATATTGTGAGTTAAGAAAAACACCTTTATTAGCCGCGTTAAACTTAGCGTCTTTAGGTTTCATGTTGTAATTATTTACAAGATATTCTTCTAATTGTTGAGTGTTTTTAAAAGTCTTAAATTCTGTATTTTTTACAATACCTTTTTCTAAAGCTTTTATTATAGATTTATTTTTAGCTTCTAATTGATCTTTGTAAAATATTTCTTTTACATTATTTCTAATACCTTCTATCTGTAGATCAATCTCATCATGAAAAGCCTTATCTGTAGATTGTTTTTGATTTTCTAATTTAGTTACTTTATCTAATTCTTTCATAATCGGCATTGCTGATTTAGGAGAGACATTTTTAGGTAACTTATTTACATTATCAGCGTAAATATCTACATCTTTCTTTAAGTTAGTTGCTTCTTCAATTGTAAATACTTTTTGATCAACTAAACCATCTATTATTTTAGTAAACTCTTTTTTATTTTTAGCTAGTGTACTTAAAGAACCTAAATCATCTACATCTTGATCTGAAGAATTAAAAGTAGGTAATTTAGCCTTAGATATTAAACCAGAAGATATAAATGATAAAATAGAGGTATTAACAAAATCGTCAGCAGACATGGTATCATTCATTATCTTTTTACCAGCCTCAACGTTTGTTATTTTATTAGCTCCAATTTCACCTACTTGTTGTATGTTTTCTTGAACAACTTCCTTCGCTCCTTCTTCTGCAAATTCAATAGCATTTTTAGGTGCATTCTTAATTATATCGTCTAAATATTGTACAAAACCTTTCTCTCCTTTTTTAGTATATTGATCGATAGCTTGTTTTATTATGTTCTTAGAACCAAACAAATTATCAGCAACTTGAGTCTGAGGGTTTATAGCACCTGTAGAACTATATAATACAGCTAATCTTTGGGCAGCAGATGAAGCTAATTTAAAAGCTTCTTTATCTGTTATTCCATTATCTCTCGCTGCTTTTAAAGTTTCTTCATACCCTTGTGTATAACCTAATGCACCTTGAGCAACCATAGAATAACCTTCTGCTCTTTGTAGTGGTATCATTTTTAACGCACTAGAAGTATCGTTTAATAAGGACGAAAATCTATTTGCTTTTTGAGCTCCATTCAAAGCTAATCTTGTTTCTGTGGCTATAGCGCCAAACTCTCCAATCCCACGAGTTAAAGCAGCTTGAATAATCATATCACCCATAACACTAGCTGTTTGGGTTGCCGCGCCTTGACCACTAAAAGTCCAATCTGATGGAGCGTTTTTAGAATCAATTAATATTTTTTCATAACTGTTTTTACTTAATAAGTCAGTTACTCTAATCTTAGCGTCTTTGTCGTATATTTGTCCTTTAGAATCAACTATGTAATCAGTACCATCATAATTAACTAATTTACCAGAAGCGTAAGCATAACCTCTTTCTTCTGGTCTAGATAATTGAGTTTGTTCTGCATTCAATCTAATACCTTCTGCGGTATCTTCCATTCCTAATTTTTCGTAAACAACTGGACTTACTTGATCTAATCTATCTACAACAGCATTCCATCCAGCTTTACCTATCTTTCCAGGAGTATCCCAAGACCAAAAGTCAGATGAACCTTTTTTAGATTCTTCATATAACCTAGCGTTTTCAATGTCTCTCTCTTTTAACTTTTGAGTTACATTTGGATAGTTTTTTTCAACGTAAGCTATTGTTTTATTTTGATCGAATAAAGATCTATTTACTATTTCTTTTTCTTTCTTTTTACCAGATACTACTTCTATTTCTTCGTTTAAATCTTGCTTAGTATAATCACGACGTTGCATATTATCCATATACATGTTTAACATACGTTTCTTAGCAAGTTCATCAGCTAACTTATAGTTGTATCCAGTCATGAAGTTAGAACCTTCTCCATCGTAAAGACCTCTTTGCTTCTTATCTAAATAATCCTGTTTATATCCATTCTTATTTAAGTATCCATCAAAGTCTTCTGTATTAATGCCTAAATCTTCTAATTCTGATCTATTATAATTTTGATCTATAAAGTCGTCTCCTTCCCATTGGTTTTTAGAAGAATAATATAAATAAGGATGTTCTAAGTCAGAATCTGTTTCCTGTATTTTTTTCTTAAGATTTGCTATCTCGTTAACACTATCTACATGTTCAGTAGAGTTTTGTTTCAAAGTATATAAATCTTTTGTGCTTTTTGTTTTTTTATCTTTTGGTAAAGTTTCTAATCTTTGTTTGTAGTCTCCTTTACCTAAATATGCTTTTAATTCTTGGTAATCTTTATTAAAGTTAGTTTTATTACCATATATATTGTTAACATCTACATTTGATTTAGGATAAGCAGAAGGAGGAGGAGCTTCTCCTCTTTTCTGCATTATCTCTAAATCATCTTCGTTTGCTAACCTATATTTTTGAGAACCCGAAGAACCACTTACCCGCTTGGATCCCGTATCTTGTGCTTTCTTTTTTGGCATCACGCCCGCACTCTTCGCAACGCCTTTTAACTTTTTTGCACCTGGATTCTCCATTAAGAAATTAATTCTTTCGAAATCTGAGTAGTTAGATAAATCTACCTGTGTTCCGTCTGACAATGAATATACCTCTTCCATAATTTATTATTTAATTTGATCTCTCGTATCTTATTTTATATGCTTCTAATGATTCTCCAGGTTTTCTAGGATTTGCTTCTGTCCAAGTTCTTAAATCTTGCATTCTAGCTTCTTGAACTTTTCCTCCTAGTTGTTTCTTTTCACCTTCTCCAGCTGTTTGATCTAAAGCAAATTTAACTCTGTCTTCAGCTTTCTTAAAGTTATATCCTTTTACTGGTTTATAAGCACCTTCTCCTTTTTTCATATATACTTTACCATCTCCAAATGATTGTTTAAATAAAGTAGAAGGATTTGTTTTTATTTTACCTTTATCATAAGCTTCTTGAATAGTTAAACCAGTGTCAAAACTTCCAGATTTATAAGGTGATTTTTTATACATTTCAAATAAATCTTCTTTAGTTATATATTTATCTGTTTCTCCAGCTAAATTATTAACATTATCAACTAAGTTCCTTCTATCTCTAAAATCTACTTGACCTGGTTTATATGCTCTGTTTCTACTTGCTCCAGAACCTGCCATTATTTTATCGTAATATTCAGACTGATAAGGAGTATATGTTTCTTTGTCTTGATCTTTACCTCCTCCAGAACTAGGTTCGCTAGATTTTTCTTTTTTACTAATATCTTGACTAGGATTCCAGTATATAACACCGTCTTTAGTTGTTGTTTTTTCTAGGTTTTTAGTCATAGAATTCATAGCATCGTCAGTCATCCAGTTCTTTAGAATATCTAATTGTTCTTTAGGATCTTTTCCAGCAAATTCCTTATCATAAACTCCAACTCCTTTTTTCAAAGTGTAATCTATAAAAGCTCTCATTTTAGCTGGTTTAGTAGCATATGTAGCAAGTAGACCATTCGCCGATGTTTCAGCTTGATCTTGTACTCCTTTTCTTATCGCTTCTATTTGAATTCTTTGACCATTTCGTATTTGATATACATCTTGAGTTTTACCATCAGAACTACCTTTACTGTCCAAATCAAATGTTTCTCTTGTTTCGCTTAAAAAACCAGGTAATATATTATTCCCTTTTTCATCAAAGTAAGTTTTTTTAGCATTCTCTATAAAAGAGTTGTTAGTTTCTACAGGTATTAACAAACCATTGTTAGATTCTTCATCTGACTTATTAAACTCATTAGAGTCTATTTCTTTTTCAAAATACTCACCATCTTCTTTATGATATCCAGAAACAATAAGTAATAAACCATCTCCGTTACTATTCTTTTTAACAGATATTTTAGAGTCTTTTACATTTGCTGAATTGCCTCCAAGAACTTCTAACACAGACGTGTTATCTAGTATTTCTTTAGAATTTGATCCGTTAACAACATAACCACCAGGTTCACCTAGTTTATTAGCTGGTGTTTTTAATCTATAAGTAGCAACTTGACCAGTTAGATTTTTAGCAAATACACCTGAATTTTCTAGTAATAAATTTGCATTTCTTACTGATTTCAAATATTCAGATCTTTTTTTAGGATCACTTTCGTTTTCCAAAAGTAAACTATTATCAGCTGCTGTGAATATATCTTGTTGTATTATTTCTTGTATCTGTTTATCAGCTTCTCCATTAATTTCCGATTGCTTAGATTTCCAATCAGATAATCTACCGTTATAATACATGTCTAGTTTGTTCTTTCTTTGTTGAAGTTTTTCTAGACTTAATCTCTGTTTTTTTTCTTCTGCTCTTCTTCTTTCTCCAATACCAATAAGTGCTTGAGAAATACTGTTACCAGCTTGCATTATATAAGAAGCAGCATCGTTCCCTCCGTTGTTTCTTATTATAGGAGGATTTTCATAATATCCCATATCTTATAGTTGTTTAAATTCAACATCAATTAAAGAATAGTCTACTAAATCAAAACCATCTTCATGTCTTATAACTGCTTCGTCTGGAATCTCATCTGACATAACTCCTTGCCAAAGTCCTTTGCCAAATCTTTCGTCTATGTATTCAAAAGAATAAATATTTATACCTTTTGCTGATACTCCTATTTTACTTATATTTTTCTTTAATCTTCTATCAGAGAAAGCACCTATTGCTCCACCAACTATATTACCAACTGCTCCAATACCCGCACCAATAGCGTTACTCTGTGCGTTTTGAGCAGATGCTTGATTAGCTTTAAATTGAGCTTGTTGACCAGATAATCTATTTAATTTAGCAATATCTCTAGATTCTTGTTCTCCATATTTAAACTTAATACCTTCAGCTTCTGCTGTTTGTAATCTTACTCCCTCTTGGTATTGAGCATTTTGTATTCTTCTCTTTTCTTCTAATTTAGCAGCTTGAAGTTCTGCTTGACCTTGTGCTTTTAATTTTTCATTATCAGCTTCTTGTTTTTCAATACTAGCAGCAACACCTTTTTTACTGTCTAAAGCGGCTTGTGCTAAAGCAGTTGCTCCACCAGCGCTTGCTCCAGTAGCTCTTAATGTATCTAAAGTGTTTGCCAATGCTTTATCTGATTCTTCAATTTGCATTTTAGCAGCTTGTGTAGACACACCTAAACTAGCATAAGGGTTGCTCATATCTCCAGATAAATCTTTAGCTAAAGTACTAAGATCTCTCATGTTTGCATAAGGATTTGGAATTGCCTGTCTATTAGCTTCTAAATCAGCTATTTGCCACTCTTTCCATTCAGCTTCGTTAGCAAATCCATTTGCTGCTTGCTTTGCTTGATTAGCGGCTATTGCTGATCCAGCTACGGATAATCCTACGCCTACTGCCGCTATAGTTGTTACTACTGCCATAATTTATATTTTTTTTGAAATTTCATGTGAAGGTGTTTTATCTATGGTATAACCTAAGTTTTCATGTGTTTTTAACAAACTCTTATTTTGACTTACACTAAATATCATTTCAGCACCTGTACTTTTAGCTACTTGTTCTAATGAATTTATTAATAATTCTATAGCTTCTTTTTTATTTCTTTTTTTATAGTTTTTATCAGATATTATCCATTCCATCCAAGCTATCTTAGAATTAGTCAAATATAAGAAACCAGCTACTACTGGTTGATCTTCACATTCAACCATTAGTCCGCCGATTCCATTCATTGGTAACATCTCTTTAGCTGGGTGTATTTGCCATTCTTCTCTAGACATCCACCAACTAACTAATGTATCCCAATCTGATTCCTGTAAATTTCTTATTTTTAATTCCATTTAATTTAATTTTATTTAATATGATGATTCTATGTATTCTGCAGATACAGCAAATAACTCTGATTTGTCATTATTGTTATGATCACATTGTAATGTTGCGTTAGCGTAAAACCCTTTAACTCCAGTTATATAAGGTTGACCCCATATTATTTCATTTTCACCAGGTAAAGAAGTATTTAATATATTTGCAAAATATTTATTTTCTTTCTTTTTAAATCTATTTTCAAAAAGTTGGTCTTCCAATCCCACTAATGTCGATGCTGAAAAGTATTGACTAACTGGAACCGATATGTCTGTTTCAGTAGAGAAGTTAGATAATCTCCAATTATATGTTCCTTCATAATTAATAGTCAAGAACGACTTAGATTGTGACACTTGAGGATTGAAAACAATAGAAACTGTTGATGGATATTGAATTCCATAGAAATTAGCTTTATTAACTAATTCTGAATAATGTTTCCATATAGAACCATTTTTAAATGTGTATAAGTAATTTCTTAAACTCACACCATCATTTGGTATGTAACTATGAAAACTAGTCCATCCTGAACTATCCTCATCAAAACTTGCTGTAACACTATTTGCTTCATCTATTACTAAAACATTTGAAACAGTTTTTGTAGGTTGTATAGACACTACATATTGTTTGTTGTGTATATCCCAAATACCGTATATATAACCATTTTGTAGGTTACTATCTGATAGTTTATCTCTGAAGTAATCAAACATACCATAATCAGATATTTCAGTTATACCGTCTTGAGATAATCTTAAAACAACATTCTGATATGTGTCTACAAAGTATTTTCTATATCCATATACGGCGAAACTCTCTGGATGCTTACCTATACCGTAATTACCTGCGTAACTTTGAACTTGACCTATTACGTCTATTCCAGAAGTTGTTAAAGGCATACCATCAGCCGCATACACAGCGCTTTTATCTATTAAAGCCCTACTAACTTTCAACTCTTGGAAAACAGTTAAGTTAGTGTCCTCAGCGTATAGTTTTTGTATTGAACCATTCGCTGGATCTAATGTTCTAGTTATATCTTCTGCTACAGAGAATTGATTAGTATTGTTTATACCTGTTCTAGAATTAAACACGCCAGAATATATTAATCTATTAGTTAGATCTTCTCTCTGATTGTTTTCTTCTACAGTGTAAGCTTTAACTCCAAAATCAACAGTTGTATTATTATAACCGCCTCTTATTCTAGCTTCTTCTATATACCAATCTTGTGACGATCCACCAGTAGCACTAATATATTGACTAGGTAAGAAATCGTAATCAATTATTTTACCTAAGTTTATAGTAGTTCCAGAAGGTACTCCAACTGTTAAATTGTTGTATAACGTAAAGTAAGTATAAGTAGCGTCTGAAGTAACGTATGTAACTATGTTTTCATAATTGTTTCCTGCTATAGTCCAACTTATTCTTTGACCTGGACCGTATACTGTAGAATCTGGAGCAGAAGCCAAAGCAACTTTTAAGTAGTTGTCTCCTATAGAACCAGTTCCAACCGTAAGTATTCCAGCAACTACAGTTGGAGCTACTTTGGTTATACTATCCATTTTCTTTAACCAAAATGAATTATAATATTTTATTTCTATAGTTGCTGCCATATTTATTTATCACTTGTTTTTTTATATTATTACTTAACACGTAGCAAAGGTTGCTACTCCTCCGTCTGCGTAAGTTAAAGAGTCAACGTGTATACATGGATATGTACCTCCAAGTCCAGTACTAGCTACTGTGGCTCCTGGATTTAAATTACCTCCTATTACGGAATAACCAGTTCCAGAATTTACTAAAGCGTTCCAAGTTATTGGTGTTGAACCAGAATTAGTTAATTGCCAACCTGTTAATAAAGGAGACAAGTATTTAGGTGATCCTACGTTACACGTGCTAGCACTTGATGTTCTAGTCATTGAATCGTAAGCAGTGTTTTGACTTATAAAATCAACGTTTATATATCTTCCAGAAGGTAAAACTCTTATAGTACCAACTACATGCAGGCTAACAGTTGGTGATTGATCATCTTCTATACCTTGACTATTTTGAACGTTAAAACTGGCTTCAAAATCTTCTGCATTAGTAAAATCTAACCAACCTTGATAAAAGTAAGTAGAATCACCTCCTGTTATACTTCTATAAGGAGCACTATAGGTTTCACTTAAAGAATCATAACTTACAACTCTAACAGATGTATTTGCTACATCTATAGTTTCACCAGGAAAAAATTCTCTCCAGAAATTAAAATAACCAGATGTTGTGTTTCTAATAAATAAAGTAGGATGTATACCATCACTTACAACACAATCCCATTCCTCACAATTATTCTCGCCTATTGCTCTTATTATACTCAACTGAGTATCAGCATATAATGAACCAACTCCGTTTGAATTAGTAGCAAAATCATACGTGTCTGTTAACCTAATATCCAATGTATAAGGTAAGTTATTCGGTATAGTTACATCTAACAAACTAATAGTTCCAGTAGTTTCGTTTATACTAAAATAAGAAGCATAATCACTAGGAGTAGAAGTATTTAATATACTCCATCTTAATTGTTGTTGATTAAAACTAGGATTACCAACTACACTAGGTGCTCCATTCGTACCAGTACATTGATACACAGAACCCAAAACAGGAGGATTCGATAGTATAACACTATATAATGGTGGAACAGGAAGTGGTAATGTTGGAGCTGTAATAACAGGCGTGGAATTACTTAAACTTCCGGTTTTAGTTATAACACTATTTCCATTAGTAACATCAAATATATTGAAAGTAAATATATATCTTTCCTTTGTCGCTGCATCTGTTAAATAATTAAATGCATTGTTTATTCTAATAGCGTATTTATAACCTGTTTGGTACACTAATTCAAAATTACTAGTTCTATCAGCTCCAGTCAAATCCTTAACAGTCATAACTATGTTGTTAACAGTAGTCATTAAAGCTCCAGAAGCGTTAACTGGTTGAAAATTGTTAGTTATGAATCTAGAATTACTAGCGCCAGGTGTTGTACCAACCCCATTTGGATCTTGAAATTCATTATGTGTATAAGTGAATAAATCAAAATTAACAGCAGAGTTATAAACCTTTAACACCGCTTCGTTTAAATCAGATATAAGACCAGCAGATGAAGTTTCCCAAAATATCTCAAGAGAAGAAATAAATGGAGAAGTTTCATAAACGCCTAAAAAAGGATTCATAGTGAAGTCCGTATCTGGAGTTCCAGGAGTTGTTGTACTTCCTATTACACCTATCTCATTAACCGTAGAAATTCTAGCGATTATAGGAGTAGTACTTAATTGATAAAAGTTATTAGAAGCAGTTCCATATAAGTTATTTGGATCGTTAGTAGGTAAAAACTTTAAATCATTAGCAGAAGATATAGTCGAAGCTACATCTGGTTTTCTTGCCGGATAATACTGTCTATTAAACGTTATCGTTGAATCTAAGGCGTTTTCTACTCTACCGAACAGTTGAACACTACTTCTGTATTGTTTTTGATCTGGACCAACCTCTGTTAAGTCTCTAGGTATTTTATTTATGTTGTCGTTTATTAATACCACGTGAGCAGTCTTGTCAACTTCATCTGTAGGGAATATAGTTGGATTAGCGGCAGCAGTAGGCCAAGTACCAGGAGCCGTTGTTGTTTGGTACATAGGGTAACCATTTAACATGCCCGGTAAATAAACATTATAGTATTCTTGTTGTTGTTGTCTAACGACTATCTTATATGAATACCAACCCATTGGATTTATCTTATAAGAATATTTTATATCAGGACTTACTCCTGTTAGATTGTAATTTTCGCTTATATCGCCATCCGCTGTTAAAACAAAACCAGTAACAGTTGGAGAACCAAAAGTAGCAACGGTTAAAACTTTAACATAGTCTTTATATTTTCCTCTTAGATAATTACCAACCTCTGGATAATTTCTTTGTGCAGGAGACGCAGCTAGATTACATGTAAAAGTATTACCAGTTACTAATCCTGTTCCTGTTATTTGAAATCCATTTGTATTATTATCTATACCATCTACAACAGCATATAAACCAGGAGTTCCTGCTCCTTGATTAATGCTAGAAACTATTGGCGTGTTAAGTATTAAAGCTAATGTATTACCTCTCCAATCTTTAACATCGAGGTTATTTGCATCAGTGAAATAAGGAGAGTATATAGTAGAACCAACAAAAGTAGTTCCACCAGAAGTAACAGTTAAATCGTTAGATGATAAAATAACAGAAGATTGTCTTCCGAATTTATCTGCTAAAATAAAACCAGCTTGATAATTTCTGTTTTGTTTTAAAGTATGATTTGGATATTCTACCCAAGAACTATAAGGTGGTTGTTTTTGTATTATTGCTAGGTTATAATCTAAACTAGCAGGTGGTGTGTTTTGATTTATATAGTTACCATATATAACTCTATTTCCAGAAATCTCCTGAGCTCTTGCTCTAATTGGAACTTTGTCATAAACTCTAACTGTTTGAGCTTCTGGTAATGTTTTATATGGTTTTTGAGATTTATATGTATAATAGTAATCTGAAGAGTTACCTGCTACAGTTGCTATTTGATTAAGCGAAACAGTTTCTACAACTTGAACAGCGTTTGAATCAGATTCTTTGTAAAGTATGTCTATACTTGCAATTTTATAAGAACTACTAATATTGTTTCCAGTATCTGGTAATTCAACATGTAATACTATATTGTTTATATAGTTTTCGAACCAAGTAACAACGGTACTTCTATACGCGTCTTGTTCGTCTCCATTCAAGAAATAACCATTCTGATTAGGTATAAACATAATCTGAGTAAACGGTGCCATTAATGAATATTCACCATCATCAAATTTATATCTATAACTAAATCTTACAAATTTATCTTTAAGGTAATTTGGATCTCCTGACCAATTAGGGTTATCTGCTTGATTAGACATTGTTGTTCCGTAGAAAGTTAACGCACTTCCAGAAGGTAAACTAACAGCCGGTGATCTTTGTGGTATTGATACCGTTATATTTGTTCCAGATATCTTTGTTATAACAGCATAGTCTATTACGTCTAAGTTGTTAGTAGGCACTACAGAAGGATACAATAGTTGCATTCCTAAACTTAATTTAGCAGCATCTAAACTAGAAACATTAAACGATATTGATTGTGGATTTCCAGTTGGACTAGTTGGTATTACTCCTACTGATGTAGTAGTTACTGGAACAACAGAGTAAACACTCATTGGTGTTACTGGAGAATATTTAGCAACAGATATTTGAACTTCTTCTGTATAATAATTATTATTATTTATAGCAGTCTCTATATTTATTTTTCTAGGTTGATTTCTATTATCAGTCCAAAATAATAAATTCTCTAATACATTTGCTCCTATTACTCTAAAAGGATAATTTGTTGCTAGATTTAAAAAACTACCAGAAACAAGAGTTGTTAATGTACCAGATGAACCATTTGGAACATACATAGTTATTCTCATGTCAACAGTAGTGTTTATATCTGGTAAAGCATATAAGTCGTTTTGAGGCGCAGTATAATCTGTCCACCATTGAAATACTCTATTGTTCTGATTATCAGCCACTTTACCAATACACACTAGGTTTGGATTATTGGTATCAACCATAAACTCATTACCAAGAGCACCTTCTAAAGCACCAATATCTTTATCTTCTGCTTTACCAACAGATATATTTAAAGCGTCTCTGTACTGTCCGTTTGGAATAAGTCTATCATCTAGATCTTTATTCATTTTAGATTGTAAGAAACTATTTTTTACTTCAGCCATTTTATTTAGTGTTTAATCCATTTAGATTTACCTCGTAATACTTGAGTGATTTCTTCTAATTTAATATTAGATAATCTTATTTTTGTATTTCTTAGTTTAGCATTTTTTTCTTGACGTAGTCTTTGTACTAGATATTCAGGTTGATTAGCACGAGTAGAAATAATCGCATGTAATATATACGCATACATTGCTTCCTCTGCCATTTTAGGCACTCTAGAATCTAAATCATAAGCTAATCCATCAGAAACATATTCTAACACGATTAACCTACCTACTAGATTACTACTAAAAGATATTTTATTTTCTCTGTCATTTATAGTAAAATAACCATTCATGTTAGAATACTGTGGATCTAATCCATATCTTCTTCCATAAAAAGCATCTTGAACCCACATGTCTCCATTATACCAATCACCTACGAAATCATTGTAATCAAATAATAATTCGTCTACATTGTTTCTTTTCCATCTGTATTCAGTAATAGAAGTACCTTCTATGTTAGAACCAAAGTTATCCTGCATAGGAACTCCATCCTGTGCTTGTATAGGGTTTTCGTATGGGTCTATAGTTAAATTATTTGTTGGATAGATTATATGTTTAACACCTTGATGATCTATCCAAGACATACGAACATAATTAACATAGTCTTGAGGTATTACAACGCTTAAACTATGAGGAATATTAAGTTCCATTGATTTTATACTTTTCAAAGTATCATAACTAAATTCCTGCATACTTCTTTTAGCGTGGAATATAACATCAGTTCTTTTAACTGAATTTATAAGTTTTCCAGTACCAACGTAACCTACCATAAAGTTGTTTACTATATCATTTAAAGATATATAAGCATAAGAACCATAGTTATCTTCAACTGTGTTTCCGTATGCTTTCTCTGATAAACTTGTACCGTAATTTCCACCATCTAATGTTTTTAACTGAACTACAACGTAAGTACCTGTAGTTAAAGCAGATGGAAATGTTATTAAATTATCTACAACAGTATATGACGATGTGTATTCAGCAAATGTTCCTGGAAGTCCAGTAGTACTAGTATATAATTTAAAGTTATTCAAAGCATAATCTACAGTAGACGGACTGTAATTACCTAAAACTAAATTAGTATTAAATGTAGTTAGGAATTGTGTCTGTCCAGCTTGAGAAATAAAACCTTGTGCTCCTTCGTAGTATTGTCTATTTGATTCGGTTATTAAACCGTTATTTGGAGTTGGCATAATTTATTAGCTTTTTGAATTAATGTTTTCGCTTTGTATCTGTTGAGCAGCTGCTTGTACTATTTGAGGATCTTTTATAATCACACCAGAATATAGTAATATTTTTATAATGATATTAGTTTGCTCTGTAGGATGTAAATCAAAGTTAACAGAAGTACTTGGGTTATACACGTATGTGTAATTTGGTGCAGATGATGTAAAATTCCATACTGGATCGTATGGTTTTCTAATATAGGTACATTTTATATCTGTTGTTATGCTAGAAGGATATACATTTATTTTGAAGTTTTTATATGTATATACCGGCCAATATAAAGAAGGTTTTGTTATTGGTGATAAATTAAGTTCTAACAATTCATTTGGTTGAACATATTGAACTTCTTTTTCATCTTTATATACAACGGTTCCTAACTTATAAAGTTCTGGTTGAGGTGAAGAAGTAGGTATATTTAATTGAAAAGACCCACCACTATAAGTACATGGTGCTTCCTCTTGAAATATAGCTATTTTTTCTTCTAAATTTTTAACCCTATCAGCATATTCTGTATCGTTACCTTGTACACGCAAGTGTTGGTTTAGATCTTCAAAATATTCATTAAACATTTCAAGTTGAACTTGTGCTGCAGTTTTATTAAATTCATCAGGTGTTAGATATCCTCTTTGTTCTTTATTAAGAATTAATAAAACAGTTCTATAAACTGTATTTACGTTTACCGCCATATGTTATTTTTATTATAATAATTAGGCAGTTATTGCAGTTTTAAGTACAATAACCGCCTACTTATTAGTATTACACGTTATTTTAGTTTTTTCTCTATAGACTTGAAGATTAACATACCTTCATCTGTCTTAAAGAATGCTGCCATTGCCGAGTATGGATTTTCATCAAAAGGCACTGTCATTAATTTTCTATCATTTTCACCCCACATGAATGTTCTTTGATCTTGTGATAGTTTAATAATATTTTGTTCAGCAGCTACGATAGCAATATTTCTTAACTGAACGTTTTCGTCATTTGCTAATTCTAAGAATAAAGATGGATTTCTTCTAGCTAGTAATAGTAAATCTCTTTTTATTTCCTTAGAACTCATCTTATTGACTCTAGAACCAACTTCTACTCTAACTATTGCTTCAGCTTCATCAATATCCATGTTAAAAGCAGCATTCATTGCTTCTACTTCTAATTCAATTTGATCTAATTCATCTTCTGCTTCAACAAGTGGATCGAATTCCATATACTTCTTATTTAGACCAGGATGATATAAAGATAATAGTTTTTGTAAATTTTGTTTTTCTTTTGGAACGTTTAATATTCCGTCTTCAAATATAATATGACCTAAAGTTGCTTGTCCTTTTTGCTCGCTAACTAAAGGTGAATTTTGATTTGTAGCGTATCGTAGTTCTTCTTGATCTCCAGTTTCTTTGTTAAACCACAATAAAGGATATCTAAGAGAATGTCTACTTTGAAGTGTGTAAGTTATAGGCGATGTACCATCAGCGATGATATATGTTCTATCTTTAATTTCCCACGCTGGTTTAGTAGGTTTCGATACGTTGATTTTTTTAGTAATAACTTCAGTAGGTTCATTGACTTCTATTTCATTAACCATATCAACTTCGTTTACTGTAGTTTCTACTTCTTTTGCTTTTGTATTTTGTTTTTGAATTGCCATAATATAATATAATTTAATAATTTATTTAAGAGTAATAATTACCCCCGTCAGTTCAACGAGGGTAATATTACCATTTTTGTTATGCAGTAGCTGTGAACAATACGAAGTTGTTAGCAGCTTGAGTAACTAAACATCTTTCTGATAAGAAGTGTACTTGCATTGCATCTAAATCAGATGTGTAAGCTCCTCCAACAGATCCAGTGATCCAGTTTTTCATACGTCTGTCATCAGCTTGGTTAGCTCTATAACGAACGTGTAAGAATGGACGACGGATGTTAGTTCCTAATTGTTGATCGTAAACTGTAGTTGTACCAGCTGGAATAAGAACTCCATCGATACTAGATACATTCATACCACCACGAGTAGAAGCATCATTTAAGTACTTCCAGTCAGTTTTGTAGAAATCGTAAGAACCTCTTCTGAAACCAGAGAAACCTAAGTTTAATGCCATTTGCTCAGAGTTTTCGAATAATCCGTAAGCAACACCACCAGCAGCACCAGCAGACAAAGAAGCTAACATGTCATCGAAATCTAATGAAGTAGCTCTGTTCAAGAAGAACATGTTTTCTTCAATAGCTCCTTGAGTATCTAAGTTTTTCAAGATTGAATCGAAATCAGATAAACCAGATGCAGCAGTAAAATTGTTAACTACATTTCCTCTTTCTTTGATAGCAGAGAAAAGACCTTGAGTACCTTTAATTTTAGCAGCAGTCAAAGTTGAGTTAGTAGCTAATTCACCTTCAATAACAACCATTTCTAAGTAATCTTCAAAACGTAAACGAGTTTCAGATTCTGCTTTTAAATACCATAAGTATCCGCTTGCTCCGTTTTCTGTAGCAACTTCAACCCAACCGATTTGAGCTGTGTCAGATCCAGAGATTTGGTATTTCTCTTTAATAATAACTGGAGAGTTACTATATTGAGTGAAAGATGGAGTTACAGAGTTTAAAGTAGCGTCTGTGTCTCCTTTTTTGAATTCAGAACCATAAACGAAGATTTTAAGATCTCCATTACCAACAGTCGTAACAGGAAATGCAATTGCACCAGTTGTTAAGTCTGATTGAGTATAAGGTTGAACTGTAAGAACAGCTGGGTTTGTAGAACCACCAGCTCCAGTAGATGGGTTAGCAGTTGAAGCTGTTACATATACTTTAAGTTCTTTTCCTGTAGAAGGACTCATAATAACTAAAGTTTGTCCAACAGAAATTACGTTGTTTACAAAGTTAGAACCAGTACCACCAGTAACAAATTTTAATTCGTTAGCACCTGTAACAGATACTTGGTTGTAAGCAATGTGTAAACGGTTTTGTTCAGACCATACGATTTGGTCAGAAGACATAGGCATTTCAGCACCTACCATACGTAAGAAACCAGATAAAGTTCTGTTTCCGTAACGCTCTACTTCTGCTTCGTAGATCTCTGGTAAATATTGTTGAGCAAAGTCATTAGCTCCACTCGTAAAGTTTAAATAGTTTGTGTCTAAAGCTTGTTGCTTTTGAGACGGTTTAATAGATCCAAATTCTGGAAATACATTTGCCATAATTGTAATTTTTAATTGTTAAATTTTTTTGTTTGTATTTTTAATTTAGAAGAATCGAATCCACTTATTGATTTAACTTTTAAACCGTTTATAAACACTTCACCAGGAGCTTGTCTTGGTTGGCCTAATGATGGGTTTTTAGAATTGTTAATAACCTCTTTAACTGCATCTGCTTTACCTTGTTCGTAAAAGTGTTGTGCAATCTTATCGGCATTCATAGCGGAGTAAAGAGCTTTATGATAACTTACTTGATCGTTGACGTTTCCGTCTTTGTCTAGGAACTTCCCAACAAAATTAGCGATGTCCGATTGTTTCTCTGCCACTTGTTCTGGATTTTGAATGCCATATCTAAATCTCTTATCTCCAACATTATATTCAAAACCTTTGAAATCGTTGTTAAATAAATTTTTAGTTTGAGTTCTAAATCTTTCACGTTGTGCATTTGTTTGCTCTTCGTTCTTCTTGTATCTGTTGAAAAAGTCAAAAGCTTCTTGATATTCTGGATTTACATTAGAGTTCAACTTGATCTCATCGTAATATTTATCCTTAACATTTTCTAAGAATTTTTTGGCTTTTACAACTTCTTCTTTAAATGCGAGTTTCTTTTTTCTAATATCTCGCTCTTCATCTAAATCCTCATCGTAAGCAAAATTATCTTCCATTAAGAAATCAATTTCACTTCTATCTAAATGAGGTTTAGTATTTTTATAATACTCTCTTAATAAAGTATTTTCATCTATACTAGAATAATCAGTATTTAATCTAATATAATCTTCTATAGTACCACCAGTTTCTTCCATGAAACTAACTAACTTTTCGATGTTTTGTGGTAAAGGTTTTCCAGTATTAACTTGCTCCTGAATATGTCTTTCTACTTCTTGTTCAATTTTTTCAGACTCTACTTTTATTTCTTCGTCTGTAATTTCTTGAATAACATTTTCAAAGGACTCTTCGTTTCCTTGTCCCATTGCTTGCAGTTCCACTTCGGATTGTTCTGTGCGTAACACGCCTTTCTCTGTGCTTTGCTCTTGAATGGCATTTTCTGGTGTATTAGGGATTATTACTTTTTGAATTTCTTGTTCTTGTGTTTTTGGTTCATCTAATATTTCAACCTTTACTATGTTATCTACTTTATTTAGATTTCTAGGTTTTTTAGGTTTAGACATTTTAAATTCACCCTCTTGTTTAATCGATTGTTCCATAATATAATATAATTTAATAGTTGTTTTTTATTTACATACCCATATTTTGTAATCCAGTAAACTCACTAGATTCAAAATTTAACGGCATTGCATTATTCTTTCTCTGATTAACTAATTCAGATTGTTGAGAAGCTTGAATTCTTGTTCTTTCGTCTTTTCTGTCTTCTGCTTCTTTTATATTCTGTGCTTCTGTTTGTGCTTTTATCTGAGCAAGTTGCATATCATACTCGAATTGTTTCTGCATCATTTGTTGTTTCAATTGTGCTTCAACCTGTAGTTTCTGCATACTAAGTTGTGATTTTGCAGTTTCTATGTTTATAGTTTCTTGTGTTAACGCTTGTTGTTTTTGTACTTCAAATAAAGCAGCTTTTTCAGCAGTTTGTTGATTAGCTTGTGCTTGTGCTTGAATATTAGCCATTTGAGCTTCTTGAGCAGCTTTTTGTCTTTTTGCTTTTCTCAATTTAAGTAATTGATTAGCAAGTTTTAAGTTTTTAACTTGTCTGATATCAATAGCATCGTCTAAATCAATAGATCCACTTTGTAAACATATCTGTATGTTTTGTTCTAACATTGCTTTTTCTTCTTCGTCTGGTTCTAATTCTAGATATATACCAAAGTTATAAAGATTTAATGTTTTTAATTCTCTTAACGTAGCAGCATTATAAGTAGTAATACTATCTTCTAATACTTTAGCCGTTAAAGGAAAGTCTAAACAATCAGCAATTCTAAGAGAGATGTTCTCGCAAGTTCTAAGAGTCAAATAACTGCTTGCTTGTAATATATGTCTCGTAGCGGTATTTGATGCATTAGCGGCCATCTTTTGCAATCCTACTAATGTATCTCTATCTGGACTACTACCATCTCTTGCTTCGTTCAATCCAGTTACATCTCTTATAAGTTGTAAATAGTATTGATATGTTTCTATAAGTGATTGTATTTTAGCTTGACCAGAAGAACTGTTTAATTCTTGAATAGGAACTTTACCTTGGTTTAAACCACCGTCTTGTGACATGGATCTACCAACTATACTACCAGTTTGAAAATACATATTTAATGCTTCTGCTGGATTGTAATTAGTTCCATTACCTAGATCAACTTCTGCTAAACCATCTATATCTAAGAACACCCCATCTGGAACTATTCTAGACATAACTTGTTGTAACTTCAGGTGTGTCAATTGAATCATATCAGCAAAACCAGTAATTCTGTTTACTATAGAATCAATTCTACCTTTATACATTCTTGGCGCACATATTACATAGTTCATTTGAACTCTAGTAGTATCCGCAAAAGGTCTTGACATATTTTCAGAAAGTTTCCATTCTAACATAGTATTTGTTCCAAGTACTTTAGCACCTGTGTATAATACTTCTATAGTTCTTGATACTCTTTCAAAATTATCGCTTGGAGGTGGATTAAAATCATCTGTTTTTTCAATAGCTTTTTCTAAGCCATTTTCTCCATATTTTATTTTAAACACTTGGTTCATGTAAGTTTTATATTCAAAATATAAAATCTGAACAGTATTCTCATCGTAATTACCCCAACCAGTAATGTACTGTCTATTACCTGGCATCTGTTGAATTTTATATAATTCTTCATCAGATATGTGAGGAAATTGTTTCTTTAATTCTGGTATAGTTATAGCTTTAACTTCTCCAGCATAATATATATCATCAAAGTTAGGATCTTCTGTGTACGAATATACTAAATAAGCAGGATCTACATAAGTAGTTTTAATTCCTTCACTTAAATTAAACTCTGTTTTAACACAAGCAATACCTAATACAGTTAAATCGTAATTTAATCTTCTTCTAGTTAAATCCCATTTATTGTTGTCTAAGACATTATTGATAGCTTCTTCCTCTGCAATCTCTATAGATTGTTTGTAAGAAAGCTGCATGTGTAAATCAAGTTCTTCTTTTGATTGTGGTAACTCGTCTGCTGATAATGGAGAAGCAGAAAAATCAAGTCCTGTTATAGATTTTGCTTTATTAAGCAAGTCTTGTGAATACATGTCTCTTAATATAGACTTAGCGTATTCTGTTCTATTTTTTACAGATTCTTGATCTTCAGCATAAGCCTTTATATCGTATGATTTTTGAGACATTCCATTTACTACAATGTCTACGAATTTAGATATTACAGGAACAGGTTTCCAATCTAGATTAAGATAAGATAAATCACCATTAGTAGCTAATTCATCTTTATACTTTTGTATAGATTGTTCTCCTCTTGCATACAATCTTAATTGGTGGAATTGATTCCAATTAGTTAAGTATCGATTTTGAGTAGTTCTACCTTGCTCAAACCATTCTTGTTCGATAGCACGAGAAACCTGTAAACCATACTCTTCAGAAGCTTTAACCGAATCTGGTACCACCTGACTTGGAAACGCACTGTTTGTATTTGTGTATATATTCATCTATTTATGTTATTTTTGATAAAGAACCTGTATTATCGTATTTTTTTATTCCTAAATTATAAACCTGTCTAATTATTGGTGCAGAAGGAGCATATCTATGTTTATTGCAAGCCATTATAGCCAAACCAGAACTAATAGAAGCATCATATTTTGTTCTATCATTAATATTAAATCTAGCCCAATCATTTAACGTTCTATTAAAGTACATATCTCCATAACCATGTTCAGTTATTCCAATGTGATCTTCAATATAAGATTCTATCGCAGCAGCATGTGCTTGCTTAACATCTTCACTTGAGTTTGGTATACCACCGATATCTCTTTCTGTTATAGATAGTTTATTCCAAAGTTTATCAGGACGATTCATAGAATAACCTCTATATCCTCTTCTTTTAAAATGAAATAATAATCTTGGTTTGTTATTCTCTGCAAGTATAGGCATTCCGTAAAACACGCAAGCCATTAACACTTCTTCGAAAAATATCTCAGCAGTCTGAGGTCTAGCAATATATTCTAAGAAAAACATATTAGCTGGTATTTCCTCCATAGAGAATTTAGTTAAACCACTTAAAGCACCATTAGATCCTTTACCATCAACTGTACCAGATATATCATAAGGGTCACATCCAAAAGCACCTAAGTGTTCATTTCCTGGATATTTAACTCCATTTTTAATTATAATATTATTTTGAAGATGAACTGGTGGAATCCAAGAAACTAAAAACCTTCCATCCTTATTTGGATAAAATATTACTCTAGTATCAGGTATACCATTTTCCCATTGGAAACTACCTCTTGTTATAATATTTGTATTTCTTAAATCTTCATTATAATCTATTTGTTCATAGATCTTAGTAAGATTAAATAGAGATTGTTTTGTTTCATCTCTAAAAGCATGTTGCTCTGTTCTTGGGAATTGTCGATAGTATTCATTTAAACCATCTTGATCACTTTTAAGACCATCGACTTCGTTTTGCCAATGTTCTATAACTCCATATTCTATCCA
>Ga0222712_10001972_pt1 | contig 24359 bp, 40 predicted proteins | sample C33_657DmetaG_FD_165043 | JGI IMG/M metagenome (GOLD analysis project Ga0222712, IMG submission 165043) | Estuarine water microbial communities from San Francisco Bay, California, United States - C33_657D | ecosystem: Environmental > Aquatic > Marine > Unclassified | place: USA: California... | reverse complement strand
TGGCAAAAGGTTACAACGTCAGCAGCTGATTAATTTTTATGCATAATGATCAAATTGATGAAACTAACTTTATGTTGTATGCCGCAAAACACTACGATAACCCGTCTTGTTTTGATACGTTAGAGTTTTATGAGGACCTTAACAGGTTCAAGTATATAAAAAGACTTCTCAGTCGGTACGAGGAGACTGGGGAGCTTAAAGAAAGGCTTATTCTTAACCATATAATTATTCTGTATAATTTATTTGGTGTAAGTGCAACAACCAGAATGCTTTTCTTCAAGCTCAAAGGGTACCACCATTACATAATTCCATTCTTGGGATTATTAAACTTTTTACCTGAAAAGGTCACCGGTATTGGTTTAGAGGGAAAGACTTACATCACCTCAGACATTATACCTGACCCCGGGGTTGAAACAGCCTTAAAGAACATATAATGTCTAGCTCAACAATAGATTTATTTTTAACCTATCACTTCCTTAAAAGGCTATCCACACCCTTTGAGGAATGGGATGCGTACAAGTTAAAAATAATTGATGCCGAGGGCAATGTTCTTAGAAAAGCAAAGACATTAACCAAACCCGAGGAAATTAGTGCCTGGGGCTACTTTGATAGGTTGGTTGCCAATCTTAAAAAACTTCTTGCAAAAGTGCCTGGTGGTAAGACAAAGATTGCCTCCTATGCAGCAGCACTTCTACTAATCAAAGAACATAAAAATCCACGTGACATCGACGATGATGAACTACAGGTTCTAGTCGAAGATCTTTTTAATATGGAATACTCAAGGTTCATTGCCGAGGAGGGTGAGGGAATCACCAACAATGTAGGCAGTGGTAGAGTAGCTGGATTAGGAGTTGGTGCCCAGGGCGAGCCACCAAAGACTAAAAAAGTAAAAATTAATACCATGTTTAAAAGGAAGATGATTGATGTGGATCCTAAAATTCCTTCCTGACTGGATTTTTTACGCAATACTAGTTGCCGGATTACTTGGGTTATTACTAACCTATGTAATGAAATTCATCCCATTCGTTTACATGTATAGAACCCCTATCCAGGTTGGTTCTATTTTAGCTATTGTAATTGGAACTTATATGGCCGGGGCCATATCCAATGAAGAAGCATGGCAAGCACGGGTAAAGGAAATGGAAGACAAGGTGGCAGCCGCCACTGTACAGTCTAATGAAGAGAATGTAAAGATAGTCGAAAAATTAGTTAAGAAGACTGAGTACATTACACGCCGTGGACAAGATATAGTTCAATATGTAGACCGTGAGATAGTAAAGTACGATACTAAATTTGCACCTGGTGGTATTTGTGAAATACCAAAAGAATTTATTGAGGCTCATAACAGGGCGGCAGAGGCACCAAAATGAGAAACGTTGAGAAACAACAAAGAATCAGCACAATACTATTTGTTATAGTGACAGCAATATTTTTTATTGCAATGTTCTCAGGATGTTCAACAACAGTTCCAGTCACAGCTAAGTTTCCCTCCGTGCCAGAAGGGTTAACAGTAAAGTGCCCTCAACTAGAAAAATTAAATAGCGAAGCTAAATTAAGCGACATAAGTAAGACCATTACTGTAAATTACACCACTTATTATGAATGTGCAGTAAAGAATGACTCATGGATTGAATGGTACACAATTCAAAAAAATATATTTGAAAGTGTAAAGTAAGTGGCACAATTTAGAACAGATCAACATAAGTTAGATTTCTCAAACAACAAGACCCGGTATGAGGTCATGATGTTAGATGATAGGCTAACCCCGTCAGGAACTCTAACAGATGCGTTCGGTAGGTTAAGAGTAACTGAACCCTTTACGTTATTTGACAGTAATCATAGATTTTCAGATAACGGATTATGGGCAACTTCAAACACCTCTGGTGCAACTTATACCTTTCAGCCCAATGAGGGAGTAGTTGATCTTAGTATTAACTCAACTGCAAACGAAGAGGTGGTAAGAGAGACTGTAAAGATATTTTCGTATCAACCAGGTAAGTCTTTATTGGTTATGAATACCTTCGTCATGGCTACACCTAAGACGAATTTAAGACAGAGAGTGGGATACTTTGGAGCACAAAACGGTGTGTTTCTAGAAAATGATGGAGCTACCAATTACCTCGTTCTTCGTTCATATACTACCGGTTCAATTGTTGAAACAAAGATACCACAGTCAGAATGGAACAAGGATAAGTTTGACGGAACTGGATTATCTACTCAAAGAGGGAGCTCTGAACATTCAGGGGGTCTAGATGTAACTAAGTCTAATATCTTATGGTTTGATATCGAATGGTTAGGGGTGGGAGATGTTAGGTGCGGGTTTGTAGTTGATGGTAGATATTGTCTTGCACACATCTTCCATAACGATAATGTTAACTCAACTACGTATATGACTACTGCCTCATTACCATGTCGCTATGAAATAAAAAATACAGGAACGACCAGCGGCTCAAGTACAATGAAACAGATTTGTACATCAGTAGCTTCGGAGGGTGGGTACGCGTTAGTTGGTACACAGCAGGCAGTTAGTATTCCAGTCAGTACGCCAGTTGATTTAACTACTGCAGACACCTATTACAATTTAATATCTCTTAGATTAAAAACATCTCCTAATAGACTTGATGCTATAGTAATTTTAACTGCAATATCAATACTTGCGATAACTAATAACGCTATTTACAATTGGCAGGTAAGAGCTACAGCAACAACCACCGGCGGTACATGGGTTGACGCGGGAAATAATACTGCAGTTGAATATAAGTTAGGTGGTGCAACTGTAGCCGGAGGTAGGGTGCTTGCGTCAGGTTTCACCACCTCTACTACTCAAAGCTCAGTGCCAGTTGATATCTTGAAGGAAGCGCTATTTAAATTCCAATTAGAGCGTAATGGGCTAACATCAACTCCGTATGAATTAACTTTATGTGCTGCATCAAATGTAAACGGAGCAGACATTTACGCAGCAGTTGATTGGGAAGAAGTAACAAGATAATAAATAGAACAATGAGGAACTAAAATGCAACTATCAAAAGAACAATTAAAACAGTTACTACCTAAGAACCCTTACATTGATCACTGGCATCATGCTTTAGAGCAATTACTACCAGATTATGAGATTAATACCGCCCAGCGTATTGCGGCCTTTGTTGCTCAATGTGCCCACGAGTCTGGTGGTTTCACTGCTCTACAGGAAAACTTAAATTACAAACCACCTACACTACGTAAACTGTTTAGTAAGTATTTTCCTACTGATGAGTTAGCTGCACAATATTGCGCAAGACCAAACAAACAGGAAGCTATTGCAAACAGAATCTACGCCTCTCGTATGGGTAATGGTGATGAGTCTTCTGGTGATGGATACAGATATCGTGGCCGTGGGCTTATTCAGCTAACAGGCAAAGACAATTATACCTTCTTTGCTGGCTCACTTCAAATTTCTGTAGAAGAGGCTGCCGAATACATGGCAACGTTTGAAGGTGCAGCACAATCGGCGTGCTGGTTCTGGGAAACAAATAACCTTAACCAATGGGCAGATAAAGGTGATATCGTAACCTTAACTAAACGTATCAACGGCGGTACTATTGGTCTTGATGATCGTATTAAGCATTACGAACATGCACTTCATGTCTTAGGAGTTTAATATGAATGATAAAAAATTATTTTATCTTGCTATTGGATTGCTTGTATTGCCACTTGCATTAGCATTCTTTGGCGGTGATAGATTCCGTTATCCATGTCAAGACCCCGATAACTGGGAAAAAGATATTTGTAAACTACCAAAATGTGATGTGACAAGAACTTGTCCTGAACATATTTTTAAAGGTCAGCGTGACCCTAGACTAGGACCCCCAAAAGATGGACAAACTCAAGCACCTGCGCCAGTGGTTTCAACACCGGCTTGCCAAGCACTACCAACACAAGGAGCAAATTGTGGAAAATAACGCAATCTATACTGAAGAACAATTAATGGCAAGACTGAAATTCTTTATTGGAATTTGCCTGGCCCTCACATTAACAGGTATTGTATTTGTTGTTCTTTATTCTATTATCTTTGTAACCCAGCCATTAAATGCTATCAGTCCTATTGACCAAAAATTCTTTGAGTTAATTATCCCTATCGCTACATTCCTGACTGGTACTCTGTCAGGTATCATGCTTGCCGGTGGTGATAAGGATGCGCAAAAAGCTGCATTACAGGCAGCTAATAAAGGATGGGATAAACCACCAACACCGATACAAAAAAATGAAACAACCAGCCCATCTTCCTTCTCTTCAGCACCTAGCTTTTCTCCAGCAGTCTCGAACTCGTGGGGATCACAATCCATGGGCGCAGGAAGCAGCTTTGGAAGCGTATCTCAACCCCAAGTCGTCACAGGTTTTGGAGGCAAGCCCGCCCCAGCCCCAGCCCCACAACCAGAGCTCTAAATGAACTTCTTTTCCAGTTTATTATCAGACGGTATAAATGGTACTGTCTCAAGCAAAAGAGTAGTCACACTATTAGCATTTTTAATATGTGCAGGAGGCTTTATTGCTATGGTATACGGCTATCCAATTGATTCAAAGATATATGATTCAATGATGTATATCGTAATAGCTGGTTTGGGGTTCACGGCATCAGAAAAATTCACTAAAAAGGAATAAAAATGAAATCAGTAGTACTATCAATCGCATTGTTATTTGGTATGACAACCTCTGTTTACGCCGAGGCTGAAAAGACAAAGGTATGTGTCGATGTTAAAGACAAAGAAGGCAAGCCTGTCAAAGATGCAAAAGGTAACGTCAAGCAGACATGTAAAGAAATGAAAGTGCATAAGAAGCTAGATGGAACCGCAGTACCAGAGAAGAAATGAGTTAAGGAAAATGGAACTTTTCGATACAACTTCGAGGATTGCTGTCTTGGAAAATCAACTCAATAACTTAGGATCTGAATTGAAAGAATTCAGACAAGACTCGAAAGAGCAGCACAAACAAATGATGGAGAAGATCGACGACATAGATCAGCGTCTAAACACGATTGAGAGATGGCGTTGGATGATTATCGGTGGTGCGGCTGTATTGGGGTTCTTACTTTCACACTTCATCAAGTATAATTGAGCAATAGTAGATTACAGATGTAGGTTAATATACAATCACTATGTGATGACTGAAAACCTATATTATGATCTACATTGACAACAAATACATCGGGCTGATATCAGCCCGTCTTCCCCTGTTTAAACGCCGCAACGACTCCTATAACTTTAGGTGTGTACTGTGCGGTGACTCACAAACACATAAACATAAGACCAGGGGATACATTTACAAGAAAGACAACAGTATGCTGTACTACTGTCATAATTGTAATGCGTCAATGTCACTTGGCAGCTTTCTAAAAATAATTGATCCTGAATTGTATAAAGAGTACGTGCAGGAAAAATTTATTGAGAAGAACTCAACAGCCAACGCAATACCAAAACCTGATATCACCCAGATTGTCAGGCCTAAGTACATCACTAACTCTCCATTGAAGAAGCTCAAAAAAGTATCGCAGCTTGAATGGGATCACCCTGTTAAGAAGTATGTTAATAAGAGGCTGATTCCGACTAAGTTTCATTCTAAGTTATTTTATGCACCGAGGTTTAAGAGATGGATCAATGAGATCATACCTGATAAGTTTGATGATGTGGAGCATGACGAGCCTAGATTAATTATTCCCCTGATTGATAGTGAGCAAAACTGTTTTGGTGTACAGGGTAGAGGATTTAAGTTAGACGGTATACGATATATTACAATCATCTTTGATGATACGAGACCGAAAATATATGGACTGGATGCGGTAGATTTTAAAGAGAGAGTTTACGTAACTGAAGGTCCTATCGACTCAATGTTTCTACCTAATGCAATTGCTATGGCAGGATCAGATGGGGTTAGAGTTATCAATGAGTTAGCAGGCAGTTATAAGAATAATATTGTGTTCGTTTATGATAATGAACCACGCAATAAAGATATTTGCAAGATAATGGATAAAGTGATAGAGATGGGTTATAATATTGCTTTCTGGCCCGATCATATCGAACAGAAAGATATTAACGATATGGTGTTGGCTGGTATTAAGCCAGTCGACATTAAATTAATTATAGACAACAATACGTACGTAGACCTACAGGCGAAGATGAAAATGGTTACATGGAGGAAGTCATGAGAATATTAAGTGAATTTATAAGTGATGATGGGGAGAGATCGGCCACCGTTCTTTACGCCAACGAAACATCTTTCTGTATAGAGATGTATGAACATAAAGATATAAAAGAACGCAGGTACATTGATAATCATAGTCTTCAATACTGTGAAGATTGTGCAGAGAATTGGGTCAATGGGGTGATTAGATGAAGGTAAGAGTAATAAGCTTTTCAAAACCTACCAGGGAGTTACAAAATGAAGGTCTCTACGACGTACAAGAACTCATCGCATTCTGTGCAAGAGTCTCGAACCCTGCAAACCAACTCAACCTCCAGACCTCAGAAAAACTCATCAAATACCTCATCAAGCACCAGCACTGGAGCCCCCTTGAGATGTGCAGCGCCTGTCTTGAGATCGAGACCACAAGAGATATCGCGCGGCAAATCCTCCGACATAGAAGTTTTAGTTTCCAGGAGTTCAGCCAGCGTTACGCAGACCCAACAAAAGATCTACAATTCGTACATCGAGAATTACGTCTTCAAGACCACGACAATAGACAGAACAGCATAGAGGTAGACCTTAGGCATGATGAGCATAGATTTAAGGCGTACCAGTGGGAGAACATGCAGAAACGGGTGATCGAGGCAGCTTTAGATGCTTACAACTGGGCAACTGACAACGGGGTAGCCAAGGAGCAAGCAAGGGCAGTTCTACCAGAAGGCCTGACCATGTCACGTATGTACATGAACGGAACTCTGCGTTCATGGATCCACTATATACAACTACGATCATCCAACGGCACCCAAAAAGAACATATTGAAGTAGCTAGAGCATGCGCCGAGGTGATATCAGAAGTGTTTCCATTATCAAAAGAACTAGCTGAGTATTAATCATGAGTACAATGTTGTTTGATCTGAATGGGCATGAAAACTTAATAGCAAGGATTAGAACGAGGTATGTAGATGAGGGATTAAGCTACGGGTGGAAATCTAATGTCGATAGGACATACGATTTCGGTCATTGGAATAAAAGAATCTTAGATAGTAGTAAATATCACTATTATGATCACGGCATGATGCCCTTCATAGGATCTCATGCAGAAGTAAATCAAATATGGTTGTCTATTCAATCTAAGATAGGTGACAGGTGCCTTTTAAGAACATATATCAACGGCTATACATATGGTACTGATGCATACTACCATATTGACGATCATTGGATCGTTAAGAAATACGGACCTAATGTACTAACTGAAACAGTTATAGTTTATTTAAACAATAATTGGAACAAAGACTGGGGTGGAGAGACTTCTATTCTTAATTCTGACAACGAAATAGAATATTCGGTGTTACCAAAATCAAATAGGGTGTTAGTTTTTAACTCAAATAAATTTCACTCTGCTAGACCATTGAGCAGGGCTTGCTCAGCACTTAGGAGTGTACTGGTATTTAAAACTATAGACAAATCATGCTTAAGTAAGGAGGTTGAGTATATCCTTAAGCATTGTGCTAATTTAAAACACTCTGATGGTACGTTTTTTGAGCATCTGTATGGAACCTCCATGTTTTTAGAGCGACTAGAACAAACAAAGGAGGTTTGCGCAGCAGGGTTATTTCATTCTATTTACGGTACAGAATTCTACAAATATGAGGGATGCAGTGATGTTAAGAGAGATGATATTAAAGCTCTTATTGGCGAGTATGCTGAATCCTTAGTATATGAATTCTGTAAATTAGAAAACAGAGTAAATGTTCTTTTAGATAACAAAAATAATTACAACGACTCTTTTAGAAAAGATCTGCTGTTTATTGAGTATGCTAATTTATTAGAGCAGAATATTAATAAAAGATATGATTTTGAAATATCACAGATATATTCAGAGATATTAAAATTTAAAAAATAAACGGAGAATAAATGGAACAGATAGTTCATGGTATCAGGGTAGACTATTCTCGCGATGCTTTGTTTGATGACCTAGGTATCAAACGATTACGCGAATCATATATGAAAGAGGACGAAAAATCACCGCAGGAGAGATTTGCGTATGTTTCTAAAGCGTTTGGTACAAATGATGCGCATGCCCAAAAACTTTACGAATACTCTAGTAAACATTGGCTGTCTTATTCTACCCCCATTCTTTCTTTTGGTAGGAGCTCCCGTGGTCTTCCTATTTCTTGTTTTCTTCCATATCTACATGACAGCAGCGCGGGCTTGGTCGATACTTTGGCAGAAGTTAACTGGCTGAGCATGCTTGGCGGAGGAGTTGGAATTGGTATCGGGATTCGTTCTGCTGATGATAAATCTGTTGGTGTTATGCCTCATCTTCGCACTTATGATGCATCCTCACTCGCTTACCGCCAAGGGCGGACTCGCCGCGGTAGTTATGCTGCTTACCTGGATATCTCTCATCCCGACATTCTCATATTTCTTGAAATGAGAAAGCCAACGGGTGATCCTAATATGAGAACCCAGAACTTACATCACGGTATTAACATCACCGATGACTTTATGGTTAAGGTTGAGAAGAGTATGCTAGACCCTTTAGCCGATGACACCTGGGAGTTAAAAGACCCACACAACGGTGAGGTAAGAGAGGTAGTATCAGTCAGGGACTTGTGGCAGCGTATCTTAGAGACAAGAATGCTTACAGGTGAACCATACATTCACTTTATTGATACAAGTAACCGAATGATGCCCCAGTTCCAGAAAGATCTTGGATTAAGTATCAAACAATCTAACCTATGTTCGGAAATTATTCTACCGACAGATAAAGAGAGAACGGCTGTATGCTGCCTATCATCTGTTAACTTGGAGTATTATGATGAGTGGAAAAATGATCCTGACTTCCTTCTTGTTGTTGCTGAAATGCTTGACAATGTTCTTCAGTATTTTATTGATCATGCACCTTCCGCCGTTGAGCGTGCAAGGTATTCTGCCAGTCGTGAGCGCAGCATTGGTATCGGTGCTTTGGGTTGGCATGCTTATTTACAACGTAATAACATACCGTGGGAATCAGCCATGGCAGTTGGAAGAAACCACCAAATCTTCAAGCACATAAAGAGTAAACTAGATGAAGCTAACCTATCACTCGGCAGCACTAGGGGCGAGGCTCCTGATGCACAAAGTGAAATTCTTTTCGAAGATGATTCTGGCAATTCCATTAGTGTTAAGTCTTCTGATTTTGTTACTGTTGTCCGAGGTGGTGAAGAAATGTCTATTCGTGCTTGTGCAGTCCTTGAAGGAGATGATCTGAAAATCTAAAATCGCTAAATAAGCATTAGGAGCATATAATTAAATGGAGCACCCAATGCTATACAGTAAGATTTACGATTCGATCATCGAACGAGCCAAGAACCGAGTGTTAACAGACTATTCAGAAAAACATCATATTCTACCTAAGTGTTTGGGTGGAACTGATTCTAATGATAATCTAGTTAAACTTACCTTCAGAGAACACTTTATTTGTCACCAGTTGTTATGTAAAATATACCCAGAGAATCAAAAGTTAATCTTTGCATTTTCTTCTATGGTTCGAGTTTCTAGAAAAAACGCTAAACGATTTGATGTTCTAACTTCTAGACACTTTGATATTGTTAAGAAAACTCTAGCACCTTATATGGGTAAATGGAATATTGGAAGAACAGCTTGGAACAAAGGTATCACTGGCGAAGAATTCAAAGCGAAGTATAAGAATGGTGGATTGACTCCGCCAAAAATGGACGGATGGAAGTGGATCAACGATGGTACTAAAAATAAAAAGTTACCACCAAATACAGAAATTCTAGAAGGTTGGGTTCGTGGTCGCTGTGGATTTAGCCAAAACAACCCAATGAAAAATAAAGAAATATCTACAAAGAATGCAGAATTAAGGAAAAAGAAATGAATGCTTACGATATGACAATACATCAAAACCCAGACGCTGACGCATGGGCGAAGTTTTTTATGAAAACTAATCCAGACTCGCCTTATGACATTGATACCATGCGTGCTTGGTTTGCTAATTCTATGATGGCAATGCATGATCACCTTGTTTTAAAAGGTGCACCAATTAATGGAGACCATGCTGCTTTTCTTGCAGGAGAAACTGAATGAAAGTTAAAAAAATAACAAAACCAGAATGGGCAGGAAACAGATTTTCACATTTAACTGCGATAGCACCGAATGCATCAAGCTCAATCCTTATGGGTAATACAAGTCCTTCTATTGAACCTTACCGCGCTAATGCATACAGACAAGACACATTAAGTGGTTCGTCGTTGAATAAGAACAAGTGGTTTGATAATGTTATCATTAAATACTTACAACAAGATAATCCAGAGCAGGCGGTTGACCAGGCAGAGGTGGATGAAATTTGGTCTTCCATTATTGCGAATGATGGTAGTGTTCAGCATCTGGATTGGTTGGATGATTGGACAAAGGACGTATTTAAAACGGCTATGGAAATTGACCAGCGCTGGGTAATACAACATGCCGCCGATAGACAGCAATACATCGACCAGGCCCAATCCCTCAACATATTCTTCCGTCCCGATGTTAATATTAAGTACTTACACGCCGTTCATTTCCAGGCATGGAAGCAGGGATTGAAAACACTTTACTACTGCCGTAGTGAGAAACTAGCCAAGGCCGATAAAGTGTCAAAGAGAATTGAACGCCAAGTCATACAGGAGTTAGATCTTAAAGCACTCACCGAAGGTGACGTATGTCTTGCCTGTGAAGGGTAAGCAATGTCATTCTTAGTAGCTAATCTACCTACGGTTAAATGCTTTGTACGCAAAGAGTTTCTCTATGATTTCGAAAAGGGGTTTGGAGAACTGGTGCCGTGCTGGTGGGTAAGTATAAAGTCACTACGAGGTCAAGCATTTCGTATTGAGGCGTACTTGAACGAATATGGTGCACTTTACGACAAACTACCCCTACACGCATTTTGTTGGAAACAAATAGAAGGCGATCCGTTACCCCTTGACTACCTACAATTATGGGATTGCATTTCATACGATATTACTGTTATTAAAAAAGCACAACTTCAATCCATGAAGTGTAAGTTTAAAACTAAGGCAGGGAGTTGGATGTATGGAGAGTATCTATTTACTGTGGATTCTTGTCATCCTGATTTCAATGTTTTGGATACTGGACTATCTGAAGACGTTGAAGATCACAAATCGTTCAATATCATTAAGTGTGATAACGGTCAGTTTGCTGCTCAACCTAATAATCGTCTTATTGTACTTGAACCAAGTAGTAATCCTAGAGAACTAAAGATGCCAGACTTTAAAGTTGCTACTAAACGTTGGTCGGTAGAAACTGATCCGAAGTGGGCGTTAGGGAGCACCAGTACAGTGATGTATGAGTAAACCAGTCATTGCATTATTTTTACATCAACCTAAATGCTCGGTTCAATGTGGAAATGGTATGATGAAGGCGCTAGGTGATAACTATAGATTTAAAATATTTGCCAAGCAAGAGATAGAGGATGACTTTTTCGATGACGTTGACATAGTCGCATTCCCAGGCGGTGTTGGAGATTCTGATAGCTGGGATTACTTGCTTAAAGGTAATTTAAACCTCATTCGTAAATACATTAAGGGTGGTGGTAGGTATCTTGGTATTTGTATGGGTGCGTACTGGGCAGGTAAAGAATACTTTAATATTTTAGACCACGTAAAGGTAGAACAATACATTAAAAGACCAAACACAGATACCAGAAGACCTCATGCCAAAGCTATGAAGGTTAACTGGATGGGTAAAGAGGAGAGAATGTTCTTCTTCGATGGATGTGCGTTTGAAGGAGACAATTATGATACTATTGCTACCTATCCCAACGGCGATGCAATGGCTATCATGCAAGGAAGAATTGGATTGATCGGATGTCATCCAGAGAGTGAACCGGGATGGTATACATATCACTCATGGATGAAGAGCCATTATCATAATGGTGAACATCATAAACTACTGTTAGATTTTGTAGACAAATTAATAAAAAAATAAAGGACAAAATGAAAAGAATAATTACAATCCTTATAGCAGCATGCATGGTATTACCTGCATTAGCGCAGAAACAAAAAATAGGAGTTACTTACGACGCTAACATTACAAGAGTCATAGATGGTGATACAGTAGCATTTGAGGCCAACTGGTTACCAGAGCCTCTAAAGAAAGAACTATCTATTAGAGTATTTGGTGTTGATACCCCTGAAAAAGGATTTAGAGCTAAGTGTGCAAGTGAGGATGCTAGAGGTCAAGCAGCATCTGCATTTACCAAACAGATGATCAACCAATCACAGAAAAGACAAGTCGTTTTAATGGACTGGGACAAGTACGGGGGTAGAGTACTTGGTGATGTGTTGCTTAATGGGCAGAGTTTGCGTATAATGTTAATTCAAAATGGATACGCTCGAGAATATTATGGTGATGCAAAAACAAGCTGGTGTGAATAATGATTACTAAAAAGAAAACAAACTTAACTGACGAACGAACTTACTTTAAGCCCTTTAACTACCCTTGGGCTTATGATGCATGGTTGAAGCATGAGCAGAGTCATTGGCTTCACACCGAGGTACCAATGCTTGAAGACGTTCAGGATTGGAAGAAGAAACTAACTAAGGAAGAGAAGCAATTCCTTACCCATATCTTTAGATTCTTTACCCAGGGTGATATCGACGTAGCCGGTGGTTATGTTAATAATTACTTACCCCACTTCCCTCAACCAGAAGTCAGGATGATGCTTGCCGGGTTTGCTGCACGTGAAGCATTACATATTGCTGCATACAGTCACTTGATTGAGACCCTAGGTCTACCGGAGTCAATGTACAATCAGTTTTTGGAATACCAGGAGATGAAAGACAAGCATGACTATGTGCTTGAGATCTCAAGTAAGAACGGTACATTAGAATCTACCGCTACCCACATTGCTGTATTCTCTGCATTCACCGAAGGCATGCAACTGTTCAGTTCATTTATTATGTTACTGAACTTCCCACGCCACGGCAAAATGAAAGGTATGGGTCAGATTGTTACTTGGTCTATCGTGGACGAGACAATGCATGCAGAATCAATGATCAAACTATTCAGAACATACATAGAAGAAAATAAAGAAATCTGGAACGATGAACTCAAAGGTAAAATTTACACCATCGCCGAAAAAATGGTGGAGTTGGAAGAGAAGTTCATTGATCTGGCTTTTGCTATGGGTCCTATGGATGACCTGGATGCTAATGACGTTAAACAATATATACGTTACATTACCGATCGTCGTCTTATTAGCTTGGGCCTTAAGGGGATAATGAAGGTAAAAAGAAACCCTCTACCTTGGGTAGAGAATATGATTAACGCACCGACCCACACCAACTTCTTTGAGAACCGCGCAACAGATTATGCAAAGGGAGCATTGAATGGTAATTGGTCAGAAGTATGGGCTAAACAATGACAGAAAAGATTCCCCACATATGTTATGAATGTGATAGTGAGTTTTACGTATTTCCAATTTATGAGGAAAGTGAGATGGCAGAAGTCTCATTCTGCCCCTATTGCGGATCAGAGCTAGAGTCAATTGAAGAGGATGATCCGGAGATTGACGAGGAATATTTCGAAGATCCTGACGAGGAGTGATACATAGTCATCTAAAGGATGGCTATGAGTATACTTGGAATCGATTTATCATTAACTTCTCCCTCACTTTGTATATTTGATAACAAAGGTACATTCGACATTAATCGGTGTACCTTTTATTACTTTACAAGTCTTAAAAAGACAATCACCAGTAACGAGATGTTCAAGGGTGAGTTGTATCCAGAGTTTGCATATCCAGAGGAACGATATGATAACATTTCAAACTGGATATTGGACAAGGTAGTCAAACATGATGTGGAGTGCGTATACATTGAAGGCTATGCGTTTAACGCTGTAGGAAGGGTGTTCCAAATTGCCGAGAACACCGGAGTCCTAAAGTACAGGTTATGGTCAAAGGGACTTAACTGTATTACTGTACCTCCAACAGTCATCAAGAAGTTTGCAACCGGCAAAGGCAACGCAAACAAAGAAGCTATGGAAACCAGTTTTATTTCTGAGACTGGCATTAATTTAAAAAGTATCCTACAATTGACAGACAAGCAATGGAATCCATCATCGGATATCATTGATAGTTACTATGTCTGTAAGTACGGAGTTTTTGAAAATGGCAAAGAAAAGTAGCAGCGGTGTTCCTTACGTTATCCCATCAGGAAAGCCTACATATAATTTCGTAAAAGATGCAATAAATATCAAGGTATACTACAATAGCAAACTTGTAGAGATATTTCAGACTGCATCAGGTCATACCCAGCGTATGACTATGAATCATAACGATTACGAAAATTTTGAGAATAGACTTAAGAATAACGGTTTTAAAGTGCTGGCGTTAGTATAATGGACAATACAGTAGGCTTCTACCCTTCTAATGGGAGTTCGATTCTCTCACGCCGGACCATACATCATGCAAACATATCGTAAACAGCCTACCTTTAATGTTAAGCAAAACGTTGCGCTTTTCAATAAAATTACCAATGACACCTTTATTGGTGATATCGTAAACGAAGACGAAATTGAAGGTCGTCAATACTGGGTATTTTATTCTTACAATCGTCCTAACAGCCGTTTACTAATGGCTAAGGACTCCTATACAATAACTAAAGCTAAGAAATAGTTGATATTAACTACGAACTGAGCTATCATCGAGACTGCCTAAAGGCAAACATTTATTATGAAAGGTAAATTATGAACCAAAAATCTAAACTACGTAAGGCTTTCTTCGAAGGCCGTTCTTTGACTGCCAAGCAAATTACCGCCCAGTTCGGTATTGCATCTCCTGGTAAGGTTGTTAGCCTTCTTCGTATGGAAGATGGCCTGCCAATCTATAACGACCGTAGCGTCGATACCAAAGGCCGTGTAACCAACAAGTACCACATGGGTACTCCAAGTCGCAAGATCATTGCTGCTGGCTATCGTGCACAAGCATTGGGTCTTGTTTAATTTAGCGTAAGCTAGTATAATTGGGGGACCTAGTGTCCCCCTTTTTTATGGATGTATATGGATAATAAACTTAAAGAAGCAGCCCCCTTGGATACCCCCGAAGGTCGTCAATGGTTAATTGATATGCTTAAGATGGGTCCTGCAAGTATTTCATTTATCAAAGCAGACGGTACCAAACGTATCATGCTCTGCACACTACAGGAAGATGTAGTACCAGTTGTAGAGAAGAAAACAGATAAGGTTAAAGCAGTCAGTACAGAGGTCCTCCCTGTCTATGATCTTGAGGCAAAAGGCTGGAGATCGTTCCGCCTAGATAGTATATTGACAGTTACTTTTGATTTGTAATGAAAACAGGAATTACTTTTGGTGCGTTTGATCTTTGTCATACCGGTCACGTTCTTATGTTCGCCGAATGTAAGCAACTCTGTGACTATCTAATAGTAGGTCTACAAGTAGATCCTAGTCTTGAACGTCAAGAAAAAAACACCCCAGTACAATCGTTATACGAGCGCTATGTTCAGCTTAATGCAATTAAATACATTGATGAGATTATTCCTTATGCGTATGAGCATGAGATTATCCAAATACTACAATCACGCAGTCTTAATGTCCGCTTTGTGGGTGCTGATTACATTGATCGCGATTTTACTGGTAAAGACTGTTGCGTCAGCAGATCAATCGATTTATACTTTAACAATAGAGATCATGGATTCAGCACAACTGAATTGAGGAAGAGAATTGAAAGTTCTAATAACCGGAAGTAGAGGTTATATTGGCTCAGTACTGGCCAAAACCTTACATGAACAAAACATAATTCCTTTTGGAATAGATCATGACGGTAGACCGAATGGGTCAGCTATCTACGGCATGTTCTCAATTGGATGTATTACAGACGACTTGATCATTGAATGCATTATGGATCAAGGTATAGACACAATCTTCCACCTTGCCGCCTATGCCGATGTTGGTGATAGTGTAAAGCATCCCGCCTTGTACTATGAGAATAACATTGGCAAAACCTCTTTAATGTTGTTGAAGCTTCTTGAGAAAGGGTGGAGGGGTAAGATCGTTTTCTCTTCTACTGCTGCTGTATACAGAGAACAATCTATGCCAGTATACGAGGGTTGCGAGATAGGTTCTCCTAACCCATACGGTAAGAGCAAGTATGCATGCGAGCAATTACTGCATGACATTAGTGCCGCTTACGACATACCTGTAGCTATTTTTAGATACTTTAATGTTGCGGGTGCATGGGATGATGTTGGTGATCATCTTAAGGCAAGTCATATTATATCAAGATTGTGTGACAGTACATATAATAAAAAACCATTTATGTTATATGGTACGGATAAAAACACCCCTGACGGTACGTGTATAAGAGACTATGTACATGTGAGGGACGTTTGCGATGCACACATACACGTGGCTAAATTCTTAGATCAAGTGAACCCCGGTGTGTGGACGTTTAATCTAGGCACCGGTGCCGGTCATTCAAACCTAGAAATCATTAAGGCGTTTGAAGGATTTAGCGGTCATAAGCCAACTATTATTAATGGCCCCGGGCGCGCCGGTGATCCAGATCATTTAGTAGCCGGTACCGTTAAATTTGTTAATCAAACGAAGTATAGATATAATCATAGTAGTTTAGAGCAAATCATAACTACAGCATGGAAATATTATTGTAATAAAATGGAGTCATAAAATGGCATTTGATGAGAATGAGATTTCCGCTAAGTCACAAGGCGGAACTGAGATGATGAAACGTGGTTTGGCCGAACGCCTTCCTAAAGAATTAACCGATGACTTTCAAATCATCTGTTCACGGGTACGTGAGATTGAAGAGGAAAAGATTAGAGTATACTGGCTTCACGACTTACCTGAAGATCCAGAAACCAATCACCTTTCTGATGCTGCAAGTCGAGATAGATTTCATAAGCATGTGTTCTGTGGTCAATGGCAGTACTACCGATACCAACATGTACTAGGGATGCCATTTGATGAGAGGAGCGCAGTTATTGAAACAGCTATCGATCCAATGCCATCGGTAGTTAAGTCTAAGGACGAGATTAGACTTATTTACACCTCAACCCCACAGCGTGGATTGGCCTTACTGGTTCCGGTGTTTGAGAAACTAGCAGAGAAATACGACAACATCTACCTAGATGTATTCTCAAGCTTTAAGATCTACGGATGGGATCACGCCGACAAACAATTTGAACCTATCTTTGAACGCTGCCGTAACCATCCCCGTATTAACTATCATGCATTTGCACCTAATGAGGTAGTAAGAGAGTCATTACTCAAAGCACACATTCATGCATACCCATCCATTTGGTTGGAATGTAATAGTCGTAGTGTTATTGAAGCCATGTCAGCTGGTGCCCTGTGTGTACATCCTAACTACGGCGGTCTAATTGATACCTCCGGTGGTATGAACTTTATGTACCAAGGTAACAGTGACCCGCAAAAGCACGTCAACACATTCTACCAGGTAATGGAGAATGCTATTGAATCGGTTAATACAGAGCAGTTACAGACATACTTGCAATTGGTGAAGATGTATGCCGATAATAGATACAACTGGGGTAAGGTAACTCAGCAATGGGAAGACCTGCTTGTCGGTCTTAAGAAACAATACAGCACGGTTGAAAGCCGTAAACTAGCACCCTCAGGTCCTATCTTTTCCTACGATACCAACCGTCGATGATCTTAACTAGAACACCCCTACGGGTTAGTCTCTTTGGTGGTGGGAGTGACATACCATCCTACTACGAAAGAGAGCCCGGTAGAGTACTGTCATTTACTATTGACAAGTACATGTACATTGCCCTGTGTCGTACTGCCTTCAAGGGTGTGAAGGTGGTATACAATGAGGTTGAACTTGCCGATTCAGTGAGTAGTGTCAAACATTCAAGGGTAAGAGAGTGCTTGCAGGGATTTGGGATATCATCACACGTTGAAATAAGTTCATTTTGTGAGATACCAACCAAGGGCACTGGCCTTGGATCATCATCAACGTTTACTGTTGGATTGATCAATGCACTATCTAATCTGTTAAACATGCCTATGGGTAAGTATGATATTGCAAACCTTGCCTGTCTGATAGAAATAGAATCATGTAAGGAACCGATAGGTAAACAAGATCAGTTTGCTGCTGCATTTGGTGGTGCAAATATATTTGGGTTTCATAAAGACGGAGTATTAATAGTTAAACCTGCAGTATCAAATATAATCTTAGAACGATTCAATAACAACCTTATGATGTTCTATACCGGGCTTACTAGAAATACTTCAGACATTTTAAGCGTACAGGGTAAGAGTAAGACCAATGACTCGTTATTGAAGAGAATGGTTGGAATGACTATAGATGCGGAGATTGCGCTTGAGTTAGGTAACCTAGATGATATTGGTAGTATGTTAGATGAAGGGTGGCAATTGAAACGTCAACTAGCGTATAATGTATCTAACGACTTCATCGACATGCATTACAAGAGAGCAATGCAGGCTGGAGCCCTTGGTGGTAAAATACTAGGTGCAGGTGGTGGTGGGTATTTGCTGTTTTATGTACCTTTGGATAAACAAGAGGCAGTAAGACAGTCGTTGAGTAACTTAGAAGAGTTTAAATTTAAATTTGAGGATACTGGTACTACAGTAGTATATAATGAAAGCAAGCGAACACTTTAAAGAGTATGTAACACAACTTATTGACGGTCTGGTTGAACTCGATAAGAAGAACCTAGATCTAGCAGTAGATGAGTTGGTGGCAGCTTATGCAAATGGCAAGAACGTCTTTGTATGTGGTAATGGAGGGTCGGCTGCTATAAGTGAGCACTTTACCTGTGATCATTCCAAAGGTGTATGCCACGATACCGGCATGCTACCACAGGTTCAGTCTCTTTCATCCAATATGTCTTTAGTTACTGCTATTGCAAACGATATGGGATACGAAAAGGTATTCTCCTACCAGCTTAACATGAAGGCAAACGAGGGTGATGTTTTAGTTGTAGTATCTAGTAGTGGTAATTCACCAAACATTGTAGAGGTGTTGAGAGTTGCCAAGCTCAAGAAACTATCAACCATTGCCCTGGTTGGATTCGACGGTGGTGAGGCTAAAGAACTTGCCGATATCGTTCTACATGTTAAAAATAATAACTATGGTGTAGTAGAAGACGCCCATCAGGCAATCATGCACATCATGGCCCAATCAATAAGATTATCATACCTAAATAGATTCACTATTAAACTATAACATGCTATGATACTACTTGATTTTAACCAGGTTTGTATTGCTAACCTAATGGCGCAATTAGGTAATCATACAAATACTGAAATAGAAGAAAATCTTCTTAGACATATGGTACTTAATACCATCAGGTCTTTGAGATCAAAATTCTGTGAGGAATATGGCGAACTTATCATCTGCTGTGATGATAAGAAGGTGTGGCGCAAAGAGGTGTTTAAGTACTACAAGGCTAATAGAAAGAAGGCTCGTGAAGAGTCTGAACTCGATTGGAACGCTGTATTCAATGCACTTAATCATATTAAAGCAGAACTAAGAGAATTCTTTCCTTACAGAGTCGTACAGGTCGAGGGTGCCGAGGCAGACGATGTCATTGGTGCTATTACTATTGCCAACGGCAATATGCTAAATACTGGTGAGAAGATCCTTATTCTCTCTGGGGATAAAGACTTCGGACAGTTACAAGTTTTTGGTAACGTTAAACAGTATGACCCTGTCAGAAAAAAAGATATTAAGCATGCAGACCCTGTCAAGTTCACTAGAGAACTTATCCTAAAGGGTGACATAGGGGATGGTATTCCTAACATACTTTCACCAGATGACTGCCTTGTTAACAAGGTCAGGCAAAAGCCTATGCGGCTGGAGAGATACTCCCATCTTAGAAACCCCCGTCAAGAGCTCAAAGAAGAGCAGCTCCGTAACTGGATTCGTAACGAACAACTCATTGATCTTACATTCATTCCAGAAGACATTCAAAACAAAATTCTCCAATTATATGAAAGTGAAGCAGGCAAGGGTCGCTCCAAGCTCTTTAACTACTTTGTGTCCCATAAACTTAAATTATTAATTGAAAGTATAAATGAGTTTTAAATGAAAAAATCGTTATATGAAGTCTTGGAGGAATGCTCCAAAGGTAAAAATGTTGAAGAGAGAGTGGCGCTTTTGCAAAAGAATGGAACAGCTCCAATCCAAACTATCTTACAATACGCATTTGACCCGCGTATTAAATTCCTTCTACCTGACACCGATCCCCCTTATAAGCCTACAGATTTTTTAGATCAAGAAAATCGATTATACAGTGAACTTAGAAGACTCTATCTCTTCATCGAGGGTGGTAACCCTAACTTAACCAAGCTGAAAAGAGAAAACCTATTTATTCAGCTGCTAGAATCTATTGACAAAAATGACGCCGTGCTCATGTGTCATGTCAAGAATAAGACCCTACCCTTTAAAGAACTCACTGCAAAGGTGGTAAAAAAAGCATTTCCTGAATTATTGCCAGAGGAGATTAAGCAGTAAGAAAATGAGTAAGACTTTAAAAAAGAACGTCAAGCGTTCATCTAATAATTTTTTTGAAGACGGTTATCATACAAAACAAAAAACACGGGCTGTGGAAAATAGAAAGCAGCTTAAACAATTTGAGAACGCGCTTAGGTCGCGCGATCTTAAAAAAATCTTAATTTATGAGGACCAGCTGTAATGCCATATTACATTTTTAGAGATATTAATACAGAAGAAACTTTTGAAAAGCTGATGAAGATCTCTGAGCTGGATCAGTATAAGTTAGATAACCCGCACCTACAAACTGTTCCTCAAGCCCCCGGTTTTAGTGATCCAGTTAGACTTGGTCGCTTAAAACCTTCAGATGGGTTTAGGGATGTTTTACAAAAAGTCAAACAGGGCAGTCCTAGGAGTAGAATTAACACTTACAAGTAAAGGGTCTTAATGAGCAAAGCAGCAAGAAGAAATATAAGAGCGCTCAAGGAAACAGGAGTAGTTTTAGATTTTGAACCAAAGCAAACTAAAACAAATCTGTCATTAAAAGAAATTGAACCTTTAACGGAGAACCAAAACCTAACTTTCAAAGCTTTCGATAAGAACAAGAACATTTTGCTGCATGGGCTTGCAGGTACAGGAAAGACATTTATTTCCATGTACCTAGGGTTGAAAGAGGTATTAGAGAGGGGTAGTAGATATAAGAAAGTATTGATCATACGATCAGTTGTACCTACCAGGGACATGGGATTTTTACCTGGTAACACAAAAGAGAAGACAAAGGTATATGAGGCACCTTACTATGCCATATGCTCTGAACTCTTTGGTAGAGGGGACTCTTATGAAATACTTAAGTCAAGAAACGTTGTTGACTTTATATCAACCTCTTTCATTCGTGGATTAACCATCAACAATACAATTATAATTGTAGATGAGATTAATAATATGACATTCCACGAATTGGATAGTGTTATAACTAGGATGGGTCACAATTGCAAACTCATGCTGTGTGGTGACTTCAGACAAAGCGACTTAACCAAGTCAAGTGATAGAAGTGGCCTTCCCCACTTCATGAGAATTTTAGATAGGATGGGTAATTTTGAACATGTTGAATTCCAAGAAGACGACATTGTCAGATCCGGTCTTGTCAAGGAGTATATAATTGCTAAAGACCGACTTGGCTATTCGTCAGGAACCCTTCAAGTATCAGCATTTGCCTGAACATGATCTAAAGACTGTAAACAGGAACGGGAAGAGATACTACGATGTAGATGGTGATCTCTTTCCCTCCGTAACCACCGTTCTCTCCTCATTACCTAAACCCGGGCTTGATGCCTGGAAACAAAAAGTAGGTCACGCCGAAGCCACCCGTATTATGACGGAGGCGGCTACAAGAGGTACCAAGGCCCACAAGATGTGGGAGGAGTATCTTCGTAACGATGTTGACTTTGCAAAAGGTATGATGCCTACGTCTATCATGCTTTTTAAACAACTTCAGCCTTGGCTAGACCGGAACATTGATTTCCTGTATGGTAATGAGATCGCTTTGTTCTCCAAGGCTCTCCGTACTGCTGGTAGGTGTGATGCCATTGCATCCGTTAACGGGCGCCCGGCAATTGTAGACTTCAAGACATCTACCAATCCAAAGAAAGAGGAATGGATTGAGACATACTTTTACCAGGTTACGGCTTATGCTATAAGTGTGGAGGAAATGTACGGTATGGTGGTGGAAGATGCATACATCCTGATTGCCGTTGCCGATGGGTCACCTCAGAGTTTCCCCATCAGGACCAGACATTACAAAGAAAAAGTAAAAGGCATATTTAATAATTACATTACTAACAGTTGACTTAATTTACGTATCCTTGTATAATTGAAAAACATTAAGAAAGGATGCTATGATAGCAACTGATAAATTGATGACCAAGCTCGATTTGAGTAAGGGAATGTCTGTTAACCGTGCCATTGTACAAACCAGTGAGTATATCGATAGTCAATCTGATCCCCTAAAGGTTTCAAATTCTATCCTTAAGACCCTAGGTATGTCAGGGTTCAGTTATACAGAGCCTTCACAGGCAAAGATCATGGCTTTGGCCTCGATTGAGCAGGTGTTGTTGATGGAGGTGTTTGATCCGAGTAAGGCTGAAGAAATAGCCATTACAAAGTTTGAACGTATCCTAAAGAGAATGCCTTATGCAGTCAAGGGTACAGCGGTATCAAAGGCTCGTAAAGGCTCAAAGAGAGAGGTTGCTCGTCAGATCTACTTAGAGAATAAGGGAAAAGACGAGAAGGAAGTAATCGCAATAGTTGCTAAAGAAATGGACGTAACATTGCAAAATGCGTATACATACATATATCTAGTTAAGAAAGACTTAAAGTCGTAAGACAGTTGCCTTTTTTAGCTACATACAGTATAATACAAACATGTTAAGGATAAAAGGTATAAATGCTCAGTTGTAATCAACGATCAGAATCAATTAATTGGAATCATCTATCCGATGAGGCCGGTTATCCTTTTATCTCGGGGTCTTGTAAGTTGTAATCGTACAGCTTATCCCAACAAGACCCCAGGCCTAAACACCCTGGGGTTCTTTTTTGCTCTTTTAAAATTTAAGCAGGTATATGCACCTATCGTCTATCGGTTAGGACGCTGCCCTTTCAAGGCGGAAAGAGGAGTTCGATTCTCCTTAGGTGTACCATTGTTAAGTGTTATCAAGGTATCGTGTATGGACGCATACACTATCCGGGTCAAAGCTGCCGGCGACTGATCCTGACATAACTGCATCGGCATTGAGTAGTTTAGCGGCTATCTCAGAATTTGCGCGATAGCACTTAACAATGGTAATACGTTGGTGTGACCCGAAAGGCTAGGGAGCAGATTGCAAATCTGTTATATGCAGGTTCAAATCCTGTCACCAACTCCATATAGTTTCGGAGTAATTGATGCTATGGCGTGTGCATCGGCGGACTGTAAATCCGTCCCCTCGTGGTAAACATTCTTGGTTCGACTCCAAGTTACTCCACCAAAAACCCGGGCACCTCCGCCCGTTATTGAAGAGGGGTGGGGCAGTCACCATAGAGAGCGCCAGGTGTGTAGTGCATTGACCATCCATAAACCCCTATGAAGGGCAGACTGGGAACGCATTAGGTGAGGTATAACACCTTCTTACCATAAGAAAAAATGTTACGGACAGAGTAACCGCTCAGTCTAGGGCTTGTTGTGGTGACAAGTAGCTAGGCCCTAATTTTGGTCTTAAAGTGTTCATGGACGCACGCTAGCTTGTCACGCTAGAAGAGTGGGGATCGTTACCCCCTAAGACCGCCAAGTTTTTTACCCCGTTAGCTCAAAGGTAGAGCACCCGGCTGATAACCGGGAGACAGAGGATCGTTACCTCTACAGGGTACCAGTTTTAGGTTAGGTTCAGCAAATTAAAGCATTCAACTTGTAATTGAAAACGCAAAAACTAACCTGTTGATTTTAGAGTAGGTTCAGCAAAACAATACGACTACCAATCTGTTAATTTGTCTTAGTCGGCAAAAACTACTCTGTTGTATTGCCCTGGTGACGGAATTGGTATACGTACTGGTCTTAGAAACCAGGTTCTGAGAGTTCGAGTCTCTCCTAGGGCACCAACACTCGCGTTGACTAGTCGCGTATAATAGGATAAAATACTAGTTGTCT
>Ga0222712_10001969_pt1 | contig 24384 bp, 18 predicted proteins | sample C33_657DmetaG_FD_165043 | JGI IMG/M metagenome (GOLD analysis project Ga0222712, IMG submission 165043) | Estuarine water microbial communities from San Francisco Bay, California, United States - C33_657D | ecosystem: Environmental > Aquatic > Marine > Unclassified | place: USA: California... | reverse complement strand
GTGATTCAGCGGTCGATCCGAGATATCACTCGAACAAACATCGCAACGCCGTCCGCCTCGATGACCGCGCGAGCTCGGCGAGCCCGAACCGTTCTCGTTACGATAGCAATCCAGGCACATCGTGTGATTCAGCGGTCGATGTGAAATGCTCTCATCGCACGTTTCACACTGGCGGCGAGAGAAATCCAGCGCCTTCCGCGGCGAAACGTGCGAGCCGCCGCTATTTCTCCTAACTAATCGTTCCTTCACCGGCGACTCTCTTGGGCTTCCGAATCTTCGTTCGGCGTGTCGCATTTCCTCTGTGTATGGCACCTCCACCGCGCTCGCCCCTCGTCGCACTTTAGCGTTCGATCCCTGCCTCCTCGCCATGTTTCTCGGCGAGTTGCACATTCGACAGATCGCAGCGACGACGACTGTTTTCCGTTCAGCGATCCACAAGTGTCCGCCCACTTCGGCGTCGCGAACGCACCCATCAAACGCACACGTCCCGCACGCGCGTTTCGTCGTTTCCTTGATGAGTTCTATCCACGAGGAATGGCTCTCCGGCCGAGCGCCCTCGCTCCCATCGATGTTCCACGCAACTGTTGGGCGATCGAAATGCAAACTCACGCGCACGGAACCGTTCATTTGCGGCGCGAACGGGGAGATGAACGAGACGACGGAAAGTGGGGCGCGCGTCGCGGCGTCTGACCTGACACTGTGGAAAACGCGATATGTGGGGAATAGTGCGACGTGCGAAAACTTTCGGCGCCGAACGCTGGCGCGGCTCGATGAACTCCGCACGAGTTTGTTCCCGACGGGATGAACGTCGGACGAGAAACACAACGCTAAATCTATAGGCCAAAGCGACGCGGGCTTCTTCGGTGCCGCATTCAAGTGATGAATGCCCTCAAAGCATCGACGTACGCATCGTGATGCTTGCGCAAATGCGCACAATGCGGAGAATCTTCAAACTTCAACGTCTCCACGCGCGCGCTATTCGCGCGCCGAAGATCGAGAAGTTCCTCCAACTTTTTGCAATCCGTTAGCGCGTCGTTGGCGCTATAAATGTAAAGTTCACGCTCGAACAAATTGTGCGTCTCCATCGTTCGCCAAAATCTATCCGGAAAACTCGGCGTGCGCGTGAACGCGTGGTACGCACTGAGCGCGGCGAACGCGATCGTGAACGCGATTCGCATCGCGGCGCGCGCCGGTCCGCGCATCCCCGCCGTGAGCGCGCTTCGACCCGACTCCAAGGACATATACGCCGGCGAGCTGTCAAATATCGCGCCATCAAACTTCATCACATGTCCATCGCTCGCCTTATCTCCCCGAAGCGCCATCGTCGCTAGCGTGCTCACGAACCAGCACCCGCCGTTACTCATGGCGTACGCGTACACGCGCGGTTTCGCCCCATCCCCAAACAACTCACTCATCGCCCCCTTGAGCGCCGCGATCGCGCGCTTCGCGAACTCCTCTCGTCCTCGATCGCTCACATCGAACGCATCTCGCGTGCGCATCGTTCCTCGCACGCTCGCCACACCGATGGATGCCAACGCGTTCGCGTACTTGCGCACGTGCTCGTCGCGCGCGTTCACCCACCCCAAGACGAGCGCGATCGCGTTCGCGCTCGTCCCTCGCCAACGCGTCGTCGTGAATTCCATCACTTTATCACCCGTTCGTTCGCTCGATTCCCCCGTCACTCGCGCCCGCGAGCGAAGCGCGCGCGAGCGAAGCGCGCGCGATCGACGGCGCGCGAGTGACCGACCGACCGACCAGATCGAGTGACCGACCGACCAGATCGAGTGACCGACCGACCACCATGACCGACCGACCACCATGACCGACCGACCACCATGACCGACGCACGAGCACCGAGCGCGACAGACGAGTCACGGACTCGCGATCGACGACGACACCTCGCGAGGACGGGGGCGAGGACATCGACATCGATGTCGAGTTCGGAATCGTCGTCGATCGACCACGACCACGGTCGTGGTCGACGTCGGGTCGACGGCGGCGCACGATGCGCGGCGGCGGCGCGAGATATTCGCGCGTCGAGCGTCGAGCGTCGAGCTTCGTGCTTCGTGCGACGCGTTCGTCGTTCGTAGAAAACGACAAAGCGAACGCGAGGGCGACAGAAAGACATTTCGCAAGCGCGCGATTGACGAGGGCGAACGCGAAAAGGCGAGAGCGATGGCGCTCGCGTCGGCGCGCGCGCGCGCGTCGACGGCGAAAGCGAACGCGCGAGCGGATGTTGGGAAAAGACGAACGCGACGAGGGATGCGCGTGCGATCGATCGCGACGACGGCGAGAGAGAGCGCGAATGGGAGCGCGATTGGGGTGAAACAGCGCGTGCTCATCACCGGGAGCACGCGCGGACTCGGGTTAGCGCTGGCGAAGGAGTTTCTGTCGCGAGGGGACGACGTGTTCGTGACGTCGAGAGATTCGGCGAAAGTGCGAGCGACGGTGGAGGAGTTACGCGCGATCGCGCATGCGAAAGGTGGGAAAGTCGCCGGCGTCGCCGTGGACGTGAGGAAGGCGGAGAGCGTGGAGGAGATGGCGGAGGCGTGCGTCGCGGCGTTCGGAGGGGTTGATTTATGGTTGAACAACGCGGCGTCGAACGGGTATGAGTTTAAGAATTTAGAAGACACCGATCCGTCGACGTTGGAAGAGATAGTGATGACGAATTCCTTAGGTTCGCTGTTGTGCACGCGACAAGCGATTCGGACGATGAAGAAGTTCCCGGGACGCGGGCACGTGTTCAACCTTGAAGGAGCGGGCTCCGACGGGAGCCCGACGCGAAAGTACGCGGCGTATGGTCACACGAAAGCGGGCATGGCGCAGCTTTCGAAATCTATGGCGAGCGAGCTCAGAGAAACTGGCACACCCATCGCGGTGCATACGCTCTCTCCCGGAATGGTATTCACTGAATTGATTTCCAGCGGGCGCGACGCGTTCGGCAGTCAAGGCCGGATGTTTGTCAACGCCTTAGCTGAACCAGCTGAGGTCGCGGCGCTGACCATCGTGGACCAAATCAAAGAAGCCACGGCGAGTCCGAATGCGGTGAATAAGACGATCGCGATCAAGCTGTTGACGCCGACCGTCGCCGTGACAAAATTGTTCAAGCGTTTTGTCTTGCAAGAAAACAAGGATCGATTCTATCAAGAAAAGGAATGAATCCACCAAGAATAAGATAAAATAGCGCCCGCAGGCTCGCTTAGTATAACGCATTTATCATTGTGCTGTAGGATTAAAAGGATTAAGGGTGGCTGTCTCGAGGCGTATATTTGTGAAGATTAAACCTTTCAAAGTTTGAGCTCGTTTTTGTCCTCGAGTGAAATGCGCATATAAACGCGGTCACGGCATTTGAACTCCTTGACGACGATACTTTCACCTCGAACCATGGCGTCTCGGGTGGGAAGATCGAACCAACGTTCGAAAGAAACGACCGCAAAAAAGCATCGAACGCGCCGCGATACACCAACGTACACACGATCGACCAATCCGTACGACGCCATGATGTTACGCAACCAAACGCTCGCCTCAACAGAGATGGATTGAATCACTCGAAACTCCGCATCGGTTGGTGCATCGTTCAGTCGCAAGATCTTTTCGTCGATATTCAGTTTTCGGGTCACGGCTTGCATGAACTCAAAAGGCAGCATCTTCAAATTCACTTTCGGATTCTCCATAGCAAGTCGCGTCGCCTGAGGCACCGGCTTGAAAAGGTCATCCACTCTCAGCATCGTTTGGCTGCCGGACTTCGTCAGCACGCGAATTTTGTGCTCCGTCGCGGGTTTGTTCGCAATCGCCGCATATGCAGGTTTTTCTTCGTCGCTCGTCTTGGCGTGCTCGATGACGGAGACAGGGGAGACATCAATTGGTCCTGGTGGTGGAGACATCGGTTCGTTCTCGACAACGACAGGATCGAATTTGATCGTATCCGTTTGAAGCCATTCCGCAGTGATTGGGCCGACGATGCGTGACGTCAAAACGGCATCTTCAAGGGAAATGATCCCGACTGCGCGGTACATGCGCCCGCCTCGTCGAGATTTGATGATGTCAACCACGATTGCGCCGTGCGTTTGCATGGAGTTTGCGTCGAGGTTGAGCGGTAGGAGCATTTGCAACTTGCCAGGCGCACGCTGGCCTTCGAGGCGCGCGTATCGCAACGCCGGGACATGATATCCGTATAATACCATACGCGCGGCGCGTGGGACTGCGGCGCTTCCCGATCTTTGTCGTGCCGCTGCCGTATTAATATTCTCCGGGAACACGTTTGCTTGATTCTCCAACGACGCCCAAAAACGTGTGTCAATTTCCAGAACAACTTCTTCTTCGGCATCGGCGAGCCACAAGTGATCGCTCGGATCGTCCACAAATGTCGCGCGCGGTGGAATGTGCAAGATCGGTTCGATTTGATTCCATGGCTGCGACGGGTCACGCAGTGCGATGTCATCGACGAAACCACACAATTCCCATTTGTCGGTTCTCGCGGCTGCGGCCTGATCGAACTCTCGAAAGAACACAGCGAACAGCGGAAACTCGTCGTCGCTCAAGAGGTTAGTGTGGAACGTCGCCCAAGCCGCCTCGCCGGTCATTGTGAAGCATTGCACCAATTTTCCTTCCTCGACGCTTCGTAAGAACTGTGCGTTGAGAAAGTCTCGCATCGCGCTCGATCCCCACGTTTCGCGCATCGCCGCGCGCTCGAGCCCGCGCACGCTCATCGCCCTCACCGCGTTCACCACCAGCCTCGCGACTTGCCCGTCCTCGGTTTCAGGAACATTTGCCCACTGGTCCAGAGACAACACGCGCGCTCCGAATCCCGCGACGTGCACGCCGTCGACGTTCCTCGCGCTAAACATCCCGCTCGCGCCCGTCGGTTTTCCGCCGCACCGCGCCGGTCGATACCATCCCGATTCCCACCGTTCGTGCTCGTCTTGCCCCGCCCCTATGCCTTCGGAATCTTTCAATTCATACATTTCCTCTACCTCCTTCGTCCCGTTCGCACTGGCGAATCTTCCGAGAATCGTCTCCGACGAGCCGCCGCCGCGCGCGCGTCCGAGGTGCTCGCGCGCGCGCGCGTTCGCCCCCCCCATCGGCGGCGTCGCACTCCGTCTTCCCTCGTTCGTCTCCCGCGCAGTGGCGTGGAATGACGTCGACATTCTTCGTCGTGTTTCTTCCCCTTTCCGCGCGCGCGCGCTCGGCGTCGATGAATACTCACGCACCGACGACGCGAAAGCGAGTTGACTCCGCGACTGCGTTGACTGACGGTTCGTATCGCACCAATCGGACGTCCGTCCGTTCGACGCGTCGCACGAGCGCGCGCGATGATGAGGCTCGCGAGCGCTCGAGTACGGAGACGAAAACGACGAGTCGTGAACGAACGAGTAGTCCCGAGCTCACGCGCGTTTCGCGCGTCCCCACGCTTTGGGTTTTTCACTCGTGTACGTACTCGCGAACGACGGGGTGAAACTCGACGACTCGAGGGGTCGGCGACTTCGACGGCGGTGGCGAACGCGAAGGCGAAGGCGAAGGCGAACGCGAAGGCGCGACTGCGCGCGCGACGCGCCGCGTCGAGCGCGGAGTCGATGACGGTGAACGTGAACGACCACGATGCGCGCTACGAAGCGGTGAACGATTCCTTGCTCGGTACGGGGTCGTACGGGTACACGAAACTCATGCGCGAAAAAGCAACGGGGAAGATGTATGCGTTGAAGTACATCGAACGCGGGGAAAAGATCACGGAACACGTGCGACGAGAGATCACGAATCACCGAAATCTGAAGCACCCAAATATAGTGAAGTTTAAGGAAGTTTTAGTGACGCCCACGCACTTGGCCGTGGCGATGGAGGCGATCGGGGGAGGGGAACTGTTTGGATACGTGCAACAACAAGGACACTTTAACGAAGGGCAAGCGCGGTACTTTTTCCAACACTTGATCTCGGGGGTGGAATACTTGCATAATATGCGGATATCTCACCGAGATTTAAAACTGGAAAATACTTTGGTTGATTTAACGACGACGCCCGTGCTGAAGATTTGCGATTTCGGGTTCTCAAAAGGGGGATTCGATAGCCAGCCAAAGACGCAAATCGGGACGCCGGCGTACATTTCACCAGAGGTTTATCGGGGATCGCAGCCGTATGATGGTGCGGCATCGGACGTTTGGGCGTGTGGAGTATTGCTGTACGTAATGTTAGTCGGAAGGTATCCGTTTTCTGATCCGCAAGATCCAAACAATTCGCATAAGATGATGCAACGCGTGTTGTCGGCGACGTTTGAACTTCCAGAGCGCTTGACGGATGAATGCAAGGATTTACTTCGCAAAATTTTCAACCCAGACCCAAAGACGAGAATCAGAGTGTCAGGTATTTATCATCACCCATGGTTCTTGCACGATTTATCTCCGAGTGTTCCCCTTGGTCCGTCGCAGCCAGGGCCAAATTCCAGCAACACGGAGGGGTTGCAATGCTTGGAGGAGATTAACGCAATCATCGACGTCGCCCGCGAGCCGCCTGTGCGCGCTTCGACTCCTTGGGGATATGACGAGATCGATGGCGAAGGTATGGATGACGGTTTAGACGGATTGGATGACGACTATTAAACAAAAGAGTTGATTGATGTTGAAATTTTTTTTATGACACGTGTGTAACATAACATGGAAACAGACGCTGCGACTAAGTTGACTCTTGAATCTAAAACTTGTTGTCCGGACGAGTGGCTAACCATTTCTTCACGCCCTTGTTGCTTCCAACCGCATCGACGATGGCGCTAATTTTTGGGCACTCGGCGTACGACGCCTTCGCCTTGTCCGCGTTATCAAACGCTTGTGTCAGCGTCACGTAAAGGACAACATCCGCAAGGGAAACCTTTTTACCAACCGCGTGACCACCATCGCCAGTAATGCGCTCGATTTTAGACATCCAAGACTTCATGGTTTCATCGTACCAAGTCGCCTTGGCCGCCTCGATTTCTGGCGTAGTCGGTGCAAAAGGGTTGCCGCGAACTTTCCCATACGCGGTTTGCATGTCCTTTATGTGCTCGCAGTACGCGTCAACCTTGGCTGCTTCGATGCGACCCTTACCCATCATGTCCAAATCTAACGCGATGTATCGCGCGATTGCGGGCGATTGCCCGATGCGCTGCCCTTTCACCTCTAAAATGGGCAGTCTTTGCAGGTTCTCGTCAAACATGCCAGATTCTTTATCCAACGCGTGCTGTGCTTCCACTTGCGGCTTGCCGCCATCCATGGCGAACGTATACCGGCGATCGACATAATCGACGTCGGCCACGGCGAATAATGTTCGGATGACCTCCGCCGCGCCTCGGGCGTCAAAGTACCGCAGCGTGGGTTTCGACTTGCGCAGCACGCCGTGCTTCGCCTTGACGTGAGCCTTTATGATCGCCGCGGAAGCGATGAAACCCGCGACGAAGGCTTGAGCGGGCGATAGCGCGAATGATGCCTTGGCGGGGGGCGGCGGCGGCGGAAGTGGCGCGGGCTTTTTGGCAGCCGAGATGGAGAAGACTTCTCGCGTGAGAGGGCGCGACGTCTGAGGCGCCAAAGATGAGGCATCGGCGCGAGCGACGATGCGAGTTTGCGCGCGCGCGCGACGACAAGACGTCGGGCGCGATGCCAAAACGAGCGACGATGCACTCAATGCGAACATCTCGATGACTTCACTCACGCGACGAAAACTGGTGGTGGAGGGTCTGGGTTGCGTCGACAGAAGAGGGAGTATGATGCTGGTATTTTTGTCATTTTTCAGTGACCATGAACACTCACTGCAAAGAGCAGTTATTGCAGGGTTTGCAGTAATGAAAGAATATTTGCTACAAATAGGCTACTGTGATATGCTACGAATGATTAACGCCCCATAACAGAACAATAACTAAGACGACTTCACCTTTACAAGGTGACCGCGGGCGAACAACGGTGTGAGCTCGTGAACGCGCAGAAACGTAACGATGAGCCAAATGTTGGCGGCAAAAAACGCCAACGATGCGAGCCAGAGGGATTTGAAAACCTCGGCGCCTTGAAACTCCAACGCATACGCCCACGCGAGCCAATGCAGTTGGGCACAGAGCCAAATCGCGAGCGCTATCATCAACGCACTTTGCTTCGAGCTCTGCATCGCGAATGGCAGGATGAGCGGCAACAGGGTAAACCACCAAACAAAATACTGAGCAGTGCACACTTTATTGAACGCCACAAACGCGAGCGTTTGAATGAACAACGCGAAGGGCAAATCTTGAGCATACAAGACACCCAAGGACAAAACCGCAACGAGCATCGGCAACATGCTTGACGCCAGGCGATGCGCTATCTCAACCGCCGCGTTCGGGTCAAATTTGCCGCGAAAGGCTTCCAGATAAATTCCATAAAATGCCGGGGAAAAGTTGTGTCTATGGTCCGCGCGCTTCAAGTGATACAACAGCGCCTCGTTTATGAACTCCATGCCGTATAAGGCGTACGAAATCCAATTCAATGCCAAGAACGCGGTGGCCGAAACGACGCCAAATTTTACATTTTCAAGTGTAATCCACGACAACGATTTCACCAATCGCGAATCGCCGCGAAATAGCGAAAAGTTTCCCGGATAATCAGCATTCAGAAAAGCTACAAACGTAATGGCGTGTACGATTGGATAGAGTCTGAAATGCACCACCGTTCCGTATGCTAATGCCGCCGCAATTGTTTGTCCGGCGCTCAACGCCGCCACGGTCGCCAGCATCAAAATACCCGTCACCGCCTCGCAACTTCCTCTAGTACTGATCGTGCAAGTAAAAGGATTAAACAACCACGCCCAAGCTGCGTACTTGGCTGTTTGCGCGCTGAAACCGCGCTTGACGCACAGCTTTACTATTAACGCTCCGACGCCAACGTCCAACATGCTAAACACAACCTTCCCAAACGCTTCGTGCACGAGCACATTCGGTGCGAGAGCGATCGCTAGAAATGGTGTATATCGGTATGTTGCGCGCTCGTACGGCGAACGATGCTGCGTAACGTGACGCGCAGCGTCAGTGTACACGACGTAGTCAATGTCAGTGTACTTGACGGCAAAGCGAGAGTCTTGATAAACGCCCCACACGATGAGCGCGAGGCGGAGAACGAGCGCACAGGCGAACGTCGGTGATAGAGCTTGCCATTGTACGGCTATCGCGCGCGCGGCGCGACGCGGCGGCATCGTCCTGCGGGTAGGTGTGACGCTCGCGTGATTTGGTTTTCGGACTAGCACTGATAAAATATATTAACAACCCGAGTCGCGCGTCAGGATAACGCGAATCGGCTATCGAAAAGAGGATGCTCTAATCTCGACTAGGATATAATGATTTGCTTTTCATCTCGTCTACCGCGGTCGACTGACTTCGGAGATGAGCTGTTTGAGTTTCAACTGGAGCTCGTCGCGCGCCGAGTTTTCCCGACGAGGTGAACGCTCGTGAGACGGCTTTGGTTTGACGACCGCTGCGAGCTTCATACGGAGCAGCTCTAGCGACTTGATCATGGCATCAGTATCGCGGTGCGTTTTGCGCTCCGTGTGCGCGTACTGACGCTCGGACGGAGGGGAACTGCTCGTCGAACTACTCGTTGAGCGGTTGATGAAATCAACCATGCGACGTAAGCGCAACTCCGACTCCCTCGCGCTCGCCTCAGCGGATTCGCGACGGGCCTCAGCAGCTTCAGCGGCGCGTTCTAGCGATTCCAGTCTTCTCATAGACAACTCTTCCTCTCGAGTTCTTACGGGCGCATCGTCTTCGAATAGGCGAATCGCTGGCACCGGACTCAGAGGCTCGCGAGGTGAATTTCTTGCACTGTCAAACACGTGGAGCATGGATTCACCAAGAACTTGCCTCAACGCTGGAGGAGGCGCCGGCGACGACTGAAGCGTATTTTTGATCCACGACGGTGAAGTTGCACCCGATCTGTCCTGATCGACCGTTTCCCGGGCGGCTTGAAGTAGAGACACCGCCTCGGCGAGCGCCTCCTCCGAGCGCTGGACATCCGCTAAATATCTGGATTGATCGTCTTGCAGGCGCACTATTTCCGCTTTTAACGCCTCGATGGACTCTCGCGCCTGCGCTTGAGCGGCGTGTTGCGCGGCGTGCGCTTTCTCAGCCGCCTCGCGCTCTTCTCGCACCTTTAATCGTAAAGCTTGGAGTTCGTCCTCCATCGCTCCTTGTTCCGCGTCGAGCTCTCGTAACAACGCCGTCTTGGACTGTGCCTTTTGTTCTAAATCCTCCAACTTTCCTTGGAGTTTTTCTATGTAGCCTTCGTGTTCTTCGAGAACATCTATTGCGACTTGGGTTTCGCATGTCACCTCTTTCAGTCTCTCCTCTTCCTGTGCGATTGTTTTACGCAACGCGTTTAAAGTTGCGTTCAACCGCTCGTTCTCCGCGGTCCACGCCTTGCGCACCGTCGCGGAGTTCTTCGTTTGATACTCTAAATCTTCCGCGATCTCCAAAAGCTTCCCCTCGACGTGCGCTTGTTCCGATTCCAAGAATTTCAACTCCGTGCGAGTGCGCGTTAGTTTATCCTTAACACCCGCCTCAGCGCTCGACGTCGCCTCTCGCGTCTCTCGCAGCGCCGACGTCTCCCGTCGCAACGCTTCGAGCTTCATATTCTCCTCTCTCACCAGCGCGCGCACGCGTTCGAGCTCATCTCGACCTTGTGCGAGATGAAACCCATACTGTTCTCTATCCGACGCGCTCGCCTCGTCTTTCGCGCTCTCTTTTTCCACTTCCTCGCGTTCCCGTCGACTCCGCACGAGCGCCTCCACGAGGTCCTCCGCGTCCGCGTTCAGAACGTCTCTCGCATTCATCTCTCGCCCGTGTCCATCACTCGTCGCGATCGCGTGACGTCGTCGTTCATCACCATTCCTCGATCGTTCGTTCGACGTTCGATCGATCGTTTTCATCACCTTGTCATCGTCGTCATCATCGTCATCGTCGTCATCATCATCATCATCGCGCGATCGCGTCGTCGCGCGATCGTCAACCGACGCGATCGCTCGCTCGCGCGCGCGCGCGTTCGCGTTCACCATCGCACGCCGTACGGTCTCGCGACGAATGAAGAAATCGATGGAATGCGTCGTTCACGACGTCGATCGCGATCGTGTGCGCGCGCGATGTCGCTCTCGTGACGTCGCGCGCTGACGCGATGGCGCTCACGCGATCGCCGTGCGAACGCGCGCGCGCGCGCGCGCGAGCGTTATTTGAGTGTTCTCGAAACGTGATTCGACTCGACGCGTTCGATCGATCGATTCGATCGAATTCGATCTCGAATTCGATCTCGATTTCGTGCAACGAGTCGAACGGCGAGTCGAAGGCGTCGACGTCGACTCGAATTCGATCTCGACGTCTATAAACGAGTCGACTCGAGTCGAATCCTGAGGGAGGTCGGTCAGGGAGGTCGGTCGGTTGGTCGGTTGGTCGGTTGGACGGACGGACGGACGGACGGACGGACGGACGACCGACCGACCGACCGACCTCCCTGATCGACCGACCGACCACACATGACCGACCGACCAAGGACGTCGTCGTCCACGTCCACGAACGAACGAACGAACGAACGACGGATGACGACGACGGGACGGAGACGGAGACGCGCGCGATGAGCGCGATCGAGGTACGCGCGAGAAAACACGAAGGCGAAGGCGAAGGCGAAGGCGAAGACGAAGGCGAAGACGAAGACGAAGGAGATCGATCGAACGATCGATGGAATGAATGAATGAATGAATGAATGAATGAAGTGATGGATGAAATGAATGAATGGATGACGACGGGAAGGAAGGATGGCGACGACGACGGATCGGGGAGGGTAAGATGAAGCGCACTATGGAGAACACTGACGAAAAAACATTCGTGACGCACGAATAGGTGACGAACGTGGCGTCGAACGCGGAAGAATCGCACTTGCGCGAGTTTTTCAGCACCGCGGGGGAGATCGAACGCATTCGCGTGAGCGCGCCCAAGGCGAACGCGACGCGCAAGGCGTACATCGAGTTCACGGCGAGCGAAGCGGTGAGCGCGGCGGTGTTGTTGAATGGATGCCTGCTGTTAAATCACCCGCTGAATATCGTAGAGTGCGCGTACCCGGTGGCGGAAGATGCAAATTTTGAGGACCGCGTGGAGTTGAACGCGCTCGAGACGAGATTCGCGGGATTTTTGGGCAAGACGTTGTTAGCGGGAAAACAAGCGCTTGAGGCGGTGAAAGATTTTGATGAGCGAAATCAAATCTCGGCAAAGGCGAAAGAGAACTTGAGGGCGGTGGATGAAAAGTATCACGTGTCGGCGAACATCAAAGCGACAGATGAAAAGTATGGTTTGTCTGAGGGCGTCAAGACAGCCAAGGCTCGAGCGGCAGCGCAAATCAATGAATTGGACAAGAGCTACAAGATCAGCGCCACGACGAGCGCGGTTGTTGGCATCGGCAAAGACGTTGGCAAGGGTGTGGTTAACAGGGCGATGGAAAATCCAGTGATTTCCAAAGCCTCGAATCAAGTCGTGAGTGGATTGAATACGGCGACGGCCAAGGTGAAGGCGATTTCCGCCGACGCCGTCGCGCCGTTGAAGTCCGCGCAGGAGGAAAATGAAAACGCCGCCACAGTACATACTTCTGACGAACACGCGTACGAGCCCGCGCCGACGTCTTAATTTGTAGAACACTCTGACATTTGACACCACACTAACCACACAAATTGACACGCGTCATGCTCTTCGCACACGCGTGCGCCGCCCGAGCGACTCCCCATCACGCGCATCAGACGAGGTCGCGCGTTCGTCGGTATTCGCACGTTTGTGCAGCTTTCTCGATGTCCGCGACAACCACCAAGGCGTCGTCGCTCGTCGCGGCCTCGGTGCTAGCCCTCGCGCTCACTGCCAACACCCCGTCAGCGTTCGCGAAGAATGTAGAAATTCAAATCGACGCGACCAAGGTGGTGCAAGAATCTTGTGGAAGAGCCGGTGGGGTCCCTGGCTCGGGAACGTACAAGGCAAACTGCATTCGTCTGTTGTTCACCGCGATCAATCCGTCCAAGGAAGTGGTGTACAACGCTGATGTTTTCGGTCAAGTTAAGGATCAAGCAAACGACGACGTGCTTACAAGTGGACGGATCGGATCAATAAAAGAACTCAAACCCGGGGCGAATCAGACAAAAGTAGAGCTGACGGTCGGGGCTAGCCAGCCGCTGCCACTCAAGTTGAAAAATATGAAAGCTCGCGGGACCACTGAGGTCAACTCGATGAGTGGAAATCCATATGACTACGAAGACGTACTGGCGTACTAGTGATGCAATTTCGCGATATGCGAGTCGATTGATGCGCGAGCGCTTTGACACCAGTGGTGCAGAAGTTGCTTTGCCGGCGACTTTCTTACTCGTTGGTACGGTATGACTTGACGCAAAGGATGTCGAGTGCGTGGCATGAAAGCACACGCTGTGCGCGAAATGACAGATAACGTTTTAGTAACAACAAACGCCTCTAACGCATCGTTCGAGGCGTTAGAGGCGGTGCACTACACGCGCCAATATGTACTCGAAGTGGGACGCGCTCGCACTCGAAGTGTCAGATTCCGAAGAAGAAGACGTAGTTCGGATTCGGAGACAGCAGCACGAGTCATGTCGCAAAATTAGTGTGGAATCGCCGAAAGCGTTCCGTTTTGGATTGGGAATAACGCGCAGGGACGCGACACCTTTACATGAATACTCGTGGGAAGAATCTAAAGAACAGGTAGTTATTCGCGTTAAGCTACCGATGTGTCTGCGAAACGAACAAGTTTCATTGAGTATTCAATTCAGATCCCAGAGCTTCAATGCAGACGTTGTTCACCATGATCAACAGTATCGGTTTGCTGTCACCGAGACGTTCATGGAAATCATCGACGACGAGAGCAGAGGCTTTATTCGTGGAGATGAAATCGTTATAAAACTTAAGAAATTCGCACGAGTTTCATGGGACCGTTTGCAGCGCTAGACTAAAATTTGAATACTAGTAGTACTATTCTTCTAATGTGCTCCATCGCTTGATTGCTTGTTCCGCCGCGACACGCGCGATTCGTTCCTTTCTTGCTGTACTTTTTGCCTCTGCGAGCTCAAACTCCAAACTTTGAAGTAATGATTGTTGACTCTGACGCGGAGGCGAAAACAAACTCGATGGTGAGCGCGCATCTGTGCTATTTCTTGCGATGTACGCGCTCGTGAAACCTCGCGCTTGAGCGACTGCGGCGGCAGCACTAGCTATGTTCTCGGCATTTGCCATGGCTTCTCGCAATGCAGTAGCTTCTCCAGAAGCTTTGAAGGCGATATTCTCTGCGTTTACCACGGGCTCCGCGTGATCCTCCAAAGCAGCTTGCAAATTCCGAATCATGCCTTCCTCTGCGACCAGTACAGGTGTTCCCGCAGCTGACAGAGTTCGCCCACCCGAACCCATCATCGTATTTACGCGTTCATTTGTATTCACAATCGACGAAAGTCTTTGACATAACTGCTCTGCCCGTTCGCAGCTATCTGCAAGATTTTTATCTAGCTTATTCACGAACATTTCGCGATTGTCAAACAGTTGCAGCGTCTCATCAGATTGCAACGCCGTTCTCGCGAGAAAGTTTCTATCAAGACCTTCAAGATGCTGACGCAGGCTGATGACCTCTGCTGTCCTGGCGTCGAGTTGTTCGCGCATTTCTACGACAAGCTTTTCTGCGGCATCTGCCCTAGCTCGGGATTTCAACTCTTCTTTTGCGAGTTCCTGCACAAGCAGAAGTGTGACATGCTCGTCATTTGATGGTTTCAAAGGTTCAGGGGCCGTCGCTGATAACAGAGAAACAATCTTGGCTTCAAGTTCGGAAATGCGCTTTGCGTTGCGCTTTGACTCCGTAGCATTTTCGCCTGAATTTGCGATCCGAAGCAGGTTTTCCAAACGCGCAATTTCGACGTTTCTTGCCTTGAACACCTGCCGTTCAACTTCGAAATCCTTACGCAAAGCAGCTGCTTTCATTCGCGCCTCGTTCGCCTCCGCGCGCGCCTCAATGACAGCTTTCTCCGCGCGCTTCAATTTATCCAGTCTCTCTGTTGACTCTGCCCGTAATCCGCCGTTCGTCGCGGTCAACGCTCGCAACTTCTTGGTCAAAGTCACCAGCTCGCCTCTCGCGAAATCCAAAGCCTTTTCGTTTGTCTCCGCACGCACGGACAGCCTTTCGTACGCGAGCATCGCATCCCTGCGCTGACCTAGCGCTCGATCTCTCGTCATCTCTGCCCGGTCGCGTTCTCGCAGGACAACCTCCAACTCCTCCGCAAAGCGCTCTACCGCCGTCTTTGTCGGCGTCCCCCACGACGGCGAAGCAATTTCCCTTCCCTCCTCCACGCGTGCGATGAGTGCTATGGCGAGCGCTAGAGTGCGGCGCGAAATTAATTCATGCGCACCGCTCAGCGGCGGCTCGTTGAGCGCCGTGCGCAAGGCAGCGTCGACGGCGAAGAGCTCCTCGCGCGAAGTGTCAACGGTCAGCGCCATCGATGTGGAAACACGAGCGCGCGTGCGCTCGCGCGCATCGTCGACGGACGCGATGCCGCCGACAGGATATGATAGCGCATCGTCGGGCATGACGACTCGCACGCGACGGTTCGCGCGATGCGCAAAGTGGCGACGGAAATTGAGCGAGTCAACGAGCGACGAAGAATTGACAGAGCTATGGATATCGTGATGATTAAGGACTAATTAAATCGATGACACGCTCGCTATGTTCTAATGCTAACTATTGGTTTTGTCGTAGCCGAGACACCTGTAATCGTCCTCGTAGAGTGTGCGGAACCGATCAAAGTACTCGCCACGGTCCGTGGAAGGTTTCGGGATTTGAACCGCCTGTCCCACGCCATCGTACACCACGCTCACTGGTTCATACAACTCTCCTTGCTCAGGTGCGCGCTTGCGCTTAGCGATGTAGTCGCGAAATACTTCAATTTGAGCGTTAAGCTGTTTCTCACGTTCGGTTAGGTCACATGCGTGATCAACGTGTTTGAGTGGAGCGCGTGCAGCGTGCGCAGGATCAACCGAAAGATGATCCATAAGACGTCGCCAGTCTTCATCTAAAGATTCCACGCGCCCGATGAAGTGCATGGGAACTCTATTGCCTCGATGCGTGACACCGCTCATGCGAAACGTCGCCGACTGCAGGTGTTCATCTAGCCAAGGATTGTTAAGGAAATTCCACTCATTTGTCGATCCATCCTTCAACGAACAAAACGACTGATCTTTCCTCGATTTTTCTCGCATGATCTCCATTAAATCAATCGTTTGCTCCATCGTAGGTGGTCGCGTCGGCGTTTTTCCAGCCTCACATCCTTGGCACATCGAACGGCAAAACGCTTGACGGTACGCAGATGCAAACCGTTCACTTGGGTTCCGCACAAATGTGAAAAACGTGTACGTATCCAGTATGTCATCTGGCAGCGACGCTGTCGTGGACCGCATGACATGCGTCTTTCCTCGAGCACCAACATCATATTCACCCTCTTTGGCGTACTTTGGATCTTCCCAACTCGCCCCAAACGCACTCGCTAATCTTTCTCGCACGCTCTCGCTCGCTGCCTTGGTGATGTCTACGTACACCGCGCGCAACTCGTCCACGACGACGACATCCGTTCCCCGCGGGTTACACCGCGCATTCTCCTTTGCAGCTCTATCCAGTCGCCATTGACACGACTTGGAGTGCAAGAACGTCCCCGCGCGCTCTGATAACACTGACGGTGCGCCCAACGCCGCGGCGAGCTTCGACGGCGACATCGCGCTCGAGCGTCCGATCCCCATCGTCACCGCACCTACGGCGATAGCGCATGCCACCAGAACGCCCGTGACGCCCGCTATCGAAAGTGTGGTTGTTTTCCTCGCCTCTCTTTCCGTCGTACTCGTCAAACGATCGAGGAGCACGGTCGATTCTTCATCCGTGGACGATGTAACACCATCGCCGTGATCGAGCATGTTGGGAGAGAATGACGAAAGACGGGCGAACGAGGCGGATTCTGCCCGGCGACAATTTGAACGTCGAGCGCGTTCGTTTCGCGATTTTAGCGCTCGAAAAGCACCGCGTTGACGGAGGTCGCGGTGCGAAGTGACACAAATGAGTGAGAGGAGCGCAGTCCAAGTCAGTGGGAGAAGAGCGTCTAGACGTCAACGTTTGGGTTAGCATGTAAAAATTACAACACCGACTGTACCAGTGCGTTTAATAATGGTTTAAGGCTCAACGCAATAAATTACGCACGGAATCCAACCGTTTTTTCCTTCTTCGGTGCACCGCGCTGGATGCCATTGCGTTTGGGGGCTTCAGGTCGAGCAGGAGGCGCAGTGGTGTCCTTGGCTTTTCGCAGCCGGCCGTCAAGAGTGCCGACCAACTCTTCGACTTCGGTCAAGAAAAGTAACCTGTGACCGTAAGATTGCATCCCGAGGACATTTTGAAGAAGTTCGTGCTGCTCGGCAATTTTCAACTGACCGAGCTCTTGATGCATTTTCAAGAGAACTTTGCCATAAATGTCGTGATGGTCAAACACATGGACGTATGCCTGCAAGCCAACGGCTGAGAGCCAGCGCTCCATGTCATCAGAATCCTTCGGGACAGAAACGCCGTCTTCTGAAGAGCTTCGTGATGTAGACGTCTGAGTCGAGGCCATCGCCGATTGAGATGAATCGGAGGCAGATTCACTTCCACTTTCACCGCCTCCCTTTTGTAAGAATTTCGGCGCCTTGGAATCGTTTTGAACCGCCTCCACGGCGTTTGTCAGCCCGGGAAGACTCTGATGCATCATATCTGTATTGAACATGTTGTAGTACAATTTGCTCCCAACGAGAATGCCCAGCCAACCATCGGGTTTGTACCCCTTTTCAAACATCACAGGAATTAGACACTTCTTTCGCGTGTACGCATATTCAGCCTCGGTACGACACGCTTGAGACTCTTTATAGCGACGAGAAACGCACATGATAATCGCATCGGATGATTCAATTGCAGCCGCCATAGCCTCTAGTGTTGATCCCATCATACGATCGACATCCATCCATACGTTAAAGCCGCGAGCATTCAGCTCCTCTTTGAGCTGCACAACCTGCGCTTGATGATGCCACTCGTACGAAAGCATAACTTGAGCCTTAGCATTCTCGATCGCTCCAAGCTTTTGCATGTCTTCTTGACTCAGACCAGCGGCAGCTGTGGCACCTGACTCGCCGGATTTAGCATTGTCTTCTGCTGGCGGTTGAATCATCCACAACGCCCCGCGGGCCTTCATCTTCGTGTTTTCACTTCCAAGACGTCTCGCCTCTTCGAGAGCTTCTATCAGTCCAGGCTCTTGAAGGATTTGTTCCCTCACTACTTCATCGAAAGCCAAGTTCCACAACGCGCCCGCGGCCCAGAATGAAGCACGATCCCATTGATGTTGTTTTTCTCGAAGCACACGAACGAGGAGCTTGATCACACCTGCCTTGGCAAGACGAGGCTTCGCAGCCTCCATTGTAGCCATATTGGCGATGCCTTGAACAATCTTCCACACGGTGCAATTCATCTGCATGTAACGCTCTCCCTCGAGAGCTTTTTCTAACAAGGCGACGACAGATTCCATGACAGTTTCGTCGTCACCAAGCGTGTTGTTGTTGTCTTCGCGCCCGACAAGATTTGCAATCGTCATCGCAGATTGAACGCGACCGAAGCCTTCATACGGCAAAAACGCCGCGCAAATCTCAACCATTCCGTTTGAAGTTAAAAGTTTTGTTTGTGCACCATTTAAACTCAAATTTCTCACCAAACTCAATGCGTGCTCGCACACTGTCAATCCTCGAACGTCTTTCCACGACAACTTGGAGTCGTCGACCAAGCAACCCCCGTCTCCGCACTTGTTTTGCAACAACAGCGAGATCGTCGGAATCAGGCGTGACTTGGCCGTCACGCGATGCAAGTCTTCATTAAACGCCACCAACGTCGAAGCCAGGAACATCGCTGCGTTTTGCACGGGTTCGGGTGCGCCATCTGTCAAGCACTGTCGGAAATACGCAAACATGTTCGACTGACTGCCAATCTTCCAGCACGCAGAAGAGTTTCTGTAACACACCGCCTGAAGCGCCCACAGGGCTTCGCAGTTGTTATTCTCCGCGAGAGTCACCAAATTATCCACGCAGTCCCCCAACAACACCTTGGATTGCGCGGGTTGTAACTTGCCTTTATTCTCTATGCGCTCCACGAGCGCCTGCCTGACCCACTCCGCTGCTGCCGTCGCGTCCGCGCTCAACGAGTAATCTCCGTCTTCCACCGCTTGAGCGTACGCGCGAAGCACAGCTGATTTTTCATCCAAAATCGCATCGAATCTTGAGCTCTCGCCTATGTACGCCGAGTCGTATAGCACTCCTGGATCTTTATCGCGCACGATCTCCGCGTTCACAGCCTCCGTCACTGCACGCGTTGACGTTCGCGCTCGCCCGTTCGTCTTTCTCGTCACCACCGCGCGCACGCTCTTTGATGCGCCACATCGACGTTCGTTAATCTTCGAATGCGCGCCCATCGATCGCGTCGTCGTCGCGGCCGTGACCATGGCTCGAGTCTTGGATAAGAAGCGCTGCGCACTCGCCCTCAGCGCACGAGTCGATCGTACGGCGCGCGTTGACGCTCGCACGCGAGAGGGCGCGAAAGAACGAATGGAATCACCCGCGATCGATCGGTCGCGCGCGCGTCGTCGAAGGTTCGCGTCCGCGCGCCGAGAGGCACTCGCGTGAGCGAGGCGTGGAGCCGAATGACGTCATTGCGAGCTTTGCCCGACGCCGATCATCCCCATGGCGTGGCGCGGCGCGCGTCTCGTGTTTTGTATCGCGTTTTTATGCGCTTTTTCTTGCGCTTTCGTTCACGCGTCGTCGACGATGAACGCAAAGCCGCCATCGATGGTGACGATGAATAAGAAACCTACGAGTTCCACATCGTTGGCGTCGAAACGGGGAGCGAAGAAGTGCTCAGGGCTCCGATCCACCGATGCGATAGTTGCGGTGTGCTTGCAGAATGATTTCATGGACGCCAGAGCCGCAGATGGTTCGTACTCGATGATGAAAATGGGGAAGTTTGATGGACACAGGAAGGCGACGGCGTACGCTATTCCAGAGAACGCGTTGACGCAAGATCGAGGGACGTTAAAGCGAGGAACGCTGGCTGTAGGGAGCGCGGAACAAGTCGTTGGCGTGGCAAATCAATGGCTCGCGCGCGGGGCCATCGCGAAAAGTCGACTGATGGTGACGCTGGATTGGCACCCCGTTGGTCACTGTAGCTTTTGTAAATTTGGTGAAGGTGGCGAGCGGACACTGGATTGCGTGTGGGGGTGCGAAGGCACGCAAGGATTATGCGTGACCGGTGCAGGGGTTCCTCAGGAGGTATTTAATTCGTCGAATCGATGTTTGGATGAGATTTCTGCAAAAGATTACTTGCAAAGCCGCTACTTCCAGTGGCCACCGCACTGCGTTGCAGGGACATTTGGTGCCGAGCTCGATCCGTACTTGGAAGTACCACCGCAAACGACAAGGCTGAAGACTTCGCTTGTGAGTGATAGAGATTCCTATAGCATGTACTCGGCCAAGGATGAACGAACGGGAATGTCGATGGAAGATATATTGAAGGACGAAAGCATCGAGCGCATATTTATCATGGGCATCGCAACAGACATGGTCGTTAAGAATACGTTGTGGGACATTTTATCCTCCAAGGCTTTGAACAACACTGGTCTACAAGCCGTGCTTGTTGCTGCGGGTGTGCGCGGAGTATTTGATGAACCTGGGGATTATTATCTCTCCTCCCCGGAAAGTGGCAGCGGTGTCATGAAAGCGGAGGCAATAGCTCGCGGCGCCCAGATCGTTGCGAGCGAAAGCGTAGATGACGCCCTCGAAGAGCTATGTCAAGGGACGTGCGATTTCGATACAGATTGTCCTGGTGGGATGATTTGCGATGTCTCGGCTAAACCTTATGGGAGATGCCAGCCTAGACCGAAGAGATCCGGGTTGGCGATGGCAGCAACCATGATTGCTTTACTAGGTGCATTTCTCGTCCTCCGAAAGGATATCATTGAATCTGTCAATAATCGTCACAAGTCCAAAGGCCCACCATCGAACTTTGTTGTTCTCGTGGAAACAGATATTCAGGGTTCTAGCGAGCTTTGGGAAAAAATGGGAGAACTTGGTATGGGCGACATCATGAAGAATGGTGTGATGAAAGTCCACGATGAAGTCTTACGACAGAGCATGAAGAAATATTTTGGATACGAACTCCTGGTCCGGGGCGATGCTTTTTTAGTCGCTTTTCACTCAGTGAGCGATGCTTTATCTTGGGCTTTACAGGTACAGCTTGATCTCATGGAAGCTGATTGGCCTCCTGAATCGCATAACGTCACAGCTGGAATGCAGCAAGAATTTGGTCGCTATAACGGACTACGAGTACGCATGGGAATTCACTGCGGGACCGTAGATAAGTGCATCAAGCACCAAGGTAAGATCGTTTACGAAGGCACGATCGTAAAACAAGTCTCTAGCGTCGCAGATGCTGGCGTTGGCGGTGCCATTTTACTCTCTCAAGCCACTTTACCATTATCTGCCAATATTTCAATTCCGTACGTCATGTTTGATCAAGGTCTGCACAGAATGAACGATTTTGTCAAGCCTGAGCGCTTGAAGGAGATATATCCTGAAGCTCTGCAAAGTAGATGCGAGATGCATGCAAAGCTTGACACGATAGAGCGACTCACGCCGTCGTTCCACTCTGCGCCAGAAGGCGACGTCACCATGATATATACGCACGTCGTAGGATTGGCGGATTTGCAAAAGGCCATCAGTCCCAAGGTGATGGACGACGCTTTAGGATTGGTGTTCGAAATATTACGCCGCGTGTTAATGCGCCCTCACTGTGCCGGTTACGACTGTCGAGGGTACGAACGAAATGGTGAAAACATGTACGTCTTTAGCAACTACAAAAGTTGTCTGTTGTTCGCTTTGGAAGCGCAATCAGAACTCCAAATGGCGAAATGGCCGGATGAGCTAGTGGCGCACGTTGGAAACTCTGGAGTGTGCGGTGTACCAGTGCGAATGGGCATGCATAGTGGCCCTTTAAAGCGCATTCGTATTCCTGGTGAAGGTTTAGCTGATTATTATGGGGAGAGTGCGAATCGCGCGGCGCGCGTGATGTCGGTAGCCGTCGGAGGTCAAATCACATGCGTAGAGGTTGAACTAAACAAGGTTCTCGCGTATGACAGCGAGCGTCTACCGGAAATAATCATCGATCAGCTTGGAACTTTTTCTTTGAAGGGAATCCCGGGCGTGACGGCTCTAGTTCAAGTAGCACTCTCAGCAACGCTGGCTGATAAAACGGTGGGCAGATACAAAGAGAGCAAGAAAGCGCAACTCGTGAATCCACCTGCAGAAAGTTCGCATCGACGCATCCACGAGAAGTCTTGAATATTGTACAAATATCTAAATATTTCTTTTCAACAAACTATAGCTTGCGTTCTAGTTTAAAGTAAGCGCGCCACGGCGAGGTCGCAAAGACAACGTGGTTTTGAATGCTTGTAAGAACACTTTCATGAAGTGTACCTGCACTGTCACTATTTATTTAGAAATTGAGTTTTGCCTCGAACCATAGCAAGCGTTCGGTTCACCATAGCACTCAATTCTTCGATGCTCATCCTTGCGCTTTCAATACCCTGCTCAGCTATATTATGAGACATGTTGGCCAGTAGCCTCGTGCTACCAGTCTCAAATTTTTCACCGCTCGCACCATAAATGATGATCGGATTGTGCGCTGGGTCTGCAAGCCACTTGTCACGAATCTGCGCCTTTGGTAGCATCTTCTGACTAGTAATCAAAGTTGAGTCAAATCCAAAACAGTGATTGTGACCGACTTGCCACTCGACAGGCACACGAGCTCCCAGTGGCGTCAACTCGCAGATGCAATATTTATACTCGTACGCTTCGTCAGATGACAGAGGAATTTTGGCCGACCACGAGCCATCGCTCAGACGTGACATATATTCGCCAAGCTGAATATCCCAGTCGCACCATGTACCGACTAGTATGATAAACTGATGAGCTCCAACATCCTTGTTTACTTTAAATTCGCAAGAAATGGTGTGAGAAGGCCGATCTCCAGCAGCTTGACGCTGAAGGTTCGTCATCGTGCGCGTGACTTGTGCTAATGATAACTGAGCGGCTCTATTAGCTTCAGCGAGGGCAACCTCCATTTCGGCTAGCCGAGCATCGAGCTCCCACCTTGGTGGAGGCGGGGCGTCCACAGATCGGAGTGAATTCAGTTCACCCTGCAACACGACCAGCGTAGAGGTTGCGGAAGCATTTTCAAATTCAAGCTGAGATACTCGCTCTCTGAGCAACATCAGTTCTTCTGTCGGTTCGGCAAACTCAACCGAAGAGTCATTGAGAGTGGCGAAATTATTCTGATTCTGCATGCTCTCTTCAAGCTGTGATAGTCGCTCTTTATAGCGCTGGGCTCGTTCATTCGCTTTAGTTATCTCGAACTCCGCAGCCGCGAGCTTCTCTACGTAACCAGTCGCAACTGAATCACCAGAGACAACCTGCGTGCGGAGTTGCATGAGTTCCGACTCCAGGTCTAAGATTGTGGAGCGTGAAGATTCGAGCTCACTGGCCGCCATCGCAGCACGCTTGTTCACTTTAGTTATCTCGAACTCCGCAGCCGCGAGCTTCTCTACGTAACCAGTCGCAACTGAATCACCAGAGACAACCTGCGTGCGGAGTTGCATGAGTTCCGACTCCAGGTCTAAGATTGTGGAGCGTGAAGATTCGAGCTCACTGGCCGCCATCGCAGCACGCTTGTTCACTTTAGTTATCTCGAACTCCGCAGCCGCGAGCTTCTCTACGTAACCAGTCGCAACTGAATCACCAGAGACAACCTGCGTGCGGAGTTGCATGAGTTCCGACTCGAGGCTAGCAACCACTGCAGTGGTAGAATCAAGCTCAATCGAAGTCAATTCAACGCGCCTGTTCGAAACAGCAACATCAGCGATCGCAGCCGAAAGCTTGTGCGTAAGATCGATCAGCTCGCTAGACGTCTTCGCCGCGCGCTCGTTGGCTCTAGCAATCTCAGACTCCGCAACAGCAAGCTTCTGCGCATATTCCACAGCGATGGAATCACCTGATGCCGCTTGAGTGCGGGCGTGCATCAGCTCCGCCTTCAGACTGGAAACAGTAGATAAAGCGGACTCAAGCTCGCTCGACTTCATCGCCGCGCGCTCGTTCGCAGCCGCAATCTCAGCAGTCGCAGCCGAAAGCTTCTGAGACAGGTCAGACTCAAGGCCAGATATCGCCATTCGAGCAGACTCAAGCTCGCTCGACGTCATCGCCGCGCGCTCGTTCGCAGCCGCAATCTCAGCCGTTGC
>Ga0222712_10001968_pt1 | contig 24389 bp, 17 predicted proteins | sample C33_657DmetaG_FD_165043 | JGI IMG/M metagenome (GOLD analysis project Ga0222712, IMG submission 165043) | Estuarine water microbial communities from San Francisco Bay, California, United States - C33_657D | ecosystem: Environmental > Aquatic > Marine > Unclassified | place: USA: California... | reverse complement strand
CGTGCCGAGCCAGTACATCACCGCCGTCCCGGGGAACATCGAGTTCTTCACCGTCTCGGCGCGCGCGGCGGCGTGCGGCATGCCCACCTCACCTTCGTAGAAATCGATGGCATCGTCGAACGTCATAGCGCCGGTATGCAGGGAGATGTCCACGATGGCCCGGGCCAGCATGCGAACGCGGCTCTGTTGCTCCGACGCTTGCTCGAGCGGCGTGAGGAAGCCGAGCTCGTCGGCCAGTTCGGTAGCATAGCACGCCCACCCCTCGGCCATCGAGCCGCCTTGGAACAACCCGATGCGGCTCGCGCAGTCCACCGCCGCCACCCGGCCGACCTTCGACCGGGACCGGTGCGTGGCGTGCCAGTTCTGCACGTGGTGCCCCAGCGCACCATGATGTACCACGTGATTCAACGTGATCACGCTGTGATTCCACTGCCGGAGGCGTCGCTCACGCTCAACGACGGGCACCTCGTCGTCGATAGGCGTCACGAGGTACACATGCTCCGCGCGTGCTTCCAGCGGCGACGGCGACCGGTAGAACAGGAAGTACAGATGCGGCGCCGCATCGCCGGCCCAGGCAGGAATGGGCGTGTAGCGCAGTGGCCAGTCGCCCCACTCCACCAGATCGTGATCGGCGGCGAACTCGCGGCACTGCTCCCACTTGTCGGTGAAGGCGTGCAGAAAACTGCCGGCTTCGGGATGATCGTCGGCGAGCGCGTCGGCCAGTCCCTCCACGCTTCCGGCGATATCGATGGCGAGTGCCTCGAAGCGCTCGCGCGCCTCGGGCAACTCCTCTTGCGCACGGCGCAGCAATTCCGTGGCGTCCACATCGCAGAAGTGTCCGCGACGCAGCAGCACGGTGTAGGCTTCGGCGCCGATGGCCACCGTGGCCTCGTCGGCCATGGGTTGGGCGCGCAACCACGCAGCCGTCTCGTCGAGTGCTGCGGCCGCCACGGCGCCCGCTTCCAGCACCCACGTGTGCGACGCCTCGTCGGCGCCCTGATCTGCGAGCCACCGATCGAGATTGCCCCGGAACAGCGCCGCGCCCACCTCGCACTCCTTCACGGCACGCTCCACCCACGGCGCGGGCATCGTCTCCGTGATGGTCACGGGCATGTCGGCGAGGAAGCGCGGGATGTCGTGCAGGCGCATGGCGACCGAGGCGAACGCTTCCTCGGCCGTGGCCGGAGGACGCAGCATGAGCCCGATCACGCCAAACAGCGCCTCACCCGTCCAGAGCGCCGGGTTCTTGTCGTGAAAATGGCGGCTTTCGAACTCGAGCTGCCGGATGTCCATGCTGGCCCGCGCCAGTTCGGCGTCGAGCAGCTCCGCGTTGCGCGCCAGCTCGCTCCAGTCGTCGGTGGCAGGGTATTCGTCGTCGAGCGCCACGGTGAGCGCCTCGAATTCGTCCTGCTCGTCGTCTCGTGCGTCGCGGGTCCAGTCGGGAAGCTCGTGATCGTGCAGGCGCACGCCGGTGAACGTGCCGTTCACCGGATGCCGGAAGAAATACTGCTCGAGGAACTGGTCGACCGGCGAACTCATGCCGAGCCGTCCCGTTCGAGGGGAATCGACACCCAGCGCCGCTCGCGATGGGAGCGCTCGACGGCGTTTATGAGCTCCTGCACGTGCGCGCCATCCTCGAAGTTGCCTTCGTTGCCCGGCACGTCGCCGCGAATTTCCGAGATAAACGAATGCGTGAGGTTCGCATAGAACAGGGAGCGCCACGATTCGCGCGGGCTGCCACCGGTGGGGTAGAAGCGTTGCGGAATCTCCAACTCCTTGAACTCCACGGAGTCGGCACTCGCCGCCTTGAGCGTTTCGGCCACGCCGTTCTCTTCCACCATGCGGCAGATCAGCGCCCCCTTGCTGCCATACACACGCGCTTCGATGCCCGGGTAATTGCCCACCGTCACGAAGCTCGTCTGAATGGAGCCGATCGCGCCGTTGGCGAACTCGCCGATGAAGATGTCACCATCGTCGATGTTCATGCGCATCATCGTGCCCGTGGCGCGCACCATCCGCTCGGGAATGAAGTTCTTCATCGTGCCCACGACCTGCGCGAAGCGGCTTCCCATGCACAGATGTCCGATGTCCATGATCGGCGCGCCGTAACCTTCGAGCGACGACACCTGAATCACCGACTGGTCGGCGGTGTGGTCCACCTGCCGCAGCGGATTCTGCGGATCGAGCCACTGCGAATTCTGCTCGTACCCGTTGAAGATGAACGGTTCGCCGATGAAGCCTTCGTCGATGAGCGACTTCATGTACCGCATGCCGGGGCTGTAGCGGAAGGTGAAGCCGAGCTTCGTCTTCAGCCCCTTTTCCGCGGCCAGCGCGGCGGCCCGGCGCGTGTCCTGGTAGTCGTAGGCCACGGGCTTTTCGCACAGCACGTGCTTGCCCGCCTGCAGTGAGGCCCAGCTCAGGTCGAAATGCGTGGCGCTCGGCGTGCACACGTCGATGGCGTCGATGCCATGATGGGCGATGAGGGCATCGTGCGAATCGTACACGTGCGGGATGTCGAACTCCTTCGCAAACGCCTCGGCTCGTTCGCGCACAGGATCGGCGATGGCCACCACCTTGCAGCGCGGATCCCGCGCGTAGCCCGGCAGATGGGCGAACTGCGCCCACGCCCCCGCCCCGAGGACGCCGACCTGTACCACCGAGTCCCGAATCGTCACTGAATTACCCGTGAAGTGTCGCCCGGCAGCAGCAGCTGACGGTGTGCCCAGATGGGGGCGATGCCGTTCTTCATCACGCGCTCGTGGAACGCCTTGAGGCTGAAGGCGGCGCTTTCCTTCGCCTGGAGATCGCGCCGTAGCGTCAGCATGCCGCGCTTGCCGAGAAAGTAGCCACCATACGTCGGATCGTAGGTGCCGCGCTCCGCTTCGCGCTTGGCGGCTGGCGCGGCCACGTAGGCGTCGCGTTCGAAACACTGCTGCGCGCGTTCGAGCGTCCATTCGCCCGAATGCAGCCGGATGCCGCTCAGCAGCCGGCACACCCGCGTGAGCGCATCACTGAGTTGCGCCAGCGCGTACCGCGGATCGCCGCCCTTGTAGCCTTCCTCGATGATCAGCTGCTCGGCGTAATGCGCCCATCCGTCCTGGCCGCTCGACGGCTGGGGGAACGGATTGAGCCCGATCCAGATGCGCCGCAGCTTCCCGCGCGTTTCGCGCATGTGCACGGCGTGCAGCCAGTGGCCCGGCATCGCCTCGTGCGCCGACGTGACGGCGAGCGACGCGTAGTTGTACCGCTCGAGCCACGCCTCCTGCGCGTCCGCGGGCTGTGTGGAATCGGCATCGGTGATGTAGAAGAAGCTCTTCACCGGCGGGTCTTCCAGCGGAGGCGACGCGTGCATCGACGCGAACCCGAGCGCGAAGGGCTGGGCAGGGGCCACCACCACCCGCTCTCCGTCGGGTACCACGCCGAGATCCTTCTCCCGCACGAACTGCGTCAGCGAGTCCACGATTGCCTGGGTGGCTGCCACCACTTCACCACGTTTCGGATGCGTGCGGCGCACCGTGAGCCACGTTTCGACGGGATCCTTGCCGGGAGCCAGTCGCTCGGCGGCCTCGCGGAACTGCTGCTGGTAGTTGCGGAGTTCGCGCTCGCCGAGGGCTGCGAGCTCCGCCAACGGCACATCGATCAGTTCTTCCGAGCGGTAACGGCGGGCCACGGCATCGGCGCCCACGCGCCAGTCGCCGGAGGCCGTCGGCAGCACCGTCTGCTCGAACCACGTCGTGTAGGCGTCGATCTCCCGGCGCGCGGCGTCCGCGGAGGTGCGCAGCGAGTCCATCAGCGGCGTCCCGCGTTCGCCGGCGAATGCGAGGTCGAGATCGGCGCCCAGCATGGACGACGCGTTCTTCATCATCCCCAGCCCACGCTCGGCGAAGAGGCGCGGCGGGTTCACAATGTTGGTGCGTGCCGCCTGAAGCAGGGCAGGCACGCCAGACAGCTTGCTCATCACGCGGCGCATGCGCACCGGCGCCGGCGCGTTCTCCATCGTCATGAGGTTGTGCACCCCGTCGGTCAGCGCCGACGCGTACAGCATCGGGTTGCGACGCCAGTTGGCGAGCGTCTCCTGCTCGAGCAGCCAGCCGTCGATCACGCCAAGCAGGATGCGGCGGTCCACTCGTTCCTCGGCGGTCATGCCCGCGCTGTCGAGCGCCGTCAAGGATTCGCGGGTCGCCTTGAGTTCGTCGATTTCGCGAGCGATCGCGGCGGCGCTGAATTCGTCGAGAGCGTCATCGTGGCCATGGAGACCGTTGCCCGCAGCGATGGAGGGATGACGGCGGGCGAAGTCGTCGAGGTACTGGTCTACCAGCGTGGCGAAGGTGGCCGTGGGGCGGGCAGGGGAGCAACTGCTGCCGATCGCGGCGGCGATCAGCAGCGCGACAGCGCTAAAGGCGCGACGTCGCGGAGAGGGGCTGCGGAAGTAGGTCATCATGGCGCGGATAACGTGCGAACCGGCTGCCGGTTCGGCAATGCGCACCGGGCGCTTTCGCGGCGAATCCGGACGATATTTCGTCGGTCGAGGTTGATCTGCCTGAGCCGGTATGCCCGCGGCCGGTACGCATCGTGGGCGAAGCGGACAGGGCTTGATCCGGGCTCCCCCGGTGGTTATGTATGATGGCTCCCGGAGTCTGTTGACCGCCATCGGTCTATGGGGTTCCCGAGGACAGGTGGCCGAGTGGTTGAAGGCACCGGTCTCGAAAACCGGCATACCGGCAACGGTATCGTGAGTTCGAATCTCACCCTGTCCGCTTGCAGTCGGAGTCGCAGTTTCCAGCTCGAACGCGCCGCCACGGCCTGCCGCGGTGGCGCGTTCCTGCTTCCCCGGATGGGTGGCCGAGTGGTTTAAGGCGCACGCCTGGAAAGCGTGTTGGCTCGTAAGGGTCTCGGGGGTTCGAATCCCCCCCCATCCGCTGTTGGTGTGAAGAATCCCCGCCCGGCCACACGGCCGCGGCGGGGATTCTTGCGTGCGGCGTCTATGCCACCGCCCGCCGCCGCACCAACCGGTACAACGGCCACCCCGCCGCGATCAGCCCGGTCCCCCACAGGATTGCGGCGACCCCCGAGCCGATCACGGCGACCGCCGCAAAGACCAGCGCGCCCACCGACGCCGCCGTCAGCAGCCACGACCGCGGCAGCCGCCCGCGCGCCATGAAACGCAACGCGGCCAAGGGCGACAGGATGTAGATGAGCAGCACGGTCGCCGTGGCCAGTTGCACGATGAAGGTGAACGCGCCGGTGAGCGCCGGACTCGCATTCAGCAGCACCAGTACGCTCGTGAGTGCGTGGCTCACGAAGGCCGCGTTGCGCGAGGCGCCGCGCGCGTTCCGCACGCCCCACCACGCCGGCAGCTCGCCAGCTTCCGCCATCAACGTGGGCGTTTCGCCTGCGAGCAACGCCCACCCGTTGAGGCACCCCAGCGCGGCGATCACCACCGCCACCGACACCAGCTGCGCGGCCGCGTCGCCCAGGCCGAGCGACACGAATTCCACGAGCGGCGCGCTCGACCCGGCAACCTGCGCCGCCGGCATGAACAGCACGAGCGAGACGCACAGCAGCATGATCACGAGGCCGCTGAACACGGTGCCCGCCATGGTCGCCAGCGGCACCACGCGGGCCGGATCCTCCACGGCGTCCCCGGGCACGGCCGCGCACTCGATGCCGAGCATCGCGTAGAGCGTGAGCGTCGTGGTGGTTGCGGCCGCCCCCAGCGTGAGCTGCGACGCGTCGAACGGCTGCACCGCGCCAATCCCGCCCTTGACCAGCAGCATCCCCACCACCACGAAGGCCGCCACGAACGGCCACAGCTTGAGAATGGTGGTGACCAGTTGGACGCGACCGGCCGTGCGCACGCCACGCCAGTTCACGGCCGCGAAACACCACAGGAGCGCAACACCGGTCATGGCCGCCAGCGGCCGCGAGCGATCGAGCGCCGGCACCAGCTTGCCCAGGTAGCTCACCGCGCCGATCACGATCACCGCATTCGCCACCCACACCGACACCCAATAGCCCCAGGCGTTGAGAAACGCCGCATCGCCGCCGAAGGCCTCACGCACGATCCCCATTGCGCCACCGGCATGTGGCAGATGCCGCGCCAGCATCGCGAACACCCACGCCAGGCACAGCGCCCCGCTCAGGGTGACGCCCCATCCGAGGAAGCTTCCCCAGCCATAGGGGGCCAGTGAAACGGGCACCATGAAGGCGCCCACGCCGATGATGTTGCCCACCACGAGGGCAGTGGCCGTCCACGGCCCGAGCTTGTGCGATGGCGTCACGGCTGGCAGCGTCATGGCAGGAACATACGGCGCGCGTCACCGATACGTGCGCCAATCCCGCCCTCGCCTCTCGCTCTCGCTTCATGGCTGTGATCGCGTTCACCCGCGCCGTGAGCCCCACCTTGGCCAACTGCGAACTCACGCACCTCGACCGGTCGCCCATCGATGTGGCGCGGGCCATCGAGCAGCATGCGCAGTACGAGGCTGCACTGGCAACACTCGGGTGCACGGTGCACAGGGTGCCGGCCGCCCCCGACCATCCCGACGCGGTGTTCATCGAAGACACCGCCGTCGTGCTCGACGAAGTCGCCGTGATCACCCGGCCGGGGGCCGAGAGCCGGCGAACCGAGGTGGAGGCCGTTGCGGCGGCACTCGCGCCCTACCGCCCGCTGCACCAGATCCAGCACCCCGGCACCGTCGACGGCGGTGACGTGATGCTCGTCGGGCGCACGCTCTACGTGGGCCGCACGCCACGCACGAACGACGACGGCATCGCCCAACTCGCCGAGGCCGTGCGGCCGTTCGGATACGCGGTGACACCCGTCGAAGTGCAGGGGTGTCTGCATCTCAAGAGCGCTGTCACGGCCCTCGATGACGCCACCGTGTTGTGCAATCCCCGGTGGGTGAGCCCGGGAGCGTTCGCGCCGCTGCGCGTCGTCGCCGTCGATTTGCACGAGCCGAATGCCGCCAACGTGGTGCGGGTCGGGCGCACGGTACTCGCGGCCGCCGCGTATCCCCGCACCAACGCCGCCCTCGAGGCGCACGGCTACGCGTTGGTCACCGTGCCGGCCGATGAGTTGGCCAAAGCCGAAGGGGCCGTCACCTGCTGCAGCCTGCTCGTCGCGGCCTCGTGATGGCCTGGCGCACGCGTCAGAAGAGCACGCGCGCCATGCGCCGACGGGTGTCGCGGACGAAGTCCTCGTCGCTCGACATCTGCAGCACGGCGACCAGTGCCGAACGTGCAGGGCTTGCCTCACTATGATCGTCACGGAGCGCGTCGAGCAGCAGATCCACACCGCCGGCGATGTCGCCCCGCATGATCTGTTCGAGCGCCGTTCGCACGGCATCGCGCTCCGGGCGCGCAGCCGCCAGTGCGCGGAGGTCGAGTTGGGCCCGCGCACGCAGGGCGGTCGGGTCCCCGTACACCCCCGCCGGCAGCGCCTCCAGCGCCCGACGGGCGTCGGCGTCATCGCCCGCCTCGGCCAACGTCACCGCCAACCTGAGCTGTAGGTCGGTTCGCGACGCGTCGGCCTGCAGTGCTGCGCGAAGTTCCAGCGCGCGGGCAGTGGCGTCATCCGACCAGATCTCTGCCAGCCCGCCGCGCACCACCCCGTGCTGCGCGAGGAACGTGCGGATCTGTCCCTCGGGCAAGGCCCCCGGAAAACCCGCCACCACCTTCCCGCCCTTGAACAACATGACCGTGGGAATGCTGCGGATCTGGAACTGCGTCGCGAGCGCCTGCTCGCGATCGGTGTCCACCTTCGCGAGCACGAAGCCGCCGTCGAACTCCTTCGCCAGCTTTTCGAGGATCGGCCCCAGCGCTCGGCACGGACCGCACCAGGTGGCCCAGAAGTCCACGAGCACCGGCGTTTCGTGCGACGCCTCCACCACCGCCGTCACGAATGCGGCGGTGGTCACATCGATCACATGTGTCGTGCCATCCACGTGCTTATCCCTTGCGAACGAACTCGCTCTTGAGCTTCATGGCGCCGATGCCGTCGATCCGGCAGTCGATGTCGTGATCCCCGTCGACCAGACGAATGTTCTTCACCTTCGTACCGACCTTCACGACCAGCGACGTGCCCTTGATCTTGAGATCCTTGATCACGGTGACCGTGTCCCCGTCGGCCAACGGATTGCCATTGGCGTCCCGCACGCCGGGTGACACCTCAGCGCCGGCCGGTGATCCGGGCACCCACTCATTGGCGCACTCGGGGCAGATCAACAGCGTCCCGCTCTCGTACGCGTAGGGCGATTCGCACGAGGGGCACGGTGGAATGGTGGACATGTAACGTGACCTGGACGGGTTGGGGGAGCAGGGCAAGATCGCGGCCTGCTCCCCGAGAATAGTCGATTACTTGCCGCCGCGCGCCCGACGCTGGGCGTTGCCCATCTCCTCGATGTCGGCGAGCAGCTTCTTGGCGTCGAAGACAATGCCGTCCTTGATCGTCCACTTCACGCCGCCGTAGGTCTCCACCTTGCCGGTCTCGTCGTTGAGCCGCTGCCAGCCGGTGCCGTACAGCACCTTGAGATTGGCGAAGGGGTTGGCGTCCACGATGACGAGGTCGGCCAGCATGCCGGGCTCCACCACACCCTTGTCGATCGGCAGTCCCGTCGGCTTGTTCAGCGCGACCGACGCGTGATACGTGCCGGCACGAATCGCCTCACCCGGATAGAAACCGGCTTCTTGCAGCAGTTCGAGCTCCTCGATGGTGCTGAAGCCCGGCGTGTTCCAGATGAACCCGGCGTCGGAGCTCGCCGTGACCCGACCGCCCATGTTCTTGTAGTCGTTGAGGAACATCATCCACACGCGATAGAAGTTCTTCCACGCCACTTCATCGGCCGTCGTCCAGTCGTAGAAGTAGGCGCCGTGATTCTCGCGGTTCGAGAGGTAGAAGTCGCGCTGCGTGGGGATGGTGTACTTCTCGTGCCACGGCGCGAACATGCGATGGTTCACGTCGCGCCCGGTAAGATACGTGGTCATCGTCGGGTCGAGCGTGACGTCGCGATCCTTCAGATTCTTGAGGAACCGGTTCCACTTCTCGCTGCGCGGCGTGACGAGGCTCCACTGCCGCGCCACCTGCCCGAAACGCGTCTGCTCATCCTGCAGATTCGCGTCGAGGGGCCACGGCTGCACCTGATGGTTGTCGTACATCGACTCGAAGATGCCATAGAAGTGCGTGATCGCCTCGAGGCCCATTGCCGTGGCGACGTCACCGTTCACTTGCGCAACACCCCCCTGCTGCAGGTGCGCGGTACTGCCAAGCCCGAGCTTCTTCGCTTCGTCGAGATACGCCTGCATCAGGTCGGGGCGTTCGGCACCCAACTTGAGTCCGTCGGCGCCGTTGGCCTTCGCCCAGCGCACCCACTCGCGCGCCACCTCGGGCGTGCGCGGCGTGCCACGCCCCCAGCCCGTGCCTGGGCGCTGATAGACCACATACCGCGGCGCGGTGATGTCGTTCTTCTCGCTGCGCGCCCGCTCCTTCACCGAGTACTCGAAGCTGGCGAACGGCACCCCGCGCACGGTGGTGATGCCGTGCGCGAGCCACAGCTTGTTGTAGTACTCGCTCTCGGGCGCCTTCTGCTGCGTACCCTGATGGACGTGCAAATCGATCAGCCCGGGCATGAGATACATGCCGTTGGCGTCGATCTCCTTCGTCGCTCCCTGCGGCCGCTTGCTCTGGTCGATCTTCACCTTCGGGTAGCCGACGCTCACGATTTGCGCGATGCGGTTGCCTTCGACCACCACGTCCACCGGACCGCGCGGCGCGCTGCCGTAGCCGTCGATCAGGTTCACACCGCGGATGATCAGGCGCTGAAACGGCCCTTCGCCCTCCTTGCGGGCAGGCGCGGGCGTGGGATCTTCGCGGCGCTCTGCCGCCAGGCGGCTCTGCACGGCGGGATCCGGGGCAGGGGCCGCCGCAGGCTTCTTCTGGGCGTGCAGGGATCCGGCGGACAGCAGGGCGACGGCGCCCAGCAGCGTACGCCCCGTGCGGGTCGAAATGGCAACAGGTGACATGGCAGGTCGGGTGGAGGGAGTGATGGCAACGCCTACTCTGTAATACCGCCGGGGACGGCTTTCCGCTGGCGGTCCTCCTGTGCGTGGGACCTCCCGGCCGCGCGACTGGTCGCGTCGGGCTGGCAGCGCCCCGGCGGATTTGGACGTAGCGTTGGGTATGCGAATTCACTCCATCTCCCGACTGCCGGCGATGTGCGGTACGGTCGCCGCAACGCTGCTCGCGACCTCCGCGGTTGTGGCGCCCCTCAACGCCCAGACACGTCCCGCCGCACGACCGCCCGCACGATCCGGCGAAGTCCCCGCCGCCTACGCGCTCATTCGCGAGGCCGACATCAAGCGCGATCTCTACGCCATGGCCGGTGATGCCATGCGCGGTCGCGAGGCCGGCACGCCCGACGAAATGCGCGCCTCCATCTGGGTGGCCGAACAGCTGCGCAGCATCGGCGTGAAGCCCGTGGGCGACGACGGTTCGTACTTCCAGTGGTTCAACATGGTGCGGACACGGGTCTCTACCGTCTCCAGCACCGGCACGCTCGCCGGACAACCACTCGAGGTCTGGAAGGACTTCGTACCACTCGGCGCGTCGAGCGCAGACATCAGCGGACCCGTGGTCTGGATCGCAAATCCGGCCGACAGCTCGGTCGACGTGCGTGGCAAGGTGGTGGCCACCGCCATGCTCGCGCCGAATCCGGCCAGCATCCGCACGACCACCAACAGTCCCGAGGTGCGGTACACGCAGGCCGCCGTGCAGGCCATGCAGGCGCGGTTCGCCCGCCGCGGTGCTGCCGGTCTTGTCCTCGTTGCCGACGCGACGGGCGATCGGGCCTTCGACGCCCTCGCCATCCTGCGTGCGCGCGGCACCTACGACGTCGATCGCGCCGCGCGTCGCTTCGAGGCGCAGCCCACGCGCGCCGAGATGCCCGTGCCGGCGCGGCAGGCCGGTACGCCGGCCGTGCTCGTGCGCGGAGACATGGCAGCACGACTGCAGCAGGCACCCATGCTGCAACTCCACATCCGCCTCGAACGCTTCGAAACGCCGTCCACCAACATCGTCGGGGTCATCCCCGGGACGGACCCGGTGCTCGGCAAGGAGTACGTACTCTTCTCCTCGCACCAGGACCACGACGGCGTACGCTACGTGATCAACGGCGACTCGGTCTGGGCCGGTGCCGACGACAACGGTACGGGCAGCGTCGCGCTCCTCGCGAGCGCACGTGCCTTCGCGAAGCAGCGCGCCAAGCGGTCCATTCTGTTCGTGTATCACGGTGCCGAGGAACGCGGCCTGCTCGGCTCGCGCTATCATGCGGCACACCCCGTGGTGCCGCTCGCCAGCATCGTCGCCGTGCTCAATGGCGAGATGATGGGGCGCAACAACCCAGACTCGGCGAGCCTGCTCGGCATTCAGCCGCCGCATCGCAATTCGACGGAGCTCGTGAACATGGCACTACGTGCCAACGACCTCACCGGCAAGTTCCGTCTCGATTCCATCTGGGATCGGCCCACGCATCCGGAAGGGTGGTACTTCCGCAGCGATCACGTGCCCTATGCGCGGCTCAACGTGCCGTCGGTCATGTACACGACCAACCTGCACGACGATTACCACACCCCTCGCGACAAACCCGAGCGCATCGATTATCCGAAGCTCACCCGCATGACCCGGTGGATGTATCTCACCGGCTGGTTCGTGGCCAATGCCCCGAAACGCCCGGGCATCGATCCGGGATTCAAGCTTGAGCGATAACGCCGCACACGAATGACGAACGGGCCGGAAGATCGAGGATCTTCCGGCCCGTTCGGTTTGTTGCACTGGCAAACTGAGGTCGGTTTCTAGCTCTCGGTCGACCCTTTGGGCACTCGACGCTCGATCACGCGTTCCGGTCGATGCATACGCCGGCGCCGGGCGTCGGATTGTTCAACTCGGCCTGCGGCATCGGGATCGTGACGTCCGACCCGTAGTTGCCCCCCTTGTGCCACGCCCCCGTGGGGAACACGCTGTTCGCCGAACGGCCGTACTGGCGGATGAGGCGCCGCATGTCGCCGGTACGTGTGCCGCGCCCGAAGAGCGTGAAGGCCCGCTCGCGGAACAGCTGATCCACGCGGCCCGCTTCGCTGCCGGCATCCGGCAGCGCGGCCAGGCCGAAGGTGCCGCGCAACGTGTTGAGCGTCGACAGCGACGCCGTAAGATTGCCGGCCTTGAGCTGGGCTTCCGCTTCGATGAGACGCGCTTCGGCCCCCGAGACGATCGCCACCGAGCTTTCGCGCAGCGGCCACATCCGCTGCACGTAGTACGGGCCGGTCAGATCGTCACGCGTGGTCTTGGTGACGCCGATCGCGCGGCACGTGACATCGCCGCCGGCACACACCGGAACACGCGGGTCGTTCGCCGTGGCGTAGTTCAGACCGTTCGCGCCTTCCCCAGTGCTCACGCTGTAGCGGCCGGCGAGATTGTTGAAGTTCCAGTACTGATTGCTGTTGGTGATCAGCGAGTGGAACATCTGGTACTGGAAGCCCGTGGTGACACCGGATACCGCCGTCGCTGCATCGGCGGGGCGGTTGAGATTGAGGAGCACTCGGCCACGCGTCACCTGCAGTGCGCTGCGCACGCGGAGGTCGTCGGCCGTGTTGCCCGTAATCAGCGCCAGGCCCGAGTCGGCGTGGGCCAGGGCTCGCGCGTACGCTTCCGCTGTCGTGAGCGGCTTGCCGTACGCCTCCACGCCGTCCACGACCGTACTGAAGACCAAGCCGCTGCAGTAATGCTCCGCAGCCAGGTTTTCCACGTACGCCTGCACGAAGTACATCTCGGCGTTCTGCCACCCCGGAGCGGCCGGGTTGTACTTCTTGAGCAACTGCGAGGCCTGTGCTGCCGACAACCGCGCGCGATGCAGGGCCCGGTTCGCGTCGGTGAGGAAGTTGTTCTGCGGCGTAATCGTGCGCTGGTCGATTTCCTGACGCGCGATGAACGAGTCGCCGTTGTTCCACTCGTCGGCGAACAGACCGCCGAGCAGCAGCAGGCTCTCGCCGCCGCTGGTGGCCGTGTTCAGGCGGGCGATCGCGCCGAGGCGGATGGCATTGGCTCCGGCGGCCGATGCCACGTCACTCGGGTTGATGATGTCCGGGTCCGTGACCTCGAGAAACTCGCCCGGCGAACACGCCGCGAGGGCCGCTGCGATCAGCGCCGACGCGCCGACTCCGCGGAGACGGGAAGAGCGGCCGGAGAGACCGCGCGAATTGCTGTATCGGAACATGCGTGGGATTCCTCAGAAGCCGAAGGAGAGGCGCAGCGCGAAATACGTCGGCGGGCCGAACGCCTGGAACTCCGACGGAGCGTCACCGGTGGTACCGAATGCTTCCGGATCCACGCCGGTGTACTTGGTCCAGAGAATGCCGAGGTTGCGCACCGAGGCGGTGGCCGTCAGGTTGCGCCCGCGGAAGAAGCTGCCCACGAGCTTGGTCGGTACCTGATAGGCGGCCGAGAGTTCGCGGAAGCGGAGGAAGTCTCCATCCTCGAAATAGCCGGCGACCGAGCGGCTCGGGTGCTCACGCACCATTACCGCACGCGCCTGTTCGAAGAGCGACGCATTCTTGTCGGCAATCGCGCGGCAGTTGAGGCGGCTCGCGCACCGGATGCGCTCCGTGTTGTTGTAGATCTTCATGCCGCCCTTGTAATCCACCATCGCCGAAAGCCGCAGCGACTTGCCGAACAGATCTACGCCAGTGGTGAACGCCGCTTCCGTGCGGGGCGTCGAGTAACCCACGAACACCGCCGTGTCCGTGACGGTGATCTCGCTCAGGGCGGCACTGGCGTTGTACTCGATGATGCCGTTGCCGTTCTTGTCCTCGTAGCCCGTGAGCTGGCGCGACCACCAGCCGTACAGCGGATAACCGGCACGCTGCTGCTGCGTGGTGCCGATGGTTGGCTGGCCGCCGAGGCTCTGCAGCAGGTTGTCGTTGTGCGACAGGTTCAGCTGCACATCGAGCCCGAGCGCCTTCCGCTGGATGAGCTGCGCTGAGATGAGCGCTTCCACACCACGGTTCCGTACCGAGCCCAGATTCTCGAGGCGCGCCGTCGCACCGGTGCCCAGCGACGGCGGCAGAATCTTCGATACCAGCGCGTCCTTCGACAGCTTGTTGTACCACGTGATTTCCGAGTTCACCCGGCCACCGAAGTACGTACCGTCGAGACCGACTTCCAGTTCGGTGGACCGCTCCGGACGCAAATTGCGGTTGCCCAGCGTCGAGTACACGAGCGCCGGCACTTCACCACTCTCGGCACGTCCCTGCGTGGCCGAGTAATACTGGACGGCATCGATGGTGCCCGGCTGCACGCCGGATGCGCCGTACGCACTGCGCAGACGGAGCTGATCGAGCCACGAGTACTTCGGGAACCAGCTCTCCTGCGAGATCACGTACGACGCCGAGAGCTTGGGGTAGAACACCGTTTCGAAGTCGGCGCCGAACGCGCTGTTCCGGTCGGAGCGGATCGCGCCCGTGAGGAACAGCCGGTCGCCGATCCCGATGTTTTCTTCGATGTAGGCACCGAGCGTGCGCGTTTCGCTGCTCGACTCGTCGGCATCCTTGGTCGCACCGGCCGTGACCGTGGTCGCCCCCGGCGGCAGCACCAGCCCCTGAGACCCGTTGCGGTCGAAAATGCTGCGGTACATCTGGCCGCCGAACGTTGTCTTCGAATCGATGCCGTCGGTGAGCTTGCGCGTAGCCGTGGCCGCGAAGTCGGCGGTATACGTGAAGAAGTTGGTGCGGTTGTCGATCTTGAAGCCCTGCCGGTCCGTGCCGATGTCCGGGCAGTTCTGGAAGCGGCACAGCTGGCTGTCGAGGCGATTGATGAAGTCGAGACCGAAGTTGCCGCGCATGAACAGCCACGTCGTCGGGCGGTAATTGCCACCCACCGAGTTGATCAGGCGGTTGATCGCCTGATTCGTCGTGCGCTGATACACGTCACGCGGGGTGAACTGGCGCCATCCCCAGAGCGTGTCGCCCGTGGCGGTGAGGTTGTACTTCATGCCCGGGCCGCCGTACGTATTGGCGGCGATACCGGCGGTGCCGGAATCGTCCGAGTTGGGCAGGCGCAGATTCTGGTTCGTGAAGCCGCTGCTCACCGTCACGTCGGCCTTGGGCGAGAGCGTGATGTTCAGGTTCGCACGCGTGGTGATCTTCTTGAGCCCGTTGGGATTGAGCTGCTCGGGCAACAGCGAGAGCCCCACGCGGTTCAGGTACCGCTGCTCGAATACCGGCACCTTCGTCACGCCGTCTTCGTTCTCGTACTCACCGTGCAGGAAGTAGCGCACGTTGTCCGAGCCGCCCTTCACCTGCAGACCGTGCTGGTACCGGTACCCGGTGCCGTACGGCGTGGTCTCCGGATCGTCGTGCAGGTTGAAGGTGGTGAGGCTGTCGGCCCGGCAGGCTCCCGACGCCTGCTGCGTGAGGAAGCACTGCACGGTGTTGGCCGCCGTGGAGTTCGTCGTGCCGGTCGTACCCGTGCGCCACGCGCGATACGCCGTGGGATACTGGTTGCGATCCTGCAGCCCGGTCTGTTCGGTGTAGTACGTCCACTGCGGCTTGCCGGCCACGCCGCGCTTCGTCTTGATCACGATCACGCCGTTCGCCGCGTCGGTGCCGTACAGCGTCGAGGCCGACGGGCCGCGCACCACTTCCATCGATTCGATCTCTTCCGGATTGAGATCGCCCACCCGGCTGGGCGTGGTGCCGCCGACGCTCACCGAGGAGGAACCGGTCGAGCCGTCCACACGAATACCGTCGATCACCCAGATCGGGTTGTTCGTCAGGGCGATGGAGCTCGTGCCGCGGATGCGCACGCGCACGCCGGCGCCCGTCTGGACACCGGGCACCACCATGACCCCCGCCGCGCGCGACGTGAGCAGATCGGCCACGTTGGCCACGCCCTTCGTCTCCACGATGTTCTCGGCGTTCACCTGTGCAATGGCGTTGCCCACTTCCACGCAACGCTGCTCACCCGTCACCGTGGTGACCACGGGGTTGAGCGTGGCCGGGACCGCCCTGAGCTGCAGATTGAGCGTCGTCGTTTGCGTCGTGGTGATGGTCGCGGCCGTGCGCGCTTCGGAATACCCGATGCGGATGGCGCGGACGGTTACGGCGCCTGCCGGAATGCCGCGTACCACGTACACCCCGTCCTGATTGCTGAGTGCCCCCAGCGTCGTGCCCACGATGCTCAGTTGCACGTTGCCGATCGGTTGCCCGTTGGCGGCATCGGTGATCTTGCCGGTGAGGGTGCCGCTGGCGCCCTGCGCCGACAGGGGCGCAAACCACGGCGAGGCGAGCGCACATGCCAGCAGGGCGATGCGCGCGAGACTTCGAGAAAGCATGGAGGGTCCTCTGCGACCGGGAGTGTAGGTGGGACGGACCGTCGGACGGCGTGCCGGTAGGCTCCCGGACGGGACGGCTGCGCGGAAACGTATGCCGAGCACCGGCTGACGCAATAACTTGCGCCAGCGACGTTCCCTCACTTCCATCGTACGCCGTCATGTCCTCATCACACCCTGCCGCCAGGCACCCTGTCACCGGGCACCCTGCCGGCCGTCGTCCCTTCCGTTGGGTGGCCGGGCTGGCCATGGCGCTGCCGCTCCTCGCGGCCACCGTTCGACCCGGCGACGACGCGGATCCCGTCATCCGGCGCACCGAACACGGCGTCGTGCACATCGACGCCCGGACGTTCCGCGGGGCCGGTATCGGACTGGGCTACACCCAAACCGAGGACTACGGCATGCGCGTCATCCTGTCGCTCGTGCGGGCCAAGGGATGGATGGGGCGCACCTTCGGCCGGGACAGTCTCGAATCCGACTTCGGCGCCCGGCGGGTACATGCCCGCGTGCAGGAGACCTATCATCTGCTCGACCCCGATACCCGGGCCATGTACGACGGCTTCGCCGAAGGAGTCAATCGCTACATCCGCAGCCATCGCGGTGAGCTGCCGGTGTGGGTGCAACCCGTCTTTCACGGGCACGACGTGGCCGCCGGCGACATCGGGACCGCCAATGTCACCGCCGCGCGCAATCTCGTGATGCGATGGATTCGACGGGACTCGCTGGGCCGCAGTGGCACACCCGATGCCGGCACCGGCCGCGATGAGCATGCACTCGCGTCCAAGCCGGTGCAGGGGAGCGATGCCGACGTCGGCTCCAATGCCTGGGCTCTCGCCCCGTCGCGCACCACGAGCCGCCGCGCCATCCTGCTCCGCAACCCGCACCTCAATTGGAACGCGGGCTATTGGGAGGCGCACGTCACCGTGCCGGGGAAACTCGACTTCTACGGTGATTTCCGCATCGGCAGCGCGTTCTCCGTGGTCGGCGGCTTCAACGCCGACCTCGGGTGGGCGACGACCAACAACGCCCCAGATCTCGAGGAAGTGTACGAACTCGACCTCGATTCGGCGGCACCCGACGCCTACCGGTTCGATGGCACCAGCGTGCCCATCCGGTACGACGAGATCACGGTGCAGTACCGCGAGGGCGACTCGTTGGCCACCGCGTCGCGCCGCGTACCCAACACCCCCCTCGGCCCGGTCGTGCATCGGACCGCGAGCAAGCTGTACGTCGTGCGCGCCGGTCCGGAGGGCGAGTATCGCGCGGGGGCGCAGTTTCTGGCCATGATGCGCGCCCGCTCGCTCGCCGCGTGGAAGCAGGCGCTCGCCATGCGTGCCCGCGCGACGTCCAACCTCACGTACGCCGACCGGGCGGGCAACATCCTCACCATCTGGATGGCCAGCATTCCGCGGCTGCCGCACGCGTCGGGACGCGATTCCGTACCGATTCCGGCGGCCGGCTCCGCCGATGTCTGGACGCGCCTCATCACCCTCGACTCGTTGCCGCAGGTGCAGAATCCACCGGGCGGGTACGTCCACAACGAGAACGACGCCCCGCACTTCGCCAACCTGCGCGCGCTCCTCGATACGGCGCGCTACCCCGACAACGTGGAACGCGGCGAGCTGCGCCTGCGCAGTCAGCATGCCCTGCAACTCATCGCGAACAACCGGAAGTTCTCGCTGGAAGACGTGGTGCGACGCAAGCATTCCTACCGCATGCTGATGGCCGATCGCGTGAAGACCGATCTGCTCGCGGCCGCGACCGCGCCGGCTGCGGCCGGCGACAGCAGCCTGCGGCGCGCCGTGGCGGTGCTGCGGGCATGGGACAACACCGTGGCGCCGGCGAGTCGTGGCGGATTGCTCTTCGAGACCTGGTGGCGCCGCTATCAGCAACAGGCACGCGACACTGCCTTTGCCGTGAAGTGGTCGTGGAAGGAACTCACGACGTCCCCTCGCGGCATCGGTCAACCGGAAAAGGCCGTCGAGGCGCTGCAGTGGGCCGCGCAGGAGATGCAGCGGCGGTACGGCGCGCTCGACGTGCCGTGGGGGGACGTCCACCGGGTGCGGCGCGGCAACGTCGATGTCCCCGTCGGCGGATGCAGCGGCGCGCTGGGGTGCTTCCGTGTGCTCACGTACGATGAGCAGCCCGACGGAAAGCGCCTCGCCAACAGCGGCGACGGATGGGTGCTGGCCGTGGAGTTCGGCGCGCGCGCTCCCCGGGCCTTTTCGGTGCTGGCCTATGGCCAGAGTACCGATCCGGCGTCACCGTACCACGACGATCAGGCGGCGATGTTCGCGCGCGGCGAGATGAAGCCGGTGTGGTTCCTTGCCAAGGATGTCCTCGCGCACGCCATTCGTACGTACAGTCCCGCGCCCTGAGCCTTGCCGGTCGTCTTTGTCGGCAGCTTCCTCCTTCGTGCCGCCCGTCGACAAGATCCGGCTTCGCGCGGCCCGGTCCGCGGCCCGTCACCTGTCGCCGGACAGCCGCGGTCCCATCGCGAGTGGTACACGGGGCCCCGGTTCCGGAGCACGCTCCGGAGTGACCAGCAGCCGGAAGTGAAGTGGCGGACATCCCGGGGGGGCCAAGCCCTCCCCGGCGCTGTTACCTTATCTGCCATGCCAACGAAGCCAACCACCGTGCTCGATGCGCGAGCCCTCGATCGCACGCTGCGTCGCATGGCCGACCAGATCATCGAACTCAACGCCGGCTGCGACAACCTCGTCATCGTCGGGATCCAGCGACGGGGGGTGCAGCTCGCCGAGCGCATCGTGCGCATCATCGAGTCGCAGGAAGGTGTGACGGTCGCGTCGGGTGCGCTCGACATCACGCTCTATCGCGACGATCTGCAAACCGTGGGGCCGCGCCCGGTCGTCGGCGCCACGTCGCTGCCATGGACCCTCGACGATCAGCGGGTGGTCATCGTCGACGACGTGCTGTACACCGGGCGCACCGTGCGCGCCGCCCTCGATGAACTGGCCGATTTCGGACGCCCCTCGCGCATCGCCCTCGCGGTGCTCGTCGATCGTGGTGGCCGGGAACTCCCCATCCACGCCGACATCGTCGGGCGCCGCATCGATGTCGCGCCGGGACAGCGTGTCGACGTGATGATCGAGGAACTCGACGGGCGTGACGACGTGGTAATCGTCACGCGCGACGAGGAGGCCTGAGCGGATGCCCGGACCCCTCGGCAAGGATCTGCTGGGACTGGCGCCGCTGTCTGCAGACCAGATCCGGCTCGTGCTCGACACCGCCGTCCCGTTCCGTGAGATCTCCGAGCGTACGATCAAGAAAGTGCCCACCCTGCGTGGCGCAACGATCGTCAATCTCTTCTTCGAAGCCTCCACGCGCACCCGCATCTCGTTCGAGTTCGCCGAGAAGCGCCTGAGCGCCGACACCGTCAACGTGGCGTCGGCCGGCTCCAGTGTGAGCAAGGGGGAAACGCTCGTCGATACGGCGCGCAACCTCGAGGCGATGAAGATTGACATGGTCGTCATTCGACACGGTGCCTCGGGGGCCGCGCGGTTCCTTGCCGAGCGCATCGAGTCGAACGTCATCAATGCGGGTGACGGCACCAATGAGCATCCCACGCAGGCGCTGCTCGACATGCTCACGTTGCGCGACCGGCTCGGGGAACTGGCGGGCCGGAAGATCTGCATCGTCGGCGACGTGCTGCATTCGCGCGTCGCCCGGTCCAACATCTGGGGGCTTACCAAGCTCGGTGCGGAAGTCGCCGTGTGCGGACCGCGCTCGCTCCTGCCCAATGCCATCGAAGAGATGGGCGTCACCGTCTTCGACCGCATCGAACAGGCGATCGAATGGGCCGACGCGCTCAACGTGCTGCGCCTGCAACTCGAACGCATGCAGGCCGGCTACATCCCGTCGCTCCGCGAATACAACCGTGTGTTCGGTGTCACGAGTGCACGGCTGGCACAGGCGCCGCACGACATTCTCATTCTGCACCCCGGACCGATGAATCGCGGCGTCGAGATCGACAGTGACGTCGCCGACGGTCCGCACTCGGTCATCCTCGACCAGGTCACCAATGGCGTGGCTGTGCGCATGGCGGTGCTTTACCTGCTTGCCGGTGGCAAGCCCGAACTGGCCGAAGCGGCCAAGAAAGGAAACGCGTAAATGGCGCACCCGATCGGAACGCGCGATCTGCTCATCAAGGGCGGACGCATCATCGATCCTTCGCAGGGCCTCGACGCCGTCGGCGACGTGCTGCTGCGCAACGGTCTCGTGGAGGCGTGCGGCGGATCGCTCGGGACGCCCGACGGCGCCGAGGTGATCGATGCTTCGGGCCTCGTGGTGGCGCCCGGTTTCATCGACGTGCACATCCATCTGCGCGAGCCGGGGCGTGAGGACGTTGAAACGGTGGCGACTGGTGCGCACAGTGCCGTCGCCGGCGGCATGACGGCGGTGTGCGCGATGCCCAACACCAAGCCCGTCACCGACAATCAGGCCGTCGTGGGCTTCGTCAAGCGCCAGGGCGAGAATGCCGGCTACGCGCGCGTGTACCCCTACGGCGCCATCTCGGTGGGCCAGAAGGGGGAGACGCTCGCCGAGATTGCCGAAATGGTGAGCGCCGGGGCCGTGGCCTTCAGCGACGACGGCAAGCCGGTGGAAAGCGCGCAGCTCATGCGCACCGCACTCGAATACGCGCGCGCCTTCAACGTGCCCATCGCCGAGCACTGTGAGGACATGACGCTCGCGCGCGGCGGCAGCATGAACGAGGGCATCATGAGCGCGAAGCTCGGTCTCAAGGGCATTCCCGCCGAAGCGGAGGAGATCTACGTCATTCGCGACATCCTCCTCGCCAAGCGCACGGGTGGGCATATCCACCTCTGCCATTTGAGCACCAAGGGGTCCGTGGAACTGGTGCGCTGGGGCAAGGAACGCGGGATCAATGTCACCGCCGAGGTGTGCTCGCACCACATTTCCCTCACGGAAGACGCGGTGGACGGCTACAACACCAACGCGAAGATGAATCCGCCGTTGCGCACCGCCGAGGACGTCGAGGCGCTGCAGCAGGGCGTGGCCGACGGCACGATCGATCTGCTCGTCACCGACCACGCGCCGCATCACTACGACGAGAAGGAGCGCGAGTTCGCCGATGCGCCCAACGGCATTGTCGGGCTCGAGACCGCGCTCGGCGTGAACTGCACGTACCTGCTGCATCGCGGCATCATCACCTTGCCGCAGCTGGTGGACGCAATGAGCTGCAAGCAGGCGAAGATCTTCCGCCTGCCTGGCGGCACGCTCGCGAAAGGTGGCCTCGCCGACGTTACCATCTTCGATCCGAACCGCCAGTGGACCTGCGACCCCGCCCAATTCAAGTCGAAGGGACGCAATACGCCCTATGGCGGACACACGTTTACCGGACAGGCGCGGTACACCATCGTCGGTGGCCGGTTGGTATTCAGTGCGTAAGTGATGGGCATCACGGCGAGGGGCGGCTGAGGGTGTGACATCCCTCCTGTCCCGTCGTCGGTTGCCCGGAGTTCACCTCTCGTCCCTCCTCACGGAGTTGCACGTGTCCATCGAAGCAGTGCGCGCGCTCGTCGCGGAACGGCAGCGCTACGACGACTGGCTGGCCGCGCTCGAGGCCAAGCGCGCCGATACCCCCCCGCGCGTGTTCGACCGGGTCCAAGCCGATTACGTCGGACGCCGGGCCGAGGTCATGACGAGGCTGCAGGCGCACATCGGCGAACTGGCGGCGTTCGGCAGTGAACTCGAGCAGCGGCTCGCGACGCTCGAAACGCAACTGGCCGCGCACGAGGAAGAGCTCGCGGAGGGGATGCTGCGCAATCTCGTCGGCGAGTACGACGACAACCGGTGGGATGCGGTCCGTCGCGACGTGGAGGGCCGGATTGTCTCGTTGGGCGGGGAACGTGATACCCTGCTGGCCGAGGTCGAGGACGTGCGAACCTTGATCGATCGCGCCCGCATGGCCGCACCGCCTGAGCGTGCTGCGTCGGAGCCGCCCGCAGCCGCGGCCGTTGCTTCGGTCGAACCCGTTGCCGACATCTCTGTCGCGGAGTTCACACCGATCGCTGCTGCCGAGGCCGTGCAGATCGAGGACGAGGTGCTGCTCGACATCGAGGTGCCCGGGATGGTGGAGGATGCGGTACCTGAGGGCGCGAGCCATGAGGAGGCGCTCGCCGATGTCGCCGGGCTGTTCGATACCTTGAGCCTTGCGGCCGTAACCGAGTCGGCGTCTGTCACCACCCCCAGGGACTCCGTGTCGCAGAGCGACGTCGATGACGCGCAGGCCGCGTTCGGCGAAGTCACCGGTGTCGCGGAGCCGCCGTTTGTGCCGTCGCGGCAGGGCAGTAAAACGGATCATGAACGTCGCGACGATGCGGATACGGCGACCTCGGCATCGCCGGCGCCGGCCACAGACGACCTGTTCGATGACCTCGACTTCCTGCGCTCGGTGATCGACGCGGGTACGGACGCCGCGTCGCCCCCAGCGTCCGCGCCGATGGCCAGTGGCGGCGCCACCCCCTCTGCCGCTGGCGGCGAGCCTCGGAAGGCGCTGCGTTGCAGCGAGTGCGGCACCATGAATCTGCCGACCGAGTGGTACTGCGAACGATGTGGCGGGGAGTTGGCGGCATTCTGATCACCGCCGGTGGCCGGGAACGCACAAGGGCCGGACTCGTGAGAGTCCGGCCCTTCGTCGTTCACGGCGCGAGTCTACGCGCCAGACGATTACGCGGCAGCGGCCTTGTTGGCCTGCTTCGCGATCTTGCTCTTCTGACGAGCCGCCGCGTTCTTGTGAATCAGTCCCTTGCGGGCCGCCCGGTCGAGGAGCGATACGGCGGTGAGACGGTCATCCGCCGCCGCTGCTGCCGCCTTCGCCTTCTTCACGGCAGTCCGCAGCGCCGAACGCTGGGCGCGGTTGCGTACAGCCGCCGCACGCGACTTCCGCAGATCCTTCTTTGCGGACTTGATATTCGGCACGAAAAACTCCTGAGAACTTGTTTGACAGTGACGTGGAAACCACCCGGCAGACGGATGGAATCCGGCCACGGCGGAACAGACTGGGGAACCTAGGCGAAACCGAAGCAGGGGTCAAGCTGCCGGAATAGTTGAAGTTAGGGTGTGGGAGGCCGGGAGCAGGGAGAACGCAGCAGGCCCCACCGCCGAATGTGGATAACTGTCGATGTGGAATACTTTTGACTTCGCCCCTCCCGCTGGCTACACTTCCCATTCCGATTTGCTTGCATTCGCGTTCGGGGTCGCGAGCCTGTGCCCCCCTGATCACGCTCCTTTTTCTCTCCGGCTGCCGCGGTGGAATTCGCCCAGCAACTCGCCCTCGTCGCTCCAGTGCTGCTCTTCTCGGTGGTCGCCCACGAGTATGCGCACGGCTACGCGGCGTTCCGGCAGGGAGACATGACGGCATATCAGCTGGGCCGGCTCACGTTCAATCCCGTCAAGCACATCGACCCCTTCATGACCATCATCCTGCCGGTGATGCTCGCCTTTCTGGGTGGGCCGATCTTCGGCGGGGCCAAGCCCGTCCCGGTCAACCCGCGCAATTACCGCAACTACCGCCGGGGTGACATCATCGTCTCCCTCGCCGGCGTCTCGGTCAACGTGCTCATCGCCCTCGCGTGCATCCCGCTCATCATCGCAGTCGGCATGCTGGGCCAGGCGTTCCCCGAACTGTTGCGCCCGATGTTCGTGCTGCAACTCATGTTCATGCAGGGCATCGTTCTCAATCTCGTCCTTGCGGCCTTCAATCTGATCCCCATTCCGCCGCTCGACGGGTCGCACGTCTTCAAATATCTCCTCCCCCCACAATGGTCGCTGCAGTACCAGCGCATTGGGGGCGTGGGCTTCTTTTTGCTCTTCGCGCTGCTCTCGTTCGGACGCCCCTTGGTGAATGCGTGGATGGCCCCGGCCTTCTTCGTCTCCAGAGTCGCCCAGCAGCTGTACATTCCCTATCTGCTCCCCAACCCTTTCGACGCGTGACCACAGCGTGATTGCTCCCAATTTCCGCCCCGTCGC
>Ga0222712_10001967_pt1 | contig 24395 bp, 14 predicted proteins | sample C33_657DmetaG_FD_165043 | JGI IMG/M metagenome (GOLD analysis project Ga0222712, IMG submission 165043) | Estuarine water microbial communities from San Francisco Bay, California, United States - C33_657D | ecosystem: Environmental > Aquatic > Marine > Unclassified | place: USA: California... | reverse complement strand
TTGATGAGGTTGTGTTTCTTGTTTCAATCGCGCCAGAGCGGTTGAAACAGGGCTGCAGCCAAAACCACCACAAGGAAATCCAAGGCACCCACCAGGGCAATGTCGTTCCATGCCGAAGAAACGAGCACGGGATTGAGGGTTTTGTTTGCCGCTTGCATGCCCACAAGAATCAATGGCAGCACAACGGGTAAGCTCAATACTGGGGCGAGAAACCCCGCTTGATTGGCTTTTGAGGCGATGGCGCCGATGAGGGTAAAAATGCTTCCTATTCCTGCGATAACTAAAATGAGGTTGGTGAAATAGGCTATGGGGTGTTCAATGGGGAAACCCATGAAAAAGGCGAACAAAATGATGTTACACAGGGTAAGGACAATCATGGAGGCCCAGCCATAGATCATTTTCGACCACAAAATGGTTTGTGGGGATGATAGTTGGTTGAAATAGATCCATCGAGCCCTGTTTACACCCAAGAAATTTTTGGATATGGCTTGTAAGGTGCAGAAAATGAGAATGATCCAAAACAAACTGTTCCAAATTTTGGCATTGATGTTGGGCTGCGACAGAAATGCGAGCAAGGTCATTGTGGCCATTTGAAGAATGGCGGCGGCCAAAACGGCCGGTTTTTTAATGTCGAGCTGAAATTCCGCCCTCACCAAAACAGCGATATTTTTGATTGTTTGAATCACCAGTTGCGGTGCGAAGGTAAATCAATTCTGAGGGTGAAATTCAATTCTTGGGGTTGAAAAGGTGTAAATCACATTACAGACTGCGATATTTGCAAATAGATCATGTTTAAAAAGATATTGATAGCAAACCGTGGCGAAATCGCCATTCGTGTGATGCGGACTTGTAGGGAAATGGGCATATCCACTGTGGCGATTTACAGCGAGGCCGACGTACAGGCATTGCATGTTCGATACGCTGATGAAGCTTACTGTGTGGGTGGTGCAGCGAGTGCCGACAGTTATTTGCGGATGGATCGCATCATTGATTTGTGCAAAACAACCGGTGCTGAGGCCGTTCATCCTGGTTACGGGTTTTTGAGTGAGAATGCAGTTTTCGCCAGGAAGTTGAAGGAGAATGGCATTGTGCTGATTGGGCCGAGTGCGGAATCCATGGAGGTGATGGGCAGTAAAATCGCTTCGAAACAGGCGGTGAAAGCTTTTGGCGTGCCTTTGGTACCGGGTATAGACGAGGCGATTAAGAATCCTGAGGATGCCCTTTTGGTGGCGATTGAGGTGGGTTTTCCGGTTTTGGTGAAGGCGAGTGCAGGCGGTGGTGGCAAGGGAATGCGGGTGGTAGACCGAAAAGAGGACTTTTTGAGTGCTTTGCAGATGGCGCAAAATGAGGCACGCAGTGCATTTGGCGATGATAGCGTTTTTATTGAGAAATATGTGGGCAGCCCAAGGCACATCGAGATTCAATTGATGGCCGATAATTATGGGAATGCTTGTTATTTGTTCGAGCGGGAATGTAGCATTCAGCGCAGGCATCAGAAGTTGGTGGAAGAGGCGCCGAGTGCAGTGTTGACTGAGGAGATCCGCAGGGCGATGGGCGAGGCGGCGGTGAATGTTGCCAAGGCTTGTAATTATTCGGGTGCAGGTACGGTGGAGTTTTTGTTGAGTGAAAACATGGAGTTTTACTTTTTAGAAATGAACACGCGCTTGCAGGTAGAGCATCCGGTAACTGAATTGATCACTGGGATTGACTTGGTGAAAGAGCAAATTCGTGTGGCCGCTGGTGAGACTTTGAGTTTTTCTCAAGGCGATTTGAAAATTCATGGTCATGCCATTGAGTTACGCATTTGCGCTGAGGATCCCTTGAATCAGTTTTTACCCAATGTGGGCACGGTAGAAACATACAAAGTGCCACAGGGTTCTGGAATTCGGGTGGATGATTGCATGGAAAGCGGCATGGAAATTCCAATTTACTACGACAACATGTTGGCCAAATTGATTGTTTGGGCACCGAATCGCTTGGATGCTATCGCGCGGATGCGCAGAGCCATCGGCGAATATGTGATCACGGGCATTGAAACCACACTGATGTTTGGTGATTTTGTAATGACACACCCTGCCTTTATCGAAGGGAAGTTTGATACACATTTTATACAACAATATTTCACCCCCGAGGCGATGCGCGCTCCCATTTTGGATGAACAAGAGCAGGCTTTGTTGGGCGTGGCGGCACTGGAGTTTTTTCATCGTGAAAAGGCAAAAAATGGGTCGAGCGTAGACATCTCCTCAAATGGCGGTGCTGTCACTTCAGATTGGTATTTGAATCGTAAAAATTATTCTTGATAGAGATGCGTGTTTTGTTGATCGACGACTTTCATGAGCGTTTGGAATTGGGGTTGACAAAGCACGGATTAGAAGTGATTGATGCCAGCGGTTGCGAGGCATCTCAAGAGGCTGTTGTTATGTTGTTGCGCGAACACAAACCGGAGGGTTTGATGGTGCGAAGCAAGATTTTTGTGGATGATACGGTGATCACGGCATTTGAAGGGCTGCGATGGATTGGCAGGGGTGGGGCGGGCATGGATAATATCGACGATCGATGTGCCGATGACCATGGTGTTTTTTGTTTCAATGCGGGGGAGGCGAATTCCGACGCGGTGGGTGAGCAAACCTTGGCGATGCTCTTGGCGATGTTCACGCGATTGGTGAAATCGCACCAAGAAGTGGTGGATGGGCGTTGGGACCGTGAGGGAAATAGGGGGCTTGAACTGAAGGGTAGAACGGTGGGGATTTTGGGATTCGGAAATACAGGGTCTGCGGTGGCTGAAAAGCTCCGTGGATTTGGCGTGCGGGTGATTGCCCACGATAGGTATTTGCTGGGTTTTGGCAGTGATGCGGTGGAGGAAGTGAGCGAGGAAACATTATTGAGAGAATCTGATGTGTTGACCTTGCACGTGCCCTTAACTGGGGAAACGAAAAATTGGTTGACACTGGATCGTTTGGCTTTGATGAAACCCCATTTTTGGTTGATGAATTTATCTCGTGGCGCTGTATTGGATTTGGGTTTGGTGGTGAAGGAATTGGAAGCAGGGAGAATTTTGGGATTTGCGGCAGATGTGTTGGAATATGAGCCGCCGTTGAAGGGTGATTTGGCATTTATTGAAAATTTCAATGCATTGCGGAAAAATAATCGTGTGGTTTTAAGTCCTCATGTTGGGGGCTGGACGGTGCAGAGTTATGAAAAGATTTCGCAGGTATTACTCGATAAAGTGTTGAAATTCTACGATATAGAATTGGGGTAAAATTGCGATTTTTTCAAAAAGTTTTCTGCGCAACGCACAATGTCCCAAAAGTTTCAGCGTTTGAAACTTGATAAATCCTTGTTTTTTCGGTAAACTTGCCAAATTATCGTTATTTGTATAACAAGCGATTTAGTTAAGAAAAAGACCTATGAAGTATATGCTACGCAAGATTCTCGCACTCGCATTGGTGGTAATGACCATTGGAGTGGCAACCGCGCAAACAAACTTTGCCGACTTCCGTATTAAAGCCAAGGACCAAGATGGAAAAAACTTGAGCGGGGTGAAGATTACGATGTTGTTGAACAACATTGAGGTGACTTCGGATACCACGGATTCTGATGGTAACGTAGGTTTCACCACGTTAACTCCGGGTAAATACGATGTGAAGGCCACCAAAGAGGGTTTGCCTGATCAGGAAATCAAAGGAATTAGTTTGGCGCCGGGTATGAATCCGGATGAAGAAGTTGTTTTCTTGAAAGCGGGTTCTGGTGGAAGCATGGGTCCTGCGGTGATTCGCGTGAAAGGAAAGAGAGCTCCGGTTGATTTCTTAAAATCTGAGTCAGTGATAGATGGAGCCAAGATTACTGGTTCTGGTCAGCGTGGAACCGGTTTGTTGGAAAGTACAAACTCTGCAATTTTGAGTACTCCACAGGGTATTTCGGTTCGTGGAACACGTGCGGATGGTAACGGTACATTCATCGATGGTCAGCGTGTGATCGGTGGCGGTGGATTGCCAACCTTGGGTACAGAACAGATTTCTGCCAACGTGGGTGGTATTCCTGCCATGTATGGTGACTTGACGGGCGGTGTGTTCTCGTCAACGTCTAAAAGTGCAACAGACAAAGTAGTTACAGCGGTTGAGGGTATTACTTCTTCCGGGTTGGATCCATTTGGATACAACACCGTTGAAGGATTTATCTCTGGCCCGATTTGGGTGAAGGAAGAAAAAGATCCTGCAACTGGTAAAACCAAGCGCAATGTGAAGTTGGGATACATGTTGAACGCCAACTTGGGTTACTACAAGGATCCAGCGCCAACAAGAACTGGTGTTTATCGTGTGAACGACGCGAAATTGCAAGAAATCGAAAACAATCCATTGATTTATACCCCCAACGGGTTTGTACACAGTGCAAACTTTTTGCGTGAAAGTGATTTTGAATTGTTGAAGGCACGCCCCAACAGTGCGGGTGGAAACGGCAACTTCGTGGGCAAATTGGAATGGAGACCTACACAAGGGGTAAGCTTAACGGGTTATGCCAGTTATTTTTACTCTTCTGGTTTGGCTGCCAGTAATTCTATCATGAATTATAAAAACAATGCCCAAAGTGATAACCAAACTTTCAGGGGTTATTTGTTGTTTACTCAAAATTTCAAAACCAACAAAGAAAGTTCAATCAAGAACGCATACTATTCTGTGCGTGCGGAATACCAGAACTCATATTCTTTGGGTCGTGACGCCAAACATGGTGACGATATCTTCAACTACGGATACATTGGTAAATTCCAATCTTATCCAACAGCGGTATATCAATATGCGAATTACGACGCTCAACAAAACCCAAACAAGGAGCCCAAGATTGTTCGCGATCAGTTCGGCAACTACGTGCAGTTAAGAAACTATTGGGAGCATGTTGGTTATGCGGATAGTTTAATGACTTTCGAAGCGAGTGATTTGAACCCCTTGCGTGCCAAATACACTAAGAACATCTACGATTATTATGATAGCAGAGGATTCAAGGTTCAAAACATGAATACCTTGTTGATCAACCAAGGTTTGGTGAATGGAATGAACCCAAATGGTGTTTATTCATTGCACGGAACCCCAGGTGGTGTAACCAGCGGATATAGCAAGTCTAGCGCAGAGCGCTATGGCGTATTTGCAGTAGGTCAAATGTCTGTGAAGCCAAAATCTGTGGGTGGCCGTGAAAGAACCCAACACGATTTGCAAGCTGGTTTTTACTATGAGCAACAAATTAACCGCGGATACAACTTGGGTGCCAATGGATTGTGGATCTTGATGCGTCAGTACATGAACAAGCACATTTCGGAATTGGATATTGCCAATCCCATTTTGAGTTATGACGCCAACGGTCAGTTTACTGATACCGTTCGTTATAACCGATTGATCAACTACGGTGAACAGTCGCATTTCGATCGTGCTTTCCGTGATAAATTGATTAACGACGGTGCTACGGATGTTTATGGAAACAAGATTGATGAGCGCACTTTCGTAGACATCAATTCTTATGATCCTTCGAATTTTAAATTGGACATGTTCAATGCTGATGAGTTGTTGAACAATGGTAACAGTGTGGTGAGTTATTTTGGTTATGACCACTTGGGTAACAAAGTAATTGGCAAGCCAAGTATCGAACAGTTTTTGAACAACAAAGACAAGCGCACCATTGGCGCGTTCCAACCTGTTTACATTGCGGCTTGGTTGCAGGATCAATTCAAATTTAAAGACTTGGTATTCCGTGTGGGTGTTCGTATGGAGCGTTATGATGCGAACCAGTTGGTGTTGAAGGATCCTTATTCTTTGTATCCAATCAAAACAGCGGCTGAGGTTTCTGAAATCAATGGTTTGAGTGTTTCTCACCCAACCAACATTGGTGAAGAGTACAAAGTGTATGTGAATGATATTGAAGCTCCTACCAAGATTATTGGTTATAGAAACGGTGATCGTTGGTTCAACGCCGATGGTTCTGAGTTGAAGAGTGCTGAATTTTTGGCCAACCAAACCAGCAATGGTAGAATCGCACCGTATTTGGTGAATCCCAACAAATTGGAATTGACAAAAGATGCATTGGAAGATTTTACGCCTGCATTGAATTTGTTGCCCCGTATTTGGTTCTCTTTCCCCTTGGAGCCAGAAAGAAAGTCATTCTATGTGAGTTATGATGTTTTGGCTCAACGCCCGAACAGCGGTGCTTCTTTCTTAACGATAGATGAGTTGTACTACTTGAAGAACCGTCAGGGCTCAACCATTTCGAATGGTAGTTTGCAGCCTCGTATCAAAACGGATTATGAAGTGGGTTACAAGCAGATCTTCGGTACCAAGAAAGACCGTGGATTGGAGATTGCCGCATCGTACAGTGAAAACCGCAAGGATTTTGGTTTGTATCAAATCAGCCAAGGTTACCCTGTAACCTACACTACTTTCCGTAACATCGATTTCTCAACCATCACAGGTTTCCGTGGAACATTCTCTATGAACGACATTGGTGGTGTGGGTGCGATTCCCGGTCCGTTCTCATTTGTTGCGAGTTACATGTTGCAGTTTGCTGATGGAACAGGTTCAAATATCAGTTCTCAGGCGGCTTTGATTGCTTCAAACCAACCCAATTTGCGTAACGTAATTCCTTTGGGTGAATTGGATATCAGACACAACATCAAATTGATGGCTACTTGGGCTTATGGTGGTGGTATCGACCCTAGAACCAAAAAGAATATGTACTTGGGTCCAGTGATCAACGGTAAAGAAATTTTCAAGTATGCGAGCTTTAACGTGATTTCTAATTCGTATAGCGGAACACCATACACGCCAACGGTTAGACCTGTTCAGGTGGGTGCAGTGGATCGTGCACAAATCAAAGGTGTGCCTTATGGTGCGCGTTTGCCATGGCAACAAACGTTTGATATCAACATCACCAAAGGTGTTCGCTTCAACCGTGCCGACAATGGCAAGCCCTTGATCATGAGTGTGTTCTTCTGGATACAAAACGTGATGAATGCGCGCAATGTGAATTCGGTTTATCCATTTACTGGTGAGGCCATGAATGATGGATTCATCAACTCTCCTCAGGGTCAGTTATTGGCTCAAAACCAAATTGACGCTCAGAGTTACATTGATTTGTATAAGATCATGTTGGCTTCTCAAACAGGTATGCTGGGTGCGCCAAGAACTGTAAGAATAGGTGTACGTATTAACTTTAACTAACAAGATTTAAAGAAAGACTTTTATGAAACGATTAGGAATATTTTTACTCTCTGCGATGGTTGCACAATTGGCGGTTGCTCGTCCGATTGTGAACTTGAATGGCAGAGGAAATGCTCCCCGTGTGGATCGTAGGGCGGGACAGTTTGCCAACACTTGTGAGCCAGCTTCTCAGAGTGCGGATTTGGATGTGAACAACGTTCGGACCAAACTTTTGAATGGTGGTGATATGTGGTGGGATTTGAACAACCCCAAATATGAAATCCCGAAAATCAACGATCCCAATGCTGTACGTAAACATGCGATGTTTGCTGGTGCCATTTGGATTGGTGGTAGAGACAACGGAGGTAGTTTGAAGTTGGCCGCGATGACTTACCGTCAGAAGGGTTCAGATTTCTGGCCAGGTCCGTTGGATTCAACCACCGCTAGTACCGATCCAGTGCGTTGTAAGGCTTATGACAAAATGTGGAAAGTTACGCGCGATGAATTGGAAGATTTTGAGAATAGTAAATATTTGAACCAAAGTGCGGGTATCCGTGATTGGCCTGCTGGTCGTCAGAGAGCGGTACTTTATGGTAACGAAGCCAAATATTTGGCACCATACAAAGAGGTAACTCCTGATGGTGTGTACGATCCTTTTGCCGGTGAGCACCCAGTTTTGGATGATCGTAGACCTTCTATCGACAATGGTGTAGACAAGCAACCAGATATGTTCATTTGGTGGGTTTACAACGATAAGGGTAACATTCACAGTGAAACACAAGGTCAGCCAATTGGTATCGAAATTCAAACAACGGGTTTTGCCTTTTCAACCAATGATGAGGTAAACAACATGACATTCTACAGCTCAAAAATCATCAACCGTGGTTTCACTACGTTGAACGATTGTTACATGGGACAGTGGGTGGATGCCGATTTGGGTAACTACGCCGATGACTATGTGGGTTGTGATGTAGGTAGAAGTTTGGGTTTCTGTTACAATGGTGACGATGACGATGAGGGCGTATTGGGTTATGGTTTGAATCCTCCTACGGTGGGTGTAGACTACTTTGAGGGTCCTACAGATTCAGCGGGCAATCAATTGGGATTGAGCCACTACATGTACTACAACAATGACAATGATCCTGTTCGTGGTAACCCGGGTGAGGCAATTGAATATTACAATTTGTTGCAAGGTAAATGGTTGGGCGGACAGAATGTGACGTACGGTGGAACAGGATTTGGTGGTTCGAAGCCAGCCAAATATATGTTCCCTGGCGATACCGACCCTTCCTACGCTCAAGAGCCTTGGACAGAGAAAATTGCAGGTAACAGACCCGGAGATCGCAGATTCTTGCAATCCACAGGTCCTTTCACCTTGCGTCCTGGACAAATACAAAGAATTACAGTGGGTGTGGTTTGGGCAAGAACTACCAGTGGTGGTGCAGCGGGTTCTTTGAACTTGTTGAAAATCGCTTCGGACAAAGCTCAAACATTGTTTAACAACAATTTCAAAATTTTGGATGGTCCCAATGCGCCTGATATTGATATTCAGGAATTGGAGCAGGAGTTGGTTTTGAAATTCTTGAATACCAACAGCCCAAAGGTTGAGAACTACCAAGAGAAATACAAGGATGCGAACAATGTTCAACGTACTTATAAGTTTGAAGGTTACTTGGTTTATCAATTGAAGGATGCTACAGTAAATACCGGTGATTTGGATAATATCGACAAGGCGCGTTTGTTGTTCCAGTGCGATATGAAAAACAATCGTGGTATGATTGTGAACAAAGTATACGATCCCAAATTGGCTGCTTTGTTGCCAGTTGTGAAAGTAGAAGGTGCTGACCAAGGTGTTCAACACACTTGGAGCATCAAGAACGATTTGTTTGCAACTAGTTCAAATACGCGATTGGTTGATTTCAAGCCTGTTTATTACATGGTATTGTCTTATGCTATTTTGGCAGATGATTCATTGCAAATTGACCCCAACCAATTCTTGGCGGGTAGAAGAAATATCAAAACGTACAAAGCCATTCCGCACAAAACGGAGCCTGAGCAGTTCGGAACTGAGTTGCAATCAAATTATGGTAGCGGTCCAGAATTGACTCGATTGGCAGGTCGTGGAAATGGCGGAAACATGTTGGAATTCAGCAAAGAAACCATTGATGAAATCTTGAAGAATGGCTTTGCCGCAAAGGCGAAGTATGTTGCTGGTATGGGTCCAGTGAAGATCAAAGTTGTTGATCCAATCAAAGTGCCCAACGCGAAGTTTGAATTTGTGTTGCGCGAAAAGAAGGCTTCATTGGCTAGTGGTTTGAAAGACTCTATTACCAAAAATACCGGTTGGTTCATGGTGAAGAAAGGTGCTACAGATTTGGACAATGATACCATTTTCAGCGATACCATCATAGGCGTTGGATTTGAATCTGTTCAAGGTAAGAAAGGTGCAAATAACAAAACTGCTGAGACTTTGGCTGATTGGGGCTTTAGTGTTGAAGTGGAACAGGTGTTCAACCCCGGAGAAAATGCCACTGCAGACCCTTCGAACGGCGTGGTAAGTTGGTCTGTGGATTGGGAAAACAATGGAAAACAATGGTTAACAGCGGTTGCCGATAATGATGCTCAAAACACAGCAAATTCTGGTGCACTTTGGCAGAACTGGATTCGTGCCGGTAGTAACGGTCGTGGTGCTACGTTTGATCCTTTGATTCATGATTTCTTCAATCAGGATGGAACGCCTGCGGATCCAGGTCAGGCGTTTGAACGTATTTGGAACGGTAGGATTGCTCCTTATGGATTGGCTGCCCGTGAAAAGCTCACTTCAACTGGAAGGAATACATATGGTTTTGCATGGTGGGGTAATTCATCAGGGTTGCAGAATCCTTTGAGTGAATTGTCTAGTATCCAAGTGGTTATCACAAAAGATAAAAATCTTTGGACTCGTTGCCCGGTATTTGAAATGGCTGATGATGAGTTGAAATCATCAAACCAGAATCAAATGGAGAAGTTCAACATGCGTTTCGCGCCATCGGTAGATAAGGATGGTAAAGAAATGAGTGGATCTATGGGCTTGGGTTGGTTCCCCGGATATGCCATTAACTTGGAAACAGGTGAGCGTTTGGCCATGGCCTTCTCAGAAGATAGTTACTTAGGTGGTGAGAATGGTCGCGATATGATTTGGAACCCAACTGATAAAGTGTATAACGACAATGGTAATTACCCAGCGATGGGCGGTAAGCATTTCATTTATATTTTCGGAACGGGTGTAAGCGGTATATCTAGAAACATCAAAGGTGAAAGATACTTGGGTGAAGATGAGGCGAATTTCCAGAGGTTCAAAACTGCTTTGTTGCCAGCTGCTGCGGGTGGAAAAGTGAACACATTGGATAAAACACGTTTGCTTTCGCAGATTATGTGGGTAATGCCTTCTTACATGGCTCCTGGTTACAAAATGGAGAATGTCAACGTGCCACCAACGGAGGTTAAATTTACAATCAATATTCGCAAGGCCTACACCACTTTTGATGCGGGTAATAATTTGAACAACAACCGTCCGATGTATGAGTTCGATGCGGCCAGTATCGCACCGAAGGTGTCCACTGAGATTGGTGCTAAAAACTTGGATTTGGTGAATGTTGTACCTAACCCCTACAGAGGCTACAGCGAATATGAAAACAGTCCGATTGATTCTCGTGTGAAAATCACCAACTTGCCTCCTGAATGTAGCATCACCATTTTTGATATGGCTGGTAACGTAATTCGCAGGGTGAGTAAGGCAGATAACAATACTTACTACGAGTGGGATTTGAAAAATGGTAGTAATGTGCCTATTGCTTCTGGTTTATATTTGATACACGTCAAAACAAAAGATTTGGGAGAGAAAGTGGTACGTTGGTACGGAATTATGCACGCAATTGATTTGGATACTTATTAATATTTAACAAGATGAATCGCAAACAAAAGAATATATTCTTGGCAGGCTTGTTGGCATTGAGTGGTGTAGGTACTGCTTGGGCTGGTAATCCAGAGCGTCAAGGTCAGGCTGGTGCCGCACAATTGACAATCAATGGTTGGGCTCGTTCGAGTGGAATGGGTTGGGCCAATGGTGGTAAGGTGAGTGGTGCTGAGGCGATGTACATGAATGTGGCTGGTTTGGATCGTATCAAGAACACCACGGAATTGGCCTTCTCAAGAACTGAATGGTTGATGGGTTCTGGTATCGCCATTAACAGTGCTGCGTTGGCACAGAAGATGGGTGAAAGTGGAACATTTGGTGTAACTGTGATGCAGTATAGCATCAAGCCGATAGATATTACAACTGAACAAAATCCTTACGGTGGCATTGGTACATTTAGGGTGAATATGACCAATATTGGTTTGGCTTATTCAAAGAGTTTCAGTAGCAATATTTCTGCAGGTATTGTGGCAAGAATGGTTTCAGAAGGTATTCCAGATGCACAGGCATCGGGCATCACGTTGGATGCTGGTGTACAGTATGTAACCACCTTCCGTCCGGTTCGTGGAAGCATCAAAAAGGATGATTTCCGTTTCGGTATAAGCATGAAGAACATCGGTCCTGATATGCAACATTCTGGAGATGGTTTGAGCTATAAGGCGATCTTAGATAATGGTACATTCAACAAAACGGTACAGGTGAAGGTAGACAATATCAAAATGCCTGCTTTGTTGAACATTGCTGCTTCTTATGATATCAAATTGGATGCTGATCCCAATCAGTACGACAATAAATTAACGCTTGGTTTTGGCTTTACCAATTTTGCTTTTAGTGCAAACCAGCTCACCTTGGCGGCTGAATATTCTTACAAAGAGTTTTTGTCGTTGCGTGCAGGTTTCGCCTACCAAGAGGATATTTTCTCTGAAACCACCAGACCATCGGCTTTCACTGGTCCAATGGCTGGTATCAGTTACGATTGGAAGATGGGCGAAGACGGAAACACAGTGAGTTTGGATTACTCTTACCGCGCAACGAATCCTTTTAATGGTGTACATTCATTTGGTGTGCGCATTGGATTGGGTGAAGCGGAATAATTAAAACCTTTTTATATATTTGTATTATGTGCATCAGTGGACTACGCTGGTGCACATTTTTTCTTAAAACACATCAACAATGAGCGATATTCAATATTTATCGAAAGAAGGCTTGGAGAAAATGAAGCAGGAGTTGCATTTCATGAAGCACGAGGAGCGTCCGCGCATCACACAGGCCATAGCCGAGGCGAGGGACAAAGGCGATTTGAGTGAGAATGCAGAATATGATGCAGCCAAAGAGGCTCAGGGTATTTTGGAGTCAAAAATCAATCAATTAGAGCATATGATTGCCAATGCCAGGGTGCTTGACAGTTCGCTGTTGGATACGAGCAAAGTGAGCATCATGTGCAATGTGCGCGTGATCAATCACAATGTTGGGAAAGAGGCTGTTTATCGCCTAGTGGCTGAGAGTGAAGCCAATTTGAAAGAGAATAAAATATCAATCAAGAGTGCAATTGCACAGGGTTTGATGGGTAAGGTAGTTGGTGATGTAGTAAGCATTGCGGTGCCCGCGGGTATCGTGAAGTTGGAGATTTTAGAGATTTTTATCTAACACCGATGCCAACGCTGTTTTCTAGAATTGTAGCGGGTGAAATCCCCTGTCACAAGGTTTGTGAAGACGAGCATCATTTGGCTTTTTTGGATATTATGCCTTTGGTTCATGGGCACGTTTTGGTGATTCCCAAGCGAGAGGTGGACTATATTTTTGACTTGGAGCCCAGTGAGCTTGCGGCGCTTTGGCAGTTTGCTCAGCGTGTGGCGGTGGGCTTGAAATTAGCGGTGCCTTGCAAGCGCATTGGTACAGCGGTGATTGGTTTGGAGGTGCCTCATGCGCACATTCATTTGGTGCCGATGCATACGGTTGGAGATATCAACTTCACCAAAGAGAAACTTCAACCCACGGCGGAGCAATTGAGTTTGATGGCGGCATCGATTCAAGCCCGACTGTAAATTTTGCAGGATCCATGAAGCCCGAGTTGTTTCATATCGGCGGGATTACCCTATACAGTTACGGATTTTTTATTCTGTTGGGCATGGTTGCGGCTTTTTTGCACATGTATTACAACAGACGGCGTTTGCAAATGGATGTAGACAGCATCAGTGAATTGATTTTGTGGTGTGGTTTGGGCGTTTTTGTGGGCGGGAAGTTGTTTTTCTTTTTGGAAAATCCAGGGTATTACTGGCAGAATATGGGCCATTTTTTTACCCATTTGGGCGATGGTTTTGTGTTCTATGGGTCTTTTTTGGTGACCTTGGTCTTGCTCTGGTGGTGGTTGCGCAAGCGGGGATGGGATTTTTGGGACCGGATGGACGATATTGGTTTGGCTGGTGCTTGGGTTCATGCCATCGGCAAGGTGGGTTGTTTTATGGCGGGTTGCTGCCACGGTGTTCAATGTATGACTTCTGATTGGGGTGTGATATTTCGGGATCCAAAGTCGCATGCGGAGCCACTTGGCAAGGCGTTATACCCCGTTCAGTTGTGGGATTCAGGCATCATATTTCTCAGCATCATTCTGATGTATGCTTTGTTGAAACGCGGCAAGCGTTTTTCGGGTCAAGTGTTTTTGATTTATTCCGTGGTTTATGGGGTGGGCAGATTCTTTACAGAGTCGTATCGGGGTGATGTTGAACGGGGATTTTTGTTTAACGGATTGCTATCGCACAGTCAATTCATCGCGATTTTGGTGGTGTTGGCATCTGTGGGTTTATATGTAATTTTACGCAGAAGGGGGTTGAAACAATCGCTATGAGATTTGCAGATGTAATTGGACAGGATATACTCAAGCAACGGATGCGTCACGGCGTGCAAGTGGGGCGCATTCCGCATGCGCAATTGATTTTGGGCTCGGAAGGCAGCGGGAATATGGCATTGGCGCTGGCTTACATTCAATACATCCTTTGTAGCGATCGATCCGATGAAGATAGTTGTGGCCTTTGCGGGAGTTGCAAAAAAGTGTCTGCCTTGATACACCCCGATGTTCATTATACGTTTCCTTTTCCCAGGAAGGCAGGTGAGATGGAACAATGTTCTGATGTGTATCCCCAATGGCGCGAGGCGATCAAAGAGGATACCTATCTCAATTATGAAGATTGGATGCAATTGCTCAACGCGGAGAACAAACAAGGGAATATTCCCACCAAGGAACTGCGCAACATCATCAAGAATGTGTCGTTGAAATCCTATGAGGGGAACATGAAGGTGTGCTTGATTTGGTTGCCAGAATATTTGGGTCAGGAAGGCAATATTTTGTTGAAATTGTTGGAAGAACCGCCGGAGCAAACCTTGTTTTTGTTGGTGGGTGCTGATTTGGATGATATTTTGGGTACCATACTCTCTCGCACACAATTGGTGAGGGTTCCGCCGATCGACGATGCGTCATTGGCAATGGCTTTGATACAGCGTTATGGAGTTGCTGAATCTGATGCCCATCGTTTGGCAAAAGTGGCCCAAGGGAATTATCATTTGGCAAGAGACTTGGGGAAAGAAGCCACGAATCCGCATTTGGACGCTTGGCGACAGTGGATGACGATTTGCTTTCGCCGTAAAATGGGAGAGGCTTTTCAATGGAGCGATGATTTGTCTTCATTGGGGCGCGAGGGGGTGAAATCGTTTTTGCTTTATGGGATTCAGGTGTTGAGAACGTGCGCGGTGATACCATTTATGGGTTCGGAAGGACTTTGGGAGGGGCCCGAGCTTGATTTTGTGAACAAATTCAATACCTTGAATTTGGGTCATGAAGTGATTGGTAACATGGTGGCGGAATTGGAGAAAGCGATGTATGGCATTGAGCGGAATGGGAATGCGAAGGTGTTGCTCATGGATGCCACCTACGGGTTGATTCATGCCATTTCGAAAAAAAAATAAAAGATCAGACAACCATCGGGGCAAAGATGTCATCTTTGGTTCAAATCTGAGTCATGTTGATACAGAATGACGAATCTATCGGAGTCCAAAGAACACCAATTGTTGCGGGAATGCATTGCGGGAAATCGCAGCGCACAGCAAGGATTGTACGATTTGTTCTCTCCGGCGATTTACGGAATTTGTGTGAGATACATGGGGTATACAGATGAGGCCAAAGACATGTTACAGGAAACCATGGTGAAGTTTTTTCAAAAATCTGGTGAATTCCGTTTTCAGGGGTCGTTGGAAGGATGGGTAAAGCGCATCGCGGTGAATACATGTTTGGATCAAATCAAGAAGAACAAAGCCAAGTATGCCGGTAGTTTGGAAGAGGCCTACGATTTGGCGGGCGACGTGAATGCCGCGCAGCCATTGGAGACCAAGGATTTGATGAAGTTGTTAACTACTTTGCCAACGGGTTATAGAACGGTGTTCAATTTGTATGCAATTGAGGGATTTACCCACGTGGAGATTGGTGAAATGCTGGGTATATCAGAAAATACGAGTAAGTCGCAGCTGTTTAAAGCCAGAAAATGGCTTCAAGCAAAATTGGAAAGAAATTGATGAGGGATGAAATGAACCATATCGACGAGTTGTTTAAACAGGGTTTGGAGGGCGCAAATGTTACGCCGCCTCCGGGTGTGTTTGAGCAATGCATCTCACAGTTGAATGCTCAGCCGATGGACGTTGTGGAAGGTTTGAAGGTATTTTCAAAAGCATCGAAAGGATGGCTGGGATTGTGGAGCAAGGTGGCCATTGGTATTGGGACAGGGGTTTTGGCGGTTACGGCAATCGTGGTGGCTGTTGTAAATTCACAAGGGGATGGTAAAAATCAAGTTAATCGCGTGGAGTTACAATCTGAAGATGGCCAAACGGATGTTATTGCCATGGATTCAGAAGATAATGCCAATGGGGGTGAGAGCAGGGATCGATCTGTGAATGGGTTGATAGAAAATGCGGGTGTTGTTGGCGATGCTGTAAAGGGTGGAGGGGCGCTACAGGAAAGAGAAGAGGTGCCCAATGGTAAGGGAAATTTGCCTACCAATGGTGAGTTTAGAGAAAAGGTTGGGTCATCGATGTCTGGTGATTTTAACAGTGGTTTGGATTTGTCTGGTAACGGGTTTAGGGAGGATGGGTTAACAACGGGTATGGCAGTTGGCAGGAAAAATGGCTTGAGGGAAGTGAGCCCATGTGGCAATCATCGTGCACTTTGGAGGCCTGTGATTTCTGAAAATGTGGGTGGTTTGGTATCGTTGGACTTGGAGGGTAATTTTGGCAAAATAGGCATTGATTGGGGTGATGGTTTGGGCGGAGAGGTGATAGAAAATCGTGGATCCATGGAGAAGGTCTCGCACGCGTATTGGGTGGAGCGAAATCGCAATTTCCGGATTAAACTTGTTCATGCGATGCCGGTGAAAAAAATGGATTGCGGCGTGATTTGGTGTAAGGACAGTCAGTGGTTAACGTTGCAGGTATCGCCAAGCAATGAAGCTTCTGTTGTTTCGGTGCCAGATGTGTTTACTCCGAATGGCGATGGTTTAAATGAAACGTTTTATGTAGAAATGGCTAAGCCATTGAGTTATGAAATTACGATTTTGGATGCCAAACAGCGTACAGTATTTAGAAGTAATGATTACACAGAGGTTTGGACGGGAATATGTGGTAATAGGGAATGTGATGAGGCAAATTATCGGGTAATATTGGCGTATAAATATAGTGGAGACAAGGAGTGGAAATATATTAGAAAATCTATAAAATTGCTCCGAAACACAATCAATAATATACAAAATTAATATGATATTTCAAAGTCAAAATCTCAGGAAAACATCAATAAAATGGCTCTATCCTTTGGGGATGTGCCATAAAACTTCTATTTTTGACCGATTACAGCAAAAAAACATACCTAAAATGAAAGGTTTAATGAACATAATGAAAGGCGCGATCGTTGCGATGGTCGCAATGCTAACATCCATCGGCGATGCAGCGGCTCAGTGTACGATTCAGTACAGTGGGTCTCCTTGCGTTGGTGTGCCGGTGAGTTTCAACGGTTCGACTACAGGGACCACTCACGATTGGGATTTCAATGGTGAGAACTCTCAAACAGGGCTGAAAAACTTGAACTATGCGTTTAAAACGCCTGGAAACAAAGTGGTTACTTATATCACAACCATCAACGGTACCAAGTGTACATCCACGTTGAATTTGGTGGTGAAAGAGTCGCCCAAAATCAAGTTAAAGCTGCAAAACTTGTATGAGCAGTGTTTCGAGAAAAACTTGTTTTGCTTTACAGACAGTACTTCGAACAAGAATGGTGCAAAGATTACCAAAATCAAATATTTGGTGAGCGATGGTCAATTGTTTGAATATACGAATCCCACATTGCCACAAACCTTTTGTTTTTCTGTAAAGGACGAACGCGGTGGAAGTTTTGATCTGTATGTGGAAGTGGAGGATGAGAATGGTTGTATCGACACAGTAAAACTGGTGGGTGCTGTAAAAGTGCGGGAGAAAATCGGTGCTCGATTTACGAGTAATAAGCCCGTAGCTTGTGACAGTGTTACAGCGACAATTAATAACATTTCTCGGATCGACAAGAGCCAAGTGAAGAAAATTACTTGGTATTGGGGTGACGGAACTACAACGAGCGATTGGGGTCCAACCATCAAGAAGACTTTTAAAGGTCAAGGTACTTATAACTCCAAGGTGGTGATAGAAACCATTGATGGTTGTAAGGATTCGTTTACTGTTCAAGCTACAGCTTCTGTATTTAAATCCAAAGCCAACATTTGGGCGAGTAAAGATTCTACTTGTATCAGCGATCCCAAAATTGATTTTGGCGTAGATGAAATTCCCACGGGCGCTACAGGTTTGTTGTGGAATTTTGGTGACCCCAACACTGGACCACAGAACTTTGATAATAAAACTTGGTACCCGAGTCACAGTTTCTCCGGACTTGGGCCTTTCTTGGTTCAATTGACATACAGCCACCCCATTTGCGGAAACAAGACGGCATTTGATACCATTATCATTTTGGGCCCTGCTTCTACCATTGAAGTGGCGAACAATCGTTTGGCTGAATTTGAAGTATTCCAATGTCCTAAAGATGTAATGGATACCGTTCACTTTAAGAACTTCTCTACGTTCTACCACAACGACAAGGATTACACAGATGATGACAGTACATTCTATAAATGGAATGGTACATTGGGTCATACGTTCCAAAAGAATGCGAATGGTACACCACGTCAGGTATGGCAAAAACCATTGAGGAACGATTCAAACTCAAATGGTACCAAGTCGGTTTATGCAGGAAATGCATCGCCTGGAGGAGGAAACGATTATTTGAAGCGTGAGCGTGTTTGTGCTGTGCGTTTGTGGGACTTTAGCGATACATATGCGCCGAAGTGTACTACAGATATTACGCGCAATAAGAACGTATTTGTTAACTGTCAGTATTCTCATGATACTTTGCCAACGCACTATTATAAATCATGGGATTTGGTGTTGTTGGATCGTTTCAAAAACGCACCGATGGAAGATGCGATTTTCATCACGTCTACAGGTTTGTGTAAAAAGATTCAAGTTTGGGCTTCTGATACATTGTGGATTGTTGAAGATTCTATTTTGTTTATCCCTCGTGATCCAGGTGATTCTTCAACGGCTGCTGATTCGAAGTATGTGAATGCCATTAAGAAATACGCTCCTTACAAATGGCTGAAAGGTCCAGGAGAAAGATTGGTGGAAGATTCATTATCTATCACTTTGGGAGCCAATGATTCAGTGTATATCAACAATACATTATTTAAAGGTCCAAAAACGGTAAAAGCCAAAGACAAAGACATTGTAAGATTGGTAAGTAAAACGGACTCAGTGATGTACAATTTCTCAACTTACACCAAGAGGGATACTTTGCCATTGCCATTGTTGAAAATTCGATTGGCCAAGGGAGAAAAGCCAAGGAAAATCAAAATGTTGTTGATGTCCCAGATGGGTCGATTCAACGGTTTGAATTATGGTACTGATTACATTATTGATTATAAGAGATACCGTGAATTGTATTATGCGAGAATTCCTCAGTGTAACAACGTGAAACTATTGCACAAGGATACTTGTCACCCAATGAAGTGTGAAAGCGAAGCCACCAAGCAATTGGCGATGTTGCACGCGAATGCGGGTGGTGTTGGATCAGGATTGTTGAAGGAGTCTATCGAATGTTTGGGTGCTAAGAACCCGCAATATGGTATTACCTTCATTTTGAGTGATTTGAAGCCAGGATGTACATTCTCTACCGTTTCTATCAACTTCGATTCAACTTGTAACCCGAATGGTTGGGTGCCTTTGAGCTCATTGAGCCCAGGTAACCGTCCTCCTGGACCTCCGTTCCCAGGGTATCAACCTTCCGGAAACCCACCAAGTCGTTATTCAAAACAGTATTCAGCATCTCAGGTGTGTGATCCTAGCGGATGTATCACAGTGGGTATCGTAGTAGGAAACGGTGTTCGTAAGCCTGGTACTTTCTCACCCCCAACCAAAGATCGTCCAATTTGTAGTGATACGCAGTGGTACAGAAAGTTTGCTTGTTTCCCATTGATCGATCCTGCATTTGAAATCATGACGCCTTTGCCGAATCCGGTGGGAATCCGTAAAATATGTAAGGGTGACCCTGTCATTGTTAGACCGGTTCCAGGGAACAAAACACGCACTGATGATTTGAAATCATTGCGTTGGTCTTTCGAAACAGGAAATGCCAGTCCTTTCTATTCCAAGAGCTGGAGAAATTTCATTCAGGAAGATTATTTCCGCTACCAAAAGGTACCAGGAAAAAATCAGAACCGTTTGTATAACTATGTGATTCAAACCCGCGGTGGAGAGAATCCCGTACAAGTGCCATGTACAGATATTTGGAACGATGGCCCAACTAAGACTTTCAAAGGTCCTGATACCATTTTCACAGCGGAGATTCGCGCTTGGGAAATTGGTGCCGACGTTTCAGCTGCATGGGATAAAATCAAAGAGCGTTTGGAAGCGCGTGGTTTTGATCCATTCTCTTTAACAGGTCCACAAATCGCCAAGATGATTTGGAACAACAAAGGGGTAATTGGTCAGCCAGCCACTGGTGCTTACGGTTGTATCGATACAACAGGTTTTGGTAAGTTTATTCGTTACTATGTAGTCCCCAATAAGGACAGTATGACGATCCTTCACTACCGTGATACCACCATTCGTCCTACTGATTTTGAGAAAGTTGGCAACACACAATACAGTGCTTACAAGTTCGTGCCGAAATGGAATGGTTACCACATCATGAGTTTGGCGATGACATCTAGCAATGGTAAGTGTGATGACATTGCGGCTTTCCCTGTATTGGTTGGTTTTGCGATGGAATTGGAATTGCCAGATAGTATTATCTGTCAAGATCAAGCCACTTCATTGAAAGCATTGCCGAAGTACAAAATGTTCCACCCAGATCCAATCAACTTCGGAACATGGGATTTCACCGACTACTGGAGAGACCCTGTTCGTCAGGCTGAAACGGCCCAAGGTAAGAAAAACCGTGAGCCATTCACCAGATGGGATTGGAACAAAGCCGATGATGATCCAAGTAAGCCTGTAACTAGCTTTGGCGGACAGCCATGGGGTGGTACCGGTGTTGGAACGCCTGCATTGCCATGGGTTGACCTTGGTGGAGGTGGCGCATTGGCTACTTACTATAAGAACGACTCAGGTGTATACATTTTCCGCAACGTAGCGGGTGATAGTACAGGCTGTATGGATACAGTTGAACGCAGGTTGTTTATCTCTCGTTTGGATGTGAAGTTTGGATTGAACGTGAATGTGCCTTCTTGTAACTCAATCATTGAGTTCTATGACAGCAGTTTCTTGCATGATCCATGCTCATGGGCGATGAAGAATTGTAACGGCCCAACACCTATGATGTGTGACTATATCAAAGAATGGTTCATTGATTGGGGTGACGGTGGTACCAACTTGTACAAGAGAGACGCTGCTAATAAGGCAGGATTGCCTGATCGTATTGCACACAAATACACCCGAAATGGATGGTTTAAAGTTCAATACAAACTCAAAACAGATCAAGGTTGTGATGATACCTTCAGTCGTTGGATCAAAATCCCTGGCCCACGTCCTCGTTTCGAGTTCACCACCAAAGCGGGTAATGAAGTGACCATCTGTGTAGGTGATAGCTTGCAATTTAGTAACTTGACAGATAGCGCATCAACTTCTGCGGACTGGACATGGTTCTTTGGAGATGGTAAAATTGATAACAAGAAAGATTTGTTCTTGTATCACAGATACGACAAACCGGGTAAGTTTTATGTATTCTTGGAGCAATATGATTCATTGATTTTGCCTCCCAACATTCGTAGATTTTGTCCTGCTACCTTCCCAGATACCCCAAGTCAAAAGGCATTCATCGTAACGGTGTTGCCGAGAGATACGGTGAGAGGATTTGTACTGAAACCCGCAATTTGTATTGGCGACAGTAATACTTTCGTAGACAATTCTGATACAATATTCAAGTCATACAAATGGAAGTTCCATAACTTGAGTACTGGCCAGATCGATACAATTACCACGGATAAAAAGAGTTTGACTTGGAGATTTACTCAACCTGGTAGAATTCGAGTGTCTCACTTCGCTGATTACGACCCCAACAGGCCAAGGCCATGGTGTCCGACAGATTTGGCTGATCAGTTCTTCTTGGTTGACTCTGTGGTTTCTGATTTCGACATTGACGCGACAAAGACACCGGATTATACATTTACAAGAAAAGACGTGAATGGTACTCAATTCCGTTGGGGCTTCAATCACCAAAACAACATCAAGTTAACTGGTGAGAAGTTGGTGGTAGACAATAGCAGTGCGGATAAGATTGTAAGTGCATCTTACAGTGGTACTGATACTTTCTGGGTGTGCTTAGAGGTTACTAACTCTACAGGTTGTAAAGACACGATTTGTAAGCCTGTGTATGTGAACCAATTCATTTACTTGGCCAACGTATTCACCCCAGGTAACAGCGATAACAAGAACGATGTATTCCGTGTGCCGATTGCAGGACACTCATTGTTTGAATTGCGCATCTTCAACCGCTACGGTGAGCGCGTCTTCACATCTAAGGATCCTCAGATACAGTGGAATGGCCGTGTAAACAACGACGGGCCGGAAGTGCCTTCAGGAACCTACTTCTACCAATTGACCTATCAGTTCAAGGGTAAAGAACAGGTGAACAAGGTGAACGGATCTGTGAATGTGATTCGCAAGGAACCTTAATAGATAATTGAATTTTAAAGAAAGCCCCGCAGGTTCTGCGGGGCTTTCTTTATTTTTGTGGGTGTGCGATTAAGCACTTTTTAATATGAGTCAAATCCAAACCAAAGAAGATACCATAGTAGCGCGTGCCACGGCCGCTGGCGTGGGGGCGATTGCAGTGATACGTGTATCTGGAGGCGAGGCAATTTCCATGACTGATCAGCTTTTGAGAAAAGGTGTGTTGGATGTCCCTACACATACGGTGCATTTACGCACTTTATATGATGAGGAGGGTGCGATGGATGAAGGTTTGGTGGCCGTTTTCAAGGATGAAAAGAGTTACACGGGAGAGGATACTGTAGAAATTTCACTGCATGGCAGTGAATACATTGTGTCGCGGGTTTTGAAGGCCTTCATTCGTAGGGGTGCAAGGTTGGCTGAACCTGGTGAATTTACCCAACGGGCTTTTTTGAATGGTAAACTCGATTTGGCGCAAGCTGAGGCCGTAGCAGATGTAATCGCATCGGAACATCGTATGGCGCATGATTTGGCGTTAAAACAACTCAAAGGGGGCTTTTCGAGGGATATCGCTGCGTTGAGGGACCGGCTATTGCATTTCACCAGTTTGGTGGAGTTGGAATTGGACTTCGCCGAGGAGGATGTGGAATTTGCATCTAGGGATGAGCTAAAGGCTTTGGTGCTCAGGATTAAAGCGGAGGTTGATGCGCTGAGTGATTCTTTCGCTTTGGGAAACGTGATCAAGAAGGGATTGGCTTTGGTGCTGGCGGGTAGGCCGAATGCGGGGAAGAGTACGTTGTTTAATGCGTTGTTGAACGAAGACAGGGCGATTGTGAGTGATATCGCGGGAACCACCCGAGATGCCATTGAGGCGCAGTTGAACTTTGAGGGGTTCTTGTTGCGTTTGATCGATACGGCGGGGATTAGGGAGGCCACGGATGTGATAGAGCAGGAGGGCATCGCAAGGACGTTTGCGCACGTTGAAAAGGCGGGTGCTACTTTGTATTTGTTGGATATGGGGGTTTGTTCTTTGTCTGATGCGGAGGCCGATTTGTTGATGTTGAAAGAGAAGACCTCCCGCGTTTGGGTGGTTTGTAATAAGATGGATTTGGTGGATGAGCCCGCTCGACAGACGTGGAGGGAAATGGTGACGTCGCTGGGGTTGGAGGAGCCGTGGTTTGTATCGGCAAAGGACCTTTCATCGGTGAAGGAACTGAGAAAATTGCTCGAAAGTCGCTTCTTAAGTGGGTTTGGTGATTTGGCGGATCAAACGGTGGTAACGAATGTTCGTCACGCCGAGTCTTTGCAGCAATGTTCTTCTGAGATGGAGCATGTTTTAACCGGGATGGATTCTGGATTTACTGGTGATTTATTGGCTTTTCACTTGCGTTCTGGAATCCGGTCTTTAGCTGGAATCACGGGTGAGATCGGGGTTGAGGAGATTTTGGGATCTATCTTCTCGAAGTTTTGTATCGGGAAGTAATGGCTTCATTGTCCCATTTTTGATCTAATTTTTTATTTACGCAAAGTATTGTATAACAATGCTTTGTTTGTTATCTATGCTAGATGTCGCTTTTTGTAATCAGCGATATTTGGTGTTGTAAATTGCTTTTTTTGACATTTTTGTTGCTCATTTGTTGCTCGAATTTTTTGAGCAACAAATGAGCAACAAAAAATACAGAACGTAATAAAAATTATTGCACTACCCTACACCATGCTGCCGATCTCCATTGAAATCAAGCATGCTGGAATATGTTTCGAACGATTGATTTTAATTTGCGTTTTGTTTTACCATTTCCATAGAGCTGGGTTGCTTTCATTAAAGCATCAGCATTAAAGCTGTCAATGGTATTAGGTAATTTATCCAAAGTTTGCGATTGGTCTTCCGCAAGATCTTCAATATTATTTAATAAATCAACAAGTAGGTATTCTCTTGAGATATTCTTGGGAAACGACGACTTCAACTTGAATTCAAA
>Ga0222712_10001966_pt1 | contig 24397 bp, 15 predicted proteins | sample C33_657DmetaG_FD_165043 | JGI IMG/M metagenome (GOLD analysis project Ga0222712, IMG submission 165043) | Estuarine water microbial communities from San Francisco Bay, California, United States - C33_657D | ecosystem: Environmental > Aquatic > Marine > Unclassified | place: USA: California... | reverse complement strand
ATAAGATTGGATGATTAAACACAACTGAAGATACTGCATAACCTTCATTATTTAAGAGAGTTAATCTGATTGGATCCATTGTAATACCTTGTGGATCTACTACAAATGGTTTTCCTGTACCGCTTAGAGATCTACGTAGGTTAGTTGGTTCCAAGTTTCCTTGATCTAAATAGTTAAGAGCATTATCTAAAAAGATAAAATAGTTAAGGTAAGCATCGCTTAATTTAAACTTAATTGTAAATTTACGCTCAAACATTTCAGCAATTGGCTTTGCGCTGTGGAATTCCTGCATTTTACCAAGAGGACGCACTTGACTTACCATTGGCACAGTAAAGCCATTAAAAGTAACTGACTGAATAGTTGATGCCATGAAATCTTCAATTGTCTCATATGGCATAATAAGACTATTGTAGTATTTCTCGTATTTCTTACTTATCTCCTTTGAGAAGAAAGTCTCTGGGAAACTGATTAGGAATCCATTTTGTCTTGCGCTTAGTATCATATAAATTATTTATTCCACCTAAAAAAGAAAGGCTGCACTCGCGTACAGCCTCGGTCTTTCATAGTAGGTATTATTAGATTAAGCTTCTACAAACTTAAAGAATGTAGGGTAGTTATTACCACTGGTTACACTAGTAAGTGTTTCCAACTTAATTGGATGGTAAGACAACTCTTTTTCTTGGCTCAATAATTCATTGAATTCCTTATTGAACTCTGCAAAGTTAGGATTCATCTTAGAAACTTCTTTACCATCTTTGTCCATTTCTTTGATAACCATTTGGAGAGAAACTCCACCTTGCTCGTCAGCCGTACCATATTTTTTGATCAATTCTTCGCGCTGTGTATCTAAGGTTTTAACCTCAGCTGTAATCACATCGTTTAACTGGTTAATCCAGTATTTGGCAACTAGACTAATTTCCTCGTCTAGGATTCCCGTTTTTACCTTCTCTCCATTTTGCTGGTTGATCAAGCCATTAAGTTCGCTTTGTAGAGAGTAGATTTCAAAAAGTTTTACTGTTAAGTTCTTCATGAAGTTGTTACTTTTTTGTTTTCTTATACTATAGTTCCATTTCAGGTTTTGCTGCATAAAAAAAGGGGAATAAAAATAGTCCCCTTTTAAAGATTAAAAAATTAGATTATGGTAATTCTGGCTCAGCCGGTGGCGGAGTTACTGGAGTAGGAGCAGGTTGAACCCATTCTGTATCTCTAGTTAGACCAGCCTTAGCTAAAACTACATCAACAAATACCATATCATCAGTACCCCATGTAGCAGTATCTTCTGGCGTACATGTAACATGGTGAGTCATAATTTGAACAACTGGAGTTGATGGTGAACCTGGAGTAGGATCCGCTTCATATAAATTAACAGAGGCAGAAGCTGCGCCAGTTGCTAAATCATAGTGCATTAGGTGGATAGTCGCAAATTCTGCAGTTTTGCCAAATCCTGTAATCGAATCGATTTTTACTTTTAACATTGTGAACAATATTTTTTATTATTTATATTAGCCTTCAGACAAAGGTTCTGACCAGTCTTCAGTCGAAAGAAGCTCAATGATTTCAGTGTGAGTTAATTCTGGATAGTCTTTACTCCAAAATGACGGTCTGCCATAGACCCCGGCTGGAGTAGTAAAGGTTTCTTCGATCATGGATTCAGGATTAAGAAGAGTTTGTACAATATCAGATTCAACAACTTTAATATCATATTTGATAAAAGTTTTTGTTCCATCTAGTGAATATCTCAAGGAATTTTCATCAAATTCGTGTACTTGATCAAAATTAATAGAATCGACTAGCGTAGATGGAATTACTAACCATCTTCTATTTTCAAATGGGGTTGGCATTATAAATTAAATCTTTTTTTATATGAGTTAAAGTTTTGAGATATTTGAGAATCAGTAAGCACACGATTGTATATTTTAACAGCTGGAATTTTTCCAATAAACCAGCGTTCGCTGCTTGTAGAAAAACCTTTCCCAAATACTAGATTTGAAAATGCTCCATACCAATCACTAAAAGATACTGTGCTTACAAGTAATCCATTATAATATGCTTTAAAGGTTGAGCCTGTTCTGGTTAGTGCACAATAATGATATGCTGAGCCATTTAACCCAGACGTAACTAAGTTTATTCCAGTATAACCGCCCGAAGAATTTCCAACTACCCAACCTAAATTACCAGAAGAGTTTTGTTCAAGTCTCGGTCCAATATTACTATATGATCCACTATATACTAACCAATTGCAGTCAATTGGATTTCTATAATTAGACACGCTGTCTGATTTAAAAACTATTTCAATTGTAAAGTCTGAAATTGATCCCAAATTACCAACACTACCGTAATCATCTGTTCCATCAAATTGGAACATACCTGTGCTATCATAACTCATAACTGGAAGATCAATTGTTCTGGTTCCAGTTGCATCTAATAAAGAAGCAGTTGTGCTTCTAGTTCCTGCTACAAATGGAGTTGGGTGAGTATTTCTTTCAACTTGAATATTTGCTAAATCGTACTTATCTAGCGCGCCTGGCCAAAAATATGAAATTACATATTCATTAATTGGAGTGAATTGAAATGACTGTCTAGTCCAAACTCCCAATGGTCCATGTGTATAACCGTGACCCCAACTAGTTGGACTAACACTTCCATAATTATAATTTGACATAGATCCACCAGCATTGGCTGTTTGTTGATTCAGAGCCCTTGTCCAAAATGAATAGGTATGAACCTGTCCAGGAACAACGACTGCATCTGGTCCATATGACATACCATCCGCGCTCTCTGGTCTATGTGCATGTAGTCGCATACAGTCAGTTTTTTGCGAAGGATAAAGATCAAATCCTCCAACTATAATTTCTTTTACTAATCCTGAGTTGGGTAGGTGCGGTGCTCCCCACCACTTGGTTGGAAATCCACTTGCACTAACAGAAACTCTTTGATCTAACCAAAATGAATCATGTACTTTATGACCACCTGTGGCGGGATTAATGTAACCCTGATCTCCACCCTGTGAACCATTATATGCATGTAACGAAAATTGGGTATCTGAAATCTTTTTTGCAAAATAATCAGTGCCTGCTGTTACTCCGCCTCCAGTAGATTCAGGTCGTATAACGTCAAACGAATAGATTCCGTGTGAACCGTTTGTTGTTATAATATTGCTTGACACGCTTGAAATTGCAGGAATATCCCAGTAAACTGCGCAGCCATTATTTCCACAATATTTGTTTGTGTTATATGATGCCCAGCCATTACCAAAAGTTGGATAACTATTTACTTGAGGAGATGGTATTGTATTTACCGTAGGTTCACCCCTATAGCTATTAAAAAAATCTGCTGCATCGAATGCAAAAATTAAACCACTTGAAACCTGTCCATTATATCCTATACGAATTGCCATTTAATAATAGTATTTTTAGCAGAGATAACATCCTCTATTTTCATATCTAAGACGGGTTCTTTTGTAAATATCTAATATTTCTGGTGCGCCTAATACTCTATTATACATAAGTGCCATTGGAATTTCTCCAAGATATTTGGAATGATATTCCCCACCGATCATAGGCAAAGATCCTAAATAGGTTCCACCATAAAATCCGGTACTTGCTGAAGCAACCTGTACTCCATTCAAATATAGCTTAAGTTGACCGTCAGTTGATCGTGTACAAGCCAACATATTCCAGCCAGTTGGAGTTCCACCTCCACCTAGGAGATAATCGGCAGTTCCGGTATTATTACCAACCCATGCTGCAATTGAACCGTGATAGTAACTCATTAATTTAAGACCTGCTCGATAATCTGGAGAAGTACAAATTAAGGTTCTGTGTGGAGCACCTGTATCTCCATACCATTCAAACCAAGCAATAAGAGTTTGATTTTGAGAGATATTTGCATTTGATAGACCGCTTATTGTTAAATAGTCATTTGTTCCATCAAAATAAAGAGTTCCTTGATTAATATAGCCGGCTCTAGTTAAGTCAATTGTAGAATTTCCAGTAACATCAACTAGCGCATTAGTTACACTACGAGTTCCAAGTACAAGAGGAGTCATATGAGATTTTAGTTCAACTTGATAACCAAAGTATGCAACCTTTTCTCCAACATAGTCGCCTGTATAGCTACTCATATAAACGCCGGTCTCATTTCCAGCTGTCATAAATGTTGCCTTTAGCCTAATCCAAGTTTGTCGTGGCCAATTACCAATATTAGTATCACCATTATAATCAAAGTATACTAATGAATTATTATTAGCAGCAGATCTAACATAGGGCTGGGCTTGCATACTACTTCCCTGAAACCAAAAATAGATTGAAAATGTGTACTCTAAACTTGGAGCAACTGGAATAATTGATGAGCCTATATGTTGATTACCTGACGCAGTTACTTCAGAACTAAATATCCTTAGTCCACTTGTATCAACATTTGCAATAACTGGTTTAGAGATTGCAGTATCATTATCATTTAAAATACTTGACCCTGAGTTAAACCACCAGTTAGCGTTTGAGTTTAGGTAACTATTTGTTGCATAGGCAATATTAGTAGTAGTTTCCCCAAAATAGGAAGTATTTGTATCGTTTGTATCAAACGCAAATATTAATCCATTTTCACTATAGTCTAATCCAGTTTTAACCGACATAATTATTGAGCTTGAGCAGCTTGCGCCTCGGCTTCAGAATAATAGATTCCAATCAGATCGGCTCCTTCCAATACAAACCAGCATGGAGTTCCATCTACATCAAATCCAGTTTCTATGTACTTCATCTTCCGTGTCTATTTTTTTGTGCATTATAATTTTGAAGAACTTCCTCACTAGTTAATGCATTATTGTATACTCTAATTGTAGAAATTCCACCAGAGAATTGACGGCTATCGCCCTCCCAACCAATATTACAGTCACTATATACGTAACCTGCTGTTGCATAGGTTGAAACTGTATTTACAAGAGTGCCATTTACATATTGTCTTAGGGTTCGATCTTTAGTTTCCCAAACCGAAACCAAATGGTGCCAATTTTCCCTAGCCATAGTTACGCCTGGTTCATGATAGCCTTGATTTGTTGTAGAATACCAATAATTACTTAGCTGTTGGTTTCCTTTATTCCAGCTTAGGTATGCATAACCTTGAAAAATACAACCTCTATCTCCACCGCTTAATTCAGAGGCAGCTGGATAAATCCATGCCTCTAGCGTAAGGGTATTCATAGGTTGAGTTGAACCAAATCTAACTGCGAATCGGTCTCCAATATCATCTAAATAAAAACACTTAGCTCCGCCTATTGTAATATTACGAGGACTTCCATAAATATCTGCATATTTACCATTACTGCTAAGATCTGACCAAATTGCGCCTGTTCCAGGATAACTGGATGGATCCCCTGCATCGAGTGCAAGTATTAAACCTTTTGTAACTATGCGTGGATTGTAGTGTAGAGCCATAGATTAAGGTTGAGTTGCTGCATTTTTTGCTTTATTGTGAAATAAGAGAGCATAGTACATAAATGTATGAGTATAGATTCCATACTCTGGGGCACCAATATGAATTGGCCCATCTTCACGTTCACAAATAAAGAATATAGTTGAGTTTACATCAACTATTCCAACAATTTTAAATCTGGAAACTGCTCCAATGTTGTAGTGTGTGTCTAATTCATAGACAGCATCTTCGATTTGATATGTTTGTAAGTTTTGCATTATTCGAATCCTCCCATTTTTCTATTATGTGATACAACTTCACCAATAACATAGGTGTGAGCTTGGTCAACTTCAATTTGAACTACTTCCATTTCTCCAATTGATTCAATTGATTCAATTTCGGCAAGTCCATTTACTGTTTGTACTTTAGCACCTATCCATAGTTCTGATAGTGCAACAAAGCCCATACTTTCGGTTAAAAATTTGTGATTACTTGACACTTTAAGTTCTTGACCTCCAATTATAGTACGACTAACAATATTAGTTCCAGGATTGACTGAGGTCACCTCGTATGATCCCCATTCACCAGTTGTTTCATGTTTAGTGTAAACATAATCTCCAACGTTAAGCTCTCCTGCCATCACCCAAGTATTAGGATTAATTAAGATTGGCATATCTGGAGTAGGGCAGAATGTTCCACATATTTGATTAAGATCTCCATATGCTCCATATAATTGAGATATTCCACAGAAAACAAGTTCTCCATAGCAACACGAATACCCAGAGACAGGATTACCTAAACAGTCTTGACCTTCCCAATATCCACTACCGTCTGAAAAGAAATTATAACAGTTATCAGCCGGCGGAGTATATCCACAAGTAGTAGAATTACTTTCAACTAGGGAAGAGTATGTTCCATTACAGCCATTTGAATAAGTATAGTAAAGATCAAAGCCTGAGCAATATTGACTTAAATATGTTCCGCTTGCTGGAGAACAACAGCATCCACCACATGCAGTGGTACAGCCCTGACTTACATCATAGGTTCCACAACTTCCATTTGCATATCGATAATAAAGGGTACAGCCAGAACAAAATTGACTTAGGTAGGTTCCATATGGCGGACACCCTGCACTGGTTGTAACTGTTAAGGTATTTGAATAACTTGAATATCCTCCAGTTGAGGTACAAGTTATTCTTACTCTTACTAAATATGTTGTACTTGATGCAAGGCTTGAAATAGTCCTGGTTGATGCACAACCTCCAGTATCTGTTCCCCAAGAAGCTCCATCATTTGAGCTATATTCAACGTGCATTGCTGTACAGTTTGAATAGCTAACATTAACCGTAATTGAACTTGAACTAGAAGTATTAAGAGAAATGCTTGGAGCATTACAGCAAGCAAAGGAGTGGTTGTAACCTCTCCACTCAGACATGGAAGCGGGATTGCTTGAGCTAGGTCTGCTTGGTGAGCATCCATTTATAGCAACATACCCGCCATCTTCTGCCGTATTTAGAGAAATAGCTGCAGTTGAGGATCTTCCTAATTCAAGATTAATCCCCATCATGGAAACTGAACCTGTTCCGATTGCCATATTACTCTCCTCTTAATTTTTTAATTTCTGATTTAAGTTCTTCTATTTGTGCCTGCTGTTCTTTAATTGCTTCAATGAATAGTGCAGCCATGTTACCATAAGAAACATTATACATTCCTGAATTATCCTGATTAACAACTTCCGGAACAACTTCTAGAGTTTCTTGTGCAATAACTCCAATTTTAGTTTTAGTATCATCTGAATCAGTTCTGTTATAAGAAACTCCACGTAAAGCTAGGGTTTTATCTAGCGCATTTTCAATTGTTTTTACATTGGTTTTAACTCGAGCATCAGAGAATGCAGTTACATCACCAGCCATAGTTAAGTTACCGGACATATCCATTTGTAATCTGTTAGAAGAAGCAGACCATCCTCCAATTCTAAATACGTTGTCTGCGTCTAGACCCATATTTACAGCGTAGTGTCCGCCTTTATGGAAAGACATATAAGCAGATTCATTTCCTCCAGAATATGCTTGTAAAGGTGGCGAAGCTAAACTTCCAGAATAGCCGCCGCCTGTACTTCTAAAATAGTTCGTTGCAGTCCAAGTATAACTATTTCCAGTTGCATTACTTACACTACTAGTATTGCTTGAATTACCGGCATTATCAGCGTATCCAACCTGAACTGGTGAGCCGTGATTAGTAGTTAATCTCCAATATGAACCAGTCCAGTTATTTACAATATAATAATCATTAGGATGAGATTCTGCCCATAATTTAAGAGCTCCATTTGCTTTGTAATCGCCAATATTATAATCAGTTATTAGACGTTTCCAAGGTCTCCAGCTACCAGCATCACCATTTCTACTTCTTATGGAAAATAAATCTCCATTGTAATTACCATTGAGTTGCATACCATATCCAGAAGCTCCAAAATATGCAATACATCCAGTTAGTGGAGCATTATTAGAATAAGTAAAGCCAGAACGGTTTTCATCCATAGTATTAGCGTCCCAGCTAGGATAACCTGAGCCAAAACCTAGATTTCTAAAAAAGGAATCTGCGTGAAATCCATCTACTGTATCAGAGTTACCTGCACTATTTGCGTATCTTACACCAAGATCAGAAGGTTCAATCCATCCTGATCCAGAATATGCTCCATTATTATAAACATATCTTGAATAGTCTACGTAATTTCGACCCTCGCCTCTTGAAATTGCTACGCGCGAACCTGAATCATAAACTCCACCGTTTGCTGAAATATTTCCTCTTGCCCAAATATCAGTACTAATTGCAGTTAAGGTTTGCCCATTTGCTACAACTAAAAGTTGATGTCCAGATACGTATCCACCTTGACCTCCAACATTGCTATGCGTCCATGCTAAACCGTATAGAGTAGATAAGCTAGTTCCATCTGCTGAGATTTTATAAGAATCTCCCATTGCATAAACTCCCTGGAATCTAGTCGATGAATAATTTCCAACTACAGTATTACCGTAGTTATCGTCAATATAAAAATTACCATTAGCCCTGGTTGCTCTTGCAGCTGTACCACTTATGTTTATACTCCAAGTTCCGCCGTTATTTTCAACTAATTGTGATCCTCCATATATCCAAACTGATCCATTAACGTAAATGCTTCTTCCAAAATAGAAATTAGGTCTATCAGTTTCAAAGTGAAACCAACTACTATTTTGAGGGCCGAGTATACCATAGCCATAGGCTGTTTGAATATGTAAAGCTGTACCGCTACCTTGATAAAGTCTAAGATTTCCGTTTGCTAAATATAAACTGTTATGTGTAGGATCTGACGTTGTTAATAGGGCCTGGTTTAACCATGAACTTAACCAAGTTCCACGAGTTCCTAGGTAAATATCTGATCCGGCATAGAATCCACTTGCATAAATATGATCATTTGATGGATTTACATAAACCTCAGCTGTTCCATAGACAGAGTTTCCTGAACCCCATAATAATTGATAAGTTGAGTTTGAATTATTATTATAATTAATAGTTACGTATTCACTTCTACCGTTGTAATAAGATCCGTCACTATTAATATAATAACCGCTGGTGTTTAAATAAATCGTGCTATTAACATAATTACCTAAATATATTGCTCGACCAGATGAAGCATCTAAGTGTAAATTACCATTAGTTGTTACAATATTAGCATATGAGGTAGATACATGTCCGTTACCACCCACTTGTAAGTATGCACCCCATGTGGTATTGGGTCCAATAAGCATACCGCCTCTAAGTCTTATTGCTGAATTAGATGTAGAATTAAAATCTGCATAATATCCAGTATCATCTGAATCATAGAATATTGGCGCGCGCATTGATGCATTTGCTTGCCATATACCATTGTTTAGGATCCAACCTGATGTATATGCTGCACTAAAGTCAGAACCGCCAGTTGCTCTTCTAAAGACCCAGCCTCTACCATTGGTGTCCATTGAAAAGTAAGTATTATAACCATCGCCATTACCAGTTGGATTTGAAAAGTTTCCACCATTGGCCTTAAATCCTATGGCTGATGTAGTGGTATTCCCTGCATCCCAGAAGAATATTTGATTAGAAGTATCAGTCGAACTTTGGTCGCCTCTAATCGCTACCCCATACATACTACTAATACTAGCAAAGTCACCATAATAAGTAGTATTATTTGAGTCATAAAAGATGGGTGCTCTAAAGGAGTATGGAGAATAAGTATAACCACCATTTGTAGAACCATAAACATATAAAACGCCAACGGTTCCTCCAACGCTTGTTATTCTAAATCCGGTTCCTTCGTATGCATTTAACTCTTCCCAATCATCAGCTGCATTCCATAAATAGTGATTATTATCACCATTGGTTCTGAGATATAGCTTATAATCATTTAGACCGGAATTGCCTGTCCAGTTACCATAAGGAAGATATGATCCAGCCGAGGTCAAATATCCCTGAGACTGAACCCAGCTTTGAGTTGCCACAGTCGCTCCTTGTATAGTTAGTGCGTATAAATTTGTTGTACTATTTGTATGAAGATAATATGAGTTATTATCATTCATGTACATTGCACCATTCTTGGTTTTCTTAATATCCCAAGCTGCCCAAGTTCCATTTAAGAAGCCATAATCGCTTCCATTACCATAAATTTGAAAAACATTACTATTGGCAGAGTTTCGACCCTCAATACCAGCATCACTACTGCTTGAACCCTTTATAATTAAATTTCTATCATTGTAAGTTTGGATATAGACTCCACCGTTCATGTAGATGGAACCAATATAGTCTGCACTACCTCCACCTAAACTAATTGCTTTATTGCCAACTGATCTGATATAAGAGGCGTCTTGCATATACCAACCGCCACCCCATCCAAATAGGAGATTTTCATCCTTTAGGACAGTTCCGGTTCCTCGACCAAATACAATTGCATCGTTATTTCCAAGTAATTGAATTGAGCCATTTACAAAGACCCTGTTATTAGTTGGAGAGCCTTGATCGGCTGCTGTATAAGAAAAATCTGTTGTTCCAAATCCAACTCGGCCATCCTGACCTACATAAATTGCGTTGGTTCCAAATTTTCCAATCGTAACTACATTGTTTGCATAAGCTTCAATAACAGGAAAACCTGCGATTGTATTTACAGAAAAGAGAGAATCTGTTAAATCGTCAACAACGGAAAAGAGTCGGCCATTAACACCATCAACTGTAAGAACCTCAGCTCCGCTTACAGTATTTGTTACACCTAATGTAACAGTAGTTACTCTACCTGTAAATTGATGCAAACTTTGCGCATCTTTAAATACAGTAGCAGAGGTTGTTTTAACAATATTTGTATAATAAGAAGAGTTAGAAAGACCTCGCGTAGCATAAGTTGTACCAGTTGAATTTGTTCCATCTCCTCTTACTAGGGTAATCATTGAATCAGCATTCGACCATCCTCCATATGAAGCGTTATTCCAACCTCCAATATGGAAAGTTGGATGCGGGTTTCCAGAAGTATCTCTTTGATAAAATAAGAATCCATCGTTATTATTATAACCATAGATACCCATTGCCCATCCTTCTCCCTGAATTCTTTCAGTATCACTACCTCTAAAATATAGAGTTCCTGAACTTACACTTAATCCTCCAGAAAAAGTAGAAAATGTTCCAGTACTTGCACCACGACCAGTTACAGTTCCCAGCGTATCAGATTCTCCAGTAATATATCCACTATTATTAGTAAACTGTGAAATATTCATTGACGTTAACGCACCAGCTGTGGTTGCATAAGATACAGATTGAGATCCAATATTGCCAGTTGTAATAAGACCTAATTGGCTGATAAAGTGAGCAGGAGTTGATTTACGAACATAATTATCGCTAGTGTTTTGAGTCCAAATTTGACCAATTGTTGGGTTTTCGCTGTTTCCTCCAGATTGATTAAAATGTACAGCAAACATATACCTTGCATACAAATCTCCACCAGCATCACGATATGCTATAGTATTTGCAGTAGAGCTAGTCGTTGGGTTGTTATATCCAGAAATTGAGCCAGCAGTAGTTGCATATGATACCGACTGACTTCCAATATTTCCAGAGTGGATCATTGTTAGCCAACTTCCCCATGATCCTCCATTTTGATTTCTAAAATAAAGTCTATCTCCACCAGTATCAAAGAATAATTGAGAGTAATATCCTCCTGGATGAGTATCAATATGAAGAAGAGCTCCTCCATTGTGTACAACGGTTGGACGATTTGACCAACCCGAAGTAGATCCTCTGTATAAACCAGTATCACTAGATGCATTAACATCAATGGTTACTCTTGCTTGATATAAACGATTTCCAACTAATGAGTCAACTTCGCCTTCAGTATAATATCTGTCATCATGAGTATGAGATGGAAGAGACGTTAAAGCATAGGATCCAATATTTCCAGAGTGAATTACTGTATTGCCGAACATATAGGCAACATTGGTTTCAGAGTTTAACTCCATTGGATAAGGAGTTTCCCATGAACCATCTCCATTACGATCCGAAAGAATATAAAATCTATTTGAATTTACATGAATCCAGTGATCATAATGATCAGTATCGGCAAATCTAATTTGTGGGGCTGACATTGAGAAAACTAATTCTCCTGTCATTGTGTCACCAGACTTGGCAACCTTTGCCGAAATAGAGTTTGTAATTGAGGTTGAAAAACTTGCATCATTACCTAATGCAGCAGCTAACTCATTAAGGGTATCGAGCGCACCCGGTGCACCATTAATAAGATTATTAATTTGAGTAGTAACATAGGTTGTGGTTGCAATACTGTGTGCAGATAAGTTTCCTGCGTGAATCGCGGTATGTCCAGCAATAGTTGTTCCGTTTATTAATTGTGCCATATTAGTTATCTATTTTCAAGATCGTCAATTCTCTTGGTTAATTTTTTAATAAGTTCTTGCTGTTCTTGAATTGTCTTGATCAAGATAGGTGCAATTCGAGTATAGTTAATACCATCAACTTGTCCTGCTTCATTATATTTAATTAATTCTGGATAGATTTCTGCAACCTCTTCTGCGATTAAACCAATTTCAGTTCCATCAGTTCCACTAATTTTGGTATAATAAACTGGTCTTAGTTGTAAGACTTTATCTAGTGCTGGAGTTAAGGACTCAACATTAGTTTTATATCGGATTGAAGATAATTCAACAAGTCGATTGCTTAGGGTTAGTGTACCGCCAGTATCAAAGGTCATTCTAACAGCATTGTCTGGAACATATACGAACTGTAAATTTCCAGCCTGATTTGAACTATCATCTGGTGCATCACAAATAAACCAATTTTCCCATTGAATTCCTTCTCCAAATCCAGAATCTGCCATTATAATATGCCCGACTCCTTCTATATTATTATTAGAAAAGTTAACGGTTCCTGTAATAGTTCCGCCACTTAATGGTAAATAAGTACTAGAATCTACACTACCATCTGCTTTTAAAAATTGACTAGAAGTTCCTCCTGATTTAATAAATGAAGTAGCAGTTAAATTCCCTATTATTCTTGTTGTTCCATTTACATCAAGTTTATAACCTGCGTTAGTAGTAGTTCCAATTAAAAAATTATCTCTTATGTATCCATTACCCTGTATTTGTAGTTTAGCACCTGTTCCATTATCAGAAAACCCATAGCTAATAAATTTATCAGCAAATAAGTTTTGATAAACCTGCATGTTGTTATACCATCTAAAATCTGATCCCTGCCACGCACCATAAGTATATGTTCCCCAGATATATTGAACCTTAAAATATTTTGTTGGTACATTATAGCTACTTGGTGCTGATATTGTTTCAGTTATTGACGGTGAACCAAATAAACCTCCATTAAAAGTTGAACTATCAATTTTTATCTTTCCATAACTACTATTTGCAATACCAGTACTTGTACTATTAAAAGATGAAGTACCTGATGGATATAAGTAATAGTTACTGTCCCATATATCGTACACACCATTAACATACATGGGGTTATAAGCATACGCATTACCATATAGATAAGTAGTATCATACAAATAAGTGTAACCATTAGATTGTAGATTACCATAAGTTGTTAAACCATTGTAAGCATACGCAGCACTATACATAAAAGTATTTCCTGTTACTGTACTGTCTCCAAATACTTTAAAGCCTTTCCAATTTGCATCTGTTCCTACTTGAACTAAAGCACCATTATCTTGTATGTTACTTTCTGTTATTTCATTTGAACTTGTAAACTTAGGTAAGTAATTAGTACTCCTTGAACCAGTAGCTGTAACTGGGTTAGTTAAAGCATTCTGCTTATTGTTAAAAGTAGTCCAATCGGTGCTGCTTAATAAACCTTGTTGTGAGCCACTTGCAGTAGCAATAGCTAAAGTAATTGTACCGCTTGTAGTAATAGGAGTTGAGCCGATAGTTACTCCGCTTGTTGCAGAAGATAAACCTACGCTCGTTACAGTTCCCACACTCCAAGACCTATTGGCACTTAAATCATAAGAAGTTCCGTTAATTGTTAAAGTTCTTGTTTGTGCAACCAAGTTATTAATTTGACCTGTAACCCAGGCTTGAGTTGCAAGAAGACTTCCGCCACCATATGGTACGCTTCTAAAATATGCAACATTTGCTGAAGTTATTTCAAGTGCAACTGAGTTTGGATCGTAAATATCACCATATGCTATCTTAAAGCTATCAGTGTTATTATTATTAGTCATTCCCAAAGTCCACATTGGAACTCCAGTATAATCCCAAGCAACTCCCGGTACAACATTCATTCCAGTGGTAAACATTAAGGTTGCTTGATTTCCACTGGCTGCTCTATTAATGAATACTCTTGAAGTTCCAGCCGAAGCGCTAACGTATAATTCTGGATTGGTTCCAACTAATTGAAGTTGAGCCTGGTTACCTGCTGGATAAATGTAAAGATTCCCATTCATCATGTCTCCACTTATATCTACATAACGAGAGTCAGCGGTTGCCTGTGTAATATAACCTGCTCCATTGGTAAGCTGGTTAGTATTTGTAATAGTATTAACAATATTAAGGTTTCCACCAGACGTTGATACAGTTATACCTGAACCAGCAGTTGCAGATAGTAAACCGCTGTTGACAATATTAAGGTTTCCACCAGACGTTGATACAGTTATACCTGAACCAGCGGTTGCAGATAATAATCCAGTGTTAACAATATTAAGGTTTCCAGCAGAAGTGCTTACTGATATACCAGAACCTGCAGTTGCTGATATAATTGCGCTAGTAAGATAGCCTGGGCCGTTTGTTAATTGATTTAAGTTGGTTAGGTTACCAGCATGCCAAATTCTATTTCCACCCCATGTTAAATCACCAGTTCCAGTTCTACCTAATTTGTTTGATAATTCTGAACCAAATGTAATATAACCAGCTGTTGCATCGTGTTGACCAACTATTCCTAGGGTATTTGCATTATTTACGTCACCAATCCATACATCATCACCAATTTTTACATTGGTTCCACTTCCATTATTTGTGGTAAGTACTTGATTAAATGTTGGAGAAGCTGAGGTTGCAACAGATTGTCCAATTGAAACCGTTACTGCTCCAGTTGTAGAGTTTACCGAAACTCCAGTTCCAGCATTTACTGAGGTTACTGCTCCAGTTGGTGCTGCCACCGTAATAATATTACCAGATGCATCAAAGGCTAACCACCCTACGGCTGTTCCGCTAAATGAAGAACTTGTAGTATATGCAGGTAAAGTCAATTGCCTAGTTGACATACTAAGAGTAAGTGCAACTCCTGCACTTCCAGTATTAGTACCATATAAAATTCTAAATGAGTCTGTAAAATTATCTAAATGCGTTGCATAAGTTGAACTAGTTCCTTTTTGTAAAACCAATTGTCCACCTTCGGTTGTGCTGTGTGCTCCTAAAAATAGGCTAGCTTCGGCTGACGTCGTTGCTCCATTAAGAGCAAGTGTTGAAATTGTTGCTCCACCGCTAAAGGTAACCGCGGTTGAGGTTGTTGCGCCTCTGCCAGTTACAGTTGCAAGGGTATCAGTTTCAGTATATGAAGTTAAGTAAGTATTTGAATCTAGTGACCAGGTATTGGCGCCAGTTCTCTTTAAGAATCCGGTTGTTGCAAGCGCGGCAATCGCAGTTAAGTCAGCATCTAATGGTTGATATGTAGAAGAGGCTGCGCCAGTAGTCAAATAAGTATTTGAATCAACTGAACCGTCTGCTTTTAAAAATTCAGTAGATACGCCTCCGACTTTAATAAAGGATCTGCCTGTAATATTATCTGCGCGTAAGTCAGCATAGGCAAATGAAGCATGTGAAGTATCAATAAATGGAGACGTATCAGGTTCTGGTGTATAACCCTTAAAGAATTTCCAAGTATTATCAGTTGCATCTCTAAATAATCCAGCATGGGCATAAGAACCATCATTATAGCCAGCAGCAAATCCTAAATCTGGATTGGCATTGGTTTTGGCTCTAGCCGTACCACCTGAACTATATGTACCAGTTGCGCTGTTTGCAATGGTAAATGAGTTTGCAGAAACTGCAGTAATTGTTTGATTTGATAAATTGTAAGCAGATGGTGTAACTCCAGTAATAGTAACGGACATTCCAGTTACATAATTATGTGTCTCTTGTGTTGTATAAACCACGCTTGAACCATTTCCTACCGCATTTGTAATTGTAGTGGCGATTCCATTATTCAGATAAATCATGTTATCTGATACAGTTAGGTTTTGAGCATAAACTGTAGTCGTAGTACCTCCAATTATTAGGTTTCCTACAACATTAACGTCTCCTCCAACATATAGATTCTTTGCAATACCAACACCACCTGCTGTAACAATTGTTCCAGTTGAGGTTGATGTTGCTTGAGTTGTACCTGAAAAAGTTTTAATTCCAGCAATAGATTCATTACCTGTAGTATGAACAACATTTGCATCATTAGCTGGGGTAAATCCTAACCAGCCTGCAATTGTTTTATTAACCCATAAGGTTCCATCATATCCTAAAATATGTCCATTAACTGGAACAGTTGTAATTAGGTCAACATCATGAATTTCCTTTAGTTCAAACCCATTTTGAACTTTAACAAAGATCTCACCATTATTTGCATTTTTTCTGGTAACAATACCAATAAAAACAAGGTGCCTAGGCGCGTATGGCTTATTAGGTAAACCGTAAATTAAGTTTCCATTATCGCCTAACCAAACTGGATCACCTTCAGTTCCAGCTAGAGACGTATCTAATCCGGCTAAAAGGCCCTCTGTTACAACATTGGCCATTCCATTGATTGCAACGGTTGCATCTAAGAGCCCCATTGTTTTTGATGAAGTTGCTTCACTTCCATTTGAGGCAAGACTCACAATCATATTGGTTCCGTCTGCACTGGTTACATAAACAGCTTGGCCTTTATTAATTGCAACGGCGGCTTTTACACCATGTTGAACTCTTGATACATAGCTAACCGTATCAATTGTCCAATCCCTGTTTGCGCTTAGGTCATATGAAGTTCCATTAATAGAAAGGGTTCTAGAAGTTGGTACATAGTTTGGAGTCCAATTAACCCATTGAGATCCATTAAATTGTAATAGTTGGCCGGTTGCCGCTAATGAAATTGTAACATCAGTTAGGCTATCTAAATTAGTAGGAATTGAAATATTTGTTGCAGATACTGCAGTAACCAAACCTTTGCCATTAACTGTAATCACAGGAACTGCGGTTGCTGAACCAAATGTTCCAACATTTGAGTTAACTGTTGCTAAGGCTAGGCCAATATTTCCGTTTGAAGTTAAAGGAGAGTTTGCAATTACAAAATCAGAACCAGTAATTCCAACTGAAGTTAAGGGTGGAGTTACTGTATTGTAACCAATCGTCCACCAATAAGTTGTACCATCATAATAAACACCTAGAACATCTGTCGCATTTGCAGCAGAGCTTGCTGTATAAGAACCTCCACCGACAATTGAGCTTGATCCTGGAAGAGTAAGCGTGCGACCTCCTGCTGCATCTTGTTTAACTAAAATTAAACCAGTATCGCCGGCTTCCATATTGGTAATTACTAGAGTTCTGGCTCCAGCAATAGTTACCTTTGCATTAGCACCAGAATTAAAGTCCCAAGTAATAGCGGCGCCATCAGTTAGGGTCTGTTGAGCCATCGTAACTTTACCATTAACCTTAAGATTTCCACCAATTGTGAATTTTTTGGCAGACTGTAGGGTTAGGGTAAGATTACCGGCATTATCATGTTGTAGGACTGGCTTATTAGCAACGTTATCGCCAATAAATTCTAGTAAGCCTGTTGCTGGGGTTATCTTGACCGTTTGCGCCACGTATGTAATAGACTATTTGAATTATTTATTCATGTCTATCTCAATTTGCAATGGTTTAACATCTTTACGTTCAGCCTGAACTAAATAAAAGAATTGTGGTTTATGAGAGCCTGCTACTTCAAAATAAGTATCAGTAATTGCCTTAATCCAAAGTGATTGAGATTTACCGAATGGTGTTATTGTAATTGTGATTGAATCCTTATTTGCAAGGCTCGTCCAGTATTCTGGAAAAAAGATACGCTTTTCTTCACTCTTTCCTCTAATATAGATTCCATGTTCAGGTCCCTCTAAGTTACCGTGAGCAAGCTTAAATCCTGGCTTAGTTGGATGATCGATTAAGAACTGCTTAGTTACAGCTGAAAAATTTCCATTATGATTAATATCTCCGGAAGATTCATTGTACGTCATGTGCGCACTAATATTAACTTGCTTTAATTTAACTTGAGCCATTTATAGGTTTGTATCTTTTCTATAGATATTTATACTCCTAGTTTGGACTTTGGATAATAAAAAAGCCTCCATTTAGGAGGCTCTTATTTGAATAGTTAAAATATTAATTATGCTTGTCTGTATGTAATTTCAATTTCGTCAGTTGTTTCAATTGCATACGGTATACTATATAGCGCAAGCTCATTACCTGCATCTAATTCCCATTGACTTACGAATTTTAAAGCAACTCCATTTATAGTAACTGAGAAAACTTCTGCCACTTGATTTGTTGTAGTAAGGTTTATTGTAGCATTAGCGGCAGCAGTTAATCCAGTAAATACCTGAAAATGTATAGGATTATTACTAACAGTTAGGGTAAGTGTATTGGTTGTACCTGGAGCAGCAGACCCGGTTGCAACAAAGGTTAAACCCGCACCGGTTGCAAAGTTTAGAGTATCTGTATCTAAATCAAAACTAGTTGCAGTAGCACCTTCAGCACTTATATTTAATTGACTTGCAGCACCGATTAATGTTTTAAGATTTGCAAATGTAATTTTTTGGTTAACTGCTCCAGATGAACTGATTGCAATAAAGTCTGCATCTGCGATTGTCGTAACTGTTGTTAATTCAGAAAGATCTAAGTTAATAGTTAAGGTTCCAGAGCTATATGCAGTATCAATTCCATTTGTTCCACCCGCGATAGTTAGAGTTGAACCCAATGCAACTGTACCTGTTCCAGTATCTCCAGCAAATGTGTGCGTGCTATTTACAAGCATCGCATTAGTTACTCCGCCATTTTTAATGTATAAAGCGTCATTGACATCAATTCCAATTGAAGAGTTATCATAGTTTACGTTAAACTTGGTACCGACTCTAGTTAATCCAACTCCCGCTTCAGCGACTCCCGCTGCTGAGAACTGTGTAAATTGAATTTGAACGTTTCCTGTAGGGTTTTCATCAAAGTGCCATAAACCAGAAGTTCCAGTCGCTGGAATTGAACCATTTGGAAAACTTAGAACCCATCCGGTATCTCCATAAACTGTTCCTTGTTCAACAAAGGTAAACATACCACCTGAAACTTCTCCAGTTTCGACTTGGTTATCTGAATCGGTTGCTCTAACTAGACGCTGAGCCTCAAATACATAAATACCGTTTATTTTTTGTCTTCCAGCCTCTTCTGCTGCAATTAATACTCGATCTCCATCTGCAAGTGTAACACCATCTAACATAAGTGTTGAGATTGGCGTTCCATTATTCATAGTAGTAAATAGGTCTTGGTCAACAAACGCAACGCCATTTAATTCATTTTGTACTGAAATTGCAGGAGTTCCGCCAGAGGCTGCAGTAGATGGTCGATAAATCGCAACCACTGATTTTTTTACGTCTAATCCAGTCGCAACTGAATCAACATAAGCTTTATTTACAGCGTGGTTATCTGCGCCTGGAGTTCCATTAATTTGGATATTTCCAACGGTTGCTGAAATTAAACCATTTAATATATTAAGAGTTCCTGTTGCAACACCGCTGCCACCAGTAGTTCCTCCGAATAATTTAGTTAGGTTAACTGAGTTGTTTTCCAGCTGTTTACCTTTAATTAGTGCCATTGTTTATGGAGTCTTTTTATTTAAGTTATTTATTTGTTAGTTAGGGCGTAAATGTAAATCCCCAAGTTGAACCTATGACAACCTGTCCAGCTGTTAAAGTTTGTGGATCTGGTGTAACATAGACATCTGTCCATGCAAAACCTGGATTAGTTGGAGTAGTTGTGACAGTCCACGTCCCATAGTTAACAGTTGGATTATTTTTATCAAATCCTGTAATAGTTGTCCCAACTGGTAGGCTAGTTAATGTTGAGAGTATTGATGTTTGTGGATTTCCATTTACATCATCTGGAATATTGTTTAATCCAAAGTAATGGGTTCCAAATGGTGCATTATATCCTCTAACAAACTCCCCTGCATTTGAAGTATTACCACCAGTCCAATAGTATGTAGCAGACGGCGCTGGCTGTGCCAGAGTAACAGTTCCTCCACTAAAATATTCAAGAAGAATAAGATCAGTTGTTTCTAGTCCGTGCTCTAAATAGGCTGGGCGAACATAAAGTGAATCACCTGCTTCTACTTGAGCTAATAATAATTGATTACCTCCGCCAGTTCGGCTAAAGAAGAAAGGCGATGTATTGGAATCAGTTAGAAGTCGTCTTACTCCGTTTACGCTAATACAAACGGTTGAATCAACGTGAATAGACTTAGTAATTGGCGAGTTTGCAGCAAGAGAATAACTTCCAGTATTTGAAGTATATGCAACAAAATTTGCGTTTCCTTGTTCAGCACTAGGTGTAATTGGTGCAATCAGACTTGGAATAACTCGGATATGTCCTTTCATTACAGTCTGATTAGCTGTACATACATAGAAAAGATCGTCTGGCGCATCAAATGGAACGGTCCATAAGATATAACCGCCGGTATTTTGAGTATTGGATCCAGTACCACTAGTTGGCATTCCAACCGAATACGAAGTTCCATCTGCACTTCGGATTTGAAGTGTGTGTCCTATACTTGCAGCAACTTTAAATTTGTAAATGTTTCCTCTAAAAACATAAATTGTAGGATTAGCATTATTACCACTATTAAAATCAGATGCCTCATTTACTAACCATGAAGTATTTTGCGGATGTGCAACAAAGGTTAAGAGATTTGCATTAGTTGGTGAAAATTCAATAAGATCTGCATCTAGAACTCCATCTTTAAACCAATACATTTTATTATCGTCATTATCGACGATTCTAACCATCATTGTAGGGAATCTAATAGCCTGTGGAATATTAGATAAAGCTTCAGTTGTAGTTGAATATGGACCAGAATAACCATCTACTGGAACTGGATTAACTGGTGTAATACCATAAGGTAATTGAAGTCCTGGTGTAAAACTCATGGTTATGCTATAGTTATTTGGTGACGGTGATCAGCACTATAAGGAATAGCATTGGTCAACGTGTATATTTTATATGCAACTGGAGTTCCTCCACCATCATTAACATTAAATGTTGAAAGTACATAGTTTGCTGTGATATTTGCATTTAGTGCATCTAAGTCTAATACTTCTGTTAGCGACATTGTTGCTGGTACGGCCACTGTAAATATAGTTTGAGCAGCTCCAGTATTTAAGATAAAGGTATTTCCAGCATCGGTAAATCTCCTATTGGCTAGTGCTCTAACTCCAGCTGAATTTGTTGGTGCGCTTGCACTAGGTCCATAGAATACCACGTATTTGTAAGTTATGTTATATGACGCAGTTGCAGTTGTATAAGAATCTGTAACTGAAACTCGATAGGTTGCACTGGTTGCAGACGAAGTAATTGAAGTATCTGTAAAATTCGTAAAGCTTCCTCCAGCATCAGCTAAGGTTCCAGCTGTTCCAATATTTGCATAGGCTCCACCATTAAATGAAACTGCATATTGATAACCACTAATTGGGACATTAACTCTATTTCTAGAAGTAGATCCTTGTAAAACAGATGACGTATTTCCGCGCTCTCTAACCTGATTGCTTTCAATATTAAGAGCTAGGGTTGAAGCTGGTGCGCTAAATGAAATACTTGGAGATTGATATGATTGTGGTGTAATTGTCCAAGTTGCAGTCGCAGTTGCACTAGCACTATCGGTTACAATATATTGATAATTGAATGGTTGAGTATTAAATGCAGTATCAGTTAGGGAGTGGGTATAGGTTGAAGCATTAACATCTGACATTAACGTTGTCCAAGCACCTGAGTTATTACGTCTCCACTGTAAAACTGCAGTTGCTGCATTTGCACCAAGTGTATTAATTGTTTTAGAAAAATTTAGGACATTTACAATTGGGAGTTGATTAAACAAAATACTCGTAGGGGAACTTAGAGACACCGTAGGCGCAATTGGTTCTTGTGCAATAAGGTTAAACACCTCTTCAGCAGTTTTACCCGCAGCGGGAATCGTTTCGCCACTATTATATCGACCTACCGATTTACCAAATGGTAAACTTACAACAATATCTGCATCAAATGTAGGAGGAGCGATTGGTCTTACAAAAACTGTTACCTTATCACTAGATGGATCGGCTACTGCTAAAATTGATGAACTTAGGTTAGATGGACCCTCTTTAAAATCGAGTTGTTCCATTTTAGTTAAGTTTGTAGCAGGATCAGTTGATGCAATATCGGTGCCATTATTACTTACAGTAAAGGCTGAAACTGAATTAAGCGCTTCTGCATCAATTGAGATTGAAACTTGCTTGGTAGTTGGATTAAAATTAACGTTAACTCCACCCTCTCCAGCAATTCTGATTGTATCATTTATTGAAGCCGCTTCAAATTGAATTGCTCCGCTTGCGCTTGCAATTTTAGAAAATCCAGGAGTTTGAACTGGAGAATTAATTGTAACTTTATTAGTTGCATTATTAAATGAAACTGTCGTATCACCAGTACCTTCAATTCTAAAAATACTTTCTGGACCGGCTGCTGTTAATTGAACGTTACCTAGAGCATTTGCAATTTGACTAAATGAATTAGTATTTGCATTTGCTGAACTAATTATGACTCTCTTATTTACTGAGTCTAACGTTACTGTAGTGCCGCCTTGTCCTTCAAATCCTAATGTATCGGTTGCATTACTTGCTCCAAATATTACAGTTCCTTGTGCATTGGCAATTCCAGTGAAAGCTGTTCCAACTGGACCTGATGCCGCTTGGCCGCTTGATAATTTAACCCAGCCATTGTCATCAGTATAACCATAGAAACCCTCTCCAGCTGGAGCTGTATCGTTTGCATAGATAACATCTCCGACTATACCTGCAATTGCAAGTTTTCCAGTGTTATCTTGAAGTCTAAGTAATGGAGTTTGAAAAAGATTAGCAAGGGCAGATTGGGTCGTAAGAACTCCATCTGCATCAACTTGCATTTTAATTGAACCGTTTTGTACAACTTTAAATGATGTATTAACAGTAACTGTCGTTGCCGCAATTTGATTAACCGAAATATTATTATTGGTTTCGTCAAATGAAATTGCAGTTAAGAACGCCTGGATGGCCGCCTGTAAGTTATCAAAATTCTGGTTAGACGTCGATATACTCGAGCTTAAACTTGAATCAGATAAATCCGTAATGTTTGTTAAATTAGAATAGACTCCCATCTATGCCCAGTTTGTTTTTGTTATTTATTAACCAGAACTGGCTTTGCTTAAAGAGCGATCTCAGTCTTAGAATCTTTGGTTGCGTGATACGCAAGTGGTGAACCAACAACTAGACACTCGGTTAGATTTGCAGAAACTTGCATATCTGGTCGACCTTTAATTGTTGATTGCTGGATTGTATTTATGCCAGATTGGTTAAAATTACAGTTAGAAAGATTTGAGTATCTAATGTCATTTTTATCAAAAATTGTACACTCTAATAACCTAGAACTTCTAACTTTACAGTTAAGCAGAGTACATTCAGAAATCTCAGCCTGGATAAATGAATCAATAAAAACAATACCCGATAGGTTAAAGCCGTTTTTGATACGACCCTCTAAAACTTCAAGTTGAGCTGTTTCTGAATTATAGTTAACCTTTCCTCTAACTAAACCGCCATATGTTACTAAATCAAATAGTTTTTCTCTAACTAGATTAAATTTAGCTGATAGGATTTCTGGTCTAGGGTCTAGGTCCATTGACAATGTTATCAGTGGATATTTAGTCTCAAAGGTTGAATAAGTTTTTAACCCAGTTAAGTGTTCTTTTTGTTCAGTTAAAATCTGTTTAATTTTCTCACGATCTTTATCTGAATAAACTGAATTTGATTTTAGGGTTGAAAATAGGGATTCAATAACTAAATTTAAAAGTTCAACTGCTTGAGTTGACTTCTTTTCATAATCCTTACCGCCGATATACTTAACAGTTACAAAACCTTCACTAATTCTATCAAAATTGATACCAAACTGTTTTGATCTTGGAAAGCTAAATTCCATTTGTGAAGAATAGCTTCCAGACGGAACCGATGCCTCAGCAATAAATTTATTTTTTGGGTATATTAAATTTATAGAGTGCTTAAATATTTTACTAGATCTAATTTCTTGAGGCCATAGTTCAAATGCTTTAGCTTCATTAAAATTAAGTAAAAATTTAAACTTATTTAGTTGAGGAATTCTTGCACCCTCATTCATTTTTGAAAATCCTAAATCAATTTTAACTT
>Ga0222712_10001965_pt1 | contig 24410 bp, 25 predicted proteins | sample C33_657DmetaG_FD_165043 | JGI IMG/M metagenome (GOLD analysis project Ga0222712, IMG submission 165043) | Estuarine water microbial communities from San Francisco Bay, California, United States - C33_657D | ecosystem: Environmental > Aquatic > Marine > Unclassified | place: USA: California... | reverse complement strand
GGAAACGCGCGCGGATAACGTCGGCTTCATTCCCCATGCAGCCGGTGACGATCACCCTGCCATTTTCGGCAATGGCTTCACCGATGGCTTCAAGGCTCTCTTCCTTGGCGCTGTCGAGAAACCCGCAGGTGTTCACGAGAACGACGTCCGCGCCCTCATAATCGGGTGACAGGCCATAGCCGTCCGCGCGCAATTTTGTCAGGATCCGCTCGCTGTCCACAAGTGCCTTGGGGCAGCCAAGTGACACCATGCCGACCTTGGGCTGGTTAGGAAGTTTAGTCGTTTTCATGATCGACGCGCCATTAGAGGAACTCCCGGTGGAAGTCACGACAAACTGGGGCTTTAGCCGCCAATCCGATCCGTCCCACCGAGATAGGGCCGAAGCACTTCCGGAACGGTGATGCTGCCATCAGCGTTCTGATAGTTTTCCAGCACCGCAACGAGCGTGCGACCGACTGCAAGGCCAGACCCGTTGAGCGTGTGGACAAAGCGCGTGCCCTTTTCGCCTTGCGGACGGAAGCGGGCGTTCATGCGGCGGGCCTGAAAGTCCCCACAGTTGGAGCAACTGGAGATTTCACGATAGGCCTTCTGGCCCGGCAACCAGACCTCAAGATCATAGGTTTTGCGTGCCGTGAAGCTCATGTCGCCCGAACAGAGCAACATGCGCCGGAAATGCAGGCCAAGGCGAATGAGGACCGTTTCGGCGGCCTCGGTCATCCGCTCATGTTCGGCATCTGACGCCTCCGGCGTCGTGATGGAGACGAGTTCAACTTTTTCAAATTGATGCTGGCGGATGAAGCCGCGCGTATCGCGGCCCGCCGAGCCAGCTTCGGAACGGAAGCATTGAGTCAGCGCCGTTAGTCGCAAAGGCAGCTCCGTATCCGACAGGATTTTCTCGCGGACCATGTTGGTCAATGACACTTCGGCGGTTGGAATAAGCCAGCGGCCGTCTGTGGTATGGAACAGATCTTCTGCAAACTTCGGCAGCTGTCCAGTGCCGAACAGGGCATCGTCGCGCACCAACACGGGTGGTGCGATCTCTTCATAGCCAAATTCGCGCGTGTGCAGATCAAGCATGAACTGGCCGATGGCGCGGTTCAATCGTGCCACGTCCCCACGCAGATAGGCGAAGCGGGCACCTGCCACCGCTGCTGCTGTCTCAAAATCAAGTCCCAGGCCAGCATCGAGCCGGTCATGCTCCAACGCTTCAAAGTCCAGTTCGGGCTTTTTTCCGCTTTCGGAGACGTAGACGTTGCCTGCCTCATCAGAGCCCGTCGGCACATCATCGGCAGGAATGTTAGGGATGGCGGCAAGGGCGTTGCGCAGGTCTGCGCCCAGTTCTTTGGCCTTGGCTTCCAAGGCGGGCAGGGTACCCTTGATGTCGGCAACTTCAGCCTTAAGGCGCTCTGCTTCCGCTTTGTCGCCCTTGCCCATCGCAGCGCCAATGGCTTTTGCCGCCGCATTTGCGGTGGATTGGAGGTCTTCAGAACTGCGGATTGCGGCGCGAGATTGTTCGTCAATGGCCAGCAAAGTTGCGGCTTGGGGGGGCAAGCCACGACGGGCGAGGCCCGCATCAAAGCCTTCGGGGTTTTCGCGGATCAATCGAATATCATGCATATTTGCGCTATGGCGTGCGTCCTCTGGCTTGCCAAGGGTAAAGAAAAAGGACGCTGTCGGGTCGCGAGACAGCGTCCTTTAGGGTGCCAGACTACGGCTTTACGCTACGCAGATACTACACTGAAGTTGATGTCGCCTTTTTGGCGGCCCGTGCCCGCGCAATAAGCCCGGCTGCAGCACCACCTAAGAGAAGGAGCATTGGTGGGGCCGGCACGTCATTTCCGCTTGAGCCGCCATTGCTGCTGGAACCGCCATGGCTGCTGGAGCCATTTGAAGAGGACGACGTCGAGGTTGAGGTCGACGTGGATGTGGTCGATCCGCCAAAGCTCGAAGACGTGCTTGTGCTGCTCGATACGTTGCCGGATGAGCTCGAGGTGCTGGACACGTTGCCCGAAGAGCTGGAAGAGCTGGAGTCGTTACCCGACGAGCTCGACGAACCGCCTGTTGACGACGTGCTCGATACCGTGCCCGAAGACGTCGAAGATCCGCCGGTAGAAGATGTGCTGGATACACCACCGGTCGATGTGGAAAGGCCACCGGTCGACGTTGATGATCCACCCGTCGATGTCGATGTTGATCCGCCGCTGCTGGTTGATGAGACAACAATGCTGCCACCACCACCGCCGCCGCCGAAGAAGCCCCCGCCAATAAAGCCACCGCCACCGAAGCCGCCGCCAAAACCACCGATTGGGCCGCCACCAATGACGACGGGCACGCCGCCGCCTCCCGAAATGATCGGCTGCGCCTCAGAAAGGCGAGAGCGAAGCGGTTCTTGTCCTGCAGATGCGAGGCGGATTGTCTGCGGGGCGCAAGACATGCTGGTCGTCGTCGTGGTTACGCGCTTAATGCGCTTGACGACCCGACCGTTTGACCGCGGGGCTGCTGCGAGCCGCTGCCGGACGACTTTTTTGACCTTAGGAGCAGGAGCGGAATAGGACGACCGCAGGGGCTGGGCCTGGGTCGCATGCATGGCGCCACCGCCGATGACAGCTCCACCGCATGCGCAAGCGCAAAGTTTTGTTAGTGCCATACGAACAGACATGGCGTTTAACCCCTTTTACTCGTCACCCGGCTAACAAGCTCGTTGCCGCATCGACAGAAACAATGGGGCTGGATTGCTTAAGACGTTACGACGCCGCAACCGGATTAACCGTCTTTCATGCCATTTTGACGGTTCCATCTGCCGCAACGGAACAACGGTTATGGTTAATGTGCCAAATAGGGGCTGTTTATGGGGCGTCTGTCAAAACACCGAAGCAAATCTTCCTGATCGTCTAGACCGCCGATTTCGATAAATTTGCGGTGATTCGCCCGCTTGTGCCTCCGAAATGGGGTCATTATAGCGCGGCTCACGACAGGCGTCGGCGAAAGCCGGTTCCAAGGCTGAAAGCCAGGGAGTTGCGAGTTATGGCGAATGCGATCAGCGGTCAGGGAGGTTCGGCTGGCGCAGTCGATATCGACTATCGCCCCAGTGAAGCCGAAGAGTTCATGAATGCCCGCCAATTGGCGTATTTCCGGAAAAAGTTGCTCGACTGGAAAGAGTCGATCCTGAAGGAATCGCAGGATACGCTAAATACGCTTCAAAATGAGCCGTTGCGTGAACCAGATCTCACGGACCGCGCGTCCAGTGAAACGGATTGGTCCATCGAACTGCGGACGCGCGACCGCCAGCGCAAGCTCATCTCCAAAATCGATTCAGCACTTCGCCGCATTGACGAAGGGGAATATGGCTATTGCGAAGTCACTGGTGAGCCTATTTCGCTTGGGCGGCTCGAGGCTCGGCCGATTGCGACCATGACGGTTGAGGCACAGGAAGCGCATGAACGGCATGAGAAAATTTCGCGCGATGAGTGATTGAAGTTTACGTCGTTTACCGATTGAAAATCTATTTGGACTATCGCGACGTTATGGCAACTGTACCCAATCCGAGCGACGATGAAGCGTTGAACGCGCGAGGACAGCGCTCGACCAACCGGTCCAGCCTGTTTCTTCTCGGGAAAATGGGTGTCGATGGCGGCGTTGCCAGCGAACCGATCCGCATCCGCAATCTCTCTCCGACGGGATTGATGGCCGAAGCGCCAACTATTCTGGCTGTTGGAACAGCGGTTGTTGTTGACATGAAGAACCTGCCGCCCACCAAGGGCAAGGTGGTTTGGGCAACCGATGGCCGGATGGGCATTGCCTTTAATGCTGAAATTGATCCTGCCAAAGCACGTCAGCCTGTTGGCAAAGGCGAAGACCCAAGGCCAGATTTTCTGAAGTTTTCGCCAACACGGCGTCCCGGTTTGAAGATGACCTGATTTCGGATGCCGACCTGAGGCAGATAGCCTCAGGGCAGCACACCGTCGGCAACTGTCAGCCGGTTGCCAAAACCTCCTTAATTCTCAGCTTTTCTTTTTTGAGCCGGCTCAGCGTGATCTGATCAGGGTAGGGCCGTTGCGCTTCCTGATGGATCTTCTGGTCAAGCAAGGCGTGCTTGGCTTCGAGTGCGAAAACATGATTATGTTCCATAAGCGACACTCCATTTATTTCTGAGGTGCCGAGTAGATCACCATCCGCCGGTTCTGTCGCGTCCATATTGCAGTTATCTCGACAATGGAGCATTTTCCCGCGACAGACCGAATGACCCTAAAAGAAAGTTTCGTGACAGTTTGCAGACATGTCTGGCGACTGCGCATAAATGTTGTTGAGGAGCGAGATGGAACAGCAATTCATGCGCGCGCGGCTCGAATCACTCCGCGAAGAGCATCGGGATTTGGACGCTGCCATTGACGCGTTGCGGGAAACGGTCGTGCATGATCAGGTGCGCTTAGCGCGTCTCAAAAAGCGGAAGTTGGCGCTGCGTGATGAGATTGCGACGATTGAGTCGCATCTCATTCCGGATATCATCGCCTGACACCCCGTTAACGCCGTTTCTAACTGGTCGCCCAGCAAGGCGCTTGTCATATCCGCCCAATGGACGCGGTTGCAGCACCCCAATCAAAAGTGACGGCAAAGGTCATTGATGCACTTTATGTCGAGGCCATGGTGCTGGCGGACGATGCGCGCGCCTATTTCGATACATTTAGTCGTGAAGATCGGGATGCGCTTGGCCCGGTTCTGCGGGTCGCGTTCTCTTGTGAGTCGCTGAAAGTGACGACACGACTGATGCACATCATTGCCTGGCTGCTCGGGCAGCGGTCTCTTTCGTCTCCCCCATCGGGGATAAATACAACACCTCCCAGCACATTAGGTGGGCCCACAGAGACGGACCTCGCGCTAGTGGCGGGTTTACCAGAAGGCGCTCGCACACGTATTGAAGCGAGCCTCGATCTCTATGCCCGCGTTGCGCGGCTTGATGCAGAGTTGGGAAATGAAGATCAGCCCGAAAGTCCGGCCCGGGCTCTCATAGACCAATTGTCGCGCGCTTTTTAGTTGTTCTTTCCGACAAGGCTTCTGACCCGTCGGATCGCACGGAAAGCGAGAGACTTTGCATGGTTCTGGTTTGGAAACCGGCGCGGCGCGGTGGGTGTCAGGCCCATTTCCCGCAGCACAGAGTTAAAGCCCCGGGCATCGGCCTCCCGATAGCTCCAGTTTGACCGCCAAGTGATCGATAGGGAGATGGACAGCTCCTTGCCAACCTTCACCCAATGCGGTGCCTTTACCGGAACATAGACGGCGTCACCGGGCGCAAGCGGGACTGGCTTGCCCTTAGCGGCGAACGCGTCCTGCCACACCAGATTGCGATGGCCGCCTGAATGATAGCGTTCATGGTCCTGATCCGAGAGCAGCTGATCGTCAACCTGCGGGAAAACGGTCATGATTTTTTCGCCTCGGATTTGGAGCAGAATATTGTGCTCCGGGTCCATATGATAGGGCGTTACCGCCTCCGGCGATGAGACGAAGATGAAGCCCTGTAACGTCAACATTTCGCCTGTTTTTGGCGCGACATAAGGCTGCAACGGCGCAAGAGAGCCGTGGAGGAGCTCACGATATTCGGGATCATTCTCAATCCATTTGAGAACCATCCAAGACCTATTTTGTTCGATAGAACGGACGGTTTCTTCAATGCTTAGCCCATTGCCGGGTACGGCCGTAGGGTCGATGCCAACCGGCAGATGGCCGATATTATATTCCACGTTTGCCGGATCAATTCGTGCCGCAAATTCAGCGAGGCGGTCCAGTTGAAGCAGCGGGTGATTGATCAGCTGATGCCTCAGGGTGCCGCTTGTTTCGGGATAGAGGTTGTTGAACGTCGCCAGCGCGGCGGCGTCAAAGCTCGTGGTCATCTTTTATAACCCCATTGTCATTCTGGCCGCGCTTGCGGAATTGTTTGATGGCCGACCAGCCCGTCTCAACAAGGCGCGCAGCGCGAAACATGACGGCTGCCCGCAGGCCCTTTCGCGGCAAAGCGATGCGGACGATCTCACGCCGCCCACGCCACAAACTGTTGATCATCGGATGATCTTCAACGGCACAACTGTCCATCCAGCCGAAGGACGGATCAGCCAGACGTTGGAGATTTGCCTTTTCAATCAGGCTGCCGGGGGAAAACCGCGCATAATCCTCATCATAGGCAATTTTAAAGGAGAATGAGCCGGATCCTGTGAGGAAGTTGATCAGCATGGCGATCGTCTCAGTGCCAACGCGCAGGCGAAGGATTTCAACGCGCCCTTGCTTCAACCCCTCAGCAATGGCTTCAGCAAAGAAGTTGCGGGTGCCATTCTCCTTGGCAAGAGCACCCCCATCCTGTGCCTTCCAACCCGCCGCCTCTAGCGAGAGGAATGCCGAGATCCACGCCTCTGCTTCTCCTTCATCAAGAAGGCGATCAGCACGTATCTCGCCAATCTCAGACAGACGGTTTTCCAGCCGCGCAATTTCCTTACGCTTCTTTTTGCGGACGGCTTCGCACCAATACTCGTCCGGCGTTGAACCGGCGACGAGCAGGGCCCGCTGATAACGATGGACGACAGCTGCAGCTCTTCCCAAATCTCTGCACACAGCAAAAAGCGCCTCCGTAATGGGCCCTTCCGCAAGCATTTCAGAAAGATAAAGGATGTCGGAACGCAGACGGTTATCATCAAATTCTGCGATGACTTCGCGCCAAAAGAGGTCTTCCGATCCCTTGCGCACAAGCGGCACGCCCAAAAACTGATTGTAATGCAGCCAGTTCTGAACGGCAGCCATGGGAATCCGTCCATAATTCTGGCCGGTACGCAAGGGGAGCATCCCCACCAGCGTGCCTTTGGCATCGCGGACGAACAGGAATTGCACACTGTCGGGGATTGTCAGATGGCGCAGGCTCGCCTCGACAAACCAACGTTCATAGAAGCTGTTGGGCTCGCTCGCGCATCGGGTAAGGTCATCCCACTCCGCTGCCAATTGCGCGGAGATGTCGGACGCAGACACAACCCTTGTCTGCGCGTCCTGCAAGATGGGTAAGGAGGACATCATTCCGCCCCGCAAAGCGCGTCAGCCAAGGCATCATAGCGCACGGGCTTTACACCGAGCTGTTCAAAAGCCTTGAAGATGGCATCCCACCAATTCCAAAAACGTTCTAATTCCATGCCATTTTTCGCATAGGGCGTGTGCCCCACGGCCAATGTCGGCGAGTGGAATGAGAGACTGAAGATATCGAGGCCATCTTCGAGAAGGGCCTCAATGACTTCTATGGCCTGCTTGGCCGGGGTCCCTTCCGGCGTAAGTGGAACACGCGTGAGCAAGGCTGTCTTTGCCAAGGCGCCATGCAGTTTGCGGCTGCGGTAAAGGGCTGGAAACTTGCGCAGGCGCCCCGACCAACCGCTCGTTAGCGGCAACTCAACGATCCCTTCCGGCGTCCGCCAGGGCCAGACCGGGCAGTTCGCATAGCTTGGCCCGTCTTCGCCCGAATAATCGAAAAGGGAACGGACCGACACATCCATGCGGTAACCAAGCTCGTTCAGGTGGGTCATCGTTTCAGGCCCCAAGCCATAGCGCCCGGCGCGGAACACCGTCGGCGACTTGCCCGTTAACTCGGTCATCGTCGCGGTGAGGCGCCTTAGCTTTTCCCGCTGCAAAGCAGCCGGCAAGTTCCCGGTGAAGCTATTGCGTTGGACCATGGCTTCGTCGTGCGGGGGGTTAACCCAAGGGTGGAGATGCGCCCCAATGTCGCAGGCCCCGGATTGTGCCAGTTCTTGGATGATGAGCCTGCTCTCGGGCCTCGTGATCACAGGGTAATCAAACAAATAGACAGGGTGAACGCCGTAGCCGTTGAAACGTGCCGTGGCCTCTCTCAGTGCGGATATGGCGACGGTGCTGTTGGCCGCTCGCGAAAAATCCGCCTTCCAATCAAATTCCTCTTCCGTATCCACGAAGAGGATGAACCGCCGACCAAAGTCCTTGTGCGGACGCAGGCGTCGTCCCGGCTCGATAGGGCACTTGGGCGTTGCGGCTGCGTGCGTGCCGTGCAGACAGCAGATTGGAGTCCATATAGGTCATGACAATGGCCCGAATAGCGACGCCATCCTAAGGATTTGCTAAATCTGGCAATCCACACCAATGCTTCTCCCGTGATTATTCGGACGAACGCGATTGTCTGTGCGCTACGGCCTCATGGTGAACATGGGGTCATTGCGCGCCTTATGACGCCGGATCATGGTCTTATCGCCGGCTATGTTCGGGGCGGACGATCCCGCACGATGCGTCCCATTTTGATGGCCGCAAATGCCGTCAGCGCAGAATTTCGAGAACGAAATGCAGGCCAGTTGGCTGGGCTCACTGTTGAGCTCCTCATTTCCCGTGCACCATTGATGACGGAACCACTGGCCTCTGCAGCCTTGGAGTGGTGCTGCGCGGTGACCGCGTCCACTCTACCGGACGAACAACCATATCCCGAAATATATCAATCACTTGCTGCTGTTATTTCAGCTATTGAATACGCTAATTTGGTGCGGGATTGGGCAGGTGCCTTGGCCGCCTATGAGCTGCTGTTGCTCAGGTCATTAGGCTATGGGACCGGATCAACGGATATTCCCAAGGATTGGAACGAAACACTCACACTGTTGAATGCCAATGGCGCGCAATTGGGGCGTCACATCTTTCAGGGACGGGGAACTGATGTCCTCAGCGCCCGCGACCGTTTGATGGAAAGGATGAAAAGGGCAGTTGCGTAATGGCGCGCTTCCCGCCATTTGCGCGGCCAAACGGAGGAAAACAACATGCTCATCGCCCTATTGCCCGGAGACGGAATCGGACCGGAAGTCGTCACCGAAGCCAAGCGCGTGTTGGATGCGCTCCAGATTAACGGGCTGAGCTACGAAGAGGCGCTGGTCGGGGGCGCCGCCTATAAGGCCAAGGGCCATCCGCTGCCCCCGGAAACGCTTGATGTCGCACGACGTGCCGACGCCATTTTGTTCGGTGCCGTGGGCGATCCGGATTGTGACGCGCTGGATCGCCATTTGCGCCCGGAACAAGCCATTCTTGGCCTCCGCAAAGAACTCGGCCTTTTTGCCAACCTCCGTCCTGCCAAACTTTTTCCCGAACTCGCCGATGCCTCTGCGCTGCGTCCAGAGGTTGCGCGACAAATCGATATGGTCATTATCCGGGAATTGAACGGTGACGTCTATTTTGGCGAAAAAGGCCACCGCACAACAGCGTCCGGGCTACGCGAAGGCTATGACGTCATGTCATATAATGAAGCCGAGGTCCGCCGAATTGCCAAGGTCGGGTTTGAAACAGCCCGCGCCCGCAACGGCCGCCTGTGCTCCGTCGATAAGGCGAACGTCCTCGAAACATCGCAATTGTGGCGGGATGTGATCATCGAAACAGCAGCCGAATATCCGGACATTGAGTTGAGCCACATGTACGTCGACAATGCAGCCATGCAGCTTGTCCGCAATCCCGGTCAGTTCGATGTCATCGTGACGGGCAATCTGTTTGGCGATATCCTGTCGGACCAGGCGAGCATGTGTGCGGGTTCCATTGGCATGCTGCCTTCAGCGTCACTCGATGACGGCAAGAAAGGGTTGTATGAGCCTATTCATGGGTCGGCGCCTGACATCGCAGGGCAGGGCAAGGCGAACCCCCTTGCGACCATGCTGTCGGCTGCCATGATGCTGCGTTATTCGCTGGATCTCCCAGAACATGCTGACAAAATTGAAGCTGCCGTTGCCGCCGCCCTTGCTGATGGCGCCCGATCCCCGGATCTTGGCGGTAACATGACGACAGCACAAATGGGCGATGCTGTTCTCGGGAAACTCTGAAAACCGATGTTCACGCTTGACGACCTTCGAACGGCCGCCGCGCGTATCTATCAGGACATGCCGCCGTCCCCGCAATATGCTTGGCCTCTGTTGGCTGAGCGGACGGGATGCGAGGTTTGGGTCAAGCATGAAAACCACACGCCAACAGGCGCCTTCAAGGTGCGTGGGGCGATCACGTTCATTGACTGGCTTCGGGCCGAGCATCCAGATGTCAAAGGCATCATCACTGCGACGCGGGGCAATCACGGACAGGCGCAGGTTCGGGCTGCGGTAAAAGCTGGTTTGACGGCGACAATCATCGTCCCGCTTGGGAATGCGCGCGAAAAGAACGCGGCCATGCGCGCTTTTGGAGCCGACCTGATCGAACATGGCGATGATTTCGACAGCGCAAAGGCCGAAGCCGTTGCCCGCGCGGCGCAATATAGCCTGTTCGTGGTGCCATCTTACCATGAAGAGCTGGTGCGGGGTGTTGCGTCTTATGGACTTGAGCTGTTTGACGCCGTGCCTGACCTCGACACGGTCTATGTTCCCGTCGGCTGCGGATCGGGGCTTTGCGGGACGATTGCCGCGCGCGATGCGTTGGGGTTGAAGACCAAAATTGTCGGCGTTGTTTCGGCGCATGTCGATGCGGCCAAATTGTCCTTTGAAGCAGGACGTCTGATTGCGAGCCCGACGGCCCATACCTTTGCCGATGGTGTGGCCGTCTGCACCCCTGTTCAGGCCGCCCTCGACTATTTTGGTAAAGGTGCGGACCGCTTTGTTGGCGTAACCGATGATGAGGTTGCAGAGGCCATTCGTGCCTATTGGCAAGACACCCATAATCTTGCCGAAGGCGCAGGAGCCGTCGCACTGGCGGCCCTGATGCAAGAAAAAGACGCGATGAAGGGCAAGCGCGTTGCCGTCATTCTTTCCGGCGGAAACATGGACCAAAGCCAAGTCGCCGTCGTCTTGTCGGGTCAAACCCCATTGACCTGAACGCCAGACGCTAGGAAGAGGCTGGCATGAAGAAGGATACCGGACAGAATCGCGCTATTACGTCCAAGTGGCGCACCGCAACGCAGGCCGTTCGCGGAGGCACTTGGCGATCGGAACATGGTGAGACGTCTGAGGCTTTGTTCCTCACGTCCGGCTATACCTATGACGATGCCGAAACGGTCGCCGCGCGCTTCGCAGGGGAGCCGGGGATGACCTATTCCCGCCTGCAAAACCCGACTGTTCAAATGCTGGAAGAGCGGATTGCGCTTCTGGAAGGTGCAGACGCGGTGCGGTGTCAGACGACAGGCATGGCCGCCATGACGGCTGCTCTTTTGTGCCAGTTGGAACAGGGCGACCATGTTGTTGCGGCCCGAGCGGCGTTTGGCTCCTGCCGTTGGCTGACCGACAACCTGCTGCCCAAGTTTGGTATCACCACGACCACCATCGACAGTCGCGATAATGACCAGTGGAAGGCTGCAATCCAGCCAAACACCAAGGTTTTCTTCTTCGAGACGCCAGCCAATCCGACGATGGATATCGTGGATATGACCTATGTCTGCGGCCTTGCGCGCGAACACGGGATCACGACTGTCGTCGACAATGCCTTTGCGACATCAGCATTGCAGCGACCGCTGGAATTCGGAGCAGATGTCGTCGCTTATTCCGCGACCAAGATGATGGACGGGCAGGGGCGTGTGCTCGCTGGTGCCGTCGCGGGCAGTCATGACTTCATCAATGAAAAGCTGCTGCCTTTTCAGCGCAATACAGGGCCGAACCTGTCGCCCTTCAACGCTTGGGTGGTGTTGAAAGGATTGGAGACGCTTGATTTGCGTATCCGTCGTCAGTCCGAAAACGCGATGCTCGTCGGCTCTTTCATGGAAGGGCGGGTGAAGAAAATGCTCCATCCGGGACTTGCCAGTCATCCGCAGCACAATCTTGCGATGTCGCAAATGTCGGCCTGCGGGCCGATTTTCTCGTTCATCGTCGACGATCGCAAGCAGGCGATGGCGCTGCTCAATGCCCTGCAGTTGATCGACATTTCGAACAATATCGGGGACTCCCGCTCCCTGATGACGCACCCGGCGACCACAACGCACCACAGCGTAGGGCCCGACGCGCGAGCCGCCATGGGTGTGGAAGACGGCATGTTGCGCCTAAATGTTGGCTTGGAAGACCCGCAGGACCTGATCGAAGACATTGATCAGGCGCTACGCGCCGTCGGGCTATGATCGCCGCGCTTTTCCCTTATGTTGAAGAGACACGTTCGGTCATCGTGCGCGTGTCGGTGAACTATTTGCAGGAACAGTCCCAGCCACAGGGCGGGCGCTGGTTTTGGGCCTATCACATTCGCATTGAAAATCATGGCGATGTGGCCGTCCAACTGCTCACCCGTAAGTGGGAAATCCGCGATGCGCGCAACAGCGTCCATCTGGTGGAAGGCGAAGGCGTTGTTGGCGAACAGCCGGTCGTCAAGCCGGGTGGATCTTATGACTATGTCTCCGGATGCCCCCTGAACACATCTTCCGGATCGATGGTCGGATCTTACCAGATGATCGACGAGGACGGCGCGCACTTTAACATCGCGATTCCCCGCTTTGAACTTCGTCCGCCAGTGGTGAGCGGATGAAGCGGACACTTCTGCCCTTGAACGGCCTGCGCGTTTTTGATGCAGCAGCCCGGCACTTGAGCTTTACCCGCGCTGCTGATGAGCTCGCCGTGACACCGGCTGCCGTCGGACAACAGATCCGCGCCCTGGAAGACGTAATGGGCGTTGTGTTGTTCCGTCGCACGCCCAAGGGGCTGGAACTGACACCTGAAGCCGAAAATGGGCTTGATGCACTGCGGGCCGGTTTTCTGCAGTTTGAAGAGTCGGTCCGCGCCATGCAGGCCGGTCAGTCGTCTAAGGCGCTCACGATTGCTGCACCGCGCGATTTTACGGCTAAGTGGCTTGCCCCACGCCTCGCGGCTTACGGACGGAGTGACCCTGAAACGCGCTTCTCCATTGTATCGACTGATGTGCTGCCAGAGTTCACTGAAGCCAATCTCGACCTTGCTGTGATCCTCGCCGAGGGACCGGGCAATCATGAGGGTCTCCGGCTGTCAGACGGCGCCATGGTGACCGTCGCGGCGGCAGAGGGGGGTGGTGATACGCTCATCGGTTGGCCGGGAAGTGCATCGGACGATGCGTCGACATTGCGCGTGTCGGACGCGGGGCTTGCTATTGACGCAGCCGCAAACGGTTTTGGCCGCGCGCGCGTGCCGATGCTGCTTGCACAATCGGACATCGATGCCGGACGGGTGCGCGCCTTGGACAATGCGGCGCCGGGTGATCTCGCTTATTGGCTGGTCGCTCCATTACCGCAGTGGAGACAAAAGAAGGTCAAAGCCTTGGTTGAAGCCTTGTCCGAAGGGCTCTCCGCCTAAAAATCTGCGGCAATGTCGAAGGATTTTCGCAGTTTGGCCGGCGCGCAAATCAGCCAGCTTTTCTGCAGCCAACCAGCGATATGTTCCCAATCGGTTTGGCCCAAATCCAGCCTAATCCCGATCCAACCCGATGGCCCATAATAAGGCGGCAGATAATAGAGGTCATCATCCTGCTCAATCAGCATGGATTGCTCTTCAGGCCCGCTGGTTTTCACCAATAGCGCGATACGCTCACTGCCGTGATGGTACTGCGAGAAGAGCGCGAAGAACTTGCTACCGATAATGGAAAACCCCGGTGACCCTTGGGAGGTCCGCTCTTCCACGCCGGGAAGGGCCATGGCCCGCTGCCGCACCTGTTCAAGCATCCATGCCGGATCAAGCTCGCGCGTGACATAGGCCGCAAGCGCGCGGGAATAGGTCTGGTGTTCTGCAATCAGCACGCGGGCGGCAAGGCTGTCGGGGGTGTCGCCTGCCATCACGGCGACTTCTGTCTGGGCAAGCACAGGACCGTCATCCAGTTCCGCCGTCACAAGGTGCACACTGCACCCAGCAACCACATCTCCAGCCTCTAGTGCACGCCCATGCGTGTCGAGGCCCTTATACTTGGGGAGGAGAGATGGGTGAATGTTGAGCATATGACCCTCCCATTTCCCGACAAATTCAGGGGAGAGGAGGCGCATATATCCAGCGAGCACAACATAGTCGGCTTTGGCATTGCGGATTTCAGCGTCGAGGATGGCGTCGAACTCCGCCCGCTTCATGCCCTTGTGGCTCTGCGCGAACGTTGGGATGTTCTCAGCCGCGGCAAAGGCCAGGCCCGCCGCGTCAGGGTCATTGGCTGCAACAAGAATGATTTCGAAAGGGCAGTCTGGCTGTTTGGCTGCATAAACAAGCGCCGCCATGTTCGAGCCGCGACCCGAAATCAGGACGGCAATGCGCGCCTTAGCCATTGTGCGTGGCAGACCAGTCTGCCTTTGCGCTCCACGTCTCTAAAGAGCCGCGGACGGTGCATCCCTTTTCGCCAGCTTCGATATGCCCGATGCGGAAGGCAGCTTCACCAGCCGCCTCAAGCGCCTGAATGGCGGCTTCGGCGTCTGCTTCTGCAACGACGACGGCCATACCGATGCCGCAGTTGAAGGTGCGGGCCATTTCTTCGGGTTCGATGTTTCCTTGCGCCTGCAAGAACGCCATCAGGCGCGGCTGGGGCCAAAGGTCTGCATCCACATGTGCGTGGAGGCCATCCGGCAAGACGCGAGGGATATTCTCCAGCAAGCCGCCGCCAGTGATGTGGGCCATTGCATGAACGGTGCCTGCGCGCACCAGAGGCAAGAGTTGCTTCACGTAAATCCGCGTTGGCGCCATCAGTGCATCGATGAGAAGCACGTCCTGATCAAACAGGGCCGGGCGGTCCAGTTTCCATCCTTTGTCCGCCGCCAGACGACGCACGAGTGAAAATCCGTTGGAATGCACACCCGAAGACGCGAGGCCGAGGATGACATCGCCCGCCGCAACCCTATCCGCGGTCAGAACCTGTGACCGCTCAACAGCGCCGACACAAAACCCGGCCAAGTCATAGTCACCTTCGGCATACATGCCTGGCATTTCTGCTGTCTCACCACCGATGAGCGCACAACCAGCCTGCTTGCAGCCTTCCGCAATGCTGGCCACCACGCGCTCGGCAACAGAATTATCGAGCTTACCGCTCGCATAATAATCGAGGAAAAAGAGCGGCTCTGCACCCTGCACGATCAGATCATTTGCACACATGGCGACGAGATCGATGCCAACGCCATCATGTTTGCCCGAATCGATGGCAAGTTTCAGCTTCGTTCCGACACCGTCATTGGCTGCAACCAGCAATGGGTCGGTGAAACCTGCAGCTTTCAAATCAAAGAAGCCGCCAAAACCGCCCAAATCCGCATCGGCACCGGGCCTGCGCGTGGACTTGGCGAGCGGCGCAATGGCCCGCACAAGCGCGTTTCCAGCGGCGATCGAGACGCCTGCTTTCGCATAAGTATAGGGTTCGGGAGATGCGTTCTTAGAGTCCATTTGTTGGCTGCTAGCGATATCGCTCTTGGAATTCCACGTCCAACTCGCCAAAAGGCGCGCGTGACGTTCCAGATCCGCCATTTCCGACTGCTTCCTTTTGCCGCCGCCCTTGTTGCGGGCGTCATGGGTATGGCTGTCTACGCGCAGCTTGAGGGCGGCGAACGCGGCGTTCCGCCCATCGACAGCGCCAGCAATTTCGAGGTGAATGGCGTTGTCGTTGATGTTGCAGCCAGAACTGCAGAGGCCGCCCGCCTCCGCGGCTGGCGCGAGGCGCAGCGGCTCGGCTGGAAAAAATTGTGGGAAGAGACCCACGGGCCGGGTGCTCCGGGCCTGAGCGATGGCGCCCTTGATTCGATTGTGTCGGGCATTGTCGTGGAAGACGAACAAATTGGTCCCAACCGTTATATTGCCCGTCTCGGCATTCTGTTTGATCGCGTCCGCACGTCCGAAATTCTTGGTGTTTCCGGAAACATGCGCCGGTCCGCACCGCTTCTTGTCATTCCCATTCAGTATAGCGGCGGCCTGCCGCAAAGTTTTGAGACACGCACGGAATGGCAAAAGGCTTGGGCGCGCTTTAGGACTGCGGACAGCGTGATCGACTATGTTCGCCCCACGGGCGGAGGCGCCGATCCGCTCCTGCTGACGGCTTCTCAAACGAAACGGCCCGGGCGACGCTGGTGGCGGATGTTGCTGGACCAATATGGGGCTGCGGACCTTATCATTCCGCAGGTTCGGTTGGAACGTTTCTACCCTGGCGGTCCTGTGCTGGGCCATTTCTCAGCCTTTTACGGTCCGGACGCCAAGCCGCTGGGCAATTTCACGCTGCGTGTCGAATCAAGCGCTGGCATCCCAAAATTGATGGATGCGGGGGTAAGGCGACTGGACGGCCTATTTGCGCAAGCGCTCGCTTCGGGTCGGCTTGCACCTGATACGTCGCTTGTGATCGAGCAGCCAGTTGAGGAGGAAGAACTCGAAGCGGCGGACGTTGTCGATGACACGGCCGACGCTGGGGAACAGTCTGTGACAACCCCTGAGGAGGAACGTGCGGTCGCGACTGCCGCGAAGACCTTCTCCATCCAGTTTGAAACCCCGGATGTCGCCTCTGTCGCAGCGACTGAGTCGGCCGTGAAAGCTGTGCCGGGTGTGCGGTCGGCATCGACTTCGAGCCTAGCCTTGGGTGGCGTTTCTGTGATGCGCGTCGCGTTTGACGGCGATGTAGACATGCTGCGCCTTGGCCTTGCCGCGCGCGGTTACCGGGTCTCGGTTTCCGGGGATACGATCCGGATACGGCGATAGTCACGCAGCCCATTCAGATGACCCAGATTGGCCTGCCATTCGATTGGCCCGCACACGAGGACCAAAGCGATTTCATCGTGACGCCTGCCAATGAAGCGGCGGTCCGCCATCTTGACCGATGGGGTGGATGGCCAGTGCGCGCGGGGTTGTTGGTCGGGCCAAGGAAAAGCGGGCGCAGTTTGCTCGCGCGGATCTTTGCCGCGCGTTCTGGCGGGACAATATTGGACGATGCCGAGAACAAGCCAGAGGCAGACCTGTTTCACGCATGGAATCTGGCCCAAGAAACGCGGGTTCCGCTTCTACTCGTGGCAAGTCAGGCGCCGCCTGCATGGTCCATAAAGCTGCCTGATTTGCGGTCGCGCCTTGCAGCGACCCCGACGGTCACCATTGAGGCTCCGGATGCCGCGCTGATTGAGGCTCTGCTGGACAAAATGCTGGCCAGGCGCGGTCTTGTTTTGCCGCCAGAGGTCGGGTCTTACATCTCGTCCCGGCTGGAGCGGAGCTATCTTACACTACTCTTGGTCGCCGATGCGCTGGACGCGGCATCCCTCTCTCAGAAACGGGGGCTCACTATTCCCCTGGCCCGCGAAGCATTGGTCGCCCGTGGCCTTATCGACTGATTGAGATCTTTACCCAAAGAAGCCGCGCGGATGATCAAGCCGGGTCGGCAGCGGGTTCAAGCTCATCTTCAATCTTTGTGATTTTGAGCTTCCCGCCGACGACACCGAACGCCAGCCGTCCTTCGACCAGATCAAGCGCATCGCGGCCAAATTGCTCGAAGCGCCAGCCTTCGAGAATGGCAAGATTCTCACGATGGCCTGCTGCCAGCAGATCAAGCTCATCTGTTCGCGCAAGGAGCCGCGGGGCGACATCGATATCTCGCGCGCGGATTTTGAGCAGGAGCTTCAACAAATCTGAAACAAGCGCACCTTCACGACCCAGACCCGGTCGGCGATCATCGCGTGCCGGCATCTCTGCAGCAGGGAGTGGCGCTGCATCGGCCAATGTGTCCATAAGGCGGCCGCCAATTTCATTCCCGGCCCATGATGTGGACAGCCCACGGACCTTGGCCAGATCTTGCTGACTGCGCGGCGGGTGCATCGCCAAATCCGCAAGTGTTTCATCCTTCATGATGCGGCCGCGCGGGATGTTCTTGTTGCGGGCTTCGGTTTCACGCCAAGCGGCGAGCGCCTTCAACCGCCCAAGCGGCTCAGCCTTGCGGGTCGCAATCTTCACGCGTTTCCACATGGTTTGTGGGTCGGCGACATAGTTGGAGGGATCGGCAATCCGCTCCATCTCGTCATTCAACCAGACACCGCGACCCGTAGTGCGCAACTTTTCCAACATTTGCGGGAAAATCACTGCCAGATGCGTGACATCGCCAATGGCATAGTCGATTTGCCGCTTGTCGAGCGGGCGACGCGCCCAATCGGTAAAGCGTGCCCCTTTGTCCAACTGAATGCCAAGCCAAGAATCGACAAGGTTCGAATAACCGACCTGTTCTCCCTGACCGAGCGCCATCGCCGCGATCTGGGTGTCGAACATCGGGTGCGGTGTCTTGCCGGTGAGATTACAGATGATTTCAATATCCTGCCCGCCGGCATGGACGACCTTCAAGACATCCTCATTGTTCGTCATGAGGTCCAGCAGCGGCGCGAGACTGAGGCCATCGGCCTTTGGATCAATAGCCGCCGCCTCATGCTCATCAGCCACCTGGATGAGGCAGAGATCCGGCCAATAGGTGTTTTCGCGCATGAACTCGGTATCGACGGCAATGAAGGTCGATTTTGCCCAACGCGCACACAATTCTGCCAGCGCTTCTGTTGTCGTAACAAGAGGATGTATCTTCATTTAATCCGCCTAGCGACCTTCGCGGCCGCATTCCACCCTTGGCGCACATTCCGTTAAAGTTACCCACTAAAATACGTTCTTGCGGGCCTTTGAGGAAAAGCACGTCTTTCCAAGAGGCAAAGGGGCAGCAAGGTGACAGGGAAGGGGCTTTAAATGCCCTTCTTCTTGACATTTCGGCGCTGTCCACGTCTAGGCGCGCCATGCATATTTATCGTTCACATACCTGCGCCCAGCTTCGCAAATCCGATGTCGGTTCAACCATCCGCCTTTCCGGCTGGATTCACCGCAAGAGGGATCATGGCAATCTGCTTTTCGTGGATTTGCGAGACCATTACGGCCTCACCCAAATCGTCACGGACGTCGACTCCGAAGCCTTCAAAGTTCTTGAAAAAGCCCGCGCCGAATCCGTTGTCACGGTGACCGGCGAAGTCGTGGCGCGTGCCGCTGAAACCGTGAATGCAAATCTGCCGACGGGTGAGATTGAAATCCGCGCACGTGAAGTGACGCTTCAGTCCGCCGCGCAGGAGCTTCCGATGCCCGTATTCGGCGATGCGGAATATCCGGAAGACATCCGCCTGCGCTATCGCTTCCTCGATTTGCGTCGTGAGCGTCTGCACAACAACATCGTGCTGCGCTCCAATGTGATTTCGAGCGTGCGTCGCCGCATGATCGATCAGGGCTTTACCGAGTTCCAGACGCCCATCCTGACGGCATCATCGCCCGAAGGCGCGCGTGACTATCTGGTGCCGAGCCGCGTGCACCCCGGCAAGTTCTATGCGCTCCCGCAGGCGCCGCAGATGTTCAAGCAGCTGCTGATGGTGGCGGGTTTTGATCGTTACTTCCAGATCGCGCCCTGCTTCCGCGACGAAGATGCGCGCGCCGACCGTTCGCCGGGTGAGTTTTATCAGCTCGATTTCGAAATGAGCTTTGTCACCCAGGATGACGTGTTCAACGCAATTGAACCGGTATTGCACGGCCTGTTCGAAGAATTCGCCAATGGCCGTCAGGTTAGCGCTGCACCTTTCCCGCGCATCCCGTATCGCGAATCCATGCTGAAATATGGCTCGGATAAGCCGGACCTGCGCAATCCCATCGTTATCACGGATGTGTCGGCGCACTTCACCACGTCAGGCTTTGGCCTGTTTGAAAGGATTGTCGGCGGTGGCGGCGTTGTTCGTGCGATCCCGGCACCGGGCACAGCCGACAAGAGCCGTAAGTTCTTTGATGATATGAACGAATGGGCCCGCAGCGAAGGCCATGCGGGTCTTGGATATGTCACGCGTAAGGGCGGTGAATTTGGCGGTCCTATCGCCAAGAACCATGGCGAAGAAGGCATGGCAGCCATTTACGCTGCCTTGGGACTTGGCCCCGATGACGGTTTGTTCTTTGCAGCCGGCAACGAAGCGCAGGCGGCGAAGCTGGCTGGCGCGGCACGCACGCGTGTGGGCGAGCAGCTTAATCTCATTGACGGCAACAAGTTCGAGTTCTGCTGGATCGTCGATTTCCCGATGTTTGAATATGACGAAGACTCGAAGAAAGTCGATTTCTCGCACAACCCGTTCTCGATGCCTCAGGGTGAGCTCCATGCCCTGGAGACCATGGATCCGTTGGACATCCTTGCCTATCAGTATGACATCGTCTGCAACGGTGTGGAGCTGTCGTCAGGTGCGATCCGGAACCACTTGCCTGAGATCATGTACAAGGCATTCGAAATCGCCGGTTATTCGCAGGAAGATGTCGACACCAATTTTGCCGGCATGATCAATGCCTTTAAATTTGGCGCGCCGCCGCATGGTGGATCCGCACCGGGCATCGACCGCATCGTCATGTTGCTGGCGGATGAGCCGAACATCCGCGAAGTCATCGTTTTCCCGATGAACCAGAAGGCGGAAGACCTGATGATGGGTGCCCCTGGGCCGGTGACTGCCAAGCAATTGCGTGAACTCAACATCCGCATTGTGGAACAAACCAAGGGTTGAGTTTGCTTCAGCCGTGTCCGCTTGTCGGTCATGACCTGAAATTCGACTTTGAAACAGGAGCCTGACCGACCATCCTTCAAATTGAGGGGCGGTCGGAAAGGCGTTTCATGGCCCATCGAAAAAATGTCCCAAAATCGGGCGGTTTAAAACGCCGCCATATTGGTGCTTGTCGTCGCAGGAAATCTGTTTCTAGGTTTTCCGCTATGGGCGCAGACCTCTCAGATTTCGAACGCGGGCACGGCTATGACGGCGATTATGACGCCGATCTTGCGGCGCTTCAGGAGCGGCTGTCAAAAATCCAAGCCTCCTATATCAGCTATGGCAATAGCGCGATCATCGCCGTTGAGGGCTGGGACGCATCGGGCAAAGGCGGCGCTATTGGTCGGCTGACCGCGGTCTGGGACCCACGTTGGTTTGAAGTTTGGCCCATCGGCGCACCGACGGAGGAGGAACGGGTCCGTCATTTCCTGTGGCGCTTCTGGAACCGATTGCCCGGTAAAGGCGAAATCAACATCTTCGACCGGACCTGGTATGGCCGTGTCCTTGTTGAACGCATTGAAGGCTTTTGCACAGATGCGCAGTGGCAGCGGGCCTATGATGAGATCAATGAATTTGAGGCGCAGCAGCGCGACAATGGCGTCGTCCTCATCAAGATCTTTATGCACGTCACGCAGGACGAACAGGACAAGCGCTTCCTGAAAAGGTTGGCCGATCCATGGAAACGCTGGAAAACGGGCAAAGAGGACTATCGCAACCGCGGTAAACGCGATGCCTATCTTGAAGCCTATCAGGATATGTTCAAACGCTGCGACACCCGCTGGGCGCCATGGACCATCATCGACGCCAACAACAAAAAGGCGGCGCGCATCGCATTTCTCAATACGGTCGCTGACCAGTTGGAAAAGCACGCAAACATGTCCCCGCCGCCAATGGACCCCGAGGTCGAAGCGCTGGCGCGCCAAACGTTTCCGGACCTTGAAGAAATCAGTTAAGCCTCATGCCTCACGCAGCAGGCGGGTAGCTGATTTCCAGGATTTCATACTCAATCTCGCCGGATGGCAGGCGGACCCTGCGCAAGTCGCCCAAGCTGGCGCCGCGGACGGCACGCGCAATGGGGGAGTTCCAACCAATACGACCCTCGCTCGCCTCGGCTTCATCATCGCCCACAATTGTCACCACCCGCCGCGCGTCATGCTCATCCGCTAGCGTCACCGTGGCCCCAAACAGCACGGTTGAAACATCCTGTTGGGACCTTGGATCAACAACGCGGGCGGCCTTGATCCGGCGGGAAAGCCATCCCAATTCGCGGTCAATCTCCCGAAGGCGGCGCTTGCCGTAGATATAGTCTCCATTCTCGGAACGATCCCCATTGCCGGCCGCCCATGATACGGTTTCAACCAGCCTCGGTCGCTCACCTGCAAACAGTTCCTCATAGCGGGCGCGCAAAGCCGCGAAGCCGTCAGGCGTGATGTAATTGGGCTGGTCCATCAACCCGGAGTGAGCTTGCCAAGATAGGTCGATAAGGGCGTGTTCGTCCGAACCGTCGCCCGCGCAGGATTGAGCATGTCGTAAACGACCGCATTTTCCAACACGCGCTGGACGTAGTTGCGCGTCTCGGAAAGTGGGATGTTTTCAATCCAAGTGAGAACGTCAACATCCGTGCGGGGATCTCCGTTAGCGCGTAGCCACTTTCTCACATTGCCCGGTCCGGCATTATAGGCGGCGACAGACAGCACGTAGGACCCGCCATACATATCCATCAATTGCCCAAAATAGGTCGAGCCAAGCGCCATGTTGTATTGGATGTTGCCAAGGCTCGCGTAATTGTATGTTAGGCCGGCGCGCGGGGCGGTTTCGCGCGCGGTGCCCGGCATCAACTGCATCAGCCCGCGTGCCCCAACACGGCTCGTGGCTTCCTTGTCGAACTGGCTTTCCTGCCGCGAAATCGCATGGATGATCGTCCAATTGGCGCTCAATTCGGGAGGCACGGTGATTTGCGGGAAAGCTGCGGTCACATAGTTTGAAAGACCGGTATTTCGTGCATTGCGCCCGATCATGACGTTCAAATCTGGTCGCGCCACACGGGCCGCAAGTTCGGTCGCAAGAACATGGTCGACATCATTGTCGATGCCATTGGCAAGGCTGCGAACAAACAGACTTTGATCGACCCAATTGCCCGATTTACCAAGGGCAACAAGCGCCTTCACCACAGAACGCTGGTTGAATTTCTCGCGTTGGGTTGCGGAGACATCCAATGTGCGGTTGTCGGCCGCAAGTGTCGGCTTGCGGCCAAGCCGTTCTGCCGCGAGCTGCCCGTGAAACTGGTCAAAAAAGCGGGCCGCATTCTCGTAGACCGGGATCGCTTCATCGCGTTGACCGGCAGCGTCAAGTGCCCGACCGGCCCAATATAGACCACGTGCCTGCGTCTGCGGGGATTTGGCAGCGGCGGCATAACGTTGGAACATCTTTGCAGCGTTCGCCGGAACATTGAGTTTGTTGAGCGCCGTTGTGGCGGCCAGCCAGACCAGGTCTGTATAGGCATCACGCTCAGCAAAGGAACGGTCGCGGACGACTGTTCCCGGCGCATAGGCCGTGTCAGCGCGGCTCGCAATGTCATAGGCCACCTGCCAGTCACCGGCCTTAGCGGCTTCCTGAGCTGAAAGCAGGAGCATCTGAAGCCAGACTTCGGGGGCTGCCGGATACGCTGACAGCGACGCGTTGTTGCGCAGCATCTGGCGCGCGATCGCGGATTGGCCGGTATTGCGCAGCCACCACATGTAATCGACAAAAAAGCCGGGATCAGCGCGAAGGGCTGCCGTGGCGTAGGCAAGCCGGTCTGGGGCATCCGCAGCCTTGGTCAACAATGATAGCCGCACGTCGAAAAGAGGACGGCGGGCAGAGCTGGTTAAACCGATTTGCCTTGCGGCAGCTGCGGTTGACCGGGTCCACAGCAATTTGTCCATGCGCCGGTCATGTTCTGCCGTTGTCAGAACAGATCCAAAGCGGGCAAGCAAACGTGATTCATCATCACTGGACAGAGCACCGCCGGTCCAGGCGCTGCGGGCCGCATCGGCAGCTTCTTCGCGACGATCCTGTTCATCCAGCGCTTCGGCATAGCGAAGGAACGCTGTGGGTGATTGGGGCGGGAACTTTCGAAAATACGCGATAATCGCACTGGCGCTGTCCACACCGGGACGGATCATCCGCTCCGCATTCTTCCGGAAGGTCGCTTCGCCCGGCCAGCCCTCGTTAACCGACAGAAAATTGGCATAGGCTGAAAAGGGCAAAGTGTCGCTGCGTCGAAGCGTGTTCCACTGGCTTAGAGCAATGGATGTCGGGTCTGTCAGCGCGACCGTCGGGGCCAAAGGCGGGGCGGGGATCGGCATCGCGGACGATGATCCTGCTCCTGCTGATGTGTTGGCCCGAGTGCCTTCCGCCATGAAGAGAGCCGGCGTGAAAAGAAAAGCCTTCAAGCTGCGAGACAACATGCTGGACATTATGGGGTACGCATCCTTATTTGACACTGAACGACAAGCCGCCACTCACGTCTCCTTATGACGTAATGCGGTAATTAGGTGAAGGGCTGCCCTGCATGTTTTCGGGCTCAATTCCGGCGCTCGTGACGCCATTTCGTAATGGACAGGTCGATGAGGATGCTTTTCGGCGCCTTGTGGACTGGCAAATCCGCGAAGGATCAAACGCGCTTGTGCCCTGTGGCACAACCGGTGAAAGTGCGACGCTGTCATTTGACGAGCATTATCGCGTTATTTCTCTGTGCCTTGAAGTTGCCGACGGGCGCGTTCCCGTAATAGCCGGGTGCGGATCGAACGATACGGCGACGGCCGTTCGACACATGGCCTTTGCAAAGTCAGAGGGCGCCGCCGCGGCTTTGGTCGTTGCCCCTTATTATAATCGTCCCAATCAGGAGGGCATGTACGCGCATTTCGCCCATCTGGCGGAAAAGAGCGACCTTCCAATCATCCTCTACAATGTGCCCGGG
>Ga0222712_10001964_pt1 | contig 24417 bp, 24 predicted proteins | sample C33_657DmetaG_FD_165043 | JGI IMG/M metagenome (GOLD analysis project Ga0222712, IMG submission 165043) | Estuarine water microbial communities from San Francisco Bay, California, United States - C33_657D | ecosystem: Environmental > Aquatic > Marine > Unclassified | place: USA: California... | reverse complement strand
GGCTCCCTCAGGATCCTTCAGCGCGCTCACAAGGAAGCGGGGGGAGCTTCCGGATTTCGCAGCCGTCAGAGTTCCGCCCATGGGCACGCCCTTGGCATAGGCGCTTTTAGCCCAGTCACTGCCTTTCATATCGGCAAGTGAGAAGTCCCACCCCCCGAACAACCGCACCGCCATGCGCGGGCCCGTAGTCGCATAAGTCTCCTTGCGCTTAAAGGCCGCAAATATTTCTGCCCGGGTGTTGGCACGCGCCCAGACGCCGACATAGCCAGAACTCGCCAGCCGCCAATTCTGCCAGAGATTGCCCCCCATCTTGGCGGTCATCCGCTTGGCGCCGGGTTCGGAATCGGGAAATTTGCCCCAGAAATTATTGTCATCCGCAGTCGACATTGCGGTGTGCGAATCGGTGCTGCCGATCAGGCCGAATTTATAGGGGTTGGTGCCCAGATGTTTCTCGATCTCAAGACCTTGTTTAAGCGCTTCGCGCGCATAATTGCCGCGCATCTGTTCCCGTTTCTTGGCCGGATCGGTCGAGAAGGGAACGCCGCCAATGTTGGTCTCGTCCCACCGTTCAAAATTGGCGAATTCATCATCGGTAGAGAGCAGCGGATGGGTCTCCCCATCGCCCTTGACCTGAGTGGTTTCATAAAGCGGCTCCCACCTTGCGCGCGTCTTAACATACTCCGCGGTCATAGGGGAGCCGTCAAACTGCCTGAAACCAAACATGTTGCTGTTGGCAAGGTTGCCATTGTGGGCAATCGCAATAACCTCGCCTCTAGTCTTCTTTTCATAACTCGCCAGACTCCTCCAAAGATCGAACGGGTTTCGGCTGTCGAGTGCGGAGAATGGGAGGATCTGTTTGGTCTTGTCAGGCCCGTCCTTGAAAACCACCACGCGGTGCAAATTGCCGCCATCTACCATCGAGGTCCATTCATAGCCGGCAAAAGTGGTGAACTTGCCCGGCTGGTTGTTGCGCTCGGCCGCATCGATGGTTTCGGACCAGACAGTCTTGCGGAATTCCGGCGGCGGTGCGACTTTTTCGCGCGAGCCATCGATCATGCCGACAAAGTCCGCCATCAAGCCCTTAATATTTCCAGCCGATTGCAAAGGCCCCCAGCGTTTGCCGAGTGCCGAATTCGTGAGCGTGGGCTCGCCTTTGTCCAGCCCGGCAAAGACGCCAAGATATTCGCTATGATCGGAAACCATCAGGAAATCGAGTGGACGTGAAAGCTTGGCCTTTTGGCCATTATGCGCCTGCACCTCCAGCCCCTGAGCAAAGCGGTAAGCATCGTCGGGAGTGAGCGACTTGTTGCCAAAGGTGAAGCTGTCAAATGAGTAGAGCGTATGGAGGTGCAAATCACCCCAGAAAACACGCTCGGGCACTTCGGTCAGCGCGACATTCTCTGTTACGGTTTTGTCGTCCTCTGTTACGGTTTTGTCGTCGTTGCCGTTAGACATCTTCAAGCATCCGCCAACAAGCGCCAGCCCGGCAACAGTTGCCAGAAATGCACCCGGTACCTTTGTTTGCCCAAATCTCATGGCCAATTTCTCCCTCCGCCCATGCAGGCATCAAGCAGATGCCTACCATATTCTGCAACCATCGTTTTCGCTAATGCTAGCTCCGTTTTTTGTTAGTTTTCTGGTCGCACCCCGCGGCCTAGACCCAAAGGTAGAGGACAACCAAGCGGGGAGTAGGTCAGCATGAGAGTTGGAAGTTTCTTTCCGGATCAGGAAAAATCGACATTTTACGCGATGGCGGGTGATGATTGTTCACTCTTCTTTGATCTCGATAATCTGACCGAAAAGCAGATGGCTGACCATATGACCAATGTCGAACTGACCAGCATGCTGCAAATTGCCTTGATCGCGCTCGGCAAGGCGAGCGATTATGTCGGACTTTACGACCTGTTCGAAGAACGGCCTTGGGCGGAAATGGTTGAACGCTATCGCCGTAATTTTCTCGACGCCGGGTTCGAAACCATCCCGCCAGAACATTATGTCTATGGCCGCAAGATGGATTTCTATGCGTCGATCGCGGACGGGGTGCCCGATGTTGAGCTGGTGAGCCTCTATCTCAACAGCGGTTCCAACTTTGTCCTTCACAACAGCCTGGATCTGTTGGCGCTCAGCCGCAAATTGAACTCAAAATTCCATTTCGCCGAACATGCGCCGAAATACGGGATTCCGGTGCCCGAAACCTATGTCACCACCAAAGCCGGTCTGGCGAGCGCGGAGGCGAAGGCGTTTCTGGACAAGAATATCGCGGCAGACGGCGCGATCATGCTTAAGATCTCTGGATTGGCTGGCGCGCGCAATGTGACGTCAGTTACTTCGATGGCCGAAGCGCTCGACTATGTCGCGCAATATGAAGACGATATGGACGTGCTTTTGCAAAAGAAGCTCGACCTGCGCGAGTTCACCGAAATGACGGTCGACCTGTTCGTTTCGGACAAGGACATCCGCATCGCCAATTTCCGCCAGATCCTGTTTGCGGGCGGCGTCTGGGTGGGAAATTTCGTGCCCAGGGAAAGCAAGCTGACGCCCGAGCAGGAAACGCAGCTGGTCAAAGTCGGCGAATATGCCCGCAGCCATGGGCTGGGCGATCCTGAAGGCAATAATTGCGGGATCGATTTCTTCGTCGGGCCAAAAGGCGAGATAATCGTCACCGAAATCAATGTCCGCTGGACTGGAGGCCTGTTCCCGACCCAGGCAATCCAGAAGATCAATGGTGGCAGCACCGATGCCGTGGTCTGCTTCGATATTGTACCCACCGCCGAGGCTGGGGCCTACCTTGATTTTGTCGAGGCCCATTTGCCGCGAAGGACCCAAGGGCCGTTCAATTGCATCTCATTGGGTTTCAGCCCGTTTGAGCAGCAGATCGAAAATGTGCCGCACATCTTCGTCTGGCATCTGGTGCTGGGGGACTTTTGGGCATTTCATGCAGAAAAGCTGGCAAATCTGCCCAAAGGGGTGCTGCCGACGACCGATCTGATCCAGCTGCCCGGCTGAACGAGGGCCATGCCGAGACTGCTGCTGATGGAGGGCAATCCCCGCCACCGCCGCGAGCGTGGCGCTGAGCGTGGAGTGCGGACCGGCAGTGCGATGTATCGGGCGGCAATCAGCGCTCATTTTCCGTATATTGATGTCGACATAATCTGCGCCGCCGATGATGGTGCAACCATGCCCGGTGGCCGGGCAATTACCGACTATGATGGCTTCGTCGTCTGCGGCTCCACCTTGCACGCCTATGATGATCATCCGTTTGTCACGAACCAGATCGAAACACTCCGTCAGGTTGCGGCAATCGGCCTTCCCATCCTCGCTAGCTGCTGGGGATTGCAAATCGCCTGCATTGCGGCAGGGGGAGAGGTAGCGCATCATCCTGCCGGAAGCGAGGTTGGCTTTGCTCGCAATATCATGCCCAACGCGACCGGACGCGCGCATCCGCTGCTATCCCGACGACCTGCCCGGTTCGATGCAATGTGCATTCATTATGACGAAGTTGTGCGCCTGCCAGAATGCGCGACATTGCTTGCCTCAAACCATCATAGCCGCGTGCAGGCCGCCATCATTCCGCTTGAACACTCTGAGGTCTGGGCGGTGCAATACCATCCCGAATTTGATTTCGAACATCTCGCAACCATTTACCGGCTGCACGGCGTAGAGTTGATCACGCAGGGTCTGTTCGCCGATGTGGATGACCTTGACCGCCACTGCCAATGGCTCGCTTCGTTGTCATGCAATCCAGACGATGCCGAAGCGGCTCGCTGGCTCCATATCGACGATCAACTCACCAACGGCTACCAGCGTCATGCAGAAATAATCGCGTGGGTCGAAAACTATGTTCTCTAGCCCTGCTGCGCCGCCATTGCTGCGCCAACCGCCGCTCCAATTTCCTCAGGCCGCGGATTACGCCTCAGCGTCAGCCCGCCATTGATCTGCAGATTCTGGCCCGACATGTAGCAATCATCGCTGCACACCCAGACGGCCGCCTTGGCGATATCTTCCGGCGTACCGACCCGGCCCAGCGGGTATTCCTTGATGAAGGCATCGGCGAGGCCGGGCGTGGCAAAGGCCGCCGCTGTCATCGGGCTTTCGGTGAAACCCGGCGACAGGATGTTCGCGCGGATACCTTGCGGGCCATATTGATTAGCGACACAGCGGATCAGCGCTTCTGACCCTGACTTGGTGCCGATATAGGCGGCGTGATCGTCGATCAGGCATTGGGTCGTCGCTGACGAAATCTGGATTAGGGAGCCGCCGCCCGTCATTGCACGGACAAAGGCGCTCAGGAAATAATGCACGCCCTTGAACTGCAGAGCGACCATCTGGTCCAGCTCTTCCTCGCTTATTTCGTGCAACGACTTGAGCAGGCCCCAGCCGGTCGCATTGATCGCGATATCGACCTTGCCATGCTGGTCGACCGTGGTGCGGGCCAGCGTCTCGACATCCTGTTTGTGGGTGATATCGCAGACGGCCCAATCGCCGGCGATCAGGCCGGCGAATTTCTTGAGCAAATCTTCATTACGCCCAGCCACAACGACTTTTGCGCCTGCATCCGCCAGTGCGCGCGCGATATGCTGGCCCATATTGTCTTCGCCTGCCGCACCCAGAACCACTGCGACCTTGCCCGCCAGATTAGCCATCGCCACTATCCTTTCGCGCTCAGGAATGTCGCTGTGGCGACACCATCGGGCCCATAGACGGGCTCGGAGAGGTCACAGCGATATTTGCGCGTATTGGCATTGAGGATCGAATAGGGTCCCAGATGCGCCAGCATGCCGCTATAGGATGGGGCAACCAGATGCGCCGCCAGGTCTTCAGCGCTTTCCCATTCCTCAAAAACATGCACCCGGCCGGGGTCATAGGGATCGGCGGTCCAAGCATAATGGCGGCAGCCTTTCTCGGCGAGCGCCATCTCGATCAGCTCCTTGGCACCGGCCAGCGCCGCATCCCGGTTTTCCGGCGGGAAATCGACTTCGCCTGCAATACAAATAATCATGATCCTATCCTCATCCACTCCGGGTGAAAGCCTATCGAGATTCGCAGCTGCACTAAACTATCATTTGCGCGGTTTGTCCCCCCTCACTTTTGTGTATTCAGGTGAATGCTATGGTCGGGCATGGTAGCCTTTAGGAACGATAAGGAGAGTGGCCATGGATTTGGGTTTGAAGGGCAAAAAAGTCATCATGAATGGCGGAGCGCACGGGATCGGACTCGAAACCGTCAAGCTGTTCACGGCCGAAGGAGCCGACGTTGCTTTCTTCTCGCGCGACCAGGGACGTGTTGATGCCGCCCTCGCCGCAGTAGTGGGCAATCCAGGCAAGGCGCACGGACAAGCGTTCGACATGAACGGTAATCCGGATGGCTACAAAGCCTGGCTGTCGGGTGCTGCGGAGAAACTCGGCGGTTGCGATATCTTCATTCACACCGCCAGCTCGTCGGGCATGGGCGCGACGCAGGATTGGCATAAGGGTTTCGAGATCGACATCATGGGAGCGGTGCTCGGCATGGAGGCGCTGGAAGGCGCGCTGGAGGCATCGGGCATTGGTTCGGTGATCTTTATGTCCTCAACCGCTGCGGTCGAAACCTTCATCATGCCGCAGGCGTTCAACGCGCTGAAAGCGGCACTGATCACGTATGCTTCGCAGCTTTCCCAATCGCTCGCTCCCAAGGGGATCCGGGTGAACACAGTAACGCCGGGGCCGATCGAATATCCCACCGGCAATTGGGAGGCGATTAAGGGCGCGATGCCCGATTTCTACAATGGCACCGTCGCGCAAATGCCGATGGGGCGGCTGGGCGCGCCTGATGAGGTTGCACGCGCAGTCGTGTTCCTTGCCAGCCCGGCCTCATCCTATACCAGTGGAACAAATATTGTGGTGGATGGCGGTTATACCAAGCGGGTACAATTCTGATGAAGCTTTACCAATCGGTCGGACCCAACCCGCGCGTCACTACCATGTTCGTCGCCGAAAAAGGCGTCACCATCGAGCGCGTCTTTCTCGATATCATGGCAGGCGAAAACAGGCAGAACGATTTTCTTGCCAAAAACCCGCGGGGTGGGTCGCCCTGCCTTGAACTGGATGACGGCAGCTTTCTCGACGAATCGTTAGCGATCTGCGAATATCTCGAGGAGCGACACCCTTCGCCAACGCTCATCGGCAGCAATGCAGAGGAACGGGCGCAGGCTCGCGCAGCACTCCGCTGGGTCGATCAGCAGATCGTTGTGCCGATGACCAACGGTTTCCGCAGCGCTGAGGGGCTGCCGATGTTCCAGCCGCGCATGCTCTGCATTCCCGATGCGTCAGACGGCAACAAGGCCTATGCCCGGGACGGCCTGACCAAGGCCGATGCGCGCCTTGCCGGGCAGGAATATCTGTGTGGAGACCGCTTCACGCTTGCTGATATATTGCTGTTTTGCTTTGTCGAATTTGGCGCGGCAGTGGGACAGTCTATTCCCGATGGCTGCGAAAACCTCAACAACTGGCATGCGCGTGTGGCGGCCCGGCCCAGTGCGGTAAAGAGCGCCGATCCCAAGAACGGAGTCTGAAATATGGACCGCGACAAACTCCTCGATATCTACACCCGCACCATGCGCATCGCGCGCTTTGACGAGCAGATGCGCAGCGTGATCATGTCGGGCAAGCTGGCGACGCTATATTACACCGTGCGTGGGCAGGAACTGGTGACGGCGGCGATGATGGCTGCGGCTAACAAGGATGATTATCTCGTCACCACCTATCGCGGCCAGCATGACCAAATTGCCAAGGGCGTGCCGCTCGACCTTCTGATCGCGGAGATTGCCGGACGCGAAACCGGCACCTGCAAGGGCAAGGGTGGGTCGATGCATATCACCCATCCGGCGACAGGGGTGATGGTAACGACAGGTGTGGTGGGCTCGGGCCTGCCCATCGCCAACGGCCTAGCGCTCGCCTCGCAAAACCGCAAGGATGGCAAAATCACAATCTGCTGCTTCGGCGATGGCGCGACCAATATCGGCGCATTTCATGAATCAATGAACATGGCGCAGCTTTATGGGCTGCCGGTGATCTTCTTCTGCCAGAACAACCGCTATGGCGAACACACCGCCTTTGCCGACCATACGAAGGTCGAAAATATCGCGCTGCGCGCGGCGGCCTATAATATGAAGGCGATCCATGTTGACGGCAATGATACCGAGGCGATGTATGCCGCCGCGGTTGAGGCGGTCGAGCATGCACGCAGCGGCAAGGGGCCGGTGCTGTTGGAGGCGATGTGCTACCGGATGATGGGGCATTTTTTCGGGGCCGACTTCTCCTACATGCCCCCGGACCATCTCGCCGAAATGGCGGCAGAAGACCCGCTGCCCAAGCTGCGCAAGTTGATGCTCGATCATCAGTTCAGCGAAGAGGAACTGGATGGCATGGTCGCCACGCTTGACAAGGAGATTGAGGACGCGATGACCTTCGCTTTTGAAAGCCCCTTCCCTAGTGCAGCGGAGCTGACGGTCGATGTGTTTGAAGAAAAGATCGTCGAAGGGAGGTACGGCGCATGAGCAAGATAACGATGGGCCAAGGGCTGAACCGCGCCATTGACGAGGCGATGGCCGAAGATGAAGGCGTCATCCTGCTGGGTGAAGATGTTGCGGCCAAGCAGGGCGGCGGCGTGTTCAAGATTTCAGCAGGCCTTACCGAAAAATATGGCGAGCATCGCATCCGCGCGACGCCAATTTCAGAACAAGCAATCATGGGCGCCTGCGTCGGCGCAGCGCTGACCGGCTTCCGTCCGATTGCCGAAATCATGCTGATGAATTTCGTGACGGTGTGCATGGACCAGATCGTCAACCATGCGGCAAAGCTGCGCTTCATGTCGGGTGGACAGACCAATGTGCCGCTCGTCATCCGCACCACCACCGGGGTCGGCGTGGGCTTTGGCGGGCAGCATAGTGACATGCTGGAAGCCTGGTTTGCGCATGTGCCGGGCCTAAAGATCGTCACGCCCTCCAACGCGGCGGATGCCCAGGGGCTGATGCGCGCGGCAATTGCTTGCAATGATCCGGTGATCTTCATCGAAAATATCCTCTGCTATGGACTGCAATCGGACGATCCGGGGGCGAACCATGTCGTTCCGCTGGGCAAGGCAGCGGTCACGCAAGAGGGCAGAGATGTTTCTATCATCACTTATGGCCGCACCGTGCTCGATGCGCTTGAGGTCGCCGGACAACTGAAGGACGAGGGCATCTCTGCCGAGGTGATCGACCTGCGCACTATCGCACCTTTTGACGAGGAAGCCGTGCTCGCCTCGGTCAAGAAAACCGGTCGCGCGATTGTGTTGCATGAGGCGGTGAAAGCCTTTGGCACCGGCGCGGAGATCTCCGCGCGGATCAATGAGAAGCTGTTCGGCCAATTGAAAGCGCCGGTGGTGCGCATCGGCGGAGCCTTCTCGGCGGTGCCGATGGCCAATGTCCTCGAACAGGCGTGGATTCCGAACAAGGATGAAATCAAGGAAGCCGCGCGCGCGGCAGTGAAGTGGGGTAATTAATGGCAACCGAAATCCGCATTCCCAAAATCGGCATGTCCGCAACCGAAATGACCTTGTCCGAATGGATGTTCGGCGACGGCGAGCAGGTGGAGGCCGGCGATGTGATCTACACCATTGAAACCGACAAGACGACGACCGAGATCGAAGCGCCGGTCAGCGGCGTGTTGCGCGTGGCCGGAGTAGAGGGCGAGGTTTACCCGGTAGGAACGCTGGTCGGAACGATTGAATAGCGGAGAAACATCATGGCATTTTCAGGACCGATCGAAGACCAACTCGCGATCCGCAGCATGCATGAAGGCTATGCCGACGCCGTGTTCCGCGGCGATGCTGATCAATGGGGCAGCAACTGGGCAGATGATGGCCGCTGGCACCTGATGGGCACCGTCGTTGAAGGTCGCAATGCCATTGTGTCGCTGTGGAATGGTGCAATGGGCGGATTTTCCTTTGTCGCCTTTTTCTCGCAGGTTGGGGAAATCGAGATTGACGGCGATACCGCCAAGGGCCGCGTCTTCACCCATGAGGTGCTAGAAGACGCTAATGGTACCATCCGCCGCCCGGTTGGCCGCTATGATGATAGCTATGTCAAGCGTGACGGGCGCTGGTATTATCAGGAACGCGTCTACACGATGCTAAAAGATATACCCTAAAGCTTTAGCAGCTGCTTGCCCTTGTTCGCTCCTACAAAAAGCCTCTGGAGCGTTGCGGGAGCATTTTCAAAGCCATGCTGGACATCTTCACGATAGGCCAGCTTACCGTCGTTCACCATCTTCACCAGCCGCTTGCGGATTGCAGGGAATTCATCGGCCCAATCGAGCACGATAAATCCCTCCATCCGCGCGCGACGAAAGACTAGGTTGAAATAATTTTCCGGGCCTGCAGGCATGGTGCCGCTTTCATAACGGCTGATCCCGCCGCAAATCACGACGCGCGCGTGGGTAGCAATGCAACTGAGCATATCGTTCAAAATCTTGCCGCCGACATTGTCGAAGATGACATTGATTCCTTGCGGAGCGAGCGCCTTCAGCTGATCCCTGATCGATCCAGCCTTGTAATCAATAGCATGGTGGTAGCCTGCTTCTTGCGTCAGCCATGCGCATTTTTCTGTACCTCCGGCAATGCCGATGACGGTGCAACCCGCTATACGGGCCAGCTGTCCTACAATCGATCCCGTCGCACCGGCAGCGCCCGAGACGACAACGACATCGCCCGCGACTGGCTGGCCAATTTTGAACAGCCCGCAATAGGCAGTGACACCAGTGGTGCCCAATATGGACAGCATCGCCGTCGGCGGCAGATCGGCCTCAACCGGGTTGAGGCCAGCTCCATCATGGATCAGATATTCGCTCCACCCGGTCGAACCGACCAGCAGCGTTCCAGCTGCGAACTTGCCACCATTGCTTTCTACAACCTCTGTAATCCCAGATCCGCGCATCATATCGCCAATCGTCATCGGCGCGACATAGTCGGCGATATTCTCCATCCAGCCCTTTTGCGCCGGATCAAAGCCCAGATAGAGCGTTTTGAGCAACATCTCGCCTGGGTTGGGCGCGGGCAGTTCAACGCTGGCAAGCTTGAGGTCATCATCGGCAATCTGCCGTCCCCGTGGATGCCCATTAAGCAGCCATTGGCGGGTCTGGGTCACGCGAAATCCTCCATTTTCAATTTGTGAAGTCACTATAGCGAGATGTGACGGATAGCGGGATCAGCGTTCCAAAATCGCTACGCCCGAAAGGCCCGGTGCGCCATATACATGGCTATAGGCGGTCTTGGGTGATCCCGGCACCTGCCGCGTCCCGCCGCGTCCGCGCAGTTGGATAGTATTCTCATAGACCTGCCGCAATCCCGACGCGCCGATCGGTTCACCACAGGCGAGACAACCACCATCGGTGTTAACCGGAAGTTTCCCGTTGATTTCGGTGCGGCCTTCGGCCAGCCATTGCTCCTGATCTCCATCCTTGCAAAAGCCGTTTTCGGCCATGTGCATGATTTCAGCGCCGGATTCCGTGTCCTGCAACTGGGCAACATCAATATCTTCGGGGCCGATTCCAGCGGCCTCAAAGGCGGCGTTCGATGCCAGCACCGTGGGCTTGCCGCCATTGTCGATATCGATCGCCGGGGCAAAGACCTCGAATGAACCGGCTGGCCTTGTGCGCACCGCGACGCTTGCGATCTTCACCGCATCGGAACCAAATTCCTTAACCTTCTTTTCGCTCGCCAGGATCAGCGCGACCGCGCCTTCGGCGGGCGAGCAGAACATATATTTAGTCAGCGGGTCATTGACCATCGGCGAATTGAGGATCGTATCCAGATCTACCTGTGACCGCCGCCAGGCATGGTCTGCTTTTTCGCCATTGCGAAACGCTTTTTCGGCAACGCGCCCCAAAGTCGTGCGGCTGATGCCGTGCAACTGCATGTAGCGTTGGATTTTGAGCGCGAAGAATTGCGTCGTAAGCATCATGCCGGTTTCGCCATACCATTCGGGCAGGCCATATTCCGCCGGTTTGGAGTTGAAGGCGCCGCGCGGATGCTTGTCAAAGCCGACCGCAAGCGCAACATCAAACTCGCCGGCCGCAATCGCATTGCGCGCAGACGCAAGCGCACTGCCACCGGTTGCGCAGCCATTGCTAACGTTGATGAAAGGCAGGCCGGTCAGGCCAAGCTCATTGACCATGATGTCTGCATTGCCTGCCGCAGCAGAACCGCCATAGGCGCACTCGATGTCTGACCATTCCAGTCCAGAATCGGTCATCGCCTGACGCACGGCAAACACGCCCTGATCGCGACCCGAACGGCCTTCGGTCCGGCCAAAAGGATGTATCCCGGCACCAATGATATAGACATTTCTCATGACTGCTTCTCCGGTCGAAAGGCATAGGTTGCGCGCCGCTCATCAAAAGGCGCGACGATAAATTCCATGGGCATGCCGAGCTTCAGATCCTCAAGCTTGGCATCAACGATACGCGTTTCAACGATCAGTTCGCCGGGCAATTCGACATAGCCCAGAAGGAAGGGTGTGAACGCTTCCGGCCCATCATAGGGTTCCTTGGGCTTGAAGTCCTGCCGCGTCCATGACCAGAGTGTGCCCTTGCGTGATAGTGGATAGGACTCCACATCCCGCGCCGCATCACCCGTCGGCATCGGGAAAACAACCTTGCCGCTTGGCAGGCGCGCACCGATCAGGCGCGGCTCCGTCTCATTGGTCCAAAGATCTTCGGCGATCGGTTGCAATGTCTGGTTCATGCGATTTTCCTGAAGCGGATGGGGAGCTTGATAATGCCACGCAGCAGCATGTTGGGCGGAATGGTAATCGCCGCTTCGTCAGCCACCTCGAAATTGGTCAGCCGGGAGAGCAGCTCGTCAAAAGCGACCGTCACCTCTTTGCGTGACAACATGTTGCCGACGCACATATGGATGCCCTTGCCAAAGGCGAGATGCGTGCGGGCATTGTCCCGCCCGATGTCAAACTTGTCGGGATCGTGATATTTGGCCGGATCGCGATTGGCGGCGGCATAGCGCAGGTGGAGCATCGAGCCTTTGGGCAAATGGACACCGCCTAGTTCGGTATCGCGCGTGACAAGCCGCCACATGCCCGCAGTCGGCGTTTCGGTACGCAACGTTTCTTCAACCAGGTTTGCGATGATCTTCGGATCTTTGCCGCCAGCTGCCGCCGCTGCTTTCGACATCTGCTCTGGGTTGCGAATCAGTTGAAGCATGCCGCCTGCCAGCGTTGAGGTCGTTGTTTCATTCCCCGCGACCATGAACTGGTTCATGACCGACATAATCTCGGGATCGCTCAGCGGCTGCTCGCCCTCGATGCGCGCCTGGACCAGATCATTGAGAAGATCATCGCCGCCATGCGCGCGGCGCTCATCGATTTTGATCTTTATGACATGTTGAAACTCGACTTCGTCTCGGGCGCATTCGATTTCGCGTTCGCGGGAGATCATCTGGCTAAGCCGGTCGACAGCCGAATCCGACCAGCGCTTTACGCGGTCCAACTGGTCCTCAAGCCCGATCTGCTTGGCGATCATCCCCACCGGCAGGGGAATCGCAAATTCCTTAAGGAACTCGCACTCGCCTTTCACTGCAAACTCTTCAATCAGATTGATGGCTTTGGCACGGATATCGGCTTCAATCGCATTGACCCTGGGCATCGAAAAAGCGAGATTGACCAGCTTGCGAAAGCGTGTGTGGACCGGCGGATCGGCGGTCAACAATGTGCTGACACCCGGCCAGCCTTGATCGGTAATGGCCTTGATTTCAGGGTCCTCGGCACGTGTGCCGGAAAGCAAGGCAGCAAAATCGTTGGAAAAGTCTTCAACTCGCCCAATCGCTTCGGAAACCAGATCATAGTTGAAAACGATATGCATATTCTGCGCTGGAACCGGTAGAATCGGTGCCTCGCGATGCACCGTGCGGTAGAAATCGAAAGGATCGACCAGCGTTTCCGGCTCAAAGAAATTGGCTTTGTCGATAGGCTGATTCATGGCTGCAACGCTTTCTTTTTTCCAGCTTATCTAATCATGAAATCAAGGGCCGGGCGATGGTTAAAAACGCTAGTCGATGTCGAATTAGCTTCAGAGAGCCCCTCAAAATGACCAATGGCCCCGCTATGGGGTGCGGCTAAAGTGGCACAAAGTGAAGGGAGAGTGCAGGTGGTTGAAACCAAAACCGGGCATAATCGTTCGAACGGCATAGCCTATAACGATCTTTTGCGCAGCGACACTGTTGCGCCACCGTCCATATATCTGGAAGACTCACCCATGTCGGCAGGCGTGACCAAGGTCGCAACCCACCGCTATTGGTCGCGCGAAGAACATGAGCGCGAGGTTGAACGCCTTTGGAAGCGCGTCTGGCAAATGGCCTGCCATGAAGATGATATTCCCAATGTCGGCGACACGCATGTTTATGACATAGCCAGCCTGTCCTTCCTCATCGTTCGCACCACGCCGGATGAGGTGAAGGCTTTCCCCAATGCCTGCATGCACCGCGGGCGGGCCTTGTGTGACAATCACCGCAAGGGATTGAAGGTGCTGCGCTGCCCTTTCCATGGCTGGTCATGGACGCTCGAGGGCAAGCTCAAAGAAATCCCGTGCCATTGGGACTTCCCGACGGTCACCGAAGAGGAATATTCGCTGCCCGAAGTCCGGGTCGGGTATTGGGGTGGCTTTGTGTTCATCAATCCCGACCCCGACTGCGAGCCTTTGGAGGATTTCCTGGGCGACATAGACCGGCATTTCTCCCGGCCCTTTTCCCGGCGCTACAAGGCGGCGCACATGGTCAAACGCCTGCCATGCAACTGGAAGGTCGCGCAGGAGGCCTTCATGGAATCCTACCATGTGGTGGGCACCCATCCCGTGCTGCTTCCCGATTTCTCGGATACCAGCTCCAAATATGACGTCTGGCCCAACATCTCCCGCGCCATGTCAGCCTCGGGCCCACCCAGCGCGCACACCGATCTGGTCCATCCCGATCCCACTGCCTTCCCCGACGGGAAGGCGTTCACCAGCTTTATCAATCCGATCAGCAAACACCGGTTCACGCGGCTGGCGGAAGACCGGGTTGAAGTGACATTGCCCAATGGCAAGACGGGGATTTTCGACGCGGATGCCAACCATGTCGAGGGCGAGGTGCAATCGGCCGATCCGCATATGTGCAACTGGATGGGCGGCAAGATCCCTCCGGGCGAAGAGGATGCACCCTACACATTTTCAGGCGTCTCAACCCGCGTCTATCGCGATGAGGGAGCAGACAAGCGGCGCGAAGAGATGCGGCCGCAGTTCGGCGACTATGTCGACAGCATCAGCGACGCCGACCTGAACGACGCGATCTTTTACAGCGTCTTTCCCAACATTCACCCCTGGGCAGATTTCAATCCGATTTTCTATCGCTTCCGCCCCGATGGCGACAACCCCGAACAATCGCTGCACGAGGTGATGTTCATGCTGCCCGTTCCCGACGGGCAGCATCGCCCGCAGCCAGCGAAATGCACCTTTCTCGATCTGCACGACGATTATACGCTGGCCACAGAATTTGGCACACGGCTGAACAAGATTTTCAATCAGGACTATCTCAACCATCGGGGTGTGCAAAAGGGTCTGCGCAACCATCCCAAGGGCGAAGTGATTTTTGCCAGCTATCAGGAAAGCAAGATCCGGCATTTTCATGAGACGCTGAGCAAATGGCTGGACAGCGAAACAGCGCCGAAGAGCACATAAAGCGGTGGCGCCTGAGATACCCGAAGGATTTGTTCCAGCGCAATTCGCGCCCGGATTTCTCGATCATTCCGGGCTCTATTTCCTGAAACGCACACCCGACACGAAGATCATCGGCTGCCGGGTCACCGAACAGCATATGAATTACGTCAACATGGCCCATGGCGGCGTGCTTGCGACGCTGGCCGATGTCGCTTTGAGTTATCAGTAGTATGACAGTGCAGACCCAAAGCTGCCCGTTTCAACAATCAGCATGACCACAAACTTCCTGAGTGGCGCACGATTAGGCGAGTGGGTTGAAGCGAGCAGGGCGATCGACAGGATTGGCGCAAAACTCGGTTATGTTCATGGGTCAATCTGGTGCGGTGACCGCACGATCATCACCATGAGTGGCGTTTACAACATCATTCGCCCTTAAACGGCAGAGGCCCTCAACGCCGATTGTCATCAGCGATGAGGGCCCTTGCGCGACGCCCCCTTCAGTAGCGGAAGGTAATCTGAGCCTCCAGCGTTCGCGGCTGGGCGACATAGCCGATCTGGTTGGCCAGCACGCCGGCAGCGGTTCCGGCGCCGCTGCCGGTATTCGGCGCGTCGGTGCCACCGGTGCGATAGAAGCGGTTGGTCAGGTTCTTGCCGATTATCGCAACTTCGAAGTGCTCGTCAGCCGTCCGCAGTCTAGCGCTCGCGTCAAGCTGCACATAACTCTTCTGTTCGGTCAAGAAATTGCCAAAGGCCGAGGTGATATATTTGCCGCTGTACCGGCCGTCGACTGATACCCCAAGCTTCAGGTCTTCAGCCACATCGGTATCAAAGTTCACGCCCAGCGTGCCGGTCCATTTGGGGGCCATGGCGGTTGGCAAGCCCCTCAGATTCTGCCGCGGCCCCCGGCCGACGACTACTGTACATCCCATTAGCGGCGTCTGGCCCTGATAACAGGGCGCTTCCGGAGCATCGCCATAACGCGCCTTGTTGTAATTGAGGCTGCCATGCAGGTCGAATCCGGCAAGCGAGCGCGGCGCATATTGAAATTCCACTTCAACGCCCTTGGTCCTAGCCGAACCGGCGTTGATCGTGCTGAAGGCAAAAATGTCAGAACGGAAAAAGTCTAGCTGCAGATTTTTATATTTATATGAGTACAGACCGAGATTGAGGCGAAGCTGTCGGTCCGCCAGCAGCGTCTTGATACCGCCTTCAAAGCCGCTCGCGGTTTCCGGTTCAAACTCAAAATCTGCAATGCCCGCAGTCGGGCTCAAAATGCCCGAGTTTGAAAAGCCGCCCGACTTGTAGGCTGTCTTGTAGGCAGCATAGGCCGTCACATCATCGCTCGCTTGCCAGGTAATTGTGGCTTCAGGCGACCAGTCGTTGAACGTCTGAGCCGAAGGCAAAGTGACGCCCGGCGAGAAAATACCCTGCGCCACGCGGATCGGGTGCGAATAGGGCTGCAGGAAATAGCTGTCCTTGGTTTCGTGGGTGTAACGGGCACCGGCAGCAAGTTCGACGCTTGAAACCACCTTCCAGGCAAGCTGACCGAACAAGGCAAGGGTCTTGCCGTCGGTTTCCGAGTCCTTTGAGTTGGCGAGAAAACGCTGGAATGGCTTCGGTGCCAGACTATTTTCCAGCGCGCCCGAAGCCGTCCAGGCGAGATAATCGCGATTGGTCTTCTGATAATAGGCGCCCAACATACCGTTGATCGGGCCGTCAAAGCTGCTCTGCACACGGGCTTCGGATGAGAAAGCCTTGAAGGTTGACCATTCGGTCGCGAACACCTGCACTGCAGAGGTGGGAGAGTTCGCAAAATCGCCGTCGAAAATGAAGATATTGCGGTTCCAGTTATAGTTGTTCACCCAGGTAAGCGTAAAGTTATCCAATTCATGCTCAACTGAGCCGGTAATCGCCCAGGCGCGGTAACGATTGCCAAGCCCGTCGCCGGTCTGTGCATAGGGAACGGTTGCTGCGATATCTGCCGGGAACCGGCTTTGCCAGACGCTGAAATTACTACCACAACTAATCGCCGCATTGAACTGGTAGGTGCCAGTCGGGCAGCGATAGATGACGGCGTTTCCTGCCGGGCTGACCCTGCGGTCGTCGCTGAAGCTTCCCTTTATTGCTACAGTTGTCGCATCGCTCGGCGTCCATTTGATCGTCACCCGGCCAAGCAGGTCGCGAAACGCATCGGGATTGCTGGGACCTGCCGGAGCAACATGGGGGGTCAGCACGCCCGGAATCGCCGAGTTCGCCCGGTCGTTGGTTGTGTAGGTTGTGGTGCCCGAAAGATTTTTGAACAGGCCGCCATTTGATTTTGTATAGCGCAATGCCACGCGAAGCCCCAAGGTGTCCGACAGAGGCGTCGAGAATATGCCCTCGCCGGTGAAGGTTTCCCCGAAATGCTCATACCCGATCCGTCCCTGAATTTCGGCTTCTTTGCCCGGATCGGCGGTAGTGATAGAAACTACACCTGCCGTCGCATTCTTACCAAAGAAAAGCGCCTGCGGACCTTTCAAAAGCTCAACCCGCCCAAGGTCGAAAAAGCCTTCATTGATCGTACGCCCCTGACCATAATAAACTCCGTCAACAACAACGGCGACCGACTGTTCAAGTCCGATTGATGTCGAGTTGGAACCAATTCCCCGCAATACCAGCGTTGCGCCAGAGCCGCTCGGTGCACGTCCGATAGTGAATTGCGGGCTGATTGCCGCTACGCTTTCAAGCGTGGTGATATTCCGGTTTTGCAGGGTATCGATATCGATAACGCTCACCGATACGGGGACATCCTGTGTACTTTCCTCACGCTTACGGGCGGTGACGACGATCTCCTTGATGCCGCCTTTGTCCTCTTCTGCAACCGTTGCCTGTGCTGCCGCAGGTGTTGAAACACCAAGGCTTGCATAGGCTATTGCCGCCAGCGAAACTTTTGCAAAAGCCAGAGCTTTCGTCTTGCGGTTCACAATCATCATTCTGTCCTCTCCCTATTGGCGGCAGGTTTGCCGGCCGATTATTTTGCCCATAACTAGCTGTGGCCGGACCGTTATGTCTCCTGACTTAATTAGTAGGCGGCGGCGTTGATACTGGACTCATGGCGGCAGATAATCGATGAAATGCGGATGAACGACGCCCCGCAAAGCTGCTTTCCTTTTGTTGGAGATGCCCTGTCGAAGGCACTACCTCCTGCTTTTACCAATCCCGAAGAATTTGATGAGGCGATGATCCACCTGATCCTGGTCGACGAAGCCCTGTTCGCCGATCGATCGAGAGCATTTCGCTTCGCGAGGTCGCGGTCGGTGCCGGAAACCGCAACAACAATTCCGTGCAATATCATTTTGGCGACAAAGATGGCCTTGTTCAGGCCATTTTTGCCTATCGGGTCTGGCAGATGGACGAACCGCGCCAGAAAGGCCTCAATGCGCTTGAAGCGCCTTTTCCTGATCGCTCCGCGGGGAAACTCAGGGATATGGATGTGGCGCAGTTCGACAATTGGAAATCGACAGGGCGATAGCGGACCCGGAAGGCCTCATTGTTTTGCTAGCTGTTACTGGCCGACCGCACCGATAAAGTCAGGTACTTGTCCATTCCCTCATGCAGCCCACTAATTGTCAGGATCGCCATCAAAATGTTTCAAAATCGCCATTGGACCCTCGCCCGACGCCCGGTTGGAAATGGCTATGCTGAGGCCTTTGCATTGCGCAGCGAACCATTGTCAGCGCCGGGCGAAGGTCAAATCCTCGTCGAAAACCGCGTTCTGTCGATGGATAGCGGCACGCGCATGTACATGACTGACCGGGAAGACAGCTACCAGCCGGGGACGCCGCTCGGCGCGAAGCTGATCGGCACGGTGCTTGGCGTTGTCGCCAAGTCGCGCCATCCCGGTTTTGCCGAAGGAGATCGGGTGCGCTGCTATGGCCAATGGGCGGACTGGTCACTGGTGACGCCAGATACCGAATATTGCGCAAAACTCGATGATGCGCACAATGACTTAAAGCAATATGTCGGCATATTCGGCGCCAATGGCTGGACCGCCTATGTGGGCGTGCTGGAGACCGGCGCTGCCAAGGCGGGCGAAACCTTTGTCGTATCTGCAGCGGCGGGCTGCACTGGCATCATGGCCGGGCAAATCGCTAAGCTGACCGGGTGCCGCGTTATTGGCATCGCTGGCGGGCCGGCAAAGTGCGGCCTACTGACGGCCGATTACGGCTTCGATGCCGCCATTGATTACAAGGCGGCGAATGTCGAGGCAGAGCTGGCGCGGCTTTGCCCGAAGGGGATTGATCTCTATTTCGACAATGTTGGCGGCGAGATGCTCGACGCCGCGCTGGGCAATATGGCACTGTTCGGGCGGGTCGCGGTCTGTGGGCTGATCACCAATTACATCGCCAAGGGCGCAGTGCCGGGGCCGTATCGTTTCGATCAGGTGCTGATGAAACGCCTCAGGATAGAAGGCTTCTTCTCGCCTGACTTCTACGCCCGCGAAAGCGATATCAACCCAATCCTCGCCCGCTGGCACGCCGAGAGCAAGCTCAAGCTGCCTTTCGAGGTGAGCCACGGGTTGGAGGCAACGCCGGAGGCCTTCACCAAACTGTTCACCGGGGCGAACATTGGCAAAGTCGTGGTAGAACTCTAACTCAAATTTGGGTAAAGCCGCCGTCGATGATCAATTCGTTGCAGGTCATGTAGCTCGCGGCGTCTGAAGCCAGAAATACCACGCCGCCGCCCATCTCCTCAGCGCGGGCCATCCGACCTATCGGGTGCGTAGCCTGGATTCCAGCAATTGAGGCATCGCGCGAAGGGGCTATGCCCATTTCGACATAGCGGTCGATGATCGAATTGAGCATTGCCGTATCGACCCCACCGGGATGGATGCTGTTGACCCGGATATTATATCCGAGCGCGGCAAATTCCGCGCCCATGCATTTGGTCAACCCGGTCAGGGCGAACTTGCTAGTGCAATAGGCTGCGTTTAACGGTGCACCATTGATCCCGCCTACTGATGAGAAATTGATCACCGAAGCACCGCTACTGCGGGCCTTGCCACCCGCGCGCAGCAGGGTCAGCATCGCCTGCGTGCCAATGATCACGGCATCGACATTGACGGCATGGACCCGGTGAAACTGAGCTAACGTGGTGGCTTCGAAAGTCTCGACAATCGAAATTCCTGCAACATGGACCAAAGCGTCCAATCGCCCCCAGCGCGCCTCGATCAGCGCAGCCGCCTGCTCCCAGCCCTCAGGACTGGTTACGTCGAGCGGCAGATAATGATCGCATTCAACGTCATCAACATTTTCGCCGAGATCGGTCGCGACAACCACCGCCCGGGCGGCCTTCATCGCTTTGCAGACTTCGCGGCCGATTCCACCAGTTGCCCCGGTTACGAGGGTCACTACATTGTCGAGGGCAATTGTCATTTCAGATCCAATCCTTACTGCGCGGTCCAGCCGCCATCGACGGTCAGCTCCGCGCCAGTGATGTAGCTGGCGTCGTCCGAAGCAAGAAAGGCAATGGCAGCGGCAATTTCGCTGGGATCCGCAACCCGCCCCAGCGGCGTTTGCGCGCCTAGTTCGTCGATCAGCGTCGCTGTCGAAGCTGCCATGCCCTGATTGACCCAGCCCTGCAGGCCGACTTCGAGCAACTTGGTACGGACGAAACCGGGGTGGACCGAGTTTACCCGGATTGCCATGCGCTTTTTGGCGAATTCGATTGCGGTGGCCTTGCAGAACAACCGCACCGCCCCTTTCGAGGTGTTGTAGGCCGACGCATCGGCTATCCCCACCAGTCCCATAATCGAACTGATGCTGATGATCGAAGCCCCGCCGCGCCTGGTCAGCCCCGTTTCGCTGAGCAGCGAAGCACAATGTTTGGTGCCGAGAAAAAGACCATCGACATTTACTGCCATGATCCGGTGCCAGTCCGCCAGACCGATCTCCTCAACCCGTGTGGTACAATCAACGCCTGCATTGCTGACTAGGATGTCGAGGCGGCGGTGCCGGGCGCGGATTTCAGCAGCAGCAGATTGCCAGTCAGCTTCGCTTGCCACATCGAGCTTGAAATAGCTGACTGCAGAGCCAAGCCGGTCCATCACCATGGCCACCGCGGGGTCGCCGGGCTGCGGCAGATCGGTCAAAACGACCCATGCGCCTTCTTCGCGCATGCGTTCGGCAGCAGCCAAGCCGATCCCGCGCAAAGCGCCGGTGACCAAGGCGACCTGGCCTTCAAGACGCTTCATGCCAGCATCACTTCTGCTTGGGCAGTTCCCCCGAGAGGTACTTGTCCATCGTGGTGTGGAAATGACGGATACGGCTATCCTGATAATGGCCAAGCTCGATCCGCTTGTTTTTGGATGCCTTCATCCCCCGCTGCACATAGGGGAGGTTTCCCATATCCTGATCAAACACTCCGGCCAGCGCCGCACCGATAATGTCTGACGCAAAAGCGAAGGGCTGATCATCGGGGATCATGAACATGGCGGCACCTCGCGGAGGCTTTTCTCCCTTCTGCGCGCGCATGAGGATGCGGACTTCCATCAGGCAGTGATCGGGATCCCTCCATGGCCGCCAGCGATAAACGATATTGGGCACAAAGCCGCCCCAAGGCGAGAAATTGGGGAAGATATTATAGGTAAAATTGTCGAGCATTTCGCTGTCCGACACAGTGGAATAATCATGGCCGTTCATTGCAGTAAAGGCTTCGCGATTGGCCTCTGATAACACCTTTCGCGCCAGCAACGGATCGTCGGCGGAAAAGCCTTTCAGGTCGTCACGATCCGTCGCATTGCGCCGCCCACGCGAATCCCCGCCTAGGAACTCTGCAAGCTTGTCGATCACATAGAATTGGTCTTTGCCGATGAGATGGGGTGAAAGCGTTCCGTTGGGCGTAATCGCTCGATTCATGTGATCGCCGTAAAGATCGTAACGGGTGTTGGCGTCCGCCGTGAACGGCAATATTTGTGGATGGGTAACGATGGTATGCCAAGCCTCCATAAAGGCCTCGGCCGCCGCCTTCCAGTTCGCCGGAACGACACGTGCGACCCAACCGACGGTAGTACATTCGTCGAGCCGCCAATTGTCATAATGCTCAACGCCCGGACCAATCCATTCGCGGAAAGGTGGCAGGTCATGGTTCTCGGTCACCATTATGAAACCTTGCCAGCGCTCAACCTTCAGTTCCGGGAGCGACAGGTCCTGCCCCTCAAGATGTTTGAAATCCCATTGGCAGGGGATTTCTCTCAGCGATCCGTCATTCTTCCATGTAAATCCGTGGAAGGGGCAGCGTAGATTAATCGAAGGGCCGCTTTCCAGCTTGAGCTTGCGTCCACGATGCAGGCAGACATTGTAAAAGGCGCGGACCGAGTCATCTTGCTGCCGAACCAGCAGGAAGGATTTGTCGCCAATCTCATACACCACGGTATCGCCGGGATCGGGCATATCCTCTTCACGCGCGGCGAACTGCCAGACATTGGGCCACATCTTCTCGTCTTCCAGTGCCGCGAATTCGGCGCTGGTGTAGCGCTCGGTCGATATCGCCGCATCACCCAGCTCCTGGTTTGATTCCATCACCAGATAATCGGGCGCTGGCCGTGTATCGACCGCCAGCATGTCGGTATAGGAGATGCCCGGACAACGGTCCGGGCGATCGACTTTGGGATTTATGTCAACCATCTGCTTTTCCTCAGTTTAATGGCATGCCGATTTCCTCGGCGATATGTTGGTGAACTGCCTGTACGGCAGTTTCATTGGAGCCCAGCACGACATGGAAGTTATCGGGTGCGGTTAAGAGATTGGCATAGCCGTTCGATGCGACGCGATAATCCTCGCTCTGCACAACCGTTGCCGTTGCATCATAGGCCATTTCGCACATGGCTGTGTGAGCGTCATTTTCGATCCCGAACGGCGCATAAACCGCAAACTGACAGCGAGTCTTGCCAACGCCATCGGGGAAAAGACGAAAAACCTGAGTGAAGAAATTGTCCGGAGTGACCGCGCCGAAAAAGACAACGGTGTTAGGGAAGAGATAATGGACGCCGCCATAATCGACCTGCGGCCATTTATGCTCGGGCTTGCCGACAAGGTCGCCAACACTGTTGTCGGGAAATTCAATCCGGTGGTGCCGCCCATACCTATCCACTGAAGCTATGTCGCTATAATGCGTCTGGCCGATCGTCGAGGCATGGAGTGTCGAAAAATGATAGCCTTCGCTATAGGTATCGAGCGCGAATTTCCAGTTGGACTCGGCGGTCAAAATCCCCTTCTTCACCGGCGCCGCCCGATGCAATTCCAGCGCTTCGATCACATTGGCCATAGGCCCGAGATGCGCCGCTGCGTCAATCGGATCCCCGCCGCCTGGCCGCACAAAGATCAGCCCCAGATATTCGGCGCAGGGCAGTTCCAGCAGGTCACGCGCGCCAATCTCGCAGCCTTCGAAACTCTTCTTCGAAGGCTGTCCTATCAGCTTGCCCACCGGATCGAAGGTCCAAGCGTGAAAGGGGCAAGTCACGCGCGCGCGGCGATCGGAATAGGGTTCACTCTCCTCGACCAGCTTGGCTCCACGATGCGTGCACATGTTGCGGAAAGCGCGCGCCACCCCGTCCTTGCCGCGCGTCACGATGATCGACGGGCCTGCGGCATCAAACACGAGCAAATCTCCCGCATGGGGAATATCGCCGGAAAGCCCGGCGACAATGGGCTGGCTAAAGAACAGCTTCGCCCGTTCAACTTCAAACCGCACCGGATCGGTATAGACGCCCTTGTGGAGCGGCAGCGGCCCGGCGGCGCGCTCGGTGTCCTTGGCTTCAACAAGCGCTACTAGCCGCTTTAGCCCGGTACGCGCCATCTCGCGGCGGCGCGCCTGCCAGTTGCGGGCTATTTGGCGATTACCCATGTCCTCACTAAACTCCCATTGCATCTCCATCTGCCATAATGCCATGCCGCGGCTGCATCACAAGCTGTCTCAATCGATAGGAGCGGATAGGGGGATAAGCGCAATCGGACCGGTGATGCAGATCGCCTTTGCGTCACCAGTCTTTGATGCGACCCTCGGGCTAGTCGAGGGTCGAAGCGGATGGAAATTGGGGGTAGCAATCGTTAGTAAAAATTGCGCATCCTAAAAGTTTATACGCGATGATACGGCCGCAGCGCTTAAACCTTAAGAAAAAAGTTGTCACGGTCTGGCTATTCGCTAACTCATCTGTATTATCATGCGGAGCGCGAAAGCAATAATTTGGCCGCTCGGTTGAGGCATTTTGCGCATTGCACGCTGATGATGACCTGTCTCTATAAGCGTTCCGTAGTGCTGTAAATTTGCAGCTTATATCTGCAATATGCGACATTGCCTGCCGCATTTGCTCAAAGGCGAATACACGCAAGGGGCGGGGCCTGGCATTGATGTTTATTCGATGCGCCAGCCTTTGGGGTTGGGGGCGGGCATTACCCCGTTCAACTTCCCAGCGATGATCCCCATGTGGATGTTCGGCACGGCCATTGCGGTGGGCAATGCCTTTATCGTGAAGCCATCTGAGCGGGATCCGTCGGTTCCGGTGCGTTTGGCTGAGTTGAGGCCGGACGCCTGGTCGCCCGACCCCTTATTGCTGTTAAGCGCCTTGCTTTGACAGACCCGCCCGCAGCCAGAGCAGAAGGCCGATTGTCACCGCTTCGACGATGATTGGCTGGATCACGGCATCGCCGCCGCCATCCATGAC